>Ga0310335_100257_pt1 | contig 14975 bp, 14 predicted proteins | sample LakMicMISRFREDD7_FD_195549 | JGI IMG/M metagenome (GOLD analysis project Ga0310335, IMG submission 195549) | Enriched freshwater cyanobacterial communities from Lake Michigan, Michigan, United States - MI23.SRF.RED.D7 (v2) (version 2) | ecosystem: Environmental > Aquatic > Freshwater > Lake... | reverse complement strand
CCCCCCTGCTAGTGCTGCCGATCCCGGTGAAGGGCCTCAGCCCCCTGCTCAATGGCATCAACCTGCAACTGCGGCTCGAAAGCAGTGGCCCCCTCAGCCTGGCCACCCTGGCCAGCGTCGGCGGCGACCAGCCACCGGCCCCAGAGGTGTGGCAGGCCCTGCTCAATGGCCCCCCCAGCCCCAAGGAGCTCACCGCCACAGCCCGGGGCGCTTCGGGCCCCTTCGCCTATTCCCGCGTCAGTGGGGTCCAGATCGGCAGCCTCTGGCGGGGCCATATCACCGATCCGGGCACGCCCTTTTTGTCAGTGAGACGGGCTCCGATCTCCTGGCCGATCAGCTCCCTGGTGCGCGGCAGCCATGGCACCGGCCAGGTTCAAACGGCGGAGCTCAAGGCCTCTTACCCCGGCACGGCCTGGGCCGCCCACGGCAACTACGGCGTCGAATACGACCTGCGCCTGCCCCTACGCAACGACACGGGCCGGCCCGTGAGCCTGCAGCTGGCCCTGGAATCGCCCCTCAAGGGCGACCAACCCCAGGGCGGCCTCAAGTTCCGCCAGGGGGCTGGTGGCTCGATCTGGTTCCGCGGCACTGTGGAGGTGGCTGGGCTCGATGGCCCCGAGGGCAAACCCCTGGGGCGCGAGGGCTTCCACCTGGTGCTGCGCTCCGGCCAACCTGGCCCCAGCCTCGGCACGGTGACCCTGGCTCCAGGTGGCCAACGCCAACTGCGGCTGCGGCTGATCTATCCGGCCGATGCCACCCCGCCCCAGGTGCTCAGTCTGCTGCCCCTGGCTTCGCCTGCCGGCTCCACCGGAAGCTCAGCGGCCAGTGGCCCGGCCGCGGCTTCGGGAGCGGCCCGGCCCCAGGCGCCCGGGCCGCTCCAGCCCTAGCCCACTCCAGCGGCGCCAGGGCCCGGGCCAAGCCCGGCCCCAACCAGCTGTGAAACAATCCCCAAACCACCTAGCCAGCCCACCGTGACGCCAGCCCGCAAGCGCCGGGTCTTCCCCTTCACCGCCATCGTTGGCCAAGAAGAGATGAAGCTCGCCCTGCTGCTCAACGTGATCGACCCGCGCATCGGCGGCGTCATGATCATGGGCGACCGGGGCACGGGCAAATCCACCACGATCCGGGCGCTGGCGGATTTGCTGCCCGAGATCCCTGTGGTGGCAGGCGATCCCTACAACAGCTCCCCCGACGATCCCGACCTGCAGAGCGCCGAGGTGCGCCAGCGGGCCGAAGCGGGAGAAACCCTGCCCGTCGAACCCCGCCAGGTGCCGATGGTGGACCTGCCCCTCGGCGCCACCGAAGACCGGCTCTGCGGCACGATCGACATTGAAAAGGCCCTGAGCGAGGGCGTGCGCGCCTTTGAACCGGGCCTGCTGGCCAAGGCCAACCGGGGTCTCCTCTATGTGGATGAGGTGAACCTGCTCGACGACCACCTGGTGGACGTGCTGCTCGATTCGGCCGCCTCGGGCTGGAACACGGTCGAACGGGAAGGCGTGTCGGTGCGTCACCCGGCCCGGTTTGTGCTGATTGGCTCCGGCAACCCCGAGGAAGGGGAATTGCGCCCCCAGCTGCTCGATCGCTTCGGCATGAGCGTCGAAGTGCGCACCGTGCGCGAGCCGGAATTGCGGGTGCAGGTGGTGGACCAGCGCACCAGCTTCGACCAGGACCCCGACCGCTTCAATGACGCGGTGCAGGCCACCCAGGACGCCCTCCAGGCCCGGGTGGTGGCGGCCCAGCAGCTCCTGCCCCAGGTGGCCATCGACGACGACCTGCGCCTGCGCATCTCGGCCATCTGCGGCGAGCTCGATGTCGATGGCCTGCGCGGCGACATCGTCACCAACCGGGCGGCCCGGGCCTTGGCCGCCTTTGAGGGCCGCAATGAGGTGGGCGAAGAGGACGTGGCCCGCGTGGTGGCCTGCTGCCTGCGCCACAGGCTGCGCAAGGATCCGCTCGAGCAGATCGACTCCGGCGATCGGGTCGTCAAGGTGTTCTGCAAGGTGTTCGAGCGGGCGGTGAGCGCCGATCGGCGCGACTTTGAGCTGGCGCTTGCGGCCTGATCGCCCCAGGTCCCGGGGGCGGTCCCAGGGGCGTTGCCGCTGGGACAAGCCCCTCCAGCTCCAGGCGCCCGGAGCTTGGCCGCCTGCGCCATGAGGATCCTCGGCATCGATCCCGGCCTGGCCCGGGTCGGCTACGGCGTGATTGATTTCGAGGCCGGCCAGCAGCGCATGCTCGATTGCGGCATGATCCGCACCGATCCGGGCCGCTCGGAAGGGGATCGGATGGTGGAAATCGCCTCCGACCTGCGCCAGCTTCTGCGCCGCTGGCAGCCCGATCTGGCGGCGGTGGAGAAGTTTTTTTTCTATCGCTCCAGCACCACCATCTCCGTGGTTCAGGCCCGGGGCGTGCTGATCATGACCCTGGCCCGCTTCAAGGTGCCGGTGGTGGAGTTCCCGCCGATGCAGATCAAGTTGGCCTTGGCCGGCCATGGCCATGCCGATAAGGGTGACGTGCTGGCGGCGGTGATGCGGGAGCTCAACCTCAGCGATCCCCCCCGCCCCGACGATGCCGCCGATGCCCTAGCCGTGGCCCTCACCGGTTGGTTCCAGCGCTGACCATGGACCAGAGCAAGGACCAGGTCAAGGATCAGGGCACGGACCAGGCCAAGGACCAGGCCATGGACCGTGCCTTGGACCGAACCATGGAAGGGGCCAAGGATTCCGCCAGCGCCAAGACCCTCTGGCGCCAGCGGCTGCGCCCGCTGCGGCTGGAGCGGGCCCGCCCATGCCAGGCCGCGATCCTTGCCGGGGCTAGGCGCGAGTTGCCGGGGCTTCTGCCCCCAGGTACAAGGCTGGGCCTCTATTGGCCCCTGGCTGGGGAAATCGACCTGCGTGGTTTGGCGGACCTGCCGGGAGAAGGGCCTGGCACCGCCCTGGGGAACCGCCTGGCCCTACCTGCGGTGGCAGGCGCACCCGGCCAAGGGCAGCTGCAGTACCGGGCCTGGCAGCCGGGCGAGCCCCTGCAGCCCGATCTCTGCCGCATCCCAGCGCCCCTGGGGCCGGCCCTGGCCCCAGGGGCGCTGGGGCTGCTGCTGGTGCCTGCCCTCGGCTTCGATCGCCACGGGATCCGGCTGGGCTCCGGTGGGGGCTGGTACGACCGCCTGCGCGCCGATTCGGCCTGGCGGGCCGTGCCGGCCCTAGCTGTGCTGCCGGCCGCCTGCCTGGTGGAGCAGTTGCCCCGGGATCCCTGGGATGTGCCCTTCGATGGCTGGCTGGATGAGACGGGGGTTCACCCGCTGGCGCCGGGCTGGCCCCCGTCCCCGGGCTGGGGCTGCCCCGCCTGACGTCTCATGAACGATTTCCCCTGGGGCCAGCGCTTCAGGACTTCATTTGCCAAGATCCATAGGTTGCCCGTAGAGCTGCCTTGGATTCCCTGGCCCCCCACCAGCTGCGTTCCCCCGCCAGCCGCAGTTCCAGCGGTGGTTCTGCCAGCGCGGCTGAGCGGGTTCTCCACTCCGAGCTCAAGGGCCGCAACCAGGACAACGATGCCCTGTCGATGATGGTGAGCTCGATGGTGCGCATGGTGCAGGCCGGCAAGGGCAGCGATAGCCGCTGGTCCGCGTCCTGAAGGGGGGGACCTTTCTGACAGGGTCCGCTTGCTGAATAGGTTTTGCCCCTGGGCCAACCATGGTTTCCCCTGGGCACGGCCCTAGGACCGTTTTCTCCCGGGCCATAGGTGGCTTGCGGGGGCTTGCTTGGCGGTCCCTGATTGCGGCCGGATCTCTCCAGAAGGGTTGTCCTGCGCACCGATTCCTCGGCAACCGGCGTCCCAGCCGGTAGCGTCCTAATGCCGTTTGCGCCTTCGCCATGACCCGCTCTGCAGCCAGGCCTGCTGCTGGCCCGTTCCCTGGCGTTAGCCGCCCCTCTGGCGCCGCCAGGCTGCAGGGCGGGGCCGCCGTTTTTGCCGCCCTGGTCGGCAGCGCTGCCCTGCTGGGAAGTCCCTCCCGGGTGGAGGCCCACGCCATCGAAAGCAGCATCACCAGGGCGACCAGCCTCAGCAATGGCCTGCTGCTGAGCAGCCAGTTCGGCAGCGGTCAACCGACGGTGGATGCCCAGGTGAGCCTGATTGGACCGGGTGGCAAGGCGTTTGCGCTCGGTCGTACCGACGCCCACGGCCAGCTCAGCTTTGCCCTGCCTAAGGGCGCCAGTGGCGATTGGGACGTGCAGGTGGATGGGGGCCCTGGCCACCGCGACTACATCACCATGCCGGTGCAGGCCGGTCAGGCCCAGCTCGACCGTCTCAGTGCGCGGGAGCTGCCTGGCCTGGCCGATTCCCTGGCCACCCTGCTCCACCCCGGCGTGCTGGCCCTGGGGGGTCTCTGCGGGGTGGCTGGCGTGCTGATCGGCCTGGATCGTCGCCGCCGGCGCGGTTGATGGCCACAGGCAGCCCGGCCCTGGATCGCATCGTCGAGCGGCTGAAGACCAGCTCCGATCCCAAGCGCCGCTATGAATACGTGCTCTGGCTCGCCAAGAAGCTGGAGCCCCTGCCCGACGCATTCCGCCAGGACGCCTTCAAGGTGAAGGGATGCGTGTCCCAGGTCTATGTGGTGGCCGAGCTGCAGGACGGCCGGCTCCATTGGCAGGGGGATTCCGATGCGGCGATCACCAAGGGGCTGTTGGCCCTGCTGATCGAGGGCCTCGAGGGCCTCGATCCCGCCCAGGCGGCCAGCCTGGATCCGGCCTTCCTGGCCGAAACGGGCCTCCAGACCAGCCTCACGCCATCGCGGGCCAATGGCTTTCTCAACATCCTGGCGATGATGAAGGCCCAGGCCCGGGCCCTCCAGCCTGGCGGCGTTGGCACCCCATCCCTCGCCAGCGCCGGCTCCAGCAGCGATGCGCTTCCCCTTCCCAGCGCCCCCGTTGAACCGTGAGTGGCCCAGGGATTTCTAGGATTCTGTCTCTGACGGCAACGCGGCCATGACCATCGGCATCGGCTTGTTGGGTCTGGGCACGGTGGGGGCCGGCGTTGCCGCCATCCTGGCCACCCCCCAGGGGCGCCATCCCCTGGTGGCCGACCTGGAACTCAAACGGGTTGCGGTGCGCGATCTGGCCCGGCCCCGGCCCGTGGCGATTGCCGAGGAGCTGCTCTGCACCGATCCGCAAGCCGTGGTCGATGACCCGGCCGTAGAGATTGTGGTGGAGGTGATGGGCGGCCTGGAGCCGGCCCGCTCCTTGATCCTGCGGGCGATCGCCGCCGGCAAACCGGTGGTGACGGCCAACAAGGCCGTGATCGCCCGCTACGGCGATGAGATTGCCGCCGCCGCCAAGGCCAAGGGGGTGTATGTGTTGATCGAGGCGGCCGTGGGCGGCGGCATCCCGATCATCGAACCGCTGAAGCAATCCCTGGGGGGGAATCGCATTCAGCGGGTGAGCGGCATCATCAACGGCACCACCAACTACATCCTCAGCCGCATGGCCGATGAGGGCGCTGCCTACGGCGCCGTGCTGGCCGACGCCCAGCAGCTGGGCTACGCCGAGGCCGATCCGGCCGCCGATGTGCAGGGCGGCGATGCGGCCGACAAGATTGCCATCTTGGCGGGCCTGGCCTACGGGGGGCCCGTGGATCGGGCCGGCATCGCCACCGAGGGCATCGATCGGCTCGAAGCCCGCGACGTGGACTACGCCGCCCGCCTGGGCTTTGTGGTGAAACTCCTTGCCGTGGCGGAGCATGTCGGCCAAGCCGACGACGGCGTGCAGCAGCTCGATGTGCGCGTCCATCCCACCCTGGTGCCCAAGCACCACCCCCTGGCCGGCGTCCATGGGGTGAACAACGCGATCCTGGTAGAGGGCGACCCCATCGGCCAGGTGATGTTCTACGGGCCCGGTGCCGGGGCTGGGCCCACGGCCTCGGCCGTGGTGGCCGACATCCTCAACATCGCCGGGATCCGCCAGGTGGGTGGGGCCGCCGCTGGCCTCGATCCCCTGCTGGCGGCGAGCAGCTGGAACCGCTGCCGCCTGGTCGATGGCCTCGATAGCCAGCACCGCAACTACCTGCGCCTGCTCACCCGCGACGAGGCCGGCGTGATCGGCCAGATCGGCAGCTGCTTCGGCGCCGCTGGCGTGTCGATTCAATCGATCGTCCAATACGAAACCGATGGCCCCGGCGCTGAATGGGCCGCCGGCGCTGAGATGGCCGCTGGCGCTGAGATCGTGGTGATCACCCACCAGGTGCAGGAAGCCCGATTCCGGGGTGCCCTGGCGGCGATCACGGCCCTCGATGCGGTGAAAACGGTGGCCGCCTGCCTGCGCACGCTTTAGGCCGGCTTGCCCCGGGGCCAGGGGACGTTTCGGGCCACCATGGGCCCCACCTGTCCTGATCGTTGGGCCGTTGCTCATAAAACAAGCCCCACCGATGGGCGGGGCTGAAAGTCCAGGCGAGTGGGGCCTGGGCCGCTGGGCAAGTGCTGCTTGGAAACAGGACTCCCTGCTTACGCCATCCCCCCGGCTCGGGACTGCATGCGGCTGCGCAGTTTGCGGCTCCAGGCAAAGGCAGCGCCAGCGCCCAGTAGGGGCAGGGGGCCAGGCACCTGGGTGAAGGTGTCCTTGACGTTGGTCAGTACATCCCCTTGGGCCACAGTCCAGGTGTCCCGCACCGAAAGGGATGTTCCCCCAGCCAGGGAAATCGGGCCGACATGGGCGCCGTTAACAGAGGTGAGGCTTGGCCCGCCGCGCAGGTCCTTGATCACCTTGGTGTCACCTAAGGAGCCAGGGTTAACGGCGACCGTGGTGTCCAACTGAACCGTGTCAAAAGTCCAGCCGGGCTGGGTGATCTCGATGGTGTAATCAAAAAAGCCTGTTGACCCACCCGGAAGGCCAACAATTGACGGGGAGAAGTGAATGTCGTTGCTGAAGAGGTCATCGCTATAGCTTGGGCTCGGATCAATCTGCACCCACTCGAAATCGATGTCTCCGGTGATGCCACCAAAGTCAAAGCTATTCACCGTCCATTTCTTATCAGCGCAGGTCACCGTGTCGCCCACGCCGATGGCGCTGAAGGCGAGATTGACAAAGCCGCCTAGCCCACCAACCGTGCGGGGCGAACAGCTGTAATTGTTGGCGGCCTGGGCCCCGCCGGCGGAGAGCAGGGAGCCAGCGCCAGCCAGCACCACGGCGGCAGCGAGGAGGGCCTTAGGAAGGGCAGATGCCCAGCGGCCCTGGCCCAATCCCTGGCGCCGATCCTCCCCCCGTCCATGGGGCTGGGGGCCTGGGCCGCCGCCGGAACGGGAGTTGCCGAGGGAAAGCGTCATCACAAAAAATGATTTAACAGCCCAAACCTTAAGCCGCTAAGGCTGGATTATTGCGCTGCATCAACTTGCTGATGCGCCATGATAATGGAGTATCACTACAGCAGCCCTGCTGGGCATTTGGCCCATCCAAGACAAGCGCCCTGGGCCGAATCTGGGCCTGCATCAGTAGGCCGAGCCCCGGCCTTGGTGTGTGGTTTTGCAGCCTTTGCGTCCCCATAAAAAACCCCGCCATCAGGCGGGGTTGGGGTTCCCAATGGGTGGCCTATTTGCCAAGGAAGGGTCAGGCTTGCTCGGGGCAAGCTAAGGATCCAGGCCAGCTCCTTACCTCTGGTTGTTCAGCGCAGCAATCAAGCGATGCCAGCGGCCCTCACCCGGTGGCGCAGTTTGCGGCTCCAGCCCAAGGCCAGGCCGGCGCCAAGCAGGGGTAGGGGGCCGGGCACTTCCTGCTGGGTATAGGTGTCCTTAATGTTGGTCAGCACATCCTTGCTCACCACATTCCAGGTGTCGCGCACCGTGATTGGCGAGGGGGTCTGGAAGGGAACCGGACCATCAGGGGCGCCATCGAGGGAGAACAGGGTGGGCCCACCCGTAATCGATTTGATCACGGATGTTTTGCCGGGTGAGTTGGCATTGACGGCAACAGTGCTGTCCAGTTGGACCGAATCAAAACGATACTTGGGATCGAGGATTTTTAGGTTATAGTCAAAGAAGCCTGTCTTTACGCCCACCAGGGAGGGCGTGAAATTGATGTTCGCGCTGAACAGGTCATCGGCATAGCCAGGCAGCGGATTGATTTCGACCCATTCGAAATCAATGCTGCCAGGATTGCCGAAATTGAAGCTGTTAACACTGAATTCCTTGTCGCCGCAGGTGATTGTGTCGCCGGCCAAGATGTCGTTGAAGTTAATGCTGAAAAAGCCCCCTGGGCCAGCGGGAATTTTAGGGGCACAGGCATAGGCGTTGGCGGCCTGGGCCGAGCCGGCCGAAAGCAGGCTGCCCGCTCCCAGCAGCAGGGCGCTGCCAAGCATGAATGTCGACATCGCAGGGTTCAGTCGTCTGGTTCGGGCGGGCTGGCTGGGGCCTGGGTCCGTTGCCCTAGGGGCCTGGGCCGCGCCGCCGACCTGGCGCCAGGGCCGTTTCTCCGTAGCCCCATGAAGTGTAGCCATCGTGATCAGGATTCAATTAGCACGAGCAAGCCTAGTCGCCTTGGTCGAGATAATTGGGCTCCAGCAAATTGCTAATTCGCTATAACGGAGGCGCAGATCTGCATCACCCCTTCGGCGATGCCATGGGTCGCCCTTGGGTCTATCTCAGGGCAATCGAACCTGTCTGCTCCCAGGTATTCGCTGCGGTTGGGACGTCCGTCTCCCTTCCGCCAACCCTGCGTTAGCCCGCCTGGGCGGCTTGGCTAAGCGGGCTGCCTTGCTTGCCAGGGTTGGGGGCGTCCCAGCGCAGGGGTGATCCCAACCAGGCTGGCCTCGCCGTTCCCCTGGTGGCAAGGGAATGGCTCGCCTCGATAGGCGGAACTGCGACAGATCGAAGCTTTGTGATGCAGATCAACGGCGCTTAACATGCGCAAGAGAGTTGAATTATGGAGTGGCATTAGCGGAGCTTGCTCTTAGTCTTGACGGGTGTTCATTGACCTCTTGTCATGTTGACTTCGGCACTGCGTAAGGCTGGCTACGGGCCAACGCTTGCGCGCCCTTCCACCCTTGCCAAGCTTTTGATTTCAGCCGCCCTGGTGGCGGGCTCTGGCTCGTTGTTGCTGTCAGCCCCAGCTCGGGCAACGCCGGTTGCGGGCCCCCAAATCTGCTGGTTTGGAATCAATCCTGGCGATGGCAGCTCCGAATGTGCCACCTACAACCCCACCCTTGATACGGGAACCCAGTTCGCCCTGGCCGACAAAGTTGTCAGCCTGGGGGCCCTAACATTCAGTGGTAAGGCAGGCACGCTTGGCTTCCAGTGGACCAAAATTCCACCCGTGGGCGGTCTTGACAAGGACCTGTTTGCCTTAGCCCTGGATTTTAACCCCGATACGGCGGGCCCGTACAACGGTCAGTTTGATTACGAAATCACCATCGACCCCACAAATAATTACCAATTCGCCACAGCCCAGCTCGACAGTATCGTGAATGGCGACAATCCGCTTAGTACGAAAGTAACTAAGAAGATTGCCGGTTTTGGCGATTTGGTTTCGACCAATGGCTCGAATGTGGTTGGCGTGCCTGTGAGTGGTAAAACTCTGCAGGTGCAAAATATCTGGACCGTCGGTGACGGCGACGTTCTTGACAGCTTCAAGGACGTTTACACCCAGAGAGTGCCCGGCCCCCTGCCGTTGCTCGGCGCTGGCATCGCCTTCGGCTTCAGCCGCAAGCTGAGGCGCCGCATCAACGCCAGCGCCCAGGCCTGAGTTCTACCTGGCGCCATCGGCTTGGCGCTTTTGGTGGTTCGTGCCATGCACGGGCTCGGCTTTTGCCTCCTGCACGACCCGGCCTCGGCCGGGTCTTTTTTTATGCGGGGCCTTAAAGCTTTGAGCTGACCCGCCACCTGCGCCCTGCTGCCCAGGCGCCTTGGCCGAGGCGGGCCAAGGCCGAGCTTGGGGGCTGAGGGCGCTTGCACGGCCGCCTTGGCTGGGCCTGGTCCGCTGGCCAGGCGGTGGCCGCGCAGGGCGGGGCCCCTTGGGGCTCCGCCTGCCAAGTCAACGGGCTGGTTGCCTGGGCCAACCCCGCTGGCTTCCGCTCGGGCAGCTGGTTCAGCAGCGGAGGCCCTGGGGGCCAGGAGATGGGGGCTAGGAGATGGGGGGCTGACCTGGCGGGCCACCCCGCCCTGGGGCAAAGTGGAAGCAAAGCTGAAGGAGCTCGGGTTGGACCAGGCCGGCGCCATTCGGTCGGGGTCCCATCACCAGCCGGCAGTTTTGTATCAGTTCGAACCAGATTTTTGCCCACCGGGCGAAATGCTGGTACTGGCCCCGATCCAGTCATTAGCCCCCCATCCCCGCGTCACAACCCGTCATTCCACCAAGCGATGACCCTCCATCAGGGTGACTGTGTTCACCTCACCAGTGACGAACACCTCTATCAGGTGATCGCAGTTGACGACCACCAGAACCGTTGCTGGGTGCGCCGTTGGCCCCTGGCCCGCCACGGATCTCCCGTCTTTGAGATCTCCCTCCACCTCGTGGATGGCCAGCTAGGTGCCGGCCATCCAGGTCCCGCCTATCCGGTTGGGGCTCGCCGGGGTGATGCCCAGGCCGATTGATGTCCCGATGCTGGCCAAGCCCCGCCCAGCATCCCCGCCCAGCAGTCCCCGGCCAGCAAGCCCCATCCCCGGCCCCGTTCCAGCCAGGGGGGCTTGAATAGGTCCCACTGACCAGGCTGCGCGCTGGACCGTTTCGCCCTCGACCCATCCCGACTCCAGGGCCGGGCCCGCTTCAGGTCCTGGAGCCTCGGGCCCCGGCCACCGCTGCCCAGGTGTGGCCCCCAATCCCGCTCCGCCCAGCACCCCCAGGGGCCGGGGGCAGGCGCCGAACACGGCCGCCGCTGGTTCGGACTCGTCTGGCTGCCTGTGTTGGCCTTGGCCGTGCCCCTGCTGGCCGGCTGCCAGCCGCCCCATCCCGCTGGCGAGTTGGTGGTGGCCAGCCGCAGCAGCCTCGAATCGGTCGATCCGGTGGATGTCACCACCTTCGCCGGCACCCAGCTGCTCAGCGCCCTGGGCGATCCCCTCTATGCCAGCGATGCGTCGGGTCGCCTCCAGCCGCGCCTGGCCACCGCCCTGCCGCGGTTCAGCGGCGGCGGCCTGGTCGCCCGCATCTCCCTGCGCCAGGACGTGCGCTTCCAGGACGGCAGCCGCTTCGATGCGGCCGCCATGGTGTTCAGCCTCCAGCGCTTCCTCGCCCTGGCCAAGGTCAGCTACCTGCTCGATGGGCGGGTGGCCTCCGTGGCAGCAAGCGGTCCGTTCGAACTGGAACTGCGGCTCAAGCGCCCCTGCGCCTCCCTGGCGGCCGTGCTCAGTTCGATCAACCTCACGCCCGTTTCGCCCCGGGCCTACCGGGCCCATGGCCGCCGCTCCCTGCGGGATCGCTTCGTCGGCACCGGGCCCTACCGGCTGGCGGCCTTCACCCCCCAGCAGCAGCGCCTGCTGCCCTTTGCGGGCTACTGGGGAGCTCCCCCCTCTAACCGGGGCCTGAGCCTGGTCACCCTCAGCAATTCCACCGCCCTGTTTGGCGCCCTGCTCAGTGGCGAAGTCGATGTGTTGCTCTCCAGCGGCCTCGACAGCGACCAGCAAAAGGATCTGCACCGGCGGGCCGGTCGCGGCAGCCTGGTGGAGGGGATCGGTCCGGCGGTGGAGATTGGCTACCTCACCCTGCGCAGCGACCAGCCGCCCCTGGCCAACCCCGACCTGCGCCGGGCCCTGGCCTACGGGCTCGATCGCCGCCTGATCAACGAGCGGGTCAGCTACGGCATGCGCGATCCCCTGCGCAGCCTGGTGCCCGCTCCCCTGCCGGGCAGCGAGCCCCCCAGCTGGCCGGCCTACGACCCGGCCCGGGCCCGGGCCCTGTTCCGCAAGGCCGGCTACTGCCAGGCGCAGGGGCCTGGCCGTAGCCGGCGCCTGAGCCTGCCCCTGAGTTTCCGCTCCAACGTGCCGGCGGATCGGCTGTTTGCCCTCACCTGGCAGGCCCAGCTCCAGCGCGACCTGGGCGACTGCATCAGCCTCGAGATCACCGGCATCGAATCAACCACCGCCTACCGCCAGCTGGGCGCTGGCGCCTTCCCCCTGATCCTGCTCGACTGGAGCGGTGACTACCCCGATGCCAATGCCTATCTCCAGCCCCTGCTGGGTTGCGGGCGCGCCCAGGGCAATCGTTGCTTGGCCGGCGACAGTGCCGCCAGCGGCAGTTTCTGGACGGCGCCTGGGCTTGAGGCGGAGCTGGCCGCTTTGGAGAGCGAACGGGGCCAGGCCCGCCAGCAGCGCGTGACCCGAATCCAAGAGCGCGTCGCCGCCGCTAGCCCCTACCTGCCGGTGTGGCGGGTACCGCCCAGGGCCTGGGCCCAGCCCTGGCTCGCCACACCCCAGTTCGATGGGTCTGGCCGCCTGGTGCTGCAGGCCCTGCATCGGCGGCCCCAGGCTGGTGGGCCCCAGGCTGGGGGACTCCAGGCTGGTGGGGCCCAGACTGGTCGGCCTGGAGCCGTTGCGGCTAGGGGCGCTTCCGCTCCCGCCGCCAGCCTGCCCCCAGCCCAAGGATCCACCGCCCCGGCTGCGGACCCCCGGCCGCAGGTCCCCGCCCGTTCTGGAGTCACCCCATGAGCCGGCGCCGCCAACTGCTCGCCTACCTGGCCAGCCGGCTCGTGCTGTTGCCCGTGATGCTCTGGCTGATCGCCAGCCTGGTGTTCCTGCTGTTGCGGGTGGCGCCGGGCGATCCGATCGATGCCCTGCTCGGCACCCGGGCCCCGGAGGCGGCCCGCATCGCCCTGCGCCACCAGCTGGGCCTGGACCAACCCCTAGCGAGCCAATACGGCCACTACCTCTGGGACCTGCTCCATGGCCAACTCGGCACGTCCTTGACCAACCAGGAGTCGGTGCTCAGCGTGATCGGCCGCAGCTTGCCCGCCAGCCTGGAGCTGGGGGTCCTGGCCCTGGTGATCGCGGCCGTGTTGGGGCTGGCGGTGGGCTTCAGCGGCATCGCCCGGCCGGAGGGGCGCCTCGACTTGGCCGGGCGCCTCTATGGCATCGGCACCTACGCCCTGCCCCCCTTCTGGGCGGCCATGGTGGTGCAGCTGGTGTTTGCGGTGTGGCTGGGCTGGTTGCCGGTGGGTGGCCGCTTTCCGGCCACCCTGGTGCCCCCCAGCGGCACGGGCTTCTACCTGCTCGACAGCCTGCGCTCCGGCAGCTGGAGCCAGTTCAGCGCCAGCCTGCGCCACCTGGTGCTGCCCGCCGCCACCTTGGGGGTGCTGCTCAGCGGCATCTTCGACAATGCCCTGCGGCTCAACCTGCGGCGGGCCCTGGGCTCCGACTACGTCGAGGCGGCCCGCAGCCGCGGCCTCAGCGAGACCCGGGTGGTGTTGCGCCATGCCCTACCCAACGCCCTGTTGCCGGTGCTCACGATCACCGGGATCACCGTGGCCTCCCTGATCGGCGGCGCCCTGCTGATTGAGGTCACCTTCTCCTGGCCGGGCATCGCCTTTCGGCTCCAGGAGGCGATCGGCCAGCGGGATTACCCGGTGGTCCAGGGGATTGTGGTGGTGGTGGCGGCCCTGGTGGTGGCCGTGGGCGTGGCGGTGGACCTGCTGGTGGCCCTGCTCGATCCCCGCATCAAGTTTTGAGGGCCGCCCGCCAGCGAACCGCGGCAGCCCGATCGAGCACATAGGCGTTCACGCCCCCGAGCTTGCGCCGTTGGGGCGGCAAGGCCATCGGCGACTTCAACCCCAGCAGGAATTCACTGGTGAGGCTCAGTTCCATCCCCTGCACCCGTTCGGGGGCCAGGCCCACCAGGTCATCCCCCAGCTGGAAGAGGGCCTGGGAGCCGGGACGGATCCGTACGGGCGAAAAATGGCTGGCCCCATCCACCAGGGCCAGGCGATTGCGGGGATTGGCCTCCGGCAGGAACAGCTCCAGCTGCTCTCCCAGGGGCGGGGTGACCAGATCGAGGCTGCCGCCCACGAGCAACACCGGGGCGTCTAAGCCTGCCAAGCCCCGGTTTGGCCACAGCAGGCTGCCGAAGCCGTTGAAGATCACTAGGCCCGCTACGGGCTGGGCCAGGGGTTGGGGAGCCGGCAGGGTGACCCGGGCCAGCTGGCATTGCAGCAGGCGCGAGAGGTTGGTGAGCGGCAGCTGGCGCATGGCCCGGCGGCAACGACCCGCCAGGTCGGTTTCGGGCCGCAGGCCGGCCGCCAGCAGGGCGGTAAGCCCGCCAAAGGAATGGCCCATCAACACCACCGAACGACCCAGGGGCGGCAGGCGGCCGGCCTGTTCGGCCGCCACCACCGCCTGCACGTCCTGGAGCCGGATCGGCAGGGTCTCGGCCCCGGGGGGCGGCTGCAGGCCATCGAGCAGGGCGCGCACGGCCTGCTCGTCACTGCCGGGGTGTTCCAGCACCAGCACGGGCCAGCCCCGTTCCGCCAGGGCCGCCCCGAGCCAGCCAAGTTGGGCGGCGCTCCCCCCCAGCCCCGGCATCAACAACACCCAAGCCGGGCTTGGGGGCGATCCCTGGACGGGCCAGTGCACCAGCTGCAGCGGGTTGCTGCGATGGGCCACGGGCAGGCTGAGCACCTGGCTGCGGCTAGGGGTCCGGCGGGCGGGCGACGTTGGCGTTGCGCTTGGGCTCGGCGCCCGGCCGGGGGCGAGGTTGGACCCCTGGGCTGGGGCCGGGTCCCCCTGGCCCGAGGGGCCGCTGGCGATCGCCAAGCCATCGGTGATCGCCAGCAGGGGTCCCCGCTCCGGCAGGGGCAGGCGGCGCAGCACGGCCAGGGCCTGGCGCTGGGCCTCCAGTTGCTGGCGCCACTGGGAGGCCATGGCCACCAGGGCATCGAGGTTGAGGTTGATCCGGCGGGCCGGCACCGCCTGCAGCAGGTCGATGGTGGTCACGGACTGTTGATGCTCGAGCAGCTGGCGCAGGGTCTTCACCAGTAGGGGGCCGCCCGCCTGCAGCTCGGGGGGCTGGTCCGTTGGGGCC
>Ga0310335_100256_pt1 | contig 15002 bp, 10 predicted proteins | sample LakMicMISRFREDD7_FD_195549 | JGI IMG/M metagenome (GOLD analysis project Ga0310335, IMG submission 195549) | Enriched freshwater cyanobacterial communities from Lake Michigan, Michigan, United States - MI23.SRF.RED.D7 (v2) (version 2) | ecosystem: Environmental > Aquatic > Freshwater > Lake... | reverse complement strand
GCTTCCGGCAGCAGGGTGTGGTTGGTGTAGCTGATGCTGGCGGTGGTGATGCCCCAGGCCGTATCCCAATCGATGCCCTGCTCATCCATCAGCAGGCGCATCAACTCGGCCACGGCAATCGCCGGGTGGGTGTCGTTGAGCTGAACGGCGAACTTGGTGTGGAAGTCCGTGACGGCCAGGCCCTGGCCCTTGAGGATGCGGAACATGTCCTGCAGGGAGCAGGACACGAAGAAGATCTGCTGACTCAGCCGCAGCCGCTTGCCCTGCTCGAGCTCGTCATTGGGATAGAGCACCTTCGAGAGGGTTTCCGACTGCACCTTGTTGAGCACAGCCCGGGTGTAATCGCCGGCATTGAAGGAGGCGAAATCAAATTCATCGGGCGCCTGGGCGGACCAGAGGCGCAGGGTGTTGGCGGTGTGGACGCCGTAGCCCAGGATCGGTGTGTCGTAGGCCACGCCCATCACGGTTTGGCCGCCGATCAGCACCGGATAGCTCCATTCCGGCCGGATCACTTCCCAGGGATTGCCCCGGGCCAGCCAGGGGTCGGTGCTTTCCACCTGGCCGTCCTTGGTGATCTGCTGGCGGAAGATGCCGAATTCGTAGCGGATGCCGTAGCCGATGGCCGGCAGCTCCAGGCTGGCGAGGGATTCCTGGAAGCAGGCCGCCAGGCGTCCCAGGCCACCGTTGCCCAGGCCCGGTTCCGGTTCTTCGGCAATCAGGTCCTGCAGGTCGAGGCCCAGTTCGGAGCAGGCCTGCTGGGCGGCCTCGCGCAGGCCCAGGTTCACCAGGTTGTTTTCCAGGTGGGGACCGAGCAGGTATTCGGCCGAGAGGTAGGTGGCCGTGCGCACGTGCGCGCTCGTGTAGGTGTCGGCCGTGTCCACCCAGTTCTGCAGCAGCCGATCGCGCACGGCCAGGGCCAGGGCCCAGTAATAGTCGTGCCGGGTGGCCAGGCTCGACGACTTGGCCTGGCTATAAAACAGATGGCGCCGCATCGCGGCGGCAAGGGCCCGTCCTGGACTAGTCGCAGCGGCGTTTTCAGGCATGGCGCAGGCTGGGGTTAGCTCCGTTGACCCTTTGATAGGACGCCGCGCCGGGAGAAGGGCTTCCAAACGGCCGCGTGTGCGAGACAGGGGACACAAGGGCTGGGCCTGCCGGGGGGCCAGGGCCAGGCGCCGCAGCCAGGGAGCTTTCTGGGTTGGCGGTTCCTGGCCCAGGGGCCCTGGTGGGGGGGCACTCCTGCCTGCAGCATGGTTGGCCCGGTGGGGTGGGACATCCGGTAGCAACCATGACAACGCTCAGGCCCCGTGCTGGAGTTGGGTGCAGCCATTGCAAACGTTGCTCCCATGCCCTCCCCAGCCCGCCTCGATGCGATCTCCCACATCCTCGAACGGGGGCCGGTGCCAACGGCTCCTGTGCAGTCGTTGCAGGAGCTCTGGGCCAGTGATGTGTTCTCACTTGACAAGATGAAATCGGCGCTGCCGAAGGATGTTTTTAAATCCATCCAGCGCACGATCAAAGAAGGCGGCAAGCTAGATGCCTCCGTGGCTAACATCGTGGCCCAGGCCATGAAGGATTGGGCCACTAGCCGCGGCGCCCTTTATTACGCCCACGTTTTTTATCCGCTCACCAACCTCACCGCCGAGAAGCACGACGGCTTTATTGCCCCCCAGGGTGACGGCACCGCCATTGCCGAATTCACCGGCAAGCTCTTAGTGCAGGGCGAGCCCGACGGCTCCTCCTTCCCCAACGGCGGCATCCGCTCCACCTTCGAAGCCCGGGGCTACACCGCCTGGGACGTGACCAGCCCCGCCTACCTGCTGGAAACCCCCAACGGTTTCACCCTCTGCATCCCCACGGTGTTCGTCTCCTGGACTGGAGAGGCCCTCGATAAGAAAACGCCGCTGCTGCGCTCCAACGCCGCCATGAATAAGCAGGCCCAGCGCCTGCTCAAGCTGCTCGGCAACAAAGTGATCGCGCCGGTGAACTCCAGCTGCGGCGCCGAGCAGGAGTATTTCCTGGTGGATAACGCCTTCACGGCCCTGCGCCCCGACCTGCTGCTGGCCGGCCGCACCCTGTTTGGCGCCGCCCCCGCCAAGGGCCAACAGTTCGACGACCACTACTTCGGCGCCATCCCCGAGCGGGTGCAGGTGTTCATGCAGGACGTGGAGCGCCAGCTCTACAAGCTCGGCATCCCGGCCAAAACCCGCCACAACGAGGTGGCCCCGGGTCAGTTTGAAATTGCCCCCTTCTTTGAGGCCGCCAACGTCGCTACCGACCACCAGCAACTGACGATGACGGTGCTGAAAAGCACGGCCAAGCGCCACGGCTTCAGCTGCCTGCTGCATGAAAAGCCGTTTGCTGGTGTGAACGGCTCCGGGAAGCACGTCAACTGGTCCGTGGGCAACCCCACCCAGGGGAACCTGCTCGATCCCGGCAGCACCCCCCACGACAACATGCAGTTCCTGGTGTTCTGCGCCGCCGTGATTCGGGGCGTCCACCTCTACGGACCGCTGATGCGGGCCGTGGTGGCCACCGCCAGCAACGATCACCGCCTCGGCGCCAACGAAGCGCCGCCGGCGATCATTTCGGTGTACCTGGGCAGCCAGCTCGAGGATGTCTTCAACCAGATCAAGGCGGGGGACCTGAAGGGCTCCACCGCCGGCGGCCTGATGCAGCTGGGCGTCGACACCCTGCCGGACTTCCCCAAGGATCCCGGCGATCGCAACCGCACCTCCCCCTTCGCCTTCACAGGCAACCGCTTCGAATTCCGGGCCGTGGGCTCGGGCCAATCGGTGGCCGGCCCCCTGGTGGCGATGAACACGATCATGGCCGATTCGCTCGAATGGATCGCCAACCAGCTGGAGGGCCAACTGGCCGGCGGCACCAGCCTGGAGGCCGCCACCTTCACCGTGCTCAAGCAGGTGATGCAGGAGCACAGCGCCGTGATCTTCGGCGGTGACGGCTATTCCTCGGAATGGCACCGCATGGCGGTGGAGGAGCGGGGCCTCGAAAACATGCCCACCACGGCCGATGCCCTGCCGGTGCTGCAGCGGCCCCAGATCCGCGATCTGTTTGAGCGCCAGGGGGTTCTCAGCCCCCTGGAGCTGGAAAGCCGCTTTGAGGTGTACGCCGAGCAGTACATCCTGGCGATTGAGGTGGAGGCCAAGTTGGTGCTGCGCATGGCCCGCACCCAGATCTATCCGGTGGTGATGGCCTACCTGGAAACCCTCACCCGCTCCCTGCGGGACCAGGAGCAACTGGGGCTCCACCCCGACCGCAGCATCGCCGGCCAGATCTCGAGCCTCAACCAGCAACTGGTGAGCCAGTGCACCGCCCTGGAGCAGGCCCTCGCCCAGGCCCCCCATGGTGGCGTTAGTGAGCACCTGACCTACTGCTCCAGCACCCTGCTCGGCCTGATGCTCAAGGTGCGCGAAGCCGTTGATGGCCTAGAAGCAATCGTCGACGACGCCATCTGGCCCCTGCCCACCTACCAGGAGTTGCTGTTCGTGCGCTGATCGCGGCGCTCGCGGCTAGGGCTAGTTGATGCAGCTGGGTTGGGGGCTAGTTGAAGCGTTGAATCTCGCGGGTTCAGGGCAGTGCGACGACGCCTGCCCCAGGCTGGTGACCCTGGTTGGGGGGACCGATGGCTTTGGCTCGATCCCCTCGGGACCCTTCAACCCATTCATAATGGTTGCAAGGCGTAGGAACACCATGCAGGCCTTTTCGGTTCGGGAGCTCAAGAGCAACCCCTCCAGCGTGCTCAAGGCGGCGGCGGCGGACTCCATGGCCCTGGTCACCAGTCACCAGCAACCCACTGCCCTAGTGGTGGCTCTCGATCGCTTGGGGCTGCCGGACACGGGAGCCGTGCGTTCCGGCCTGGCCCTGTCCCTCTTTCGTTCCGGTTCAATCTCCCTGGGGTCCGCAGCTCAAATCGCCGGCCTCCCCCTCCCGCGCTTGATGGCCATCCTCTCCTCCTTAAAAATTCCTTTGGTGGAGGGAGATCAAGACGATCTCGATCAAGACCTGAAGCTGGCGCGCCGCTGGCTGGGTGACCAGGCCTGAGCTGTCCCGCCTGAGCAGCCCCAGCCATGGCAGTCGTGATCGCGGATGCGGGGCCCCTGATCGGCCTGGCACGCATTGACCAGTTGGCCCTGTTGCCAAACCTGTTTGGGGCGGTGTGGATCACCGAGCCGATTGCGGCCGAAATCGGCGTGGCCAACCAGCCAGCAGAACTCTCGCCCTATCCCGGCAGCGAGGCCCTGGGTCTTGCCGTCAGGGAGGGCTGGCTTCAGGTGATTGCCGCTGGTCCTAAGGCGCCAGGCGACCCCTTTCGGCCCCTCAATCCAGGCGTCGATGCAGGGGAGGCCAGCGCCATCGGCTTGGCGTTGCAACTACAGGAGGCCGGAGACAGGGTGCTGCTGCTGGTTGACGATCGCTGTGGCCGCGCGGAGGCCCGGCTTCAGGGACTGGCGATCCTGGGCACCGCTGCCCTCCTGGTGTTGGCCAAGGAACGCAACTTGGTGCCGGCCTGTGCCCCGCTGCTGGATGCGCTGCGCGAGCAGGGGTATTACCTAAGCGATGGATTGGTGGCGGCCATTCTCAATCAGGTGGCTGAGCACTGAGTACTGAGCACTGAGGAGTGAGGATCAAGTCCTGGCGTAGGCCTTCATTCTGGCCTTGGTCCCAAGCCTTGGCGTCCAAGCCGCTTTCGCCCCAGTCCCAACGTGGGCCAGCTGCGGCCCAGGCTGCCGTCACACTTCGGCGGCAGGGCAGGTGATTCTCCAAGGCCCTTCCCTCACTGCGATCCGAAAGCGCCAACCATGGGCAACGAGCAGCGCCTAATCGACAAGCTGCAAAGCATCGAGCGACTCCATGCCGGAGCCGCCACCCCGGGGGAGAAGTCGGCGGCGGCTAATGCCCTGGAGCGGATGCGGCAGCGGCTGGCGGAGCTCTCGAAGGCCGATCCGCCGATGGAGCACCGCTTCAGCATCGCCGATCCCTGGTCTAGGCGTCTTTTTTTGGCGCTGCTGCGTCGCTACGAGATCCCGCCCTACCGCTACCCGCGCCAGCGCTCCACCACGGTGATGGCCCGCATCCCGCGGCGCTTTCTCGATGAAACCCTTTGGCCCGAATTCCAGGAACTCAATACAAGCCTGGTGAGCTACCTCGATGAGGTCACCACCCGGGTCGTTAGCCAAGGCGTCCACGCCGACAGTTCGGAGGCTCTCGTGGTGGCGGAACTGGGGACTGGCTTGGCGGGTGGGGAACCCTGAGGTTAAGCCGCCAGCCTCGCCAGGGGGCGCCGGCCCCTCAGGCCGAAGCCTCCAAGACTTCCTGGCCGTCGTCTTCCGTGGTTGCCAGGATCGCCCCGCGCCCCTGCTCCAGGGCCAACTGGGCCCGAAAGCAAGCCGGCTCCAGCTCAGATGCCGCCAACAGGGCCCGCTCACTGAGGGCCCCACACTCCTTCAACAGCGCCGCAAGGTGATCGGGTGGAACGGGGGCGGCCTCCAGTGCGATCGGATCCGGGCTGGCTGCAGCCTGGCGCCGCCCGCGCCGCGAGGGTTTGCCAGCACCTGCTTCCGCCTGCCGGGCCGCCCGGATCCGTTCGAGCAACACACTCGCCGGCTCATCGCGCGGGTCCTGGGGCACCAGCTCACCGCGGAAGGCCTTGGCCAGCAGAGCCGGGGTGAGGCGATCGACGACCTTTCGGGCGGCGGTGAGGCGGGCTTCGAGTTGATTGGCGAGGGTGAAAAGGTCCTGGGCGCGAAGAACAATCTCTTGCTGCTCCTCAGGAGATGGCAGGGGGAAATCAACTTCCCCGAACCGGCCTGCACTCAGGTGAGCAATGTTGGTTGTAATCGTTCCTTCCTGAATATAGCGGCCGGAATGCATGCAGTGCCTAAAAACAAACAATGCAAAATCAGGCATCACTGAGGCTCCGGCCTGAAATCTGATCAGCGAGTTGGTGAAACATACTCCTGGTAGTTCACCGCGGTACATTGCTGGTCGTCCAAGATATTGCGGGCTCTGGCCTTCGTTGAGGAGTATGTCGCCAGGATGGAGCGTGTATTTCTCAAGATCAGCGCCGGAGAAATCCATCTCCATCACATCATCCAAGTCGATTCGATCCTCGAAGACGTTCTGGACTCTTAGGTATGGCCGCATCGTTGGGCCGTTGTGATACTTAGGTGAACGCTGGCGACCAAGCTGGATCTTTCCAGCCTCTTTGGTTTTGACCGTTCTCCATGGTTCGATTAATCCAGGTCGCTCTTCCCTCCACTCCCGCGTCAACTCCCCCGACGTGGCCGTCGCCAGCACGGCCTGGCGAAAGCGCTTGAGGGTCGCCGCCACGCCATCAAGCCGCTGGCGGCAGGCATCGGCGGCGGCGAGGGTGGTGTCGAGCTTGGCGGCGATGCGGCGTTGTTCGTTGAATGGTGGGAGAAGGATATTGACCTCAGAGAGCATCTTCTTTGAGATCACTCCTTGGGCGGATCCCGTGGAAGAACCACGCAGCATCTCCACGCTCAAGAGGAGCTGAAAGTAAAGGAACAGCTGGTCGACGGCTTCCGATGGTTGTATGGCAGCAACGCTGCGCCCAATCGCACAATCGATGCCCAAGTTAAGTTTTCCAGCTGTAGCACCAACTACGCAAATGAGCACGTCCTTGCTTGTTGCAAACTTCAGGGGTTTAAGCGTCCACTCTCTAGAGACCGGATATCTTGCTCGAAACTCTCCAGCTTTAACAAAGGTTGTGCCATCACCAGCAAAATTGCTGGCTGATCCTGGCGGAGCCTGGCCCATCTCGAAACAAGCAAGATTCCCGAGTGGCGCCTCAACCCACCCCACCGGCAACTCCAGCTCTTCCATCACACCAATTCCTCCACCTCTTCGCCTAGCTCCGCCAGGATCGCCCGCAGGTCCTCAAGTGCCCCTTCCAGCTCCAGCATCGCCTCCTGGGCCAGAACCGCCGGCTCCGGCAGGTCGGCGCTGTCTTCAGCTGAATCATCCTTCAGCCAGGCCAGATCAAGGCTGTCGCCCCGGGCAGCAATCTCCTCGCGGCTGAAGCATTGCCAGCGGCCTTCCGGGCCTGTGGCGGTGCGGGGCGCCAAGCCGAGCGGATCAGTTCCGTAGGCCGCTTCGAAGTCGGCAAAATGGGCGCGGGTGAGAGGTGTGCGCTTGCCGAAGGCCGGCATGTTGGCCCGCAGGTCATACACCCACACCGCCTGGGTGGTGCCCCGATCGCTGGATCCGCGCGTAAAGAACAGCACGTTGGTTTTCACGCCCTGGGCGTAGAAGATGCCCGTGGGCAGGCGCAGGATCGTGTGCAGGTTGCACTTGTCCATCAGATCCTCGCGGATCTGTTTGCCCACGTTGCCTTCAAACAGCACGTTGTCGGGCAGCACCACCGCCGCCCGGCCGCCGGGCGTCAGCGCCCGGTAGATGTGCTGGAGAAAGCAGAATTGCTTGTTGCTGGTGGGGAAGGTGAAATCGGTGCGGCTGGGCAGGCCGCCGCCCTTCTTGGTGCCGAAGGGTGGGTTGGTGAGGATCAAGGAGGCCGGCGGCAGGGATTGGCCGTCGCCGCTGAGGGTGTCGCCATACCAGATGCCGCCCTGGCCGGGCCGGGAATCGAGCCCATGCAGCATCAGGTTCATCAGCGCCAGGCGGTGGGTGTCCTGCACGTGCTCCATGCCGAAGAAGGTGCGCCCGTAGAACCTCTTCTGCTGCGCTTCGTCCAGCTCGAACACATCCTGCTGCTCGCGAATCCAGTGCTGGGCGGCGATCAGAAAGCCGCCGGTGCCCGCCGCCGGATCCTGGATCACATCGCCCAGCCGCGGCTGCATCACCGCCACCATCGCATCGATCAAGGGCCTTGGCGTGAAGTATTGGCCCGCGCCTGATTTCTTCTCTTCAGCGTTCTTCTGCAGCAGGCCCTCATAGAGATCGCCCAAACCTTCCTGGCGGGCGCTGTACCAATCGAGCTTGTCGATCTCGCTCACCAATTTCGTGAGCGTGACCGGTTTTTTGATGAACGAACTGGCGTTGCTGTAGATCTCCTGCACCAGCGGCGAACTGCCACTCTCGCTGCTGCCCAGTTCCAGCAGCAGCAGTTGGTAGTGCTTCATCTGCTTGGGACCATCCAGGGTCTCCAAGGCATCCCAGCGCCATTCCTCGGGAATCCCCTGCTCCTGGCCCGTTTCCTTGGCCATCTTCAGGAACAGCAGATAGGTGAGCTCCGTCACGTACTGGTGATAGGTCACCCCGTCGTCCTTCAGCACATTGCAGAGGTTCCAGAGCTTGCCGACGATGTCCTGAGTGAGCCTGCCCTGGGTGAGGCTGTTGCCGGGGGAGTTTGGGGGCATCACCAGGCCTCCAGGGTGAGTTCGTCCACATGGGCAAACGCCTGATCCGCCGTCACCAGGGCGCAGCCTTCGCTGAGGGCATGGCTGGCGATCAGCAGGTCCAGCGCCGCCAGCGGCTTGCCATGGCGTTCAAGTTCGGCGCGTAGCCGGCCATAGATCCTGCTGCAGGCTTCGGTCCAGGGCAGGATCTCCAGGGTGTCGAGGGTGGACTCCGCCAGCGCCCGCAACCGCGTCGCCGCCGGCCGCTTCTCCAGGCCGTAGCGGATCTCGGCCACCACAATCGCCGATAGGCAACAACGTTGCTCACGCACCCAGGCATCCAGGCGTGGTGAGCGCCGCCTGAGAAAGGCGCTCACGGCGTTGGTGTCCAGCATCAACCTCCTCTTCCCTGCAGCCATCAGGGAAAGTCCACCGGTTCGGGAGGACTGGTGTCGTGCAACCCCTCGAAAAAGGCGTCCAGTTCCTCCCGGAAGCCAGGCTCCTGCAGCAGCGCATCCCTGAGCTCCAGCAACTCCTTGGCCGAGGGCCGCACCGGTGTGAGCACCACCGCGCCGCTCTCTGGATCGCGATGCACCTCCACCTCCGTTCCCTCGAAACGAAACTCGGCCGGCAGGCGTACCGCCTGGCTGCGGCCGTTGAGGAACAGCTTGGCGCGCATGGCCCAACCCCCCAGGCGATCGATACCGAGTCTAGATCGTGGCCGCGATCTCATGCTGCCTCCCACACGGCTTCGTTGAAGTGGTGCAACACCTGCTCCAGCTCGCCGCCGAACATCCTGTTCAACCGCGGCCAGCCGCCCCCCTCGCGCCGGAACAGCAGGGCGTCGTCGTCCAGCGCGTCGCGATCCACGATCGTGATCGCCTTGGTTTGGTTGGCGATGCGTTGCAGCCACTGGCGTTGGGGTGTGGTCCAGCTGCGGGTGGCCAGGATGCGCTGCAGGGCCTTGTCCACCCGCTGGTCGTAGGGCACCAGTGCATCCCCCAGGGCCGCCTGGCGGATGTAGCCCATGATCGAAGCGGCCATGGCCTGGTTGGTGGTTTCCCGCCAGGCCGTGGCCAGGGTGGCTTCGTTGTAGCCCCGCTGATCGAGGGCGAGCCTGAGTTCGCGCAGGTCCTTGCGGGTGAGGTCCCATGGCCGCTGCAACACGGTGATGAGGGCCGGCAGATCGTTGCCGGGATCGCGCACAAAGGCCGTAAACCCCTCCAGGTAGTCCTCGGGGCGGGTGGCATCGCCATAGCCCCGTTCGATCGAGAGCAAGGCGTCGTCGTGGTCGGAGAGGTATTGGGGCTGGGTGGGCCCTTCCCAGCGGCGATCCAGGAGCTCGGCCAGGCCGGTGATGGTGCCGAGCCAGCGTCGCGCCTCCCCGATGGGCAGCTGCTGCAGCCGGCTGATGAAGTCGGCGGGTTCTTCGCCGGTGAGCAGCCGAAACTGGGCCTCGCTGGCTTCGCTGAGGTGCCGCTGCTTGCGCCGCAGCTTGGCAACCAGCTGCTGACGCACGAGTTCACTGTCTTCGCCTTCAGTGGCCCCTATCTCACTGATCAGCTGGCTGAAGCTGATTTTTGGGTTCGTCACCACCGGCTGCATTTGGGTGAAGGCCTGCAGGGCGTTATAGATGCCCACCGCGTCAAAGATGCGGAAGCTATCTTTGCCAATGGCTTCACACAGACGCGTGGCACGGCCCTTCATTTGATCGTAGAGAATGCGGCTATTCATCCGTCGAAGGAACACAATGTTGCAGATCGCGGGCACGTCCACGCCCGTGCTGAGTAGATCCACCGTGACCGCCACATTCGGAAACGCTTCGTTCTTGAAACGACGGATCAGCTCCTGTGGTTTTTCGCAGGCGCCGGTGATCTTGGCTACCGCATCATTGGGAACACTCCCATATCGCGCTTGGAAGGCTTCTTTGAGCAGCATCTCCACCAGATCGGCGTGTTCGTTGCTGACGCAGAAGATCAAGGTTTTGTACGGGGAAAACGGATCCAGCTCATCGGCTAGCACCTCACACACCACCCGATTGAAGTCTTCGGTGATCACCTTTCGATTAAAGGCTTCCACGTCGAAGCGCAGCTCGTCGGGGGTGGTGAACAGTTCGATTGAGGCAGTGTTTGGATCGTAGGTTTTAACTTCTGCTCCGGCCGCCCAGCGGATGCCCTCAGTGGAGAGCTTTGTTGAGATCAGGAACGGCGGCTCTTGGTCTACCAGAAAGCCGTCCGCTACGGCCTCTCGGTAGCTATAGACGAAGATCGGTTGGCCGAAGATCGCCACCGTGTGCAGAGCAGGCGTGGCCGTTAGGCCGATCTTGACGGCGTCAAACATCTCCAGCACACGCCGGTACTTCGACACATAGTCGTTGAAATCACGGAAACCCAATTCCCGTTCACTCAAGTCCCGATCGAGCAGGTAGCCCCGGTGGCATTCATCCACCACGATCAGGTCGTAGGTGTCAACCGTGGGCTTGTCGTCCTCGCTGCCAAGCAGCAGGCGCTGCACCATCGCTTGCACAGTGGCGATATGCACTCTGGTATCAGATTCAGGCTCCCGCTCGCCCAATTTCTTGATGCCGTAGATGTCGGCAAAGCTCTGCAGGCTTTCCATCCGCGTTTCCTTGAAGGCATCGGCGGCCTGGCTGCCGAGTTCGGAGCGATCCACCAAAAACAGCACCCGCCGGAATCGCCCGCTTTTGAGCAGCCGGTAGATCAGGGCCACGCAAGTTTTGGTTTTGCCCGTGCCGGTGGCCATGGTCAGCATGATGTCCCGCTGGCCAGAGGCAATCGCCGCTTCGGTGGCCTCAATGGCGCGGCGCTGATAGGGCCTCAGCGGAAAGCCAAAGCTGAACGGTTCCCGCCGCAGATTCTGGTTGGCCCGATCCACGTCCTGGCGCATGAGCGCCTTGAGACCTTCAGGGGAATACCAGCGTTCGAGGGGTCCGGCGAGATTGTCAGCGCGGCGCAGATCACGGAACCAGATGCCGCTCTTGGTGCGCACTTGGTACAGGAAGCGCCGGCCATTGCTGGAGAAGGCGAAGGGGATCTGGTACTCGCCTTCTGGACCCCAACCCTGGGCCTTCAGTTCCGATTCTTCACTGGGTTGGAAGTCCCGGCAATAGCGTTCGGCCTGGGGCAGCTTGCCGGCCACATCGGTGTGGGCCCGCTTGGCCTCCACGGCTGCAACCGGGGTCAGGCCCACAAACAGCACGTAATCGGCGGGGCCGCTGCTGGTGGGCCATTCGGCGATGGCCAGGTTGCGGTTCTTTTGGGGCCGCGTTCCCTTCCCATGCCGAAGGGCCTGGGAGTCCGCTTCCCAGCCCGCTTGCCGCAACTGTCCATCGATCAGCTGGCGGGTGGCGGCCTCATCCAGTTCGATCGAGCTTGCCGCCTTGCGGGCCGCATTCCGTACCCCCATGGACACCGCCGGAGTTTGCTGGCTGGCAGCGTTCTGCAGGGCCTTAAGTTGTACCTCGAGCGTTGCCTTATCGGCCTCCACCTGCTCGGCTAGTCGCTCCCATTGTTGTTGTTCACCCAGGGCTTGTTGTAGCTGAGCTTCAGTAGCATTGAGCTGTTCGCTGATGATTCCCTCGTTGGCGCGAAAGGTATCGAGACTGCTCTGCAGCCGTGCCAGTTCCTGCTTCAATTCGGCGCTTTCATCAACCGGGGGTTGGGGAGGGCGAAACGGGCCAGAGCGGAAGCCCGGATCCTCAAACGTGCGGTGGAACCACACCCCAAGCTGCCAGGCGATTTTGAGGCTGCTCAACGCACTGGCATGGCTGTCCTGCAGCCCGTGGGTGGCGTCGTTACCGGCTTTGCGCAGGCCATGGAAGAGGTCGGCCACCTCCCGTTCAATTTGGCCGTCCAGCTCCAGGCGCCGGATCAGGGCCAGCTGGGTTTCCTCAAGGCTCGTGAACAGGCCAAAACGGGAGGCGGCCTGCTGCGCAAGCCGCTCGCCGAGCTGGCGCAGCTTGATCAGGGCCGTATTGGGATCGTCGGGGAAGTAGCGCTCGGCCAGCAACCCCAGCCGCGATAGCTGGTCGTCGTAGCGGCGCAGGTGGGCGAAGTTGGTGCTCATCACGGCTCCACTCCCCATGGAGCAGCCACTTGAGACGTCACTTGAGACGCCAATCGGACTTGTCCCAGTTTCAGAAAGTGGATGGGGCTGGCGTTCCTCGGAGGAGCCGTTTCGACATGGAGAGGGGCCAAGGGGTTGCCCACCGCGCTACCGCATCGCTCCAAGGCTTCGAAGCTGGCGCCCAGCAGCTCCTGATCGGGCATCGAGGGCTGGTTCGGCGAGGCTTGAGTCTAGTTTGCCGTGACGGGGCTCGTTTAGGGCAATCGCCGGCAATTTGGGGGTTGGGCGTTATGCGCAGACTGCATGATTTGCCTAGAAGCCCTATGGCCCTGGCCAGGCAGGTGGGCCCAGGGGCCATCGGCCCTGGCGCGACCCCAGGGGGAGTGGGCTTACCAACGGACAGCCTGCGCTGAGGGCATGGCTGGCCATCAACAGACCGATCAACCCGAGGGGCTTGGCTGCCGTTCCAGTTCGGCCCGAAGGCCGCTGTAGGCGGAGGCGCAGGCCTAGCTCCAGGGCATGGGTTCCACGGCAGCCAGCATCGCTTTAATCCCTGGATCGATAGCGAGTCCAGGCCGTCTGTCCGATCTCAGGCCGCCAGGCTCGCCGGCTGATCCAGCCGTTCCCCTTCCACCACCAAGGGCTCCAGGGGCTGCGGGCAGGCGGGTGCCCGTTCCAGGCCCACATCCACGCCAATGTGTTGGTCGGGGCGGCCGGTGATTAGTAGGGCTGTGCGCTGGCGGGTGGCGATTTGCCAGAGCCATTTGGTGAGCAGGGAGATGCGATTTTCGGTGTCGGGGATGAAGGCCAGGTGGGCCAGGCCCCAGAGGATCCAGCCGAGCAGGCCGCTCACGTGCAGGCCGCGCAGGTCAGCCACCGCATAGAAGGGGCCAATCACGGCCATGGTGCCGAGATCGGTCCAGCGGAAGGGCGCCATGCGCTGCCCCTCGCCGATCGCCAGGATGTCGCGGGCGACCCAGCCGCCCATCTGCACCGCCGGTCCGGCCATGCCGGGGAGGGCCTGGCCATCGGCGGTGTGGCGGTAGGCGCAGAGATCGCCCACGATGCGGATGCTGGGATAGCCCGCAATTGAGAAGTCGGGCCCTACTTCCACCCGGCCGCCGCGATCGACGCCGCAGCCCGTGCGTTCGGCCAGCAGCCGGCCCAGGCGCGAGGCGCGCACGCCAGCGGTCCAACAGATCGTGGCTGCTTCCAGGGAGCGGGGGCCATCGGGTCTGGCGCTGGGCTTGAGCCGCACCCGCCCCGGCTCGATCGCCTCCACCATCGAGCCCAGTTGCAACTTCACGCCACTGGCGCTGAGGTACTTGGCGGCGGTGGCCGACAACTTTGGATCCATGGTGGGCAGCACCCGATCGACCGCATCTACCAGGATCACGTGGCAAGCATCGGCCTGGAGCTGTTTGAAATCGCGGCTCACGGCCCGGTGCATCAGCTCAATTAACGAGCCCGCTAGTTCACAACCAGCCGGGCCGGCCCCCACCACCACCGCCGTTTGCAGGAAGCGGCGGCGGATCGGATCTTGGCTTTGCTCCGCCTCTTCCAAGGCCATCAAGATGCGCCGCCGGATCTCATCGGCGTGCTCGAGGATTTTCATCGGCGGCGCCAGTTCGCGCCAGTCTTCATGGCCGAAATAGCTGCTGCCCGAGCCACTGGCCAGGATCAGGTGGTCGTAGCCGTAGCGGTAGTCATTGAACACCACCTCTTGGGCTTCTGGATCGATATCCACCACCTCGCCCAGCAGGATCTGGATATTGGGGGCCTGGCCCACCATCTGGCGCAGAGGCGAGGCCACATCGCCCTCGGACACCAATCCCGAGGCCACCTGATAGAGCAGGGGTTGGAACAGGTTGAAGTTGCGTTTATCGATCAGGGTGACGCGCACCGGTTGGCCGGCCAGGGCATGGCAGGCCTTCAGGCCGGCAAAACCGCCGCCGACAATCACCACATGGGGCCAGGTCGCCTTGACGGAGGCGGGTGGATCCAGTTCCAGGAAGAAACGTTCGGGCGCCATGCCACCTGGGGACGGGTTGCATCAACCGTATGCAGCGCCCCGATGTTTGGTTGTGAGCACCAAGCCAATGCTGGCGATTGCCCATCAGGGGGCCCCTGGTCAAGGTGAAGCCAGCGCCCCTGCCCGCGCCCCTTTTTTCCGCCGCGATGCTGCTTTCGATCCGTCACCACCTGCGGTACGTCTACGACCGGCCGGTGTTTCTGGAGCCGATGACCCTGCGGCTGACGCCGAAACAGGACTGCAGCCAGCAGCTGCTGGGCCACAGCCTGCGCCTCGAGGCCGAACCGGCCGGATCCAGTGCGATCCAGGCGGCCGATGGCAGCGGCGCCCTGGTCTGCTGGTTCGTCGAGGAGCGCGACCAGCTCGAGATCACCATGGAGGCGCGGGTGCGCACCCTGCGTACCAACCCCTTCGACTGGATCATCACCTTTGCGCCGGCCCAGCGCCTGCCGGCCCGTTACCCCGCCGCCGAGGCGTCCGCCCTGGCCGCCCACCTGGACCCTGACCAGGGCGCGTCATGGGGAGCCCCCCTTCAAACCCAACAG
>Ga0310335_100251_pt1 | contig 15145 bp, 18 predicted proteins | sample LakMicMISRFREDD7_FD_195549 | JGI IMG/M metagenome (GOLD analysis project Ga0310335, IMG submission 195549) | Enriched freshwater cyanobacterial communities from Lake Michigan, Michigan, United States - MI23.SRF.RED.D7 (v2) (version 2) | ecosystem: Environmental > Aquatic > Freshwater > Lake... | reverse complement strand
GCCGTCTGCGGGGAGCGGGCCTGATGGGGTGTCAGAGCTGATTCCTGAGCCCGAACGCAGCAACGGATTGCATGCCGGCCTGGCCGAGACCAGCCTGATGCTGCATCTGGCCCCCGAGCTGGTGGGTGCGCTGCCGGCGGGTGATGGCCTGCGCGGGTCCCAACCGCCGGCGGGCTGGAGCCTCGAGGGGGCTGCACCCACGGCCTGGCTGAGCCGCGACCTAAGCGACTCAGGGGTGATCGGCGATCCCACCGGCTCCACCGCCGAGCTGGGCGAGCGGTTGGCCCTGCGGCTGATCGATGGCTGGTGTGGTTTGTTCACAACGCTGATGGCCAGTGACTGGCCCCAGCCCCGCTGAAGGTCGTTACAGTCGTCGGATTCATCCACCCAGTGCGGTAGCCATGGCGTCCCTTGCCTCCCCGGTGGCAGCTTCTTCGCAGGAGTCTGCGCTGCCCGATTTCGCGAGCGAGACCTACAAGGACGCCTACAGCCGCATCAACGCGATCGTCATCGAAGGCGAGCAGGAAGCCCACGACAATTACATCTCTATCGGCACCCTGATCCCTGATCAGGCCGAAGAGCTGACCCGCCTGGCCCGCATGGAGCTGAAGCACATGAAGGGCTTCACCGCCTGTGCCGCCAACCTGGGGGTCACCGCCGACATGCCGTTTGCCAGGGACTTCTTCGCACCCCTGCGCAACAACTTTCAGGCTGCCTTGGCCGAAGGCAAGGTGGTCACCTGTCTGTTGATTCAGGCGATCCTGATCGAAGCCTTCGCCATCTCGGCGTATCACATCTATATCCCTGTCGCCGATCCCTTCGCCCGCAAGATCACCGAAGGCGTGGTCAAGGACGAGTACACCCACCTCAACTACGGCCAGGAGTGGCTCAAGGCCAACCTGGAAACCATCCGCGACGAATTCGAGCAGGCCAACCGCGAGAACCTGCCTTTGGTGCGCACCATGCTCGAGCAGGTCGCTGCCGATGCCGCCGTCCTGCAGATGGACAAAGAGGACCTGATGGCCGATTTCCTTGGTTCCTATCAGGACGCACTGCTGGAAATCGGCTTCAGCAACCGCGAGATCGCCAAGTTTGCGGCTGCCGCCCTGGTGGGCTGATCAGTCGGTGCCCGTCGCTACAGCCAAACGTGTCAGGATGCACTTCACCGCGGGCCCCTGCCCCGCAAACGCCTGATTCATGTTTGGTCTGATCGGCCACTCCACCAGCTTTGCCGAGGCCAGGGCCAATGCCCGCAACCTTGGTTACGACGACTACGCCGAGGGTGACCTCGACATGTGGTGCGCCGCTCCCCCCCAGTTGCTGGAGCGGGTGAGCGTCACCAGTGCCACCGGGAAGACCATCGAGGGGGCCTACATCGACTCGGTGTTTGTGCCCGAGATGTTGCGCCGCTTCAAAACGGCCAAGCGCAAGGTGCTCAAGGCCATGGAGCTGGCCCAGAAGAGCGGGATCGATATCACCGCCCTCGGCGGTTTCACCTCGATCATTTTTGAGGACATGAACCTGCTCCGGGAGGAGCGGGTCAGCGCCGTGGCCCTCGACTGGGAGCGGTTCACCACCGGCAACACCCACACCGCCTGGGTGATCTGCCAGCAGGTGGTCACCAATGCTCCGCGTCTGGGCATCGACCTCGCCAGTGCCAAGGTCGCCGTGGTGGGGGCCAGTGGCGACATCGGCAGCGCCGTCTGCCGCTGGCTGCAGCGCCAGGGGGTCGGAGAGCTGCTGCTGGTGGCCCGCCGGCCCCAGCCGTTGATCGATCTGCAGGCCAGCCTTGGCGAGGGCCGCATCCTTGCCATCGACGAAGCCCTGGCCGAAGCCCAGATCGTGGTCTGGGTGGCCAGCCTGCCCCAGAGCCTGGAGATCGATCTGGCATCCCTGCCCAGGCCCTGTCTGATGATCGATGGCGGCTACCCCAAGAATCTGGACACCAAGGCCGCTGCCGAGGGTGTGCACGTGCTCAAGGGCGGCATCGTCGAGTTCTGGCAGGACATCGGCTGGCAGATGATGGCGGTGGCCGAGATGGCCAAACCCCAGCGCCAGATGTTCGCCTGCTTCGCCGAGGCGATGCTGCTTGACTTCGAGCAGCGTCACACCAATTTCAGCTGGGGCCGCAACAACATCACCCTTGAGGCGATGGACTGGATCGGGGCCGCGTCCCTGCGGCACGGTTTCAGGGCCCTGGCCCTTGAAGACCAGCAGTCACCAGCCCCTGCCCTGGCGACGGTCTGAGCTGACGGTTCCCCTTTGTTTGACCTGCGCTAGTTCCCGATGGCCCGCCGCGCCCTGCTCGAGTTTGAAAAGCCCCTGGTGGAGCTCGAGGAACAGATCGAGCAGATCCGCCAGCTGGCCCGCGACTCTGAGGTCGATGTCAGCCAGCAGCTGCTGCAGCTCGAAACCCTGGCCACCCGCCGGCGCAGCGAGATCTTTGCGGCGCTGACCCCAGCCCAAAAGATTCAGGTGGCCCGCCACCCGCAACGCCCCAGCACCCTGGATTACATCCAGGTGATCACCGATCAGTTCTTTGAACTGCATGGCGACCGCCGTGGCAGCGACGATCAGGCCCTGGTCGGCGGCGTGGGCCGCATCGGCGAGCAGGGTGTGGTGTTGCTGGGCCACCAGAAGGGACGGGACACCAAAGAGAATGTGGCCCGCAACTTCGGCATGGCTTCGCCGGGTGGGTACCGCAAGGCGATGCGGTTGATGGAGCATGCCGATCGGTTCGGACTGCCGATCCTGAGCTTCATCGACACTCCCGGTGCCTATGCCGGCGTGCTGGCCGAAGAGCAGGGCCAGGGCGAGGCGATCGCCGTCAATCTGCGTGAGATGTTCCGCCTGCGGGTGCCGATCCTTGCCACGGTGATCGGTGAAGGCGGCTCCGGCGGCGCCCTGGGCATCGGCGTGGCCGATCGTCTGCTGATGTTTGAGCACAGCGTCTACACCGTGGCCAGCCCAGAGGCCTGCGCCTCGATCCTGTGGCGTGATGCCGGCAAGGCACCTGACGCGGCCCAGGCCCTGCGCATCACGGGCTCCGACCTGCTGCAGCTGGGTCTGGTGGACCGGGTTTTGCAGGAGCCCTGCGGCGGCAACCACTGGGCGCCTCTGCAGGCGGCCCAGACCCTCAAGGCGGCCCTGCTCGAGGAGTTGGCAGCCCTGCAGACCCTCAGCCCTGAAGCCCTGCAGCAGCAGCGCTACGACAAGTTCAGGCGCATGGGGCGATTCCTCGAAGCCGGTCAGGTGCAGGAGTCGGCCGTTTGAACCCCACAGCCCTGATCACCGGTGCCTCCCGTGGCATCGGTGAGGCCAGCGCCCGTCTGCTGGCCCAGAACGGCCATGACCTGCTGCTGGTGGCCCGGTCCGGCGAGGCCCTCGAGCAGCTGGCCATCGAACTGCGCCAGTTCGGGGGGCGGGTTGCGTGTGCCGCGATCGACCTGGCCAGGCCTGAGTCCATCGCCGCCCCCCTGAAAGACCTGTGCGAGCGCGGCAACCCGCCGACCCTGGTCATCAACAATGCCGGGGCGGCCTACACCGGCGGCCTGGCGGTGATGCCCCTCGAGCGATGGCAATGGTTGCTGCAGCTCAACCTGACCAGCGTCTTCCAGGTGTGCCAGGTGGTGGTGCCGATGCTGCGCCAGGCCGGCGGGGGGCGCATCATCAACATCAGCAGCCATGCGGCCCGCAACGCCTTCCCAGATTGGGGGGCCTACTGCGTCAGCAAGGCAGCTCTGGCCAGTTTCAGCCGTTGCCTGGCCGAAGAGGAGCGACCCCACGGGATCGGCGTCAGCACCCTCACCCTTGGTGCGGTGAATACGCCACTGTGGGACAGCGAATCGGTCGACAGTTCCTTCGACCGCCGTGCCATGCTTGATCCCCACCGGGTTGCCGAAGCTGTGCTCTATCTGGCTCAGCAGCCGCCGACCCAACAGGTGGACGACCTCACCCTGATGCCCGCAGCCGGCGTGCTCTGAGATTCCATGACATCGACATTGCCAACCGGTCTGCCCACATCTGCCATGCCCGCCTCAACTGAGCTGCGTCCATCCACACCTGCAGCAGCACCAGCCCCCATCAGTTTGCGGCTTCGTCAGCGTCTTGAGCAGGCCGGAGCCTCGTTCTTCGCGAACGACAACATTTCTGAGTACCTGCAGGAGGGTGAGCTCGATCAGCTCGAGATCGAGGTTGCCGGCAAGGTGCGCGAGCTGCTGCGCAGCCTGGTGATCGACATCGACAACGATCACAACACCGAGGAGACCGCTGAGCGTGTCGCTCGCATGTACCTCCATGAGGTGTTCAAGGGTCGTTATCACGAACAGCCCAAGATCGCCAGCTTCCCCAACGTCAAGAAGCTCGACGAGATCTACACCGTGGGACCGATCTCGGTCCGTTCAGCCTGTTCCCATCACCTGGTGCCGATTCTCGGCAACTGCTGGATCGGCATCAAACCCGGCGACCGGGTGATCGGCCTGTCCAAGTTCTCGCGGGTGGCCGACTGGGTGTTCTCGCGGCCCCACATTCAGGAAGAGGCTGTGATGATCCTGGCCGACGAGATCGAGCGCCTGTGTGAGCCCCAGGGACTGGCGATTCTGGTCAAAGCTCAGCACTACTGCATGAAGTGGCGTGGGGTCAAGGAGCCCCAGACCAGCATGGTCAATTCGGTGGTGCGTGGCGATTTCCGCCACGATCCCAGCCTCAAGGCCGAATTCTTTGAATTGGTGAAGCAGCAGGAGTCCCTGCTGCTCGTCTGATTCCCGGATCAGGGCCGGATCACCGGTCAGGGCCGGGCGCCATTGACCGGACCCACAGGCGTTGATGCCTGGCGCTGGCTGCCGCTGGCGCTGGGCACCGCCACCACCACCATGACCCGGGCGTTGACATCCTGTTGGCCCAGCACGTAAGTGGGTCCACTGGCTCCCTGGATCAGCAGCCAGCGGGTTTTGCCGGCCGGCAGCCGGTACCAGTGAAAGGCGTTGGGCGGCAGGCCGGCCAAGGCATCTGCCGTCAGGGTTGCCTGCAGCAGGGTGCCTTCGGCGGCCTGACCCTGTAGCACCAGTTGCTGCAGGCCGTTGATCTGCTGCTGGACCGCTGTTTCCAGCTGCTGATCGGCACTGATCTGCTGGTTCAGGTCCCTGATCTGTTGCTGGGGGTCGGCGGTCACACCCGGCACGCACTGCAGGCTGCCGTCCACCAGCTGACAGCCATCGAGCATGTCCTGGGCCTTCAAGGGCAGGGGTGCCTGCAGGGGCAGGGGCACCAGCAGGGCCAGCAGCAGCGGGGCGATGCTGCGTCCTGCGCGGACCGGGTTCAGGGACATGGCGGCTCAGGCAGAGTAGCGGGCTGGCCCAGATCCTGCCGTGCCGCCCTGACCGCTGCCAGCAGCGCAGCCACCCGGGCTGGATCTTTGTCACCGGGACTGCGCTCGACACCGCTCGAGGCGTCCAGGCCGGTTGGCTGCAGCACGGCCAGGGCGGCAGCGGCGCTGCGCTCCTGGATGCCGCCCGCCAGCCACCAGGGCAGGGTTGGCTCAAAGGTCTGCAGCAGCTCCAGCGGGATGGCCACACCGGTGCCCCCCAGTTGGCCGCTGACCCAGGCATCGAGCAGCAGGGCGTCGACGCAGTCCTCGTAGCTCCTGGCCCGCTCCAGGTCGTCGCGGCTGCGCACCCGCAGCGCCTTCCACAGGGTCACCCCGTCCAGCTGGGCGCGCAGCTGGCGGCACTGCTGCGGTGATTCGTCACCGTGCAGCTGCACCACCTGATGGCCCCGCTCCGGTCGCAGCTCGGCGACCATGGCCGGGTCCGGATTGGCCACCACCAGCACGCCCTGGCAGCGGGGATTGGCCTGGCGCGCGGCGGCAAACAGGGCCGCACGTTGTGCCGGCGGCACATAACGGGGCGAGCCCGGCACCGCGATCACACCGATCGCATCAACCCCCAGGGCTGCGATCGCCGCTGCCTGGTCGCACTGCCGCAACCCGCAGATCTTCAGCAAGGTCATGTTGGCTGAAACCCCGATGCCCCTGTCCTTTCTAGGATCGGAGTTCGACCCCGGCCCCAGGGCCCAACCACCGCTGCACCTCTGGACGTGGGAGAAGGCTGGACTGTTCTGAGGATTCGCGGCATTCCCCTGCGCATCCACCCCACCTGGTTTGTGATCCTGGTACTGGCCACCTTGGCCTTTCAGCAGCACTACACCCAGGCGCTTGATCCGGCTCCGGCACTGTCGGTGCGCTGGGCCCTGGCCCTGGTGACGGCCTTGCTGCTGTTCGTTTCGGTGCTGCTGCACGAACTGGGCCATTCCCTGGTGGCCCTCTCCCAGGGGGTCAAGGTGCGCAGCATCACCCTGTTTCTGCTGGGCGGTGTGGCCAGTGTTGAGCGCGAATGCAGCACCGCCCGCGGGGCGCTGCTGGTGGCCGCCGCCGGACCTGCGGTCAGCCTGGTGCTGGCTCTGATGTTGCTGGGTTCCACCCATGCCGCCGCCCACCTGTCGCCTGCCCTGGGGTCAATGGTCGGTGAACTGGGGGCTCTCAACTTGGTTCTGGCCCTGTTCAATCTGTTGCCCGGCCTGCCCCTGGACGGTGGTCTGATCGTCAAGGCCCTGGTCTGGCAGGCCACGGGGAGCCAGCGACGGGGCCTTGAAGTGGCCAATGCCAGCGGCCGTTTTCTGGCCTACCTGGCCATCGGCCTGGGCGCGGTGCTACTGCTGCGGGGCAGTGGTCTGGGGGGGGCCTGGTTGCTGCTGCTGGGTTGGTTCGGCCTGGGGGCGGCCCGCAACCAGCGCCAGATGTTGCTGATCCAACAGGTGCTCAAGGACCTGCGGGTGCGCGACGCGGCCAGCCGCCGCTACCGGGTGGTTGAGGCCCGGACCACCCTGCGCGAGCTCAGCGCGCTGCGGCTCGAGCCCGCCCCCGCCGGCGACGCGGCCGACTGGGTGCTGGTGACCGACCGGGGCCGCTGGCAGGGGCTGATCGACGACCAGCCCCTGCAGACCCTGCCCGTCCAGGCCTGGGACCGGGAGCGGGTCTGCGACCATCTCAGCCCCCTGTCCAGCCTGCCGTCGATCAGCGAATCGGCGCCGTTGTGGCAGGCGGTGCAACGGTTTGAAGACAGCGGGGCCGCCCGGCTGCTGGTGTTGAGCCCTGCCGGACTGCCCAGTGGCACCCTCGAACGCAGCGAGCTGGGCCTGGCCGTGCTGGAACGCCTTGGTCTGCGGTTGCCGCCACCCCTGCTCGAGACAGCGCGCCGTCAGCGCGGCTATCCGCTGGGGTTGGCCCTGCCTCAGGTGGTGCAGGCGATGGAGGCCAGTGGCGAGGTGGGCAGCGGCGAGTCCTCTGGCGCCAGGCGGTAGCGCTCAAGGCACGCGCCGGCGCGTGCCAGCAGGTCCGCATCCAGGGGCCGGGCCGTCGCCGGCAGACACCAGTGCTGCCGCGCGCTGCTCAGCAGCCGATCGGCCAGGTCACCGGCGCCCATCGCCAGGGCCGCCCGATCACACCTGGCAGGCGCCGGCGAGCTGCTCAGCAGCGACTGCCAGGCGTCTTCGGGCGGGGCGATCTGGATGCTGCCGTGCTGCAGCAGCCATCCCCCCTGCCAGCGCTGGGCACTGCCAACCCGTTTGATGCCAAGACCATTCACCAGGTCGGCAGCGGTGCTGCGCGCAAAGCAGTCGGGGTTGCCATCGGCCCGCTCACTGCCGAACTGCAGCGGCTCGCCCAGCTCGGCAAAGGTCTGCTGCAGCCAGCGGCAGATGCTGCCGTAGGCCCGCTCCCGCTCGAAGCGATCACAGGGCAGGACCAGGGCGTAACAGAGATCGCCGCCATGCAGCACAGCGCCGCCACCGCTGGGTCGCCGCACTAGATCGAGTTGGCCGCGCCGCTGCCAGTCGAGCCATCGTGGATCGAGCTGCCGCTGATGAAATCCAAGCGACAGGGTCAGGCGGCTCCAGGTGTAAAGCCGCAGCACCGGTTGCTGCCGCTGCAGCAGGGCCCCATCCAATGCCATCTGCCAGCTGCCGCTCAGGCAGGTGTGGCTCAGCAGCTCCACGGCCATGGGGGATGCTGGGTGAGGGCCCATCGAAAGTGTCATGGAGCTGACGCTCTCGAGTCTGCTGCCCCTGGCCCCATTGGGTGTCCTGGCGGGCCTGCTGTCGGGTCTGCTGGGCATCGGTGGCGGGCTGATCTTTTCGCCGCTGCTGCTGATGCTCGGCCTGCCACCCCATCAGGCCCTGGCCACCAGCACCCTGGCGATCGTGCCGACCACCCTGGGCGGCACCTGGAGCCACCTGCGCAGCCAGCAACTGCCCCTGCGCCCCAGCCTGGCGATCGCTGTGGGGGCCGCCCTGGCCAGCGCCCTGTTCGGTCGACTGGGCGCCCAGTGGTCAGGGGCCCTGTTGCTGGCGCTCCAGGCGGCCATGTATGGCCTGCTGACGGTGGTGATGGCCCCGCCACCGGCAGACGAGGCCGCAGACCAGGCCCAGGCCCCCCCTGTGCCCCTGCTGCCCCTGGTCGCTGTCGGGCTGGTGGCGGGCCTGGCCAGCGGCCTGCTGGGGGTGGGCGGCGGCCTGGTGATGGTGCCGCTAATGGTGGCTGGACTGGGCCAGCCGGTGCGGTTGGCAATCCGTCTGAGCACCCTGGCGGTGCTGGTGTCTTCGAGCGTGGCGGCGCCGGTGTTCATCGCCGACGAGCGCGGATTGTGGCCCGTCGCCCTGGTGCTGGGGGGCACGGCGGCTATGGCAGCCCGTTGGGCGGCGGCCCAGCTCAACCGGGTGAGCGAGCGGCGACTGGTCTGGATGCTGCGGATGCTGACGGCCCTGCTGGCGGCTGACAGCGCCCGCCGGGCCCTGCAGCTGACGCTGGTGGGGTCTGGCCTCAGTTGAGGTGCTGCCAGAAGCCGGGGTCGACCTCGTAGCCGAGGACTGCGGCCATCTGGGCCAGGTTCTGGCGGCAGTTGAGGCCCTGGCTCTGGGTCCAGCCATCCAGCCAGAACAACCGATGGGTGATCCACAGCTCCAGGGCTTCTGGCGCGAACCGCAGCCCCTCGCTGCGGTTAAAGCCATGGGGCAGCAGCATCGCCACGTGACGGGCCAGCTGGCCACTGCTGCGCTCCAGCACCAGGGGCAGCCACGGGCAGGTGGCATCGGCCCGCAGGCTCCACAGGCGCAGCTCGGGAATCTCCGAGGCCTCGCGCGGATCCTCGGCCGGCCGGGGCCAGTCAAACTGCAGCTGCAGCAACGCTCCCTGCTGCAGCAGCTGGGCGGCGTTCAGAGATCGCCAGGGTGCCAGGGCTGTCAGATCGAGGTGTGCGATCTGTTCAGCGCTGATCAGCAGGCTGGAAGCATCGGCTGCAGGGGCCATCAAGAGCTGTAACAGCACACGCCAGAGTGCTCGACCGTAGCCATCAGCACGTCAACAATGGCTGGGTTGCCGTCTGAGGTCCCCGAAATGGTCTCCAGCTTGAACCAGGCCGAAGTGCTGATCGCCCTCGTTGTGGCTGCCCATGCCGGGGTGCTGGCCGTGCGTCTCTGCTTCAGCCTTTACAAGGCCTGATCGCTGACAGTTCAGTCACGAACCCCTTGGCAGGGCCCGAACGGGGAGCTAGAAGCGTCCCAGTCGGGCCTTTTTTGTGGCCCGGCTTTCCGCCCCGGAGTTCCCCCGTGCCCGCCCGTGCGACCCGCCGTCACCGCACCCAGACGCCCGCCGCTGTGCAGCCTGGGTCCGTGCACCCTGGGGTAGTGCAGCCTGCGCCAGTGGAGGAGGGATTGCCTCGGCAGGCCGTGTTCGCCCCCGACGGCAGTCTGTTGTCGGTTTCCAGCGAGCGTCAGGAACTGCTGTGCAGCCTGATCGGCCTGTTGATCAAGGCCTCGTTGGTGGGGGTCGTGGCGGTCAGCCTGGTGCGTCTGGCCACCGCCTACCAGGAGCGGATGGATCGCCAGGGCGAACTGTCGGCGGTGCTTGAACTGGAAGCCGGCAAGCTGGCCAAGGCCCGCGAGCGTTTTGACCAGCTGTTCGTTGTCGACGGGGAGCAGCGCCTGATCCGCGAGCAGAACCAGTGGATCGCTCCCAACCGGTTGCGGGTGGTCTGGAACCCCGGTTCGTAAGTTGGGGCGCCCTGGCCTGACGCCTGCCCATGTCGACCGCTGCCACCGTTGGTTCTCCTGTCGGGTCCACCGCCGGCACCGTGCTGATCACTGGGACCACCAGTGGGGTGGGCCTCAATGCGGTCAAAGCGCTCGTGGACCGCGGCTGGAACGTGGTCACCGCCAACCGCGATCCGGTGCGGGCTGCTGAAGCGGCCGAGCGGCTGGGCATTCCCTCGGCACCCCTGACCCACCTGCGCATCGACCTGGGTGACCTCGACAGCGTGCGGGCCGGCGTTGAGACCCTGGTTGCCTCGTTGCCCAGGCCATTGGATGCCCTGGTGATCAATGCGGCCGTCTACAAACCCCGCCTCAAGCAGCCCGAGCGCTCGCCCCAGGGCTACGAGATTTCGATGGCCACCAACCACCTGGGCCATTTTCTGCTGATCCAGCTGCTGTTGCCCGAGTTCAAGCGTTCACTGCACCCCTCCAAGCGGGTGGTGATCCTGGGCACCGTCACGGCCAACTCCAAGGAGCTGGGAGGCAAAATCCCCATTCCGGCGCCGGCCGACCTGGGTGATCTGAGCGGTTTCAAGGCCGGCTTCCAGGACCCGATCGCCATGGCCAACGGCAAGCCGTTCAAGCCCGGCAAGGCCTACAAAGACAGCAAGCTCTGCAACATGATCACGACCCAGGAGCTGCACCGTCGCCTGCACGATCAGAGCGGCATCGTGTTCAGTTCGCTGTACCCCGGTTGCGTCGCCGACACGCCCCTGTTCCGCAACACACCGCGGGCCTTCCAGACGATTTTTCCCTGGTTCCAGAAGAACATCACCGGCGGCTATGTCAGCCAGGCCCTGGCCGGTGAGCGGGTGGCCCAGGTGGTGGCCGATCCCGACTTTGCGGTCTCGGGCGTGCACTGGAGCTGGGGCAACCGCCAGAAACAGGGCGGCAAGCAGTTCAGCCAGGAGCTCTCTGACAAGGCCAGCAATCCCGAGACCGCCCAGGGCGTCTGGGATCTGTCAATGAAGCTGGTGGGTCTGGCCTGACCGCAGCAGCTTTCAGCTCTGCTGATGGGATTGGTTGAGATAGGGCCGGATCACAAGGGACCGAATCACAAGGGCCTGCATCACAAGGGTCCGCATCAGATGGGGCCGGATCAGATGGCTCGGTTTGCCGTGGGTTTGCTCTGCTTGGCTTGAGTTGGTTCGGTTTGGCTCGGCCTGGCTTGGTTTGGCTCGGCTTGGGGACATCCGGGGACGGGGCCCAATGTGTATCACGTCCTTAGCAGTGATTACATGTCATCACTGCTAAGGGGAATTCCGAGGCATTGCGTCGACATGAACGGTCTTTCCGCAGTCGCGCAGATCAGGCATGGCCCGCCAGTCACGCCAAGGTCCGTGAAGGATCACCTTCGCCTTCCTGACCATGCCAGCCGTAATCCGTTCACGCCAAGCCCAGCAGGCTGAACCCAGTCAGGCTGAACCCAGCTGCGGAACTGAATCAGTCGAAGCAAAATCAGGCTGAGCAAAATCAGTCGTAGCGAAATCAGTCGAAGCCCAGCAGATCGAAGATCTCGCGGTCCTTGAGGGATTCGGCCTCAAGCGGCTCCACGCTCTCTAGCATGCGCCGGGCCAGGTTCAGATATTCGTTCTGGACGGCTTCGACCTCAGGAGTGGCTTCCATCTCGAAGATGGTGCACTTCTTGAGCCGCGAGCGGCGGATCGCATCAAGATCGGGAAAGTGGGCCATGGTTTTCATGCCCACCCGCTCGTTGAAGCGGTCGATCTGGTCGGTGTCCTTGGAACGGTTGGCGACCACCCCACCCAGGCGCACCTTGTAGTTCTTGGCCTTGGCCTGGATCGCAGCGATGATCCGGTTCATCGCAAAGATCGAGTCAAAGTCGTTGGCGGTGACGATCAGGCAATAGTTGGCATGCTGCAGGGGTGCCGCAAAGCCGCCGCAGACCACATCGCCCAACACATCGAAGATCACCACATCGGTGTCTTCGAGCAGGTGGTGCTCCTTGAGCAGTTTGACCGTCTGGCCGGTGACGTAACCGCCGCAGCCGGTGCCAGCCGGAGGCCCGCCCGACTCGACGCATTGGACTCCGTTGAAGCCCTCGAAGACGAAATCTTCAGGCCGCAGCTCCTCGGTGTGAAAGTCGACGGTCTCGAGAATGTCGATCACCGTCGGCACCATCTGTTTGGTGAGGGTGAAGGTGGAGTCGTGCTTGGGGTCACAGCCGATCTGCAGCACCCGTTTGCCCAGCTTCGAAAAGGCGGCCGACAGGTTGGAGCTGGTGGTGCTCTTGCCGATGCCCCCCTTGCCGTAGACGGCGATCACCAGGGCCCCTTCTTCGATGTGCAGGGCGGGGTCCTGATGCACCTGAACGCTGCCTTCGCCGTCGGGGCGGCTGAGCGTGGTGGTCATGAAAGGTCAGCAGGGTCTGTCTTCATCCAACAGCCGCATGCAGCAACTGCCCACGCTTGCGTGCAAAGCGAAACATGCTGGGTCCAAGGCAGCCTGCATGGGCTCGACTGCCAGGCCATGTTGCCGGTCAGTGCTGTTCAGTGCCGGTCAGTGCCGGTCAGTGCCGAGCCAGCCGCGCCGGCGAGGTGGCAGCACCCGCACCTCGGGGGTCCTCCCGCAGGGAGCACTCCAGCAGGTAGGCCGACAGGTTGCTCAGGGAACGTCCCTCGATGGCGCTGCGATCCAGCAGTGCATCAAAAACGTTCTGGGGCAGGGTGATCGAGATGCGCTGCGGTGCACGAAAACGACTCGATTGTGACGTCGCGTGGGTTTGCATGAATTAGTTCTGTGAACAGGCCTAATCTGATGGAGATAAGCTATGTCGACCAGCGCCAGATTTGGGGCCCCAAAGTTGGGGTGCATCAGCCTGCAGGCCTTGACTGACCTGGACAATAAGGTCATCGCGATCGAAGCATGCACAGAGTCCTCGTGGTCGATGATCATCTGCTTGTCGCCCAGGCGGTCGGGGGACTGCTCAGTGAACTCTGTGATCTTGACCTCGAGGCTGTCTGCGGTTCGGGCCGTCAAGCTCTGCAGGTCCTGGAGCAGGCCAGGCCCGATCTTCTGGTCCAGGACCTGCATCTGCCCGGCGAATCCTGGGAGAGCGTTGCCCAGATGTTTCTGCATCGCAACCCAGCGGGCAAGGTTCTGATCCTGACTGGCCTGGCAGACACTTTTGTGACCCCAACCTGGTTGGCGCCATCGCTGTTGGGGGTGGTCGACAAGAGCAGGGCCTGGAACGATCTGATCGGCCTGGTCGGCGGCTGGCGCCACCAGCGTCTGCCGGACCGATCAGCTCCCCCGGCCCGTTGCACCCTGCCGGTGTTCGCGATGCTCTCGCCGCGGGAACAGCGTGTGTTCCTGTGCCTGGGTCAGGGGCTGCTCAATCGCGAGGTGGCCACTACGCTAAGACTCAGTGTGGGCACAGTCGAGTCCTATCGCAAGGTGATCTGCAGCAAGTTGGGCATCAGCGGTTCTGAGCTGGTGCGTCTGGCGGTGCTGCACCGTTGCCTGCCAGACCCTGACCCCTGCCCAGAGGCAGAGTGAGTCGCAGTGACGCGCCTCCCAGCTGGGGACAGCGCCCGGCCTCCAGGTTGCCGCCGTGTTGCTGGGCGATCGTTTCGGCGGTGAACAGCCCAATCCCCAGCCCCGACGGTTTGCTCGAGCGCAGTCGCAGGTTGGTGAGCGCAGTGTCGGGCAATCCGGGGCCGCTGTCCGAAATGGTCAGCTCCACATTGGGAGGCAGCCGCCTCAGCACCAGTTGCAACCGTCGCTGACCGGCGGGGCAGTCCTCAAGCGCCTCCAGGCCATTGCGCAACAGGTTGTCCACCAGGATCCGCACAACGCCTGGTTCGCCCCTGATCGCCAGGGGCTGCTCGAACCCGACCTGATCCACGACCACATGGCGTGCTGTCATCCATGGGGTCTGGGCGCTCAGGCAGCTGTTGATCAGTGCGCACAGATCGAAGGGCTCTGATGGGGGCTCCTGGTCGCCATGGCGCAACAGCACGGCCACGGCATCGACGCTGCGCTGCAGCTGTTCGGCGCTGCTCAGCACCTCACCGAGCTGGGTTCCGAACCCTCGGCTGACCTCAGGCTCCTGTTCCTGTTGGATCAGCAGCCGCCGGCATTGCAGCAGCAGTGCAGCCAGGGGTTGCTTGATCTCGTGCACCAGGGCCGAGCTCAGCAGGCTGGTGCGCAGGGTCTGCTGCAGTTGGTTGCGTTCAGCCTGCAGGGCTTCTTGGGCTTCAACCCTCTGCTGGCAGTCGAGGGCCTGGACCAACAGGCCCTGGTCCCGCCCGTTCACTGCACCCGGCCAGACCCTGCAGACCACATCGACGTGGCGCCAGCCGTTGGGGGTTCGCAGTTGCTGGCAGCGGGCTTCACCGGCTTCGGCCCTGTGGCTGCTCAGGGTCTCCCAGGGTTGACCCAGCAGCAGTTGGCCGTCCTGGCCAAGCAGTTGCTCCATGGCGGGATTGAGCTGGTTGATGCGGCCCTGCTGATCCAGCAGGGCAATGCCGACCGGTGCGTGCCGTTGCATCGTCTCGACAAGAACCCTGGTGCGCTCGAGCCGGTCGCGCAGCCTGGCAGCCCAGAGGCACAGGCCGATGGCGGCCGTCTCCACGAGCAGATACAGGGTGGGGGTGCTGCCGGCAACCTCAGGTCCCAATTGGGTGCTGACGAGCGCCAACGCCCACACCAGGGCGGCCAGCAGGCTCAGGGGTGCCAGTGGCAAGCAAACCATCCCAGCGATGAACGGCAGGAAGTACATCCCGCTCAGGATGTGGTCACTGCTGGCGGCCAGCTGCAGGTCCAGGGCATAAAGCCCGGCCGTGGCCAGGATCAGCAGCACTGTCAGCCTCTGGCTGGATTGCAGTCCTTGCATCGAGCCAGAATTGCAGTCCAGAAGGATTGCATCAATGGGGGGGGGGGGGGGGGGGGGGGGGGGGGGGGGGGGGGGGGGGGGGGGGGGGGGGGGGGGGGGGGGGGGGGGGGGGGGGGGGGGGGGGGGGGGGGGGGGGGGGGGGGGGGG
>Ga0310335_100249_pt1 | contig 15219 bp, 9 predicted proteins | sample LakMicMISRFREDD7_FD_195549 | JGI IMG/M metagenome (GOLD analysis project Ga0310335, IMG submission 195549) | Enriched freshwater cyanobacterial communities from Lake Michigan, Michigan, United States - MI23.SRF.RED.D7 (v2) (version 2) | ecosystem: Environmental > Aquatic > Freshwater > Lake... | reverse complement strand
CCATTGCAACTGCTCAGCAGTGGGCCCTTGGCAGCAGCCCAGACCCTTGCCTTGGTGCCGATCGGACCGGAGGACGGTGCCGCTGCCGCCGTTGCCCAGGCCCTTGAGGCCGCTTCCGGTCGCCCCGTGCTCTGCAGCAGTGATCTGGTGGCAACCCGTCGTTGTGATGCCCAGGTGCTGATCACTAGCCCCGGAGCCGCTGAACGGGACCAGTTGCACCGGCTGCGGCGAGATCTGGAGCTGCAGGGCAGCCCCGTAGTCGGCTGGCTGCTGCTGAACGACCGCCGGCCCCGTGGCTGAGACCTTGTTGGGATCCCGGCGATGGGCCTCGGCCTTTGTCCTGGCGACGGTGACCCTTCAACCGGTCCAGGCCCAGCCCAGTTGGCAAACCGTTCCCGCGCAGCAGACCCCTGGCGATAAGCCCGCGACGGCCCAGCCCCAGTGGCAACGGATCACCCCTGCAGGTCCATCCCCTGGGGGCCGCTCAGCCCCTGGGGGCAGACAGGGGACGCCGATCTGGCTGCCCCTGCCTAAGGGCGCAAGCCAATCCAAGCAGGTGATCTGGGAGCCCATCGCCCCAGTTGCAGCAGGGTCCAAACCAGGGCTGACAAGCCCTGGAGCCAAGCCTGGAAGTCCCCTGCCCCAGACCTGGACCCGAACGACCTCAGCAGATCCGCTTCAGAACGGGCCCGGAGCCAACGCCAGCCCCATGGCCAGGCCCCCCAGCAGCCCGGCGGAAGCCCAGGCCCTCCTCGATGGGCTCCAGCCCGCAGCCGCCGATTTCACCCCCCAGCTTCGCCTCGGCGCAGCCGTGCCCACCGCCCAGCAACTGGCCGAGCAACAGGGCCAGTTTTCCGTCTTCCAAATGGCTCCCTTAGGGGGCGCCAAGCAAGGAGGCGGGGGCGGCACAGGCAACCAGAATTACGCCGCAAGATTGGATGCAGGTTTAACGGATCAGCTACAAATTTCGGCGTTTTATAGCGTTGCGGATGATCCCCTCTACGCGCCAATCACTGGCAAGACCATTCAGCCCGCCAATTTCTGGGAAAGCTATGGCGGAGCCTTGCAATGGCGCCTCATCGGTTCTAACACCTCCGCCTGGAAGTTGGCCCTGGCAGGTTCGTTGGAGGCCTGGACGGTGGGCAGTGGTGGCTGCGATTCCGCCTCCTGCAAGGGCCAAAATAATGCAAGTCCGAATATATTTAATAACTCTGGAAGTCGGGTGCAAACCACCAACGTGGTGGGCTCCCTTTCCCTACCAATCACCTGGCAAGCCCTGCCGAGCTTGGCCCTCACCTTCAGCCCCGGAGTGAGCTTTCTGCCGAGCAGCCAGGGTTCAGACCAGGGAGGAAGCGGCCCCTTCTATGGCACCAACGGCAGTGTGGCCGCAGGGGCCAGTTGGCGCCCGATCCCAAACCTCACTCTGTTCGGCTCCGGCTTAATGCCCGTAGGGCCTGGCAACAACAGTTTTAACGGCAATTTGGACTTCGCCAGGGTTCCGATTCTCACGGCGGGCATCAATTGGGCCCTGAATCCCCGTATTGCCTTAGAAGGCCAACTCACCAATGGCTGGGGTGCCACCCCCGCCACAGCCCTGCTCGCCCTACCGTCCGACAATCGCCTGGGCTATTCAGGTCGCTTTGTCTTTACCCCAGGGGCGCTGGATACGCCCCAGCCGGCCATGACCCCGCGTCAGCGCTCCCTTGCCCTGGGGGGACTCACCGTTAATACGGCCCTGGTTCCGCCAAGGGGAATCACAGAACTCTGGGCCAATGGGGATAGCCAGGGTAATGGCTTCGGCTATATCGGCTATTCACTCTCCAATAGTTTCCAGCTAGATGTGTATACAGGTGGTGTCTTCAATAACGTACGGCCGACCAGTGACTTGGCCACCACCTATGCCAGTGATGGGGGCTGGAACTACCGCTATGGCGGCAAGGCGATTGCGATGAGCCAGCTGCGCGGCGCCCCCTTCTCCCTGGGTGGACGGATCAGCCTGGGCCGCAATACGGCACCATCCAGCTACCAGGGCTACATGTTTATCGAATCCGTTTCTACCTGGGAGGCCAATTCCTGGCTTGCCTTCAACCTCAATCCCAAGCTGGCCTGGAGCGGCGTTAGCACCCCCTGGGGAGTGGGCCTGGGTGCCAACATTCAATTGGGTCGCCACTTCCAGTTGATCCCAGAGGTGAATGTGGTGGGATCGGAAATCAACGCCACCAATGGCACCCTGGCGCTACGCTGGCTAGCGACAAGCAGCACGAATCTGGAAATTTACGTGAGCAATGCCGCTGGCCTCTTTGACATGGGCCAACTCCTAGACAACACCAACACGCGGGTGGGCGGCCGACTTTTATTTAGCTTCTAGGGTGGCTGATCAAACCATGCCGTAGTAATACCGCCCTTACTAAACCCAGCGCCATCGCCTAACAATCGACCTACACTTCTAAACTACCGAAGAAAGCGCAATTGCAAAGAGATTCACAATCACAACCAGGCCAGGGCTTGCAAACAGGTTGCTTGATTTAAAAACCATAGCAAGAGCAAGCGGATTAACAGGAGATTCACATTTCGAGCATTGAAAGACAGTTATCAATTTACCCATTGGGTTCAGCAATAGTACTTCAGCAAATTGCTTGACAAAACGAATCAAGAATCCCTAAATCAATTAAAACAAGGGCTGCGTAGGCAATTCCTTTCAAGCAAAACCCTAGCGCAAACCCTAAACCATAGCCCTATCAATTATCACTTCGGAATACTTCCTTAGGGGCCCAAGATAGGAAGCTGAAAGGGTCTCTAGCAAGCAAATGATGCCGGGGCTATCCTCCAAGCCACGCAAAACAACGAGCGATTCCTTAGCCCTAAAACCACAATCAGAATCAATTCGCGCATAGCGGTGAAAGTCTTCAAAAGCAGACGTGTGATGTGCCATCAAAAAAGTCACCGGAGAACTTTCCTCAGGCCGCTGATCAGATCCACAATCAACGCCTAGGCCATCCCCATACAAATGATTAAACAATTGAAAGACGCACCCCTTGGATTCTGGAGAAAGGAATTCCTGGGGTATCACAAACGACAGGCTCTTGACGTCATCGGAGCTAAGATTCTTGTCAGAGTGCAAACACTCACTAAACTGGTTTCGCGCTAATACGTCTGCGCACAGAACCAAAGGAACTTCATAGAGGTCAAAGCAAACAAACTTGGGGTCATGATCATCTGGTCGCTGACTAGCCTCGGCAATCATCGCATCAATGACCCGATCTTCCAGCAAGCCCAGGGCCGCGCCTACAGATTCCTTCTCTCTGGCCGGATTCACGATCCAGGTTGCGTGCAACTGATGGCCTAAAACGCGGCTCGCCCAATAGGGCGCATGCAGCCTCAGCCTGCTCCTGCCGGAGAGGCGATAGAGCTGGTGCACCTCCCGTTCCATCTGCAGCAGGGTGCTAGGCCCAGCCAGTGAATGGGACCCTGGGCCATGGCCGGGAAATGGATTAAAAACCTGGAGAGCCTGCTGGCTGCGGCGGCTGATCGTGCTTTGGTTGCAGTAGGCCAATCGGGCCGCGGCATCGCCATTGCGAAGCCAGCACAACAGATCAAGCGCTTCCAGCTCTTCATGCGTAACCATGCAAATCGTAGGGAGGCGTATTAATTAGCAGTTTAGAGATCAATGGGATCTCCTGCAATGCCCATCCAGCAGACCATTGATAATCACGCACAGATTATCTAACGCAATCCCTGCAGTCGTCCCGAGGGAAGGGGGGTGGTGTCGATGGGATTAGACCTGCTTGGCGCCCAGGCTGGCGCGGCGGGCGGACAGACCGGCTTCCGTCGCCGTGATCGCGGCCAGGACCACCAGGCCAGCCAGACCAATCAGCTGGTCGCGTTGGCTCAAGTCACCAGCCTCCGGCCCGCCGAGCAGGGCACCAGCCACAAACCAACTGGTGGCTAGGCCTGAGGTGATCCAATACGCCCGCCAACGCCGTTGGTAGAGGTAGCCCGTACCCAAGCCCGGCACCACATTGAGCACCACCGCCACCCAGCTACTAGAGGCGGCCAGGATCTCCTGTTTACTGGGGGTCATGGCCAAGGCCGCAGGGGTTGACCCACTCTGGCGGATCCCAATAGCGTCCCGCGGCTGGAGGGTCGAGACCCATTGCTCGGATGCTGCTCCGGCGAATCCAGGCGCTCGTCCCTAGCGGCCCTTGGCTACGGCCCTTGAGCCACAAGCCCAACCAAAACCACCATCACCCAAATAGCTGGGCGCGGAGGCTGCGATGACGGGGCCGTTGCCGCTGGACCAGGGCCTCCGCAAATTGCTCGGGGAGAAGCTGCGTTAGCCGGGATTCAGGGTCCACTGGGGCTCACCTGTAGGGAGGAGCCTCTGCGGTCGGAGCGGCCCAGGCAGCTCGCATCAGACTCAGAGCTGGATCCATACGCTCGCCTGAATCCCTTAACAGGTTAAGAAATCCTGATTGGAGCAATCACCGATGGTGATCAGCCCCCCCCCTGTCCACTCATCAAAACTGTTGATAACAGCCGTAATCTCTGGAGCGCTCGCTGAGCTTTTCCCTTGCGCCGCAGTCTGTTAGGCCAACTGGGGTGTTGATTCGCTGGGCCGTCCTGCATCAAGGGCCCTTGGGCTGATCAGATCACCCCAGCTAGGCAGGGACTGATCCGATTTTCTAAGGTGAGGCTCCCAAGCCTATCCCTGCTTGACCCCCCTTGATCAGACCAACTGGCACAGCCTGAGTGCCGAGGACTGCCTGACCAGCCTCAAGGTCAGCACCGAAGGGTTGAGCACAGCCCAGGCCTCCGAGCGACGGGAGCACAGCGGCCCCAACCGGCTGGAACTGGCGGCCGGTCGCAGCAGCCTGGCCATCCTCTGGGACCAATTCAGCAACGTGATGTTGTTGATGTTGCTGGCCGTGGCAGCCATCTCGGCGGCGATTGCCTTTAGCGCTCAAAAATTCCCTAAGGACGCGGTCGCGATCGTGCTGATCGTGGGCCTCAACGCCTTACTCGGTTATCTGCAGGAAAGCCAAGCCCAGAAGGCCCTGCTGGCCCTGCGTCAGATGGCCCAACCCCTGGTGACCCTGCGCCGCGATGGCCAGTGGCAGCGCCTGTCCAGTGAGGAGCTGGTGCCTGGCGACCTGATCCGGCTGGAAGCCGGCGATCGGGTGCCAGCCGATGGCCGCCTGCTGGAGGTGGCCGACCTGGGCCTGCGGGAGGCCGCCCTCACGGGCGAAGCCGAAGCCGTGTTTAAACAGGCAAACCTGCTGCTCGATCCGGCCACCCCAGTGCTGGAACGCCAAAACTGCCTGTTCCAAGGCACCGAAGTGGTGCGCGGCCGGGGCTTGGCGGTGGTGACCGCCACCGGGATGGCCACCGAACTGGGCCAGATAGCCCAACTAATCAACACGGCCGGTGGCGAAACCACCCCCCTTCAGAAACGGCTAGACGGCCTGGCCTCGGTGCTCGTTGGCTCGGCCCTGGGCCTGGTGGCCCTCGTCATGGGGGTTGGTTGGTTGCTGGGTCAGCCCCTGCTGAACCTGCTGGAGGTGTCCCTGTCGATGGCGGTGGCGATCGTGCCCGAGGGCCTGCCGGCGGTGATCACCGTGACCCTGGCGATCGGCACCCAGCGCATGGTCAAGCGCGCTGCCCTGATCCGGCGCCTGCCGGCGGTGGAAGCCCTGGGCTCGGTCACCGTGATCTGCTCCGACAAAACCGGCACCCTCACCCTCAACCGCCAGGTGGTCGAAGAGCTGCGCTGCGGCAGCCAGGCGATTGCCGTCAGCGGCCAGGGCTACGAGCCCCAGGGAGACTTCAATGCCCGGGAGCTCCAGCCCCCCGCCGCCATCCCCACAGGCATTGCCCCAGACGCCCTCAACCTGTTGCTGCAGGCGGGGGTGCTCTGCAGCGACGCCGAACTCAAGCGAGAGGCGGACGGCAGCTACGGGATCCTGGGCGATCCGACCGAAGGAGCCCTGGTGGTGGCTGCCGCCAAGGCGGAGATCGACGACTTCAGCCTGCGGGCGACTTACCCGCGCCAGGGGGAGATCCCCTTCAGCTCCGAGCGCCAGTGGATGGCGGTGTGGGTGGAGGATTCGACTGGCAAGCTCCAGGCCCCCCTCGGCGCCGTGGCCGCCGGTTCAACTGTGTTGATGGTCAGCAAGGGGGCCCCGGAGGTGGTGCTCTCGAGCTGTGACCGTTGGCTGGCGGCCCCAGGCGTCAGCGCCCTGGGCGAGGAGCAGCGGAACTGGTGGCTGGATCAGGCCCGCCAACTGGCAGCCAGTGGCCTGCGGGTACTGGCCTTTGCCTGCGCCCCCCACCACCGCGGCCCCGAACAGGAGGCCGACCAGCTGGTGTTCCTGGGCTTGATGGCCCAGCTCGATCCGGCCCGGCCCGAGGTGGGCGCCTCGGTGGCCACCTGCCGCGGCGCCGGCATCCGCCCGGTGATGATCACCGGCGACCATCCGCTTACGGCCCGGGCGATTGGGGCCAGCATTGGCCTCACCCGTGACGATGCCGAAGTGGTGCTCGGCCGCGAGCTGCAGGGCTTCAACGATTCGGAACTGCAAGCGGTGGTCGCTCGCTGCAGCCTTTACGCCCGGGTACCGCCCGACCAAAAGCTGCGGATTGTGAAAGCCCTGCAGGCCAACGGCGAAGTGGTGGCCATGACCGGCGATGGCGTCAATGATGCTCCCGCCCTCAAGCAGGCCCACATCGGTGTGGCCATGGGCATCACCGGCACGGAGGTGAGCAAGGAAGCCGCCGACATGGTGTTACTGGATGATAATTTCGCCACGATTGTGAGCGCAGTTGAAGAAGGGCGATTGGTGTATGCCAACATCCGCCGCTTCGTGAAATACATTCTCGGCAGCAATGTTGGTGAATTAATCACAATTATGGCGGCGCCCTTGCTCGGTCTCACCGGCGTGCCCCTCACCCCGCTCCAGATTCTCTGGATGAACCTGGTCACCGACGGGGTGCCGGCCCTGGCCTTAGCCCTGGAGCCCGGCGAAGACGGCCTGATGCAGAAGCCTCCGGCCCAACCGGGCGAATCGATCTTCGCCCGGGGCATCGGCCGCTACATCCTGCGCGTCGGCGTGGTGTTCGCGGCAATCACGATTGCCCTGATGGCTTACTCCGCCCGCAGCGGCGGCCCCTGGCAAACGATGGTGTTCACCACCCTCTGCCTGGCCCAGATGGGCCATGCCCTGGCCGCCCGCAGCGACCGCCCCCTGGTCCAAGTGGCCCCCTTCTCGAACCCACCGCTGCTGGCGGCGGTGGTGTTGACCTCGGCCCTGCAATTGGCCCTGCTCTATGTGCCGGTGCTCTCGGGCTTCTTTGGCACCACTCCCTTGAGTCTGCAGGAGCTGGGAATTTGTGTGGGCGTTAGTGCCCTGTTCTTCGTCTATCTCGAGGCGGAAAAGGTGGTGCGGCTCTGGCGCCGGCGCGGGGCAGCCCACGTCTGAGCGGGCCTTGGTTTGCCCAGCGCTAGCAGTTTGGCCGGGGCAATCCCGGCTAACGAAGGGGCAATGTTGACCCCGCAACAGGTTGCTAGAGGTCACCTACTTGCTTGGCGCTGGAAAGCCTGGCCAGCGCCACGGTGCTGGCCGCCTAGGGGTAGGCCCTTGGCTGGCTTTGCTGACGAACCTGGGGCGGATACCGTTGCTAAGCCTGGTCCCATTGCAGACTCCCGGGGTCCCCACGGTGGTTGCGGGCGCGGTGATCACAACCCTGCTGGCAGCCCTAGTGACCCGCCGCCCCGCCTAGGAGCCATGGCCCAGCCCCATCACCCCAGCCATCCTCCCGACCACAGCCATTCCGATCACCACAGCCATTCTGATCACCACAGCCATGGCAATGGATCCAGCCATCCGGCGGTAGCGATCCAGCGCCAGCCCCACCCCCGCCAGCACCAGCACCGCAGCGGCTCGGCGGCGGCGTTTCGCTGGAGCGTGATCCTCAACAGCGGCCTCTCGGCCCTGCAGCTGGCGATCGGCTTTGGCTTTGGCTCCCTGGCCCTGATCGGTGATGCGGTCCACAACCTGGGCGACGTGGCCGGCCTGTTGCTCGGCTGGGGGGCGGAACGGCTGAGCAGCCGCGCCCCAAATGAAAAGTTCACCTACGGCTTTGGCCGCAGCACCCAGCTGGCCTCCCTGGCCAATGCGGTGTTGATCCTGATGGCCTCGGCCGTGGTGCTGATGGAGGGGATTAAGCGCCTCGGCGCCTCATCAGAGGTGATCAGCACTCCGGTGGCCTGGGCCGCCGCCATCGGCATCGCCGTCAACCTGTTTTCGGCCCGCCTGTTCGGCCGCGACAGCAACCACGACCTCAACCGACGGGCGGCGGTGATCCACCTGCTTGGCGATGCCGCCGTGTCGGCGGCGGTGCTGGTGAGCGCCATCGTGGTGGGGCTGACCCATTGGTATTGGCTCGATGCCGCCACCGGCATCGCCGTGGGCCTGGCCGTGGCCTGGACCGGCTGGGGCCTGCTGCGCGATGCCATGCAGGTGGCCCTCGATGCCGTGCCGCCTGGCATTGAGATGGCCGCGGTAGACCAGGCCCTTCGGAACCTGCCCGGGGTGCTGGATGTGCACCACCTGCATGTCTGGGGCATGAGCACCTCCCAAATCGCCCTCACCGCCCACGTGGTGCGCCGCCCCCTGGAGGTCGATGACATGGACCTGCTGCACCAGGCCAAGGAGCGCCTGGCCGAAATGGGGATTGCCCACAGCACGATCCAGCTGGAACCGCCCTCCTCCTGAGGGCTGACCTGGGCGGTCGGCTAGGGAAGCCGCCTGGACCATCGCCGAATTGGTCAGCCCAGGGTTGCCAAGGGGTGCTTGAGAGCTGCCACAGGGATGCAGTCGGCGTGGTTGAGGGCCAGGATGGACCTGGCTCTGAAAAAAGTGATGGCCAACCGCGATCCACTTGCCATGGACAAGCCCAGCACTCCGAGACTGGGCTCGGGCTCCCTCTCCAGCCCAGCTAGGCCCGGACTTGGCACCACGCCCCTGGCTCTGCTGGGGCTGGTCCTGGTGGCGGGTCTAGCAGGCTGCGCCGATCCCAATGCCTGGAAGCGCACCGCCTGCGAACAGGCCCATGCCCAACTCGGCCAGGCCACCGTGCAACAGATCGAACTGTTGCGGAAGGCCCTGGGGCTGGCCGCCGAGGTGGATCCGGTGGCCTACTGCCGCTCGATCGGCGCCGCCATGGGCAGCCAAGCCCCCACCCCGGCTGAGGGGCAAAGCCCTAGCGCAACCCCGAACGCCCGGCCAACCACCTCGCCTACGGGCCGGCCCCTCTCCGCCGCCGAGCAGGCCCCTGGCCGCTGAACCTGGCCCGACTTGGCCTGGGGCGATTGGGGCCCAAGGCAGCCCGAGACCTAGTCTCGAAATTGGTCTATAGAGGGCGGATCTGCCTGATAAAGATGGTTCTGCTGTTGATCCACTGAGGTCTCTGAAGCAACCATGACGACAAGTCGACCGCTTTCAGGCCAAGGATGCAGCCATGACCGTTGCCCTAATCGCTAGTGATCCAGGCCTGACGGCTTTTGGATCAAGTCTTACCGCCATCTCCCTAGCGGAACTGGGGGACAAGACCTTCTTCATGGCCCTGATCCTGGCGGCGCGCCACAGGCCCCGCTGGGTGTTCATCGGCGCCTTCGCCGCCCTGGCGGTGGTCACGTTGATCTCCCTAGGCCTGGGCTATGGCCTGCGGGAATTGTTGCCACCGGGCCTGGTGCCCTGGCTGGCCGCTGCCCTGTTCCTGGGCTTCGGTCTCAAGTTGCTCATCGACGCCCAGGCGATGGGGGCCAACGCGGCCCAAGACGAAGCCGATGACGCCGAAGCGGCTGTGAACGCCGCTGAAGTCGGCCATCCGATCGCCACAGCCTGGGCCGTGATCTGGGAGGCCTTCGCCCTGGTCTTCATCGCCGAATTGGGCGATCGCACCCAGTTCGCCACGATAGTCATGGGCACCGCCCCCTCCTTCAGCTTTGCCGGACTGCTGGCCGGCAGCCTGGTGGGCCACGGCCTGGTCACCTGGCTGGCGGTGGGAGCCGGCCAATGGATCGGCGGCCGCATCAGTGAGCGACTGCTCTATCGCCTCAGCGCCTGCCTGTTCCTGCTCTTCGGCCTGGCCTCCCTGCGCCAGGCCCTGGGCTGAGGGGATCCCCCCTCGGAACCAGCACTGCCGCCGTACCGCTTGCGAGGATCGTCACCCCCCCGCACCTGCCCCGCCGATGCCGCTCACCGCCCTGGTTCGCCAGCTCCAGCAGGTGACCCTCACCGGTGAAGTGCTGGAGCGCAGCAAGCGCACCGAGCGCCTGCGGCTCAGCGGTGCAGGACGGGCAGCCCGGGCCCTGATCAGCAGCGCCCTGGCCTCGGCGGCCGGAGCCCCCCTGCTGGTGGTGGTGCCAACCCTGGAGGAGGCAGGCCGCTGGGCGTCGCTACTGGAGCTTATGGGCTGGAGCAGCAGCCTGCTCTACCCCACCAGCGAGGGCTCCCCCTACGAACCCTTCGATCCCACCAGCGAAATCACCTGGGGCCAATTGCAGGTGCTCAGCGAGCTGCTTGATGGGGGATCCAGCCGGCTGGCGATCGTGGCTACCGAGCGGGCCCTGCAACCCCACCTGCCGCCGCCAGCGGCCCTCAAGGCCCACTGCCACAGCCTGCGCAAGGGCGACAGCGTCAACTTAGAGACCCTCGGCCAGACCCTCAGCCGCCTCGGCTATGAGCGGGTCGCCACGATCGAGCAGGAGGGCAGCTGGAGCCGCCGCGGCGACATTGTGGATGTCTTTCCGGTGAGCGCCGAACTGCCGGTGCGGCTGGAGTTCTTCGGCGAAGAGCTCGAAAAACTGCGGGAATTTGACCCCGCTAGCCAACGCTCGCTGGATGCCATTGAGGTGGTGCGCCTCACCCCCACCGGCCATGGCCCCTTGATCGCCGATGCCCTGCGGGACTCGATGCCGGCGGGGCTCGAGCAGCTGCTCAGCCCCGAGGCCCTCGACCAGCTGCTGGACGGTGGCACCCCCGAAGGCATGCGGCGCCTGCTGGGACTGGCCTACGCCCAGCCAGCCTCCCTGCTCGATTACCTGCCTGCCAGCACCCTGGTGGCGATCGATGAACGGCGCCACTGCCTGGCCCATGGCCAGCAGTGGTTTGACCATGCCAGCGCCCACTACGGCGATGGCCTCGCAGAACTAGGCATCGCTGGCCAGGACGCGGATCCCCCTAGCGCCTTACCTGGCGCGAGCCTGCTGCCGGGCTCGCTGCACATCAGCCCCCAGCAGGCCCTCGAGCAGGTCGAAAGCTTTGCCGGCTTCGACCTGGCCGAACTGAACGAAACCGACAACCACCCCAACAGTTTTGACCTGGCTAGCCGCTCGGTGCCCGCCTATCCCAATGCCTTTGGCAAGTTGGCGGCCCTGGTGCGCGGCTTCCAGGCCGAGAAGGCGCGGGTATGGCTGCTCTCGGCCCAGCCATCCCGGGCGGTGGCCCTGCTGGAGGAACACGACTGCATCAGCCGCTTTGTGCCCAATCCCGGCGATTTCGCCACGATCAACCGGCTGATCGAGCAAAACACCCCCGTGGCCCTCAAGACCAGGGGCACCGCCGAACTCGAAGGCCTGCAACTACCGGCTTGGAAGCTGGTTTTAATCACCGATCGGGAATTCTTTGGCCAGCAGTCGTTAACCGCCACGGGCTATGTGCGCAGGCGCCGTAAGGCGGCCAGCCGCACGGTGGATCCCGGCAAGATGCAGCCGGGCGATTTTGTCGTGCATCGCAACCACGGCATCGGCCGCTTCCTCAAGCTGGAAAAACTGGCGATTAGCGGTGAATCCCGCGATTACCTCGTGGTGCAATACGCCGATGGCCTGCTGCGGGTGGCCGCCGACCAACTGGGCAGCCTGGGCCGCTATCGGGCCAGCACCGATGCCCCGCCCGATCTCAACCGCATGGGTGGCACGGCCTGGGCCAAGGCCAAGGAGAGGGCGCAAAAGGCGGTGCGCAAGGTCGCCCTCGACCTGGTCAAGCTCTATGCCGAACGGCACCAGGCGCCGGGCTTTGCCTTCCCGGCCGATGGCCCCTGGCAAAACGAACTCGAGGACTCCTTCCCCTACGAACCCACCCCTGACCAGCTCAAGGCGATCAGCGATGTCAAGCGGGACATGGAGCGCTCCCAGCCGATGGACCGCCTGGTGTGCGGCGATGTGGGCTTTGGCAAAACGGAAGTGGCGATCCGGGCCATCTTCAAGGCGGTGACCGCCGGCAAACAAGTAGCCCTGCTGGCCCCCACCACGGTGCTCGCCCAGCAGCATTGGCGCACCCTCAGTGAACGCTTCGCCCCCTATCCGCTCAAGGTGGCCCTGCTCAACCGCTTCCGCACCACGCTCGAGCGCAAAACGATCCTGGCGGGCCTGGGCGAAGGCAACGTGGATGTGGTTGTGGGCACCCATCAGCTGCTGGGCAAGGGCACCCACTTCAAGCAACTGGGGTTGCTGGTGGTGGATGAGGAGCAGCGCTTTGGCGTGAATCAGAAGGAAAAAATCAAGGCCCTACGCAAAGACGTGGATGTGTTGACCCTCTCGGCCACACCGATCCCCCGCACCCTTTACATGAGCCTTTCAGGCGTGCGCGAGATGAGTCTGATCACCACGCCGCCGCCGCTGCGCCGGCCGATCAAAACCCACCTGGCCGCCCTCGATGAGGAGGCCGTGCGCAGCGCCATCCGCCAGGAACTCGATCGCGGCGGCCAGATTTTCTATGTGGTGCCGCGGGTGGAGGGCATCGAGGACGTCGCCGGCCAGCTGCGCCAGATGGTGCCCGGCCTGCGCCTGCTGGTGGCCCACGGCCAGATGGCTGAAGGCGAATTGGAAAGCGCCATGGTGGCTTTTAATGCGGGCGAAGCCGATTTGATGCTCTGCACCACAATTGTGGAAAGCGGGCTCGATATTCCACGGGTGAACACGATCTTGATCGAGGACGCCCACAAATTTGGCCTGGCCCAGCTCTATCAACTGCGCGGCCGGGTCGGCCGCAGCGGCATCCAGGCCCACGCCTGGCTGTTCTATCCCGGTGACGCCTCCCTATCAGAGGCGGCCCGCCAGCGACTGCGCGCCATCCAGGAATTTGCCCAGCTGGGATCCGGCTACCAGCTGGCCATGCGCGATATGGAAATTCGCGGGGTGGGCAATTTGCTCGGGGTGGAGCAAAGCGGCCAAATGGAAACGATCGGCTTCGATCTTTATATGGAGATGCTGCAGGAATCCCTGGCCGAAATCCAGGGCCAGGACATCCCAGCCGTTGATGACACCCAGATCGACCTCCCCATCACCGCCTTCATTCCAGGCGATTGGATCACCGAAAACGACGAGAAGATCGCCGCCTACCGGGCCGCCGCCGAGTGCGACAGCATGGAGACGCTGGTGGAACTGGCCGCCGGCTGGGTGGATCGCTACGGCGCTATCCCCGCCCCGGTACAAAGCCTGCTTCAATTAATGCAACTGAAATTACTAGCCAAGCGCTGCGGCTTCTCCCGGATCAAACCAGAGAAACCCAATATTGCGCTGGAAACACCGATGGAGGAACCCGCCTTCCGCCTGCTCCGCCAGGCCCTACCCCAACACCTGCATGGACGCCTCGTTTACCAGGGCGGCCCCGGCAGCACCGCCAAGGTGTTGGCCCGGGGCCTGGGGGTGTTGCCCATCGAGAAACAACTCGAACAACTGATGGAGTGGCTCAAGCTGATGGCCGACCAGCTGCCCGGCAGCGATGGCCTCAGCGACCAGCAACGGCGGCAGCAACTGGAAGCCCGTAATGCCGAGGTGCTGCGTGTTTGATCGCCAGCCCCAACGGTGGCCAACGAAGGCTCCCTTAAGGCCCAGGGGCCTAGCCATTGGCCTGGGGCTACGGCTAGGCCTCGGGCTCGGACTGGCCCTTAGCTTGCAAGCCTGCCAAACGCCGAAGTTCATGCAACGGCAGACCCTGATCGTCTATGTCGTCGCCCCCGACTCCGCCAGCTTGAGCAAGGCGAATCTCCGCAGCGTTTGGGATCCCATACTACGAACCTACAAGCGCTTACATCCAGACGTTCATATGAATCTCAACGTTATCGTCTTTCAAGAGCAGCAACTCAAACAAGAACTCCGGCGACGCAATGGCCGGGGCCTAGGCCCTGATCTACTGATTGTGAATGCCTCCACTGCCGTAGATCTGCTCAACGAAGGTCTGACCTCCAAGATCCAAGTCCCGGCAGCCGTACAAAACAGTCTGGAACCCTGGGTGCGTTCCAGGGTCGAGGTCAAAGGAGGGCTAACCGCCTTACCCATTGCCATCGAGCCCCAGCTCAGCTGCTACAACAGGACTCGCATCCCGAGTCCGCCCGCCACTCTTAAAGAGCTGATGGAGTTAGCCGCCAAAGGTCGGCAGATTGGCCTTTCGATTTTCCCCCAAAGCCTCTGGTGGACCACGGGACCCCTGGGCGCAAACCAGGCCATTTGGCACCTGCTTCAATCACAGGCAAGCCCCCTGGAGCCAGTCGATGCCCGCGAACGGGCCAGAATTACAGCTTGGCTGACCTGGCTAGGAGATGCCTCACGCCAGAGCCATGTCAATTTCTTCAATAATGATGAAGACTTGCTTGATGGCCTCAGCAAAGGCAAGCTCGATTGGATCAGTTGCTTAAGTTTTAATCTGCCTAGGCTAAAGCAAACTATGGGCGAAAACCTTGGCGTGGCAAGCCTTCCCGCAGGCCCCAATGGACCAGCCTCGCCCGGTTCCCTACTGAGGGTTCTGGCCTTTGGCATCAATTCGTCACCACGAACGCGCCAGATAGCCATGGATCTTGGCATCCTGCAACTCAACCCCTTAGCCCAGCGCACCAGTTCCCTCAACAGCCAGCAAATGCTGCCTGTCAATCGCTACGCAACACCACCTGTCTCCAGTTCCAGCAGGCTAAAAGCCCTGGTGAATGCTCAGGAGCAATTTCAACAGAGCTACTTTAATGCGGAATCGACTCTGTCGCTCAATCGGATCAAAAAGCACATGCCAGAGATTGAAAGTATCTTCACCAAACTGGTGGTTGATGTGATCAAACCCGAGCAGGCCAGCCAACAACTGATCGATATCCTGAGGCAACCCTGATGGGCGACTTGCTTCTGGCGATGTTCAGCTGGCTGGGTTTCCTGCAGAGGCCGGATGTCCAAAAGCA
>Ga0310335_100242_pt1 | contig 15469 bp, 16 predicted proteins | sample LakMicMISRFREDD7_FD_195549 | JGI IMG/M metagenome (GOLD analysis project Ga0310335, IMG submission 195549) | Enriched freshwater cyanobacterial communities from Lake Michigan, Michigan, United States - MI23.SRF.RED.D7 (v2) (version 2) | ecosystem: Environmental > Aquatic > Freshwater > Lake... | reverse complement strand
TCCCATGCCGGGGCCCTGTTTGACGTTGAAAACACTGTCAACCGTTGGGTCAAGACCGAGCACCGTCGCTATCGCGAGGGGGTTCCCAACAGTGCCCATGACGACACCCGCTATTTGAAGGTCGTCCTCTATCACTTCAGCTCAAAAGACCCCAGTCACGAGGGCTGTGCCGCCCATGGCAGTGATGACGCTCTCGCCGCCAGCAGTGGCCTGGCCCGCCTGAACGATTTCCAGCAGGCCGTCGAGAACAGCTTTTGCTGTGGGGCCTCGGTTGATCTCCTGCTTCTGGGGATCGACACCGACACCGATGCCATTCGTGTTCACGTTCCGGGAATGGATGGCAGCACCAACCTTCAACGTTGGTTGGATGCCACCGATGTGTATGCCGAGACTGCCGGCATGACGGTCGAGCAGGCAAGGGCGGCGGTTGAGCGCATGGTCCAAGACGCGGCTGCCGCCACACCCGATCCCGGCATGGTTCGTCTGATCAGCCGACTGTTGGAGAACAACATGTCGCAGCTTGATTATGTGCGCCAGTTTCATCAAGGCGCTTACAGCGATGCGGGCCATGCCGAGCGTTTCATCGGTGTCGGGATTGGCTTTAAAGAGGTTCACCTGCGCAACCTCACCTACTTCGCTTACATGGACACGGTTGAAGAAGGGGCTCCTGATCTCGATGTTGGTGTCAAAATTTTCAAGGGACTCAATGTCTCCCGCGGCTTGCCTGTGCCAGTGGTTGTTCGTTTCGACTACAACGGTCAGGTTCCAGGCGCCCGTGAACGGGCGGTCGAGCGAGCCCAGCGTGTGCAGGCTGCGATTGAGCAGCGTTACAGCGACCTGGTGCAGCAGGGCCTGATGCATGCCCTGCTGACCGTGCGGGATCAGGAACGCCACTGCCCTGCGGAAGCGGTAGGTTCCACCATCAACTTCGCGAGCACTGGAGGGCACTGAGATGTTGATCTGCAAGGTCGTCAAACCCCTGGTCTCCACCAATCGCATTCCCGATTTCGAACACAAGCACCTGCTGGTCGTCCTCGACGGCAGCACCCAAAAGGTTGCTGTCGATGCGGTCGGTTGCATACCCGGCGACTGGGTGATCTGCGTGGGCAGTTCTGCCGCCCGCGAAGCCGCCGGTAGCAAGTCCTATCCCAGTGACCTGACGATCGTCGGAATCATTGATCACTGGGATCCTGAGGCTGCCAAACCCACTGCACCACAAGCCGGATCGGTTGCCGCGCCGTCCCCAGGGGGTGCCAGGTAATGGAGATCATGCAAGTCACCGGTTCCCTGGTGTGCACCCAGCGTGTCGGTGGTCTCAAGCACTGGAATCTGCGGGTACTCCGTACGGCCAAAGGCAAGCTCAACGTGGCTGTCGACCCCGTTGGCGCCTCTCCGGGCAACTGGGTCTTCACCGCCAGCGGTTCAGCAGCACGCTTTGCCTGTGGCGATCCCGATACGTACACCGATCTCACGATCGGCGGAATCATCGATTTCTGGGAGCCGGATGGTTAAGGGCGCATCCCGCGTTCTGAACGTTTCTGCTCCCTCGCTTCCGTCCTACCGCCATGGCCACACCTTCCAAGCCCTCTGCCGCGTCCCCTGGCCCGGCCGCAGCGGCCGCCGCTGGTGCCACCCCTGCAAAAGTCTCTGCAGTTCCTGCAGACGCCAAGGCCAGCACGGCCCAACCCCAGGCGCCGGCCGTCAAGGCCGTCACTCCCGAGGTGTTGCCCGCTGCCACCAGCACAACCCGTGCCACCAGCCGCGCCTCTGCCTCAAGGGCCACATCCAGCCGTAGCACCACTCGCAGCAGCAGCGCCCGCAGCAGCGGCGTCCCCAACAGCAGCAGTGGCCGTGGCGGCCGTGGCATCACACCTCCCTCGAATTCTCCCTCCAGCACTCCGATGGCTTCCAACATTCAGGGCGTCGCCCTCGGCATGATCGAAACCCGTGGCCTGGTGCCGGCGATCGAGGCGGCTGACGCCATGACCAAGGCGGCCGAGGTAACCATGGTTGCCCGCGAGTTCGTCGGTGGCGGTTATGTGACCGTGTTGGTGCGCGGCGAAACCGGTGCCGTCAACGCCGCCGTGCGTGCCGGTGCCGATGCCTGCGAGCGCGTTGGCGACGGCCTGGTGGCGGCCCACATCATTGCGCGCCCCCACAGCGAAGTCGAGTCTGTGCTGGGCAGCGCTGGTAACCGACGCGCTTGATCATCATGGGCGCCGTTCATCCGCGCGTCCTCGGCATCCTGGGCCGCGCCCTGAGCCTTGAGCTCACTGCGGTCCAGCAGTACATGACCCAGGCGTCCCTGTTGGAGCTTTGGGGTGATCACGATTCCGCAGCGCGCTTTCGCCGCGAAACCGTCGAAGAGCTGCGCCACGCCGAAACGTTGGTGCAGCGCATGCTGGCTCTGGGTGCGGCACCCGCTGCCTCCCAGCTGCGGCCTGTCACCCTCGCAGCCGATCTGGGTGGTCTGTTACGTCAGAATCTGGCACTCGAGCAGGATCTGATCCACCTCTATGCCGAGGCTGTTCGCTTCACCCTGCTGATCGGGGACCAACACTCCTGTGACCTGTTCACAGCCCTCCTCGACGACGAGGAGCATCACCTGCGACAGCTGAGGGACTGGCTGGCTGACCGCCCCCGCGAGTCAGGCTTTTCCGGCAACCCCGACAGGGACCCTCACGCCCGTGCCACCTTCTAACCCCGTCGATCGCCGCCCCGCTGGTGCAGTCCTTGAGTGAAGCCCTGCCGTTACCGCTGCAATTCACCTGGCTGATCCCGATCTACGGCTTCAGCGGCATGCTCCTGTCGCTGCCCTGGGCGACCGGGTGGATCAAGCGCAACGGCCCCCGGCCTGCTGCCTATCTCAATCTGCTGGTCACCCTGCTGGCTGTCCTGCACGGCAGCCTGGTCATTCGTGATGTGCTCGCGATCGGTCCCCAGCACCTTGACTTCGTCTGGTTCAGGGCCGCCGACCTGACCCTGCGCTTTGGGTTTGACCTTTCATTGACCAACCTGGCCGCACTCGAGCTGGTCACCACCATGAGCCTGGTCTGCCAGGTCTACGCCCTGGGTTACCTGGACAAGGAGTGGTCCCTGGCCCGTTTCTACGCGTTGGTGGGGTTCTTTGAAGGGGCCATGAGTGGGGTGGTGCTGAGCAGCAATCTCTTCCTGAGTTATTTCCTGCTGGAGATGCTCACCCTCTCCACCTATCTGCTGGTCGGGTTCTGGTATGCCCAACCCCTGGTCGTCACGGCCGCCAGGGATGCGTTTCTGACCAAGCGGGTCGGTGATGTGCTGCTGCTCATGGGTGTGGTCGCCCTGGCTGCCTGGACCGGTTCACTCGAGTACAACGATCTGTACGACTGGGCCTCTGAGAATGCATCCACGGGCGCGATCGCTCCGCTGGCCGGCACCCTGCTGGGCCTGGGTCTGATTGCCGGTCCCATCGGCAAATGCGCCCAGTTCCCCATGCACCTCTGGCTGGATGAGGCGATGGAGGGACCCAACCCGGCCTCGATCCTGCGCAATTCGGTGGTGGTGACCTGCGGGGCAGTCGTGCTGATGAAATTGATGCCGGTTGTGGCACCCCTTTCCCCTCTGGCGACCCAGGTGCTGCTGGTGGTCGGCAGCATCAGTGCCATCGGCGGCGCCCTGGTTGCCCTGGCCCAGGTCGACCTGAAACGGGCTTTCAGCTACTCGACCACGTCCTACCTGGGCCTGGTGTTCATCGCCATCGCCCTGCAGCGTCCCGGCCTGGCTCTGCTGCTGCTGTTGGCCCACGGCCTGGCCCGCGCCCTGCAGTTCATGGGCGTGGGCAGCATCATTGCGACCACGAATTGCCAGGACCTCAGCGAACTGGGGGGCATCGGCACCCGCATGCCAGCAACCCTGCTGGCGTTTGTGGTTGGTGGGGCCGGCGTGGTGGGGCTGTTCCCCCTGGGCACGTTCTGGTGCTTCGGTCTGATGCTCAATACCCTGCTGCCCGCCTCGCCGCTGTTAGCAACGGTCTTTCTGCTGACCAATGCGCTCACCGCCGCCAATGTCGTGCGAGTGGTCCGCTCGGTGTTTGGGGGAAGCCCCACTCCCAAATGCAGGCGCACCCCTGAATGCAACTGGTTGATGGCGCTGCCGATGGTCAGCCTGACCGTCCTGGTGCTGCTGTTGCCATGGATCATGCAACGGTTCGATCCGGTGCCGGGCATCGGTTCGTTCCCCCTGCCCGTTGCCCTGGGTGTGGCCGGCAGCGCTGCCGCTGGCGTGGTCGTCGGCAGCCTGCTGCCCCAGGATCAGTTCTGGTCACGGGCCACCACCCCCTGGCTGCGATTGCTGCAGGACCTCCTGGCCTACGACTTCTACACACCCGAGATCTACCGCCGCACGATCGTTGCGCTGGTGGCCTCCTTAGCGCGCATCACCCTGTGGGTGGACCGGATCCTGATCAAGGGATTGGTCGATGGGCTCGGGAGACTGTCCCTTGTCACCGCCGAGGGGCTCAAACTCACGGTCAGTGGCCAACTGCAGAGCTACGTGTTGACCGTGATCGCAGCCCTGCTGTTGCTGTTGGGGAGCCTCCAATGGCTGAGGGGAGCCTGAACTGATGCTGCTCTCCTCCCTGCTGTTGATCCCGTTTGTCGGGTCGTTGGTCGTGCTGCTGTGGCCGGGTGGGCCCAGCCCCCAGCGCCTGCGGCTCGTGACGATTCTGATCCTGGTAGCCCAGCTGCTGGTCAGCCTCGGGGCGATTGCGCTGTTTGATCCAACGGCCCCCGGCATGCAATTGCAGGAACTGCATGCCTGGGTACCGGGCATCGGCCTGGATTACGCCCTGGGCATCGATGGGCTCTCACTGCCGCTGGTGCTGATCAACGCTGCCTTGACCCTGGTTTCGGCGGTGATCACCCGCGACATCGACAAGCGCCCGCGCATCTATTTCGCCATGCTGCTGCTGATCAGCGGTGCCGTGAACGGTGCATTTCTGGCCGAGAACCTGTTGCTCTTCTTCCTGTTCTATGAGCTTGAACTGATCCCGCTGTGGCTGCTGATCTCGGTTTGGGGTGGGGCCAACCGGGCCTATGCCGCCACCAAATTTCTGATCTTCACTGCCGTGTCGGGCATGTTGATCCTTGGCGCGTTTCTGGGGCTATCCCTGTTGACCGGCACGGTCGATTTCAGCCTGACCCCTGTGCTCTCTGATCGGTTGACGATCGGGGGGCAGCTGCTGCTGCTGATCCCACTGCTGATCGGATTTGGGATCAAGATTCCGTTGGTTCCGTTGCACAACTGGTTGCCCGATGCCCACACCCAGGCGTCGACGCCGTTGTCGGTGCTGCTGGCTGGCGTGTTGCTGAAACTCGGAACCTATGGATTGCTGCGCTTTGGCCTGCAGCTGTTTCCAGAGGCCTGGGCCCGCATTGCCCCTGCCCTGGCGATCTGGGCCGCCTTTTCGGTGCTGTATGGCTCTCTGGCGGCGATCGGCCAGACCGACATGAAGCGCATGGTGGCCTTCAGCTCGGTCGGCCACATGGGTTACGTGCTGTTGGCTGCCGCTGCGGGTACGCCGGTGGCTCTGCTGGGGGCTGTCTTCCAGATGGTCAGCCATGGCCTGATCTCAGCCCTGCTATTCCTGCTGGTGGGGATTGTCTATCGCAAGACCGGAACCAGGGATCTGCAGGTGCTCCATGGCCTGCTCAACCCTGAAAAGGGGTTGCCGCTGACAGGCTCGCTGATGATCGTCGCGGTGATGGCCAGCGCCGGCCTGCCGGGCATGGCCGGCTTCATTTCAGAGTTCCTGGTGTTTCGCGGCAGCATCGGCGTGTTTCCCCTGGCCACCCTGTTATCCATGGTCGGCTCTGGCCTGACAGCGGTGTACTTTTTGCTGCTGGTCAACCGGGCCTTCTTTGGACGTTTGGCGATCACTCCCCCCAGCGGCGACGCCCAGGTGGATGGGCGTCTCGACGTACGCCTGTCACCCGTTGCCCTGCGGGAGACATTGCCGGCGATTGCCCTGGCTGCAGGGGTGGTCCTGCTGGGATTGTGGCCCGCCAGCCTCGGCCATCTCAGCGAGGCGGCCACCACGGCCATGGGCCTGACCATCGGGGGGGTTGCCTGAGATGCCGGTTATTTCAGCCGATCTGGTTCATGTCGAGCCCTCCCTCAGCTGTGATGAGCTGCAGCGACGCCTGCTGAGCGGCCAGACCCTGCTGGCCGAGAGCAGCGACCATCTGCTCGAGGTCGTCGGGGTGCTCGAAAGTTATGGGGAGGTGCTCGATGCCTACAGCCTGAACCTGATCTACCAGGCGGAGCATCAGTTTCTCAATCCCGTCCCGGTCTTCAAGTACCTCGATGGTGACCTGAGCCCAGCCAAGATCTGGCGCCATCTCAACCACGACCGCATCAACTTCGAGTACGCCGAGTACTGCCAGAAGGCCATGTTCTGGCATGGCACCGGTGGACTGGATGCTTACCTCGACGGTGAAGCCTTTGCCTCGAATTGCCAGGCCATCATCGCCGCCAAAAGCCGGCGGGATCCACTCCTGGCCCTGCTGAATCCCCTCTTTCCTGGTTTCCTGCCTGAGCTGATTCGCTCAGCTGCCACCACCCACGCCCTCGGTCAGTTCTGGCGGGTGATGAGCGATCTCTTTCTTGATCTGGCCCGGGCCGAGCGCAGCGGACAGGTCAGCACGATTGCCCATGTGGTCGACTTCATCAAGGAGGGTCTGGTGGCTGCAGCCGCCAATCCGATTACCTATGGGGTCACGATTGCCGGGCAGCACCATTGGGTCCTGCCGCCGGAAGCGGGCCTGACCTTTCTGGTCGATGTGGCGGTCCCCTACGTGGAAGCGGTGTTCCTGCGGGGCATGCCGTTTCTTGGCACCGTCAGCTTCAACGCCCAGGCCCAGCAGATCTCGCCCGATCAGGCCCAATTTGCCTATGGGGCCCTTTATGCCGATCCCCTGCCCAGCATGGGGGCCGGCATCCCCCCCAGTCTGCTGCTGCAGGACATGTACCGCCACCTGCCCGAACCGTTGCACCAGTGGTACCGCCAACGCACCCGTGGCGAAGGCGACGTGCGCGTGAAGATCTGCATGAGCTTCCAGAAGTCGATGTTCTGTGTCACCAACGCCGCCATCAACGGCACCATGCCCCATCCGCTCTCGACCACAGACCCGCAGCAGCAGGCCGCCAACGCGGCCTATGCCCTGGCCTGGGCCGGCCGCCTGGCGGCAGGTCGCACCGATTGTCTGGCGGCGTAAGTTGACCTGATGGATCAGCCCTGGACGCCAAGGCCCAAGCCCGAGCAGGCCGACCGGCTCGAACGGCGCATCGAGTTTGCCGATTACCAGGAGACGCGCGATTTTCTCGAGCGACTCAACAGCCTCTCCGAGGCCCAGAACCGTTTTGCCGACCTCAGCTTCGGTCGGACGTACGTGAACATCACCGTGCGGCCAACCGACGATGGGGCCACCATCGCCGACGACGACCATCGTTTTGCCGCAGCGATCGACGCCCTGCTTCAGGCCTGATGGATGGGTCTTTGCCCAGCGATGCCCACGCCCCAGGGGACCCAGGTGCCTGCATCAATCTTCAGGACACCTATGACGGCGCCGGCATCGAAGCGGTGCTCGATCAACTCGATCGCGAGCTGATCGGATTGAAGCCGGTCAAGGCCCGCATCCGTGAGATTGCGGCCCTGCTGGTGATTGACAAAGCCCGGGCCGGGCTCGGTCTGCAAACGACTCCGCCCAGCCTGCACATGTCCTTCACAGGACGGCCAGGCACCGGCAAGACCAGCGTGGCCGAACGCATGAGCATGATCCTGCACAAGCTGGGGTACGTGCGCAAGGGACACGTGGTCACCGCCACCCGCGATGACCTGGTGGGTCAGTACATCGGCCACACCGCCCCAAAGACCCGCGAGATGCTGAAGAAGGCCATGGGTGGGGTGCTGTTCATCGATGAGGCCTATTACCTCTACCGACCTGAGAACGAGCGCGATTACGGCGCTGAGGCGATCGAGATCCTGCTGCAGGTGATGGAGAACAACCGCGACGATCTGGTGGTGATCTTCGCCGGCTACAAGGAACGGATGGACGTCTTCTACCAGAGCAATCCGGGTCTGTCGTCCAGGGTCGCCAACCACATTGATTTCCCCGATTACAGCGCCGATGAACTGTTGGCCATCGCCCGCCTGATCCTGGCGGCTGAGCACTACCGCTTCAGCGACGAGGCGACCGCCGCTTTTGGCGAGTACATCCGCCGCCGCATGCAATTGCCCTTTTTTGCCAACGCCCGCTCGATTCGCAATGCGATCGATCGGGCCCGCATGCGTCAGGCGGGTCGGCTGTTCAAACGCATGGGGCAACCCCTGAGCCGTCAGGATCTGATGACGATCGAGGCCGAGGACATCACGGCCTCGCGGGTGTTTTCCGGTGAGCTTGAGGGGCGCGACCGGGCCACACCACTGACCTGATCAACGGGTCCTGATCAACGGACCTGATCAGCGGCGTCTGCGGCTGTCGATCTGCAGCAGATCACGCACCTGTTGCACCTGCCGCGCCAGGGCCGGATCACTGCTGACCTTCTTGTCGATCTGATCGACCGCATACATCACGGTCGAGTGATCCTTGCCGCCGAACACCTCGCCGATGCGGGGCAGCGACAGATCGGTGCACTGCCGCATCAGAAACATGCCCACCTGGCGTGCCTGTGAGACGTTGCGTTTGCGACTGGCGCTGCGCATCTCGTCGGGGCTGACGCTGAACACTTCGGCCACCTTGGTGAGAACCTGGTCCGGGGTGACATCGACATCGCCGCTCACCGGATCGAGCATCGGCGCCACCGATTCGACCGTCATCGGCAGACCGGTGATCGAGACAAAGGCGACCGCTCGGGTGAGAGCGCCCTCGAGCTCGCGAATGTTGGAGGTGAACCGGCCGGCGATGAACTGGATCAGCTCACGCGGCAGGCTCATCTGCTCCTGTTCGGCCTTCTTGTGCAGGATCGCCATGCGGGTTTCCAGGTCGGGGGCCTGGATGTCGGCGATCAGGCCCATCGAAAAGCGGGAGATCAACCGCTCCTGCAGCCTTGGGATCTGGTTCGGCGGCCTGTCGCTGGCGATCACGATCTGACGGCCGGCTTCGTGCAGGGCGTTGAAGGTGTGGAAAAACTCCTCCTGGGTGTATTCCTTGCCTTCAATGAACTGAATGTCATCGACCAGAATCAGGTCGGCGGCCCGGTAGCGATCGCGAAAGGCCTGCATGCCGTCCTTGCGGATCGCCTGAATCAGGTCATTGGTGAAGGTCTCGGTGCTGACATAAAAGACCCGGGCGTCTGGGTCGATCTCGAGCCGGTAGTGACCGATCGCCTGCATCAGGTGGGTCTTGCCCAGGCCCACTCCGCCGCACAGAAACAACGGGTTGAATTCGCGGCCAGGAGCTTCGGCCACCGCCAGGGAGGCCGCGTGGGCCATGCGGCTGTTGGGCCCCACCACAAAGCGGTTGAACACGTATCGGGGGTTCAGGCCGGCGCTCAGGCGGCTGGGCATGTCGCCTAGGGGCTGGGCTGCAGCGGCCGGCCTCTGGGGCTCCTGACCCCGATCCCGTTCACCGGCCGCGGTCGAAGGAGCCCCGGCCCCGGCATCCACCTGGGCATGGCCGTTGGCGGCCTGAACGACCACCGCCACCGGTTGCCCCGCGATGGCACTGGCGGCGGTGGAAATCGCCGTCAGGTAGTTCTTGCGCAACCAGCCACAGGCAAAGCTGTTGGGAGCCTCGAGCTCCAGACGCCCCTGGTCGTAGCCGGTGCAGCGGGCCGGGCGGATCCAGGTCTCAAAGGTCGGCTTGCTGAGGCTGGCCTGGAGATCCTGTTGAACCTGGTGCCACAGCTGTTCACCCTGCTGCACCGACGGCCACAATCACGACAGCCGAATATACGCAGCTCGGCCCTGCCGTTCCGTCATCCATGACACGCTCTGCCTCGAAGTCTTCAGCAAGGCGCCTGGTGCCGTTGCTGGCCACTGGATTGGCCACCGGTCTGGCCCTGTCCGGATGCGGCGGTCGCCTGCCGGGTCTGCCCGGTGGTGGCTGGCGTCAGGAACCCGCTGCGATCAGCGATGCTCCTGCCACGCCGCCCCTGCAGCCCGGCAGCAATGTGATCGTCGATGCGGTGTCGCGGGTGGGTCCCGCGGTGGTGCGGATCGACACGGTCAAGCGCACGATCAATCCCCTGGGCGGCCTGTTTGGCCAGGGGCCCTCGATCCAGCAGCAGCAGGGCCAGGGCTCGGGCTTCATCACCCGCTCGGATGGGGTTGTTCTGACCAACGCCCACGTGGTCGAAGGGGCCAATGAGGTGAGTGTCACCCTGCCCGACGGCCGCAGCTTTAGCGGCAAGGTGCTGGGCAGCGATCCCCTCACCGACGTGGCCGTGGTCAAGCTGGTGGCCAGCCGTCTGCCGGTGGCGCCGTTGGGCGATTCGAGCAAGCTGCGGCCAGGCGAATGGGCGATCGCGATCGGCAACCCGCTCGGTCTCGACAACACCGTGACCGCCGGCATCATCAGCGCCATCCAGCGCACCAATGCCCTCGGCGAGGGGCAAAGGGTGCCTTACATCCAAACCGATGCCGCCGTAAACCCAGGCAACAGCGGCGGCCCGCTGATCAACGACCGGGGCCAGGTGATCGGCATCAACACCGCCATTCGCCAGGCTCCGGGCGCCGGACTCAGCTTTGCCGTGCCGATCAATGTGGCCCGCCAGATCGCGGCCCAGATCCTGGCCCGCGGCTACGCCAGCCATCCATACATCGGTGTGCGGCTGCAGAGCCTCACGCCCCAGCTGGCCCGCGAGATCAATGCCTCCACCAGCGAATGCCGTCTGCCCGAGGTCAACGGCGTCGTCGTGGTCGATGTGATGGCCGGCAGTCCGGCAGCCAAAGGAGGCCTCAAAAGCTGCGACCTGATCGAAGAGGTGGCCGGCCGAGCGGTGCGCAATCCCTCTGAGGTGCAGCTGGGCGTCGATGGGGCCCGGGTGGATGAACCCTTGGCGTTGCGGGTGCGCCGCGGCGATCAGCGCCTCACCCTGAACCTGCGGCCGGCCGAGCTGCCGCGTCAGGGCTGAGTCGGGTGCCCGCTCAGCCGCGGCTGTTGATCCTGATGGCCCGCGCCCCGGCCCCCCTGCGCTGCAAGAGCCGGCTGGCGCGGGGGGGGCTTGGGCCGCGCCGCGCGGCCACGGTGCAGGGCCGGTTGCTGGCCCACACCCAGCTCGTGCTGGATCAGGCGGCAGCCCAGCAGGGCGCCCGCAGTCGCCTGGCCCTGGCCGGGGCCGGCGCCCGCTGCGGCCGCCGGCTGTTGGCTGGGGCCACCCACACCGAGCTGGTTCTGCAGGGCGGCGGCGGTCTGGGGTTGCGCATGCAGCGCCAGTTCGCCCTGGGGTTTGCCCAGGGATACCGGGCGATTGTCCTGGTCGGCAGTGACCTGCCCCGGCTGGCAGCAGCCGATCTGCAGCAGGCGTTTGCGGCCCTGCAGCGCCAGCCGCTGGTGCTGGGCCCTGCCGACGATGGCGGTTACTGGCTGATCGGTCTGCAGCGACCGGCTGCGGCCCTGTTCGCGGGCATCGACTGGGGGGGGCCGCACGTGCTGGCCCAGACCCTGGCCCAGGCCAGGCGCTTGGCCCTGCCGTTCAGCCTGCTGGACCACCAGGCCGACCTGGACCGTGCCTGCGACCTGGTGCCCTGGCGATGATTTCGGTCGTGATTCCGGCGCTCGACGAAGCCGGCCGTCTGCCCCTGTTGCTGGCCGATCTGGCCGCCGATGGCGGCCTGATTGACGAGGTGATCGTGGTGGACGGCGGCAGTGCCGATGCCACGGGCCGGGTGGCGCGCCTGGCGGGTGCCCGGGTGTTGTCGGCCCCGCCAGGTCGGGGGGCCCAGTTGGTCGCCGGCATCGCCCAGGCCAGCTCGCCCTGGCTGTGGCTGCTGCATGCCGACGCCCGCCTACCCCGCGACTGGCACTACCAGCTCCAGCCGCTGCTGATCGCTGCCAAAGCTGATCCTCAAGCCCTGCGGGCGTGGTACGGCCGGCTGCGGGTGCAGCTGCCCGGCCCCCACTACCGCCTGCTGGAGTGGGCCGTCAGCCTGCGCAGCCGCTGCTGGCAGCGGCCCTACGGGGACCAGAGCCTGCTGCTGACGCGATGGTGCCATGACCAGGTGGGCGGCATCCGACCGCTGCCGTTGATGGAAGACCTCGAGTTCGCCCAGCGCCTGGCCCGGTGCGGCCGGTTCGAGAGTCTGGGCCTGCCGGTGCAGGTCGATGGTCGCCGGTGGCGGCGGCTCGGATTTCTGGGCACGCTCTGGGCCAATGCGGCCCTGCGCCGGGCCTGGCGCAGGGGGGTCTCAGTCCAGGACCTTCACCGGATGTATCACGGTGCGTACCAGAACGCGCAGCGTCGCCCCTGGGGTTCCAGCTCCCAGCCCTGACCTGAATAGAAACCCACCACCTCGGGATCGGCGAACAGGCTCACCCGTTGCACCTGTTGCCGTTGCAGCTGGGCCAACACGTAGGCCATCAGTTGTTTGCCCAGGCCCGCGCCCTGGTACAGGGGATGGACAGCCACATCCCAGACGGTCGCATCGATCACCCCGTCACCGGTGCAGCGGGCAAAGCCCACAAGCTTGGGAACCCGCGGATCGTGGCGCCAGATCCCCACGCGCAACAGGCTGTTCTGCAGCGCCCGCCTGACCCGGCGCAACGGCCTTCGGCTCCAGCCCACCGCATCACAGAGCTGCTCGAGTTCGATCAGGTCGATCTCGCGCTCGCGGCTCAGGACCAGGGTCAAACGGTCAGAGGGGATGGTGCAAAGCTGATGCGCCGGCCCGTAGAGATCATTGAGCAGCTCTGACACGGGGAGGGGACCGGCGGCAGTGAAGGAGACAAGCCGATCCTCTCCCATGCTGGTCGCTGTGCACGGCTGGCTGCTGTCGGGGCGGCTGTGGGACCCCTTGCTCGACCATTGGCAGGGGCGCTGGAGTTGCTGGTGTCCCGACCTGCCTGGCTTTGGCGGCAGCAGCCGACCACCCGGCCTGCAGCCCAGTCTGGCCAGCTACGGCCGCTGGCTGGCGGCGGCGGTGCAGCAGCAGGCTGCCGGGGCCCCCGTGGTGTTGATCGGCCATTCGCTGGGGGGCAGCATCGCCCTGCACGCGGCTGCGCTGCTGGGCCCCCAGTTGCAGGGTCTGGTGCAGGTGGCGGTTGGTGGGGGCATCTACCAGCCCCGGCCCTTTGTCGCAGTTCGCCGTGGTGGTGCCGCCTTTCTGCGCTGGCGCCCAGGGTGGTTGGCCCAGGTGCCTGCGGCCGCCCCCCTGGCCAACCCGCTGCGGGCCGACCTGCGTGCCGCCCGCGGCCTGCTGGCCTGCAGCATGCGCCGACAGGCCGTGCAGCAGCTGCCCCAGCTTGTGCACCGGCTCAGCGTGCCGAGCCTGTGGATCGCTGGCAGCAACGACCGGGTGATGGAGCCCCGTTACGTTCGCCATCTGGCGAGCTACGCACCCGACCATGACCTGGTGGAGCTGGCCGGGGCCGGCCATCTGCCGATGCGTCAGATGCCCGACCAGCTGGCCGGGGCGATCGACGGCTGGTTGGTTCAGAGGCTGGCCAGTCCCCGCTCCTGCAGCTCGGCCAGTCGGGCGTAGAGCCCGCCTGCGGCCCGCAGCTGCCGGTGGCTGCCCTGTTCGACCAGGCGCCCGCGCTGCAACACCAGGATGCGATCGGCCGCCTCGACCGTGGCCAGCCGGTGGGCGATCACGATCGCCGTGCGCCCGCTCAGCAGGGTGTCGAGGTCCCGCTGCAGGGTGGCTTCGGTGGAGGGGTCCATGAACGCAGTGGCCTCGTCCATCACAAGCACCGAGGGATTGCGCATGGCCACCCGGGCCACCCCCAGCAGCTGTTTCTCGCCCGACGACAGGTTGCCGCCCCGTTCGCGCAGTTCGGTGGCCAGCCCATCGCTGAGGCGATCGAGCAGGGGGTTGAGCCCCAGTTCGGCACAGGTGCGCTCGAGCTGGTCGCGGCTGATCGGTGCGTCGAGTCGCAGGTTGTCGGCGACGGTGCCGCTGAACAGAAAGGTGTCCTGCAGGACCACTCCCAACCGTTGCCGCAGGCTGGCCAGGGGGAGGTCGCGAATGTCGACGCCGTCCAGCAGGATCCGTCCCTGCTGCGGTTCGTACAGGCGGCACAGCAGGCGGATCACCGTGGTCTTGCCCGAGCCGGTCGGACCCACCAGGGCCACATGTTCTCCCGGCGCAATCCGGATCGAGAAGTCCTGCAGGATCGGCTCGTCGGGGCGGTACGCAAAGCTGACCGAGTCGAACACCACCTCGGCTGCCTGGCTGCTTGCTTGAGCAGGGTTCAGTTGAGCAGGGTTCAGGGACCCGGTTCGGTCGGCGATCTCGATCGGTTCTTCCAGCAGTTCACCGATGCGCTCGACCGCCGTCAAGCCGCCCTGGATCTGGGTGAATCGCTCGGCCAGCTGGCGCAGGGGGTCAAACAGCCTCTGCGAATACAGGATGAACGTGGTCAGGGTGCCCAGACCCATGGCACCGGCGGTCACCATCGAACCTCCGAGGGCCAGCACCAGGGCCACGGCCACCAGGGCGACCCATTCGATGAAGGCCGAGATGGCACTGTCGTAAAGGATCGTCCCGGTGACGGCGCGGCGGTAGGCCCCGGTTGTGGTGGCAAAGCGTTCGCTGTTGCGGCTCTCGCGGCGGAACATCTGCACCACCTCAAGCCCCTGCAGGTTCTCCTGCAGGTCGGCATTGAGCTGGCTCAGCTCTTCGCGCACCCTGTAGTTGGCCTTGCGGTACCGGCCCTGCAACCAGATGATGCCCAGGGTCACCGGAACCTGGGCCACCAGCAGCAGCAGACCCAATCGCCATTCGATCGTCACCATGGTGGCGGCGATCACGATCAGGGTCACCAGGTCCCCCAGCACCCCCACGGCACCGCTGCCGAACACCTCGGCCAGGGCGTCCACATCGCTGGTCAGGCGGGTCAGCAGCTTGCCGACCGGGGTGCGGTCGTGAAACCGCAGCGACAGGGCCATGGCATGGCCAAACAGGTCATCGCGGATGCGCGCCGTCAGCCGCTGCCCCACAGCCTGGACGTTGAAGGTCTGAATGCCCTGCAGGCCCAGGCGCAGCAGCACCGCGCACAACAGCAGCAGCACCAGCAGCTGCAGGGCCTGGGGCACCGCCAACCCCGCCAGCCACGGCATCGTCGGCTCCCGCCGGAGCACGGCGATCGCCTGACCCACCAGCAGGGGTTGCACAGCAGCCGCCAGGGCCACCGGCAGCAGCAACACCAGGGTCAAGGTCAGCCGCCGGCGGTCGCGCCCCAGATAGGGCAGCAGGCGCAGCAGGCGCTGCCGGTCACGACTGGCCATCAGGCCACCTCGATGGGTTGTGCAGCAGCGGCAAGCTCCTTCA
>Ga0310335_100241_pt1 | contig 15488 bp, 11 predicted proteins | sample LakMicMISRFREDD7_FD_195549 | JGI IMG/M metagenome (GOLD analysis project Ga0310335, IMG submission 195549) | Enriched freshwater cyanobacterial communities from Lake Michigan, Michigan, United States - MI23.SRF.RED.D7 (v2) (version 2) | ecosystem: Environmental > Aquatic > Freshwater > Lake... | reverse complement strand
CGCCAGGGCCAGACCATCAGGTCACTGCACAGTCGTTGGATCTTAAAAAGGGGGCCGTGGGCTGGCAAAAGCTTTTGGTGCTGCGCTGGCTGTTGATGGTGTTGCCCTTTGCCCTCTGGGGCACGGCAATGGCGGCGATGAAGCCCCTGCTCACGGGGGCCACCCCCCTGACAATCGCCTGGATGCGCCTGCTGCCAGCCGGTTTGCTGCTGCTCCTGGTGGCGGTGCTGAGCGGTCGCTCCCTGGCGGTGGCCGCGGCCGATCGGCCCTGGTTGCTGCTGTTTGCCCTGGTCGACGGCACCCTGTTTCAAGGTCTGCTGACCCAGGGATTGGGCGATACGGGCGCCGCCCTGGGCTCGGTGTTGATCGATTCCCAGCCCCTGGCCGTGGCCCTTTTGGCCAGGTTGTTGTTCGGTGAGGCGATCAACCCAGTGGGCTGGCTGGGCCTGCTGGTGGGCCTGGCTGGCATCGCCTGCCTCGGCCTGCCGGGGCCGTTGCTGCGCCATTGGTTGTTAGAGGGCCCCCAGCTCCTGGGCGGCCATCCCTGGAACCAGGGGGAGCTGTGGATGCTGGGGGCGGCCATGGCCATGGCCGTGGGCACGGTGCTTTGCCGCTATGCCTGCCGCCACACCGATGCCCTGGTGATCACGGGCTGGCACCTGCTGATCGGGGCCCTGCCCCTACTGGCCACCTGCCTGCTGCGACCCGCCCTCGATCCGGCGGCGGCCCCCTTCTGGCCCGCCTGGAGCGGCGTCGATTGGGCCCTGATGGCCTACGCCAGCCTGCTGGGCAGTGGCCTGGCCTACGGCCTGTTTTTCTGGTTTGCCAGCAGCGGTGATCTCACCAGCTTCACCTCGCTGACCTTCCTCACACCCCTGTTTGCCCTGCTCTGCGGCCTGGCCCTGCTGGGCGAAAGCCTCAAACCGGTGCAATGGTTGGGGGCCGCCCTGGCCCTGGTGTCCGTGGCCCTGATCAATCGGCGCCGCCAGCTCTGGGAGCCCCAACCGTGATGCGCCTCCTGGTGGTCAGTACGCCCGTCGGTTGCCTCGGCAGCGGCCGGGGCGGCGGCGTCGAACTCACCTTGAACTCCCTGGTGGCGGGGCTGCTGGAGCGGGGCCACCAGCTCACCGTGTTGGCGGCCGAGGGCTCCAACCTGGCGCCCGCCTGCGCCGCAGCCCGCCTCTGGACCTGCCCTGGGGTGGACCAACCCAGCTGGCAGCACCAAGGCCGCGATGCCGCCATCACCATGCCCAATCGGGCCCTGCTGCCCAGGCTCTGGCAGCGGGCCCTGGCCGAGCAGCAGCACTTTGATGGCCTGCTCAACCTGGCCTACGACTGGCTCCCCCTCTGGCTGACGCCCCAGTGCCAAACGCCCCTGTTCCATCTGGTGAGCATGGGATCGTTGGCCGCTGTGATGGACGGGGCCATCGCCGAGGTGGCCGGCTGGAACCAGGGCCGCCTCGCCTTCCACAGCCACGCCCAGGCCGCCGATTTCAACCTGCCCGCCCCGCCCCTGGTGGTGGGCAATGGCTTTGACCTGGACGCCTATAGCTTTTGCGCCGATCCCGAGCCCCTGTTGGGCTGGGTGGGGCGCATCGCCCCAGAAAAGGGCCTGGAGGATGCGGCGGCCGTGGCGGCCCAGCTGGGCCAGCGCCTGGCGATCTGGGGCCTAGTGGAGGATCCCGCCTACGCGGCGGCCGTGGAGGCCTCCGTGCCGGCCGGCTGCCTGGACTGGCGCGGCTTCCTGCCCACCGCCCAGCTCCAGGCTGAACTGGGCCGCTGCCGGGTGCTGATCAACACGCCGAAATGGAATGAGGCCTACGGCAACGTGGTGGTTGAGGCGATGGCCTGCGGGGTTCCCGTGGTGGCCTACCGCCGCGGCGGCCCCGGCGAGCTGGTGGAGCCCGGCGTCAATGGCCTGCTGGTGCCCGCCGATGACGTCGGGGCCCTGGCAGCGGCCGTGCTGGCCAGCGCATCGATTGACCGTCGCAACTGCCGCCAGTGGGCCGAAACCCATGCCTCCCGGGCCAGCTTCGCCGAGCGCATCGAACGCTGGCTCGTGGCTGAGCTGGATCCGGGTCGCTCCGGGGTGGGCCTGGGGGGCGGGCGATAGGTTCCCCTCCAGCGTCCCCTTGCCCGAGCGCCGTGTCCCTTGAGCGTCCATCGCCCCAGGTGCGGCGCACGGTGTTGCTGCTGGTGCTGGCCTGCGGCATCGCCCTGTTCCTCTGGCGGTTGGGCAGCACGGGCCTGGTGGATGAAACGCCGCCCCTGTTTGCCGCCTCGGCCCGGGCCATGGCCGAAACCGGCGACTGGCTCACCCCCCGGGTCAACGGCCTGCCCCGCTACGACAAGCCGCCGCTCGTTTACTGGCTGATGGGCTTGGGCTACCTGCTGCCCGGCCAATCGCTCTGGAATCCCCTGGGCTCCTGGGCCGCCAGCCTGCCCTCGGCCCTCTCCAGCCTGGCGGTGATGCTGGCCCTGGCCGCCACCCTGCTGCGCTGGCCCCAGCCCTCGCCCTCGCCCGCCCAGGACGGCTTGGGCGGCTTGGGCGGCTCCACCCGATCTGCCCTCACGGCCTTCAGCGCGGCCCTGGCCTTTGGCCTCTCGCCCCTGGTGTTGATCTGGAGCCGGGTGGCGGTGAGCGATTGCCTGTTCACCGCCACCCTGGCCCTGGCCCTGCTGTTCTTCTGGCGCCGCTACGCCGACCCGGCGCACCAACGCTGGTGGCCCGCTTGGCTGCTGCTGGGCCTGGCGGTGCTCACCAAGGGGCCCGTGGCCCTGCTGCTGGTGGGGCCGACCCTGGTCCTATTCGCCTGGTGGCAGGGCGAAGCCAGGCTGCTGCTGCGCCTGTGGCGGCCCTTGCCGGGCCTGGTGATCTCCGCCGCCGTGGCCCTGCCCTGGTACGGCGCCGAGCTGCTGGTGGAAGGGGAGCCCTTCTGGCAAAGCTTTTTTGGCTACCACAACCTGCAACGCTTCACCTCGGTGGTGAACCACCACCTGCAGCCCTGGTGGTTTTTTGCCCTGATGCTGGTGGTGGCCAGCCTGCCGTTCACGCCGCTCCTCCTGCTGGGGCTAGCCCAGGCCCTGGCCCGCGGCCGGCGCCAAGCCGCCAGCGCTTCCCTGGGCCCGTTTGCCGCCTGCTGGCTGCTGGTGGTGTTTGGCTTTTTCACCCTGGCCGCCACCAAACTGCCCAGCTACTGGCTGCCCGCCACCCCGGCCGCCGGAGTGCTGATCGCCCTGGCCGCCCAAGATCTCCTCGCGTGGCGCAATCCGGCCCATCCGGTGGCGTCCCTTTGGCGGGGCCGGCTGGTGTGGCTGGCCACCCTGGCCCTGACGGCCGTGCTTTGCCTGGGGCTGGTCGGTTCGGCCCGCTGGATTCCCCTGATCCAGGACCCGGAGATGCCGACCCTGCCGGCGGAGATGCTGGCCAGTGGCCTGGTGGTGCGGGCGGGACTCTGCTTCGGCCTGGCCGTGGCCCTGGCCCTGGCCCTGGCCTGGAGTCGCTGGCGACCGGCCTGGCTGGCGGCCATGCAGCTGGCCCTGGTGCTATTTGGCGTTTCAGCGTTGGAGCCGCTGATCGCGCTGGGGGATCGGGTGCGCCAACTGCCGGTGCGCCAGATCGCCGCCGAGGTGGTGCGCCTGCGCCGCCCCGGCGAACCCCTGGCCATGGTCGGCACCCTGAAGCCCTCCCTGCACTACTACACGCGCCAGGTGGTGCTCTTTGAGGGCCTGCGGGGCTACGGGCTGGTCAACCTCGCGGACCGGCTCGAGCGGGAATGGCGCCGGGGCCAGCGCCCTAGGGCCGCCATCAAGGGCAGCACGGTGCTGGTGGTGATTGATCGCGACACCAGCCGCCTGGCCTACTGGCAACCCGTGGCCCACGTGACCCTGGCCCAGCGCGGGCTCTACCAACTCTGGCGCGTCGATCGCCTGGAGCTGGACCGCCAGGCCCAAGCCCTCAAAGACAACTTCGCCGTGACGGCCAACTGGCAGGAGCCCCGGCCCGAGCGTTACTAAGCCTGATTCGGGCCTCGACCAGGGGCTCGACGGGGCTTGGATCAAGGCTGTTGGCTTAGATCAAGGCTGTTGGCTTAGATCAAAGCCCATAGCTGGGCGCACCGCCCTTGGCTTCGATCCAACCCTCGCCTGGGCCCTGGCGGGTTCCTGGCCCCTCAGCAGGACCGGCCGGTGGGCCGGCTGGCGCCGGCTCGGGCAACGGTCCGGAGTCATGGCGCTGGCAGAAGCTGCAATGGCCCCAGCGCTCCATTTCGCCCTTGGGGGCCGGGCGACCGCAGTGGGGGCAGGTGCCCAGGCCGTGGACATCGACCCGGCTGGGATGGACTGCCCAGATGGCCGCTTCACTGAGGGCCCCGGCGGTCTGGCCGGCGGCGGGATAGTGCAGCTGGATCGTGAGGTCGCGCACGCTGAAACCCGCTCCCCGCAGGGCCCCCAGCAACTGGTGGCGGTTGTAGCGCAGGGCCTGGAGCCACTGGGGATGGCTGGCTCCCACCGCCAATCGCCCGGAACGCAGGCTCAGGGGACGGCAATGGGGCGCCAGCTGGGGGCCAGCGATCTTTGGCCAGGCCTGCCAGAGGGCGGCCAGGTTGCCGGTGGCCCGCCATTCACCCTGCAACTGGGCCAGGCAACTGGCCAGGGGGCTGGCCGAGGCCGGCGGAGCCGGCATCAGCAGGGTGACCGAACCCTGGCGTCGACTTTGGTTTCGGGGGGCAATCGCCATCGGCCCAGGCTAAGGGGACCGACCGGCGGGGTCTGAGGCAAGCCAGGGGGAGGGCGGGCCACGGGCCCCTGGATCGGCCTTGGGGTTGGCGTTGCCGTTGGCCTTGGCCTTGCCGTTTGACTTGGCCTTGGACTTGGCCTTGGACTTGGACTTGGACTTGGCCTTGCCGTTTGACTTGGCCTTGGAATGGGCCTTGGACTTGGCCTTGGACTGGGACTTGGACTTGGACTGGGACTGAGCCCGTGGAATGGGACTGGAACTGGTCCCAGGGCCCTGGGACTGGGACGGGACCTGGGACTGCGGTTGGAGCAGTGCCCCTCGATTGCAGCTGGGCGAGGGGATCGCCAGCGCAGACCTCCCGGTCCCCTGGGCCGCTCCCCTGCCGGGAAATGGCCACCGGTTGGCGATCCGCTCTGGTAAAGCGGAACCGGTCCTGGCTAACCTCGGGTCCTGCGCCTCCACCGAGTCCATGGGTTTCTTTGCTCGCCTTAGCCGACTGGTGCGGGCCAACGCCAACGCGGTTCTGAGTAGCGCCGAAGATCCCGGCAAAATCCTCGACCAGTCCGTCGCCGACATGCAGGCGGAACTGGTGAAGCTGCGCCAGGCCGTGGCCACCGCCATCGCCAGCCAGAAACGCATCCAAAACCAGGCCGAGCAGGCCGGCACCCAGGCCAAAACCTGGTACGAACGGGCCGAGCTGGCCCTGCAAAAGGGCGAGGAAGGCCTGGCCCGCGAAGCCCTCACCCGCCGCAAGACCTACCAGGACACCGCCGACGCCCTCAACACCCAGCTGCAGAGCCAGTCGGGCCAGGTGGAGTCGCTCAAAAAAAGCCTGATGGGCCTCGAAGGCAAGATCGCCGAGGCCCGCACCAAGAAGGACATGCTCAAGGCCCGGGCCCAGGCGGCCAAGGCCCAGGAGCAACTGCAAAGCGCCGTCAGCGGCCTCGGCACCGATGGCGCCATGGCGGCCTTCGAGCAGATGGAAGAGAAAGTGCAGGTGTTGGAAGCCCGCAGCCAGGCGGCGGCCGAGCTGGCCGGTGCCGACCTGGAAAGCCAGTTCCAAGCCCTGCAGGGCGGTAGCGACGTCGATGACGAACTGGCCGCCCTCAAGAACCGCCTCTCGGGCGCGCCGGCTCCGGTGTCCCTGCCGGCGGCCGATGCCCCCCTGCCCAAGCTGGAGCCCGTCAAGGTGGCTGAAGTGGATAGCGAACTCGAAGCCCTGAAGCGCTCGATCGACAAGCTCTGAATCTGGGCATCGCCCCCTGGCCCCCCGGCGAACCACCCTTTTGAGAGGATCCCCCTCGCCGGGTTACGCCTTTGCTGGCATGGCCGCAGGCCGAAAGCGCTTGCTGTTGCGGGCCCTCCGGACCCCGCTGATAAAGGCCACTCCAAGGCCCAAGGGTCGTGCTTCCGAGCCGGCTTTCTAGAATCGGCGTCAATGCAATCTGTAACCGTGGCCGAAGCCCCCAGCGTCGTCGTGCTTAGCGACGCCACCTTTGAGGCCCAGGTCCTGGCCGCCCCCACCCCCGTGCTGGTGGATGTCTGGGCCTCCTGGTGTGGACCCTGCCGCCTAATGGCTCCGCTGATGGATTGGGCCGCTGGCGAGTACGCCGGCCGGTTGGTTGTCACCAAGCTGGAGGCCGACCCCAATCCGGCCAGCCGCGATGCCTGCCAGATCCAGGGGTTACCCACCCTGCTGGTGTTTAAGGACGGCGTTGAGATCGCCCGCCACGAGGGCGCCATGGCCAAGCCCCAGCTGCAGGCCTTCCTGGATGCCCATCTCTGAGCGCCTGGCCCGGTTGGGCAGTGGCGTCTTTGCCCGCAACGACCAACGCAAGCTGAGCTACCGCCAGCGGGCAGCCGCCCAGGGACTGAATCCCCTGCTGGATCTGTCGCTCGGCTCCACCGACCTGCAGCCCCCGCCCGCGGCGATTGCGGCCATGGCCGCCGCCCTGCAGCAACCGGAAAGCGCCTCCTACTGCCTCCATGGCGCCACCCGGCCCTTCCGGGAGGCCGTGGCCGCCTGGGCCCAGCGCCGTTTCGGTGTGGCCGTTGATGCGGAGCGGGAAGTGTTGCTGCTGGTGGGATCCCAGGAGGGCACCGCCCATTTGCCCCTGGCCGTGCTCAATCCGGGCGATCGGGCCCTGCTGCTCGATCCTTACTACCCCTCCCACCTCGGCGGGCTCCATCTGGCTTCAGCCCAGCCCCAACTGCTGCGCCTGCGCGCCGACCAGGGTTTCCGTCCCGATTTCGACCAGCTCTCCAGCAGCGAATGGGATGCCTTGAAGCTGATGGTGCTGGGTTTCCCCCACAACCCCACGGCCACGGTGGGCCAGCAGGAGTGGGTGGATCAGGCGGCCGAACGGGCCCGGCGCCACGGGGTGGTGTTCGCCCACGACAACCCCTACGTCGATCTGGCCCTGGAGGGGGAGGCCCCGGCCCTGCTGCGCAATCCGCTCTGGCGCCAGGTGGGCATTGAATTCTTTTCCTTCTCGAAGAGCTGGTGCCTGGGGGGCTACCGGCTCGCCTTTGCGATCGGCGCCGAGGGGCTGATCACGGCCCTGCGCCAGCTCAAGGGGGTGGTCGACTTCAACCAGTCCCTGGCCCTGCAGGCCGGTGCCATTGCCGCCCTGGAGCAGGCGCCTGATTGGCCCGCCCGCCTATGCACCACCTACCGCGAGCGCCGCGATTCGATGCTGGCGGCCCTGGCGGCCGAGGGCTGGCCGGTGCAAACCCCCTCGATGGCCCTCTATCTCTGGCTGGCCCTGCCGGAAGCGGCCGCCCAGCAGGGTCTCAATGCGGAGGCGGCCTGCGCCCAACTGCTGGAGCGCAGTGGCGTCTGCCTCACCCCGGGCAGCGGCTTCGGCGCCGGCGGCGAAGGCTGGGCCCGGCTGGCCCTGGTCCATCCCAGCAGCGAGCTGGTGGCCGGTGCTAAACACATGGGCAGCTGGCTGAAGCAGCTTTGAACGGCGCGGTGGCGGCCGCCCGGCGGCGCCTGGAGCTGGGTCCCGGGGCCCGCCCCCCTAGCCCATCCCTCGTCAGCCCTCCGCCAGGGGGTCTGGCGACCACCCTGGCGCCGCCCCAGCCCTGGCGGATCCAGCGCTTGCGGCACTGCAGCAGCACCGAAACCGAACTCGACCGCCTGCTGCTGGCGGGGGCCTCGGCCCCCCTGGTGGTGCTGGCCGATCGCCAGAGCCGGGGCCAGGGCCAGCAGGGACGCCCCTGGAGCTCCCCCCAGGGTGGGGTCTGGCTGAGTGCCGCCCTGCCCTGGCCCGAACAAGCCGAGCCCGCCGCCGCCCTGGGCCTGGCCGTGGCGGTGGGGTTGGCCCTGGAATTGGAGAGCCTCGGCCTGGCCGTGCGGATCAAATGGCCCAACGACCTCCTGATCGGCGATCGCAAGCTGGCGGGGCTGCTGCCGCGGCTGCGGCGGCGCGGCCCACGCATCGTGCTGGCCCGGGTTGGCCTGGGCCTGAATGGCTGGAACCGGGTCCCGGCCGGGGGAATCAGCCTCGCCGCAGCCCTAGCGGCCCGACCCCGCAACCGGCTCACGGCCGCCGGGACCCGCTGGCTGGCCGATCCCCTGCCCCTGGCGGCCCGGCTGCTGCGGGGCCTGGACTGGGCCTGTGCCAGGGCCCACCAGGCCGAGCTGGTGCGCTGCGAAGCCCAGGCGCGGCTTTGGCTACCGGCGCCAGCGATTGCCCATGAAGGCGAGCTCTGGCAGGCCCAGGGCCTGGGCCTGGACGGCAGCCTGGTGATCAGCCGGGCCGGCGAGCAAAGGAGCCTGCATCGCTATTTCTAAACTGGTCCGATCGCGATTCGCCCTTTTGTCCCCCTTGCCCTGTCCCCGCTGGCTGCCCCTGGTGGTGGGAGCCCTGCCCCTGCTGGGAGCGGTGCCCCTGGTGGGCAGCGGCCTGGCCTGGGCCCAGGTCGAGGGGCAGCCGGCGGGCGAAGCCGGCGGCAGCGCCGCCCCCAACCGCCCTGGTGCCGCCCTCGCCCCCCAGCTGCCGGCGGGGGGGTCCGCGTCCCTAGCCCCCCTGCGCCCCCGCAGCGACAGCCTGGCGAGCCCGCCGCCCCGGCGATTTGATGAATCGCTCGACAACCTGGTGCGCCAGGGGGTTGTGACCCCAACGGAACGCAGCCAGCTCCGCCAGGGGGGTGCCCTGGTGCCGATCGATGTGCCGGCCCAGCAGCAGGCGTGCCGCACCGGCGCCCTTTCCGAGCAGGAGTGCCGAGCTGGCTTTGCCGTGCGCTGGCGACGCCATGGCCAGAGCGGCCTGGCGGGTGGCTTGGACGGAGGTTTGAACGGTGGCTTGAACGGTGGATTTGGGGAAGGCCTGCTGCCGCCGCCGATCTCCGTGCCGGTCTCGGCCTTGCTGGCTGGCGGCGAGGGCAGTTTCAGCCTCTCGAGCGTCTTTCGGGTCACCCCCAGGCCCCTGCCCCTGGCCGGCAATGGGGACCGGCTGATGCTCTTCCCCGTCATCGGCTCGGCGATCACCACGAGCACCTTTGGCTATCGCCTGCACCCGTTGCTGGGCAGCTGGCTGATGCATGCCGGCCGCGACCTGGCCGCCCCGGAGGGCACCCCCGTGGTGGCGGCCCTCTCCGGGCGGGTGATGGCCAGCGGCACCGCCGGCGGCTATGGCCTGGCCGTGGAGCTGGAGCACCGGCGCCCCCTGCGCCGCACCCTCTACGGCCACCTCTCGGAGCTTTACGTGCGTGCTGGCGACTGGGTGCGCCAAGGGGAGGTGATCGGTCGGGTCGGCAGCACGGGCCTCAGTAGCGGGCCCCACCTGCACTTTGAGGTGCGCCAGCCCGCCGATGGCGGCTGGGTGGCGGTGGAACCGGGCGAACTCGATCCCGGCCGGGGCCTGGCGGGCAGCGATGCCGTGGCCCAGCTGATGGGCCAGTTGCTCCAGAGCCTGGAGCGGCCCAAGGCCCAGGCCAGTGGCCAGACCAAAACCAAAGCTGGGTGAGGGCCTGGCAAGCCGAGCGCCCTAGGGTCAAACCAACCCGCCAGCCCCCCGATCACCCCCAGCAAGCGAGCAAGAACCAGGCACCTGGAGCGTTGCACCTAGGCCTGGGAGAGGATCATTGGCCGGTCTCAGGGCTCGGCGCTATCGCTGAGCAGGCGTCCGTCGTGGAACTGGACCAGGCGGCTGGCCCGCTCGGCCACCTCGTGTTCGTGGGTGACGATCAGGATTGTCATGCCCTGGTGATGCAGTTCACCAAACAGATCCAGCACCTCCTCGGTGGTCCGGGAATCGAGGGCGCCGGTGGGTTCATCGGCCAACAGCAGGCCGGGCTGGTTGATGATCGCCCGGGCCACGGCCACCCGCTGCTGCTGGCCGCCAGAGAGCTGGTTGGGCTTGTTGTTGAGCCGTTGGGCCAGACCAACCCGCTCCAAGGCTGCGATCGCCCGCTGGCGCCTCTCCTCGGCCGGGATGCCGGCGTAGATCATCGGCAGGATCACGTTGTCGAGGGCGCTCATCTCCGCCAGCAGGTGGAACTGCTGGAAGACAAAGCCCAGCTCCCGGTTGCGCAGATCGGCCAGGGCGTCATCGGAGAGATCCTGCACGGCCGTGCCATTGAGGTGATAACTGCCGCTGGTGGGGCGATCGAGGCACCCGAGGATATTCATCGCCGTGCTCTTGCCCGAGCCAGAGGTGCCCATCACCGCCAGATACTCGCCCCGTTGCACCCGCAGGCTGAGGTCGTCGAGCGCAACCACGGCCGTATCGCCGACGCCATAGACCTTGCTGATGTGGCGCAGTTCAGCAACGCAATCGTTCAAGGGAGGCCTAGCTCAAGGGGGTGGCACTGGCCAGGGTGATCGCCCGTTGCAACATCGGTGTGCCCGTCACCGCGGCGCTGGCCCAGCTGAACACGGGGTTGGAAAGAATGCCACCGACAGCCGTAATCACCACGCAGGTTATCAGGGCGGCTCGCAGGGGCTGCATCCCTTCAACGGACCAGGTGATCGGCGGATAGGCCTTCACCACATCGGAGGCCTCCTGGGGTTCTTTCACCACCATCATCTTGATCACGGAGATGTAGTAGTAGATCGACACCACCGAGGTGACCAGGCCGACGACCACAAGCAGATATTGATGATCGGCCCATCCCGCAAAAAACAGATAGATCTTGGCGAAAAAGCCGAGCATCGGCGGGATGCCGCCGAGGGAAAGCAGGCAAAGGCTCAGACCCAGGGTGATGAGGGGATCCTTTTGATAGAGCCCGGCGTAGTCGGAAATGCGATCACTACCTGTGCGCAGAGAGAAGAGAATGATGCAGGCGAAGGCCCCCAGGTTCATGAACAGGTAGGCGGCCATGTAGAGCACCATCGCGGCGAATCCGTCTTCGGTGCCGCAGACCAGTCCGATCATCACGAAGCCCGCCTGGCCGATCGAGCTGTAGGCCAACATCCGCTTCATCGACGTCTGGGCCAGGGCCACGATGTTGCCCAGCACCATGCTCAAAATCGCCAGCACGGTGAAGAGCAGCTTCCACTGCTCCTGGAAGCCCTCAAAGCAACCCACCAGGATCCGCAGGGCCAGGGCAAAACCGGCCGCCTTGGAACCCACTGAAAGGAAAGCAACCACCGGCGTGGGCGAGCCCTCGTAAACGTCAGGAGTCCACTGGTGGAAGGGCACAGCGGCAATTTTGAAGGCCACCGTGGCCAACACGAACACCAGGGCCAGGGCCGCCACCGGCGTGGCCGAGGTCTGCAGGGCCAGGGCGACGGCATCCAGGTTGGTGCTGCCACCGGTGAGGCCGTAGAGCAGGGAAGCGCCGTAGAGGAACACGGCCGCCGCGGCCGATCCCACCAATAAATATTTCAAAGACGCTTCCGAGCTGCGGGCGTCCCGCTTCATGTAGCCGGCCAGGAGGTAGCTGGCCACCGACAGGGTTTCCAGGGAGACGAAGATCGTCACCAGGTCGGTGGAGCCGCAAAGCACCATGGCGCCCAGGGTGGCGGCCAGCAGGATGGCGGCGTATTCCCCCACCGGCGTGCCGCTGCGCTCCACGTAGCGCCAGCTGATCAGCAGGGAGAGCAGGGTGGAGGACGCCACAACGCCCCGGAAGGCGATTGAGAGGTTATCGGCCAGGAACGAGCCGAGGAAGGCGGGCTGGAGAGGCGCATTCCACTGCAACGCCAGCAGCACTAGGGCGGCGCCCAGGCCCCCATAACAAATGGGAGGCACCCAGCGGCTAGCAGCCTTCTCGCCGGCCAGGTCCACCAATAGACAGGCCAGCATGGCCACCAGTACGGCCGCCTCCGGGGCAATGGCGCCGGCATTGATCTGCAGGGCCGTGATCGTCGGCAAGGCCGCAGGGCTCGCGCCGGCGGCGGCAAAGAGGCTGGCCATGGGGAAGGCGTTCGACAAGGCCGAAAGGGCTGGTAGTGCCAGAACCGGATCGAGGGCCGCCTGGAGGGTCATCACTGCTGGAAAGCCTTACCCGTTGGCGAGACTCTAGCTGTGCCGGTCGATCCCGAGCTTGCTGACTTCAGCACTCCCGCACCGGTTTGAGCAGGCGGTCCGGCGATGCGATAAAGAGGGAACCGGTTTTTCGCCTGCTCGTGGCGCACACGCTGGTCATCGTCGAGAGCCCCACGAAGGCCCGCACCATTCGTGGCTTCCTGCCCAAGGATTTCCGGGTGGAGGCCTCGATGGGCCATGTGCGTGACCTGCCCAACAATGCCAGTGAGATCCCGGCGGCCCACAAGGGAGAGAAGTGGGCCAACCTCGGCGTCAACACCGCCAACGACTTCGAACCGCTCTACGTGGTGCCGAAGGACAAGAAAAAGGTGGTCAAGGAGCTGAAAGACGCCCTCAAGGGCGCCGACCGCCTGCTGCTGGCCACGGACGAAGACCGGGAAGGGGAAAGCATTAGCTGGCACCTGCTGCAGCTGCTGGCCCCCAAGGTGCCGGTGAAGCGGATGGTGTTCCACGAGATCACCAAGGAGGCGATCGGCCGGGCCCTCGACCAGACCCGGGAGCTCGACATGGAGCTGGTGCATGCCCAGGAAACCCGGCGGATCCTCGATCGCCTGGTGGGCTACACGCTCTCGCCCCTGCTCTGGAAAAAGGTGGCCTGGGGCCTCTCGGCCGGCCGGGTTCAATCGGTGGCGGTCCGGCTGTTGGTGCAGCGGGAGCGGGCCCGACGGGCCTTCCGCAGCGGCAGCTACTGGGACCTCAAGGCCCAGCTGCACCAGCCCGGTGGCGCCTTTGAGGCCAAGCTCACCCACCTCAAAGGAGAACGCATCGCCGGCGGCGCCGACTTCGACGAAAACACCGGCGGCCTCAAGGCCGGCAGCAAGGTCAAATTGCTGAGCGAAGCCGAGGCCCGCAGCCTGCAGGCCGCCGTCCAGGGAGCCCCCTGGCGGGTGGCCGAGGTGGAGGAAAAACCGACGGTTCGCAAGCCCGTGCCGCCCTTCACCACCAGCACCCTCCAGCAGGAGTCCAACCGCAAACTGCGGCTCTCGGCCCGGGAGACCATGCGCACGGCCCAGGGCCTCTACGAGCGCGGCTTCATCACCTACATGCGCACCGACTCGGTGCACCTCTCCGAGCAGGCGATCACCGCGGCCCGCAGCTGTGTCAAAGAGAAATACGGCCAGGAGTTCCTCAGCCCGTCGCCCCGCCAGTTCTCCACCAAGGCCCGCAACGCCCAGGAGGCCCACGAGGCGATCCGCCCCGCCGGCGAACGCTTCCGCACCCCCAAGGACACGGGCCTCGATGGCAAGGACCTGGCCCTCTATGAGCTGATCTGGAAGCGCACCGTGGCCAGCCAGATGGCCGATGCCCGCCTCACCATGGTGTCGGTGGAGCTGGAGAGCGCTGAGGCCCGCTTCCGGGCCTCGGGCAAGCGCATTGACTTTGCCGGCTTCTTCCGCGCCTACGTGGAAGGCAGCGACGATCCCGACGCCGCCCTGGAGGGCCAGGAGGTGTTGCTGCCGGCCCTGAAGGTGGGGGACAGCCCCAGCTGCAAGGCGGTGGAGGCCCTCGGCCACCAAACCCAGCCCCCAGCCCGCTATAGCGAGGCGGCGTTGGTGAAGATGCTCGAAAAGGAGGGCATCGGTCGCCCCTCCACCTACGCCTCGATCATCGGCACGATCGTGGATCGGGGCTACGCCACCCTCCAGAACAACTCCCTCACGCCCAGCTTCACGGCCTTTGCCGTCACGGCCCTCCTGGAGGAGCACTTCCCGGACCTGGTGGACACCAGCTTCACGGCCCGGATGGAGAACAGCCTCGATGAGATCTCCCACGGCACCGTGCAATGGCTGCCCTATCTCAACAAGTTTTACAAAGGGGATTTGGGCCTAGAAACCCAGGTGCAGCAACGGGAAGGCGACATTGATCCCACCGCCTCCCGCACGATCGCATTGGAGGGCCTGCCCTGTGTGGTGCGGATCGGCCGCTTCGGCGCCTACCTGGAAACTAAGCGGGTGGGCGAGGACGGAACCGAGGAGCTGGTGAAGGCCACCCTGCCCGGCGAAATCACACCGGCCGACCTCGATGCCGACAAGGCCGAGCTGATCCTCAAGCAAAAGGTGGAGGGTCCCGAATCCCTAGGCGAAGACCCGGACACCGGCGAGCAGGTGTACCTGCTCTTCGGCCAGTACGGGCCCTACGTGCAGCTGGGCCAGGTCAGTGACGAAGTGCCCAAGCCCAAGCGGGCCTCCCTGCCCAAGGGAGCCAAACCGGAAGACCTCAGCCTGGAGGACGCCCTCGGCCTGCTGCGGCTACCACGGCTCCTGGGCGAGCACCCCGCGGGCGGCAAGATCCAGGCTGGCCTGGGCCGCTTTGGTCCCTACGTGGTGCACGACAAGGGCAAGGGCGAGAAGGACTACCGCTCGCTTAAGGCCGAGGACGACGTGTTGACGGTGGGCCTGGAGCGGGCCGTGGAACTGCTGGCCACCCCCAAGAAGGGCCGCGGCGGCCGCACGGCCCTCAAGGACCTGGGTGCCCCGGCCGGCTCCGACGAGTCGATCCAGGTGTTCGATGGCCCCTATGGGCTCTACGTGAAGCAGGGCAAGGTGAATGCCTCCCTGCCGGAAGGCACCACCGCCGACACGATCACCCTGGAGCAGGCGGTGGAGCTCCTGGACGCCAAGGCCGCCACCGGCAAGGCCAAAGCCAAGGCGACCCGGGCCGCCAAGTCCAGCGCCGCCAAGGCTTCGGGCACCAAGCCGGCGGCCAAGGCGACCGCTGCTAAGACCCCAGCAGCGAAGAAACCCCCGGCCACCACCAAGACCGGTCGGATGCGGGCCAGTGCCGTACGGGTGATCAAACCGGCCAACAGTTGAGGGTGATTGCGGTGCCACGCCTCCGGGCTCCAGATGGGACTCGCCTTGCGGCTAAGGCCTTCCCCCCGGGAGCGCCGCTTCTGCCGGGCACCCGCCGCTGCCTCGCCCTGGTCCTGGCGCTAGGCCCCCTGCTGGGGGGCTGTGCCAACAACCCGATCGCCCGGCAATTAGCCGCCAGCTTCGATACCCCAGCCCCCACGGCAGCCGGGCCCCCAGCGGCCGTTGCGACCAACTCCGCAGCCCAGGGGCAAGCCGGGGCCAATCCGGCGGCTGGGATCGCCGCAGCCACCCCCCTTGCCCCCCCTTCGGGTCTGGCCCCCCGCCGCGCCCCTTGCGCTGGCCCCCCCGCCGGCCCCCCCGTCCCGGGGTCCCGCCCCCTTCGCCCTGCGCCGCCAACCGCAACTCGCCGGCGGCCAGAAGCAGCGGGTGGCCCTGGGC
>Ga0310335_100240_pt1 | contig 15496 bp, 14 predicted proteins | sample LakMicMISRFREDD7_FD_195549 | JGI IMG/M metagenome (GOLD analysis project Ga0310335, IMG submission 195549) | Enriched freshwater cyanobacterial communities from Lake Michigan, Michigan, United States - MI23.SRF.RED.D7 (v2) (version 2) | ecosystem: Environmental > Aquatic > Freshwater > Lake... | reverse complement strand
GCTGTAAGGGCTGCGTAGCAGCGGGTGAGGTCACGCAGCAGCCGCTGCAGGGGCAAGGCCGTACTGAGGCGTTGCAGATCCGCAACCAGGGCCAGTCGTCCATCGGCCTGGTGTTGCCAGCCGATGGTGTGACCACCCTCGAGCTGCACCCGCAGGGCGACCGGTTGCGCTTCGGCAGCAAAGCCAGGGACCACACCGCCCCGCTCAGGCCGCAGACCAAGGGCCTCAAGACTGGATGCCAGTGCTGCAAGATCGCGCAGCACGGTTGGCAGGATGGACAGGTGGGACATGAGCCGATGCCCGCTTTGCCAAACCCTAGCCAGAACCAGCTTTCGATCCAGTGGCCGTTGCCACCGCAGCCCGGTCTGACGCCACCCCTGCGGCTTGGCGTGCTGGCCTCCGGCTCTGGCAGCAACTTTGAAGCCCTGGTGAACGCCTGCCGCGGTGGCGTCCTCGAGGGCGCTGCGGTCGTGCAGCTGATCGTCAACAACCCCGGCTGCGGGGCCCAGCAGCGGGCCGACCGGCTGGGTGTGCCCTGGCAACTGGTGGACCATCGCCAACGCAGCCGCCTGCTGCTGGATCAGGAGCTGGTCTCCTGTCTGCAAGACAGCGCCGTGGATCTGGTGGTGATGGCCGGCTGGATGCGCATCGTCACGCCGGTGCTGATCGCGGCCTATGCCGGACGCCTGGTCAACATTCACCCGTCCCTGCTGCCCAGCTTTCGCGGCATGGACGCCGTCGGGCAGGCCCTGGCGGCCGGGGTTCGGCTCAGCGGTTGCACCGTTCACCTGGTCGCTGAAGAGGTCGATGCCGGCGAAATCCTGATGCAGGCGGCGGTGCCCGTGCTCGAGGACGACGACCACAGCAGCCTCAGCGCCCGGATTCAGGATCAGGAACACCGGTTGCTACCGGCTGCCGTTGCCTTGCTGGGACAACGGCTTGGGTCCCTGGCTCAGGGGTAAAACGGCAGGAGGGGCAGTCCTGTCTGGGCGTCCAGTCCAGCCATCAGATTGAGGCATTGGACTCCCTGGCCTGCCTGGCCTTTGATCAGGTTGTCGATCGCGCTCATCACGATCAGCTGACCACTGCGGTTGTCGACCTGAACCGACAGCAGGGCCCTGTTGGTCTGGCGTACCCATTTGGTTGACGGGTAAGTGCCGACCGGGAGCACCTGAACCGTGGGTGAACCGCGGTAGGCCGAGCTCAGCATGGTGCTGCAGTCGGCGGCCGTCAGGCCTGGATCCCGCAGCCGGCAGTAGACGGTTGCCAGCAGGCCCCGGACCATCGGCATCAGGTGGGGGGTGAACTGCAGGGTGATCGGGCTGCCTGCCACCTCGCTGGCCAGCTGTTCGATCTCACTGGTGTGGCGGTGGCCGACCACGCCATAGGGGGCAACGGCCTCAGAGGCTTCGGCCAGCAGCAGGTGCTCCTTGGCGGCACGTCCCCCGCCCGAGGTGCCGGTCTTGGCATCGATGATGATGCCGTTGGGCTCAATCAACCCCTGTTTGAGAAAGGGAAGCAGGGCCAGCAGGCTGGCGGTGGGAAAGCATCCCGGCGCGGCGATCAGCCGGGCGGCTGCGATGGCCTCGGCCTTCCATTCGACCAGCCCATACACCGCTTCAGCGCAGAGATCTGAATCCTGGCGAGGACGATCCCGGGCTTCGCTGGCATAGACCTCCATCCACTGGCTGAGGGAGCGATAGCGGTAATCAGCCGACAGATCGACCACCTTGACGCCCCGCTCCAACAGGGCTGGTGCCAGGGAGGCCGCCAGCCCGTTGGGCAGGCTCAGCACGGCCATGTCAGCGGCCGCTGCCACAGCATCGGGGTCCGGAGCCTGCACGACCGGATCGCCCTTGAGCGGCAGAAAAGGATTGAGCTCGCTCCAGCGCTTGCCGCTGCTGCGCTCACCGCCCAGGAAGCTGACCTCAAGGTGGGGATGCTGGTGCAGCAGCCGCAGGGTCTGCAGTCCCCCGTAACCGCTGGCGCCGATGACTGCGACACGTTGGTGGGCCACGGACGTGCTGAAGCGTTCAGGGATTTATAAAGGATGATTGCTCAGACCTCACGGTCTGCGAACGGCGCCTCTTGAACGACCTTCAACCCCGCGCTGACGAAGCCGCGATCCGGTTCGATGCGATCGCCGATGCCCTGGCTGCGATCCGCAATGGTGAGTCGGTGGTGGTGGTCGATGACGAAAACCGCGAGAACGAAGGCGACCTGATCTGCGCGGCCCAGTTCGCCACCCCTGAACAGATCAATTTCATGGCCACCGAGGCCCGGGGGCTGATCTGCCTGGCGATGGAAGGCGAACGGCTCGATGCGCTGGACCTGCCGCTGATGGTCGATCGCAACACCGACAGCAACCAGACCGCCTTCACCGTCAGTGTCGATGCGGGGCCCGAAAATGGTGTCAGCACAGGCATTTCGGCCGACGACCGGGCGCGCACCATTCAGGTGGCGATCCACCCGGGCACCCGGCCCGCTGATCTGCGCCGGCCGGGACATGTCTTTCCTCTGCGGGCGCGGCAGGGTGGCGTACTCAAGCGGGCCGGTCACACCGAAGCCGCCATCGATCTCGCCCGCCTGGCAGGCCTGTATCCCGCGGGTGTGATCTGCGAGATCCAGAACAGTGACGGGTCGATGGCCCGGCTGCCCCAACTGGCTGCCTATGCCCGCAAACACAGCCTGCGCCTGATCTCGATCGCCGACCTGATCAGTTACCGGCTCGACACCGAGCGTTTCGTGCGGCGCCAGGCCGAAGCCAGTTTGCCCAGTGCCTTCGGCATGTTTAGGGCGATCGGATACCGCAATGAGCTCGACGGCAGCGAGCATGTGGCCATCGTCAAGGGTCAGCCTGAACTGGCCACCGGTCCAGTGCTGGTGCGGGTCCACAGCGAATGCCTGACCGGTGATGCGTTCGGGTCCCTGCGTTGTGACTGCCGACCCCAGCTCGAGGCGGCCCTGCGCATGATCGAAGCCTCTGGCGAAGGCGTGATTGTCTATCTGCGCCAGGAGGGCCGGGGCATCGGCCTGGTCAACAAGCTGCGGGCCTACTCGCTGCAGGACACCGGGCTGGACACGGTCGAAGCCAATGAACGGCTCGGCTTTCCCGCTGACCTGCGCAACTACGGGGTGGGCGCCCAGATCCTCAGCGATCTGGGGGTGCATCGGCTGCGGTTGATCACCAACAACCCACGCAAGATTGCTGGCCTCGGCGGATACGGCCTGCAGGTCGAAGACCGGGTGCCGCTGGTGATGGATCCGGGCGACCACAACGCCGCCTACCTGTCAGCCAAACGCACCAAACTGGGCCATCTGATGGGTCAAGGACCCAGTTGCCCGGTGGGTGGGCCTTCGGCGTTGCTGGCCTGGCACGGTTCGATTGATGGCGAGGGGGCCCTGGCCCTGGCTGCAGAACTCGGCAGCCTGGCCACCGAGCACGGGCTGCAATGCCAGACCGAACAGGATCCGCGGTTGCTGGCCCTGCTCAACCAGCCCCAGCTGGCATTGCTGCTCAGCACTGCCAGCACCGCGGCTGCGCCCCAGACGGCCCAGTCAGATCTGGGGCTGCAAAACTGCCTGCAACGGCTGGCGCGTCAACCCGAGACCACCGGCGTCAGCCTGGTGTTGAGCCCGGACCCCCAGCATCTCAACCACCCCAGTGCCTCGCTGTTGCTTGAGGAGCGCAGTCTTCAGGACCTGCGCCAGGAGGGCATGGTCAGCCTGCAGCCCGATCCGGGGTTGCTGATCCGCTGGCAATCCTGAGCCGCCGCCTCAGGCGGCGGCAGACGGTCAAACCACCGACCGCCCCCAGCACCGGAAACGGTCCTGGTACGGCTGCCGGGGCATCCACATGGTCCCGCTGCTCGAGCAGGTAACGATTGCCGGCCTGGGGGCGCAACACCGGCACCAGCAGTTCCCGGCCCGCATCCCACTGGGGTGCAGTGGCTCCATTGGCGTTGGAGATCAACTGAGAGCTGACCACATCGTCCTGTTCGATTGTGCCGACTGGGTTCTGAGGCCCAGCGGGAATCGTGTAGCGCACGTGCAGGGGATTGCCGATCGGGGCCGGCAGGCTGACGATGTTGGTGTAGGCGAAGCCGCTGTCAACAGCCGTCACGTTCAGCGGTGTGAAAGCCGTCCATAAGGAGCCGTCCTTCGACCATTGCGGCTGCTGAACAACAACCGGCTGATCGGCGGTGGTGAACAGCGACAACTGGAAAAAACGGTTGAGCGCCAGGTTGTGCAACCAGTAGATATTGACCACATCCGAGGCAGTGTCCGGGGTGAATGTGGCGCAGTTGGTCCCAGGGGCCACCGGTGTTGCCAGGCACGCAGCACGGCTCGCGGGCGGCCAGACCCAGGCCCCGGCCAAGGCAAGCAACGTCGCGGCAACAGCTCCAGAGGCCTTGTTGAGCATGACCTGGTCGGGGCAGAAGAGGGCTTCGCGACCGTACGGATCCTGCCCCGGCTCGCGGGTGCGTCCAGCAGAGTAGACACGGGAGTGACTCTGCTGTGCAGCACCCTGCGGCAGGGGGCGACGACTCAGGCCTGAATTGTGACCTTCGTGATCTTGGTTCCCTTGCGGATCGCCATCACCACATCCATGTCATCGGTCTTGCCGAAGACCGTGTGAACGCCGTCCAGGTGGGGTTGGGCACCATGGCAGATGAAGAACTGAGAGCCACCGGTGTTCTTACCGGCGTGGGCCATGGACAGGGAACCGGGCTCGTGCTGCCTGGCGTTGATCTCGCAGTTGATCGTGTAACCAGGTCCGCCGGTTCCGGCCATGCCACGGGAGCCATCACGGCTGTTGGGGCAGCCGCCCTGGGCCATGAAACCATCGATCACCCGGTGAAATGCCAGGCCGTCGTAATAACCCGATTCAGCCAGTTTGACGAAATTGGCCACGGTGTTGGGGGCATCCGCCTCGAACAGTTCGAGGGTCAGGCTGCCGGCCTCGGTTTCCATCAGGGCCTTGGTCACGTTCAGCTCGCAAAACCCGACTGTATGAGCCAGTGGCTTTCGGTTGCGACGGGCAGCGCGGTAGTGAGAATGGGAGCAACGGCTTGACCCTGGTGGATTCGAAGGTTGATCTGGGCACGGCCCGTCTCGGTGTGATCGGGGGCAGCGGCCTCTATGGCATGGAGGGTCTCGAGGACCGGCGCAGCGTCACCGTGCAGACGCCCTACGGCCCACCGTCGGACGAGCTGGTCATCGGCCGGATCGGCACTGTTGAGGTGGTGTTCCTGGCGCGTCACGGCCGTCACCACGGCTACACACCCAGCGAGGTGCCCTACAGGGCCACTCTGTGGGCCCTGCGCAGCCTTGGCGTGCGCTGGGTGCTGTCGGTTTCAGCCGTTGGATCCCTGCAGGAACAGATCCGACCCCTGGACATGGTCGTCCCGGATCAATTCATTGACCGCACCACCTCCCGTCCGACGACCATGTTCGGTGAGGGGCTGGTGGCCCATGTTGTCTTTGCCGATCCGTTCTGCCCTGTGCTGAGCCGGCTGCTGGCCGACGTGGCCGAGAGCCTGATGCCGGAGGGCCGGCGCCTGCATCGCGGCGGCACCTACCTGTGCATGGAGGGCCCTGCGTTTTCAAGCCGTGCCGAATCCCACCTGTACCGCTCGTGGGGCTGTGACGTGATCGGCATGACCAACCACACAGAAGCGCGGCTGGCCCGCGAATGCGAGATCGCCTACAGCACTCTGGCGATGGCCACCGATTACGACTGCTGGCACGAGGAACACGCCTCGGTGACCGTCGAGATGGTGATCGACAACCTCAGGGCCAACGCGTCCCTGGCCCAGCAGATCGTGCGGGTGGCAGCCGAACGGGTCGCAGCCCAGAGGCCACCCAGCAGTTCTCACCACGCCCTGCGCCACGCCCTGATGACCCCGATCAACGAGGTGCCGGCGGCAACCCGGGAACGGGTCGACCTGCTGACAACCCCCTACTGGGGCCCCTGGGCCAGCTGAGCCAGGGCCTGCCGGAGGCTTGATCCCTGGCCGAGCAGCAGCTGACGGGCCTGGGCGGCGTCAAGACCGCTCTGTTCCATCAGCAGGGCGAGCTTGACCGAGCCGCCGGCAGCTGCCAACAGGGCCAGGCCCCGCTCTTTGGACACCCCGGCCAGGTCCCGCAGGATGCGCAGGGCCCGGTCTTCGAGCTTGGCGTTGGTCACAGCCACATCGACCATGCGGTTGCCGTGCACCTTGCCCAGGCGCACCATCACCCCGGTTGAAAGGATGTTGAGCGCCATCTTGGTGGCGGTTCCGGCCTTGAGCCGGGTCGAGCCGGTCAGCAGCTCGGGGCCGGTCAACAGGCGGATGTCGATGTCGCAGGGCATGGCTGCCTGGTCGGCCGGCACGCAGGCCATGGCGATCGCCAGTGCGCCGATCTGGCGGGCATGGTCCAGGCCACCCAGCACATAGGGGGTGGTGCCCCCAGCGGCGATGCCCACCAGGCAGTCCCCCGGTCCGAAGCCCCGGGCCTGCAGGTCAGTGATGCCGGCGGCTGCATCATCCTCAAGCCCTTCAGAACTGCGCAACAGGGCTGGGGCGCCCCCGGCCAGCACACCCTGCACCAGGCTGGGATCACTGCAGAAGGTGGGGGGGCACTCGGCCGCATCCAGCACCCCCAGACGTCCTGACGTCCCCGCCCCCAGGTAGAACAGCCGCCCACCGCTGCGCAGACGCTGGGCAATGGCGTCAATGGCCCCTGTCAGGGCTGGCGCTGCGGCAGCGACGGCCTGCTGGGGACGCAGATCCTCCTGGCAGAAGAGCTGCACCAGGGCCTCGGTGCCGAGGACATCGAGATCGACGCTCAGGGGGTTGGCCTGCTCGGTGAGCAGATGCCCCCGATCGGCCGACGGGACGTTGTTCACAGCAAGCCCTCGAGCCGTCGGCGAAAGGCTTCGAGCTCTGCATCGCCAGAGCTGATCGGCTCAGACTCAAGCGCCTGGGCCGGCCCGTTCGGGTTCTGGGCCGAATCACCTTCGCCCTCGCGCCAGAGGCTGGTGTCCATGTTCTGCTCGGGCGGCGCGATCAGCAGCCTGTCCTCGGCGGTGGTGGGCAGGAAGCCTGCCGGCACGAACCGTGCTTCATACCCGGCCTGGCTGCAGAACAACTCCATTTCGTCGCGCTCCAGGGCCTCCACCGACGGCGTTGGAAAGTCCTGGGCCTCCAGCAGACCCGCATATCGCTCGGCGTCATCCCGCTGCTCAAACAGCAAAACGACGGTGCGACCGGACAGCTCCAGAGAGTGAATGCCTTCCTGATCGCCGCCGGCGTCAAACAGCAGCACATGAACCAATTCGGCAGCCAAAACCCAGGCAACAGAGACGAACCCAGTGTCTCACCGGCCGTCGGACCCATCAGCTGCCAGCTCCTGCAGCCGCCGGTACAGGGCCTTCTCGGCCTCGGTCAGGGTTTCGGGAACCACGATCACGATCTCGACCAGCTGGTCGCCGCGACGCTCACCCTGGGACAGACCCCGGCCCCGCAGCCGCAACAGACGGCCGCTGGAAGACCCCGGCGGCACCCGCAGCTGGACGTCACCGTCCAGGGTCGGAACCAGCACCAGACAGCCCAGAGCAGCTTCGGCTGGACTGAGCTCGAGGTTGTAGGTCACCCGCAACCCATCGATGCGCAGCCCCTCGGCGGTGCGCACCCGCAACTGCAGAAAGTGATCGCCGCCGCCGCGAGCCACACCCGCCAGCCGCAGGCGCCAGCCATCGCCCGCCATGGGTGGGGTCCACACCTCGACCGCCGTGCCGTCGCTTAACGCCAGCTCGACCCGTTCCCCCCGCAGAGCCTGATCGGGACTGAGCTCGACCAGGGATTCCAGATCTCCCGTCGCCTGGACCGGCGGTGGTGGCGGTGGCGCCGCTGTGACCTCGGACGGCGGAGACGGTGGCTGGCGGCGCCGCTCGCCAAAGAGCGTGTCCAGGTAGTCCTCGAATGCGGGAAAGCCGCTGGCAAACGGGTCGCCCGCCGGCCGCCCCCCACCGGCCGAACCACTGCCTGACCCTGCCTCCCATAGCTCGCGGCGCCGAGGGTCCGACAGCACCGCATAGGCCTCATTGACCAGCTTGAAGCGCTCTTCGGCAACGGGATCATTGCCGTTGAGATCGGGATGCCAGCGCCGGGCCTGGGTTCGGAAGGCACGCTTCAGGCTGACGGCGTCGGCACCCGGCTCAAGTCCGAGGACGTCCCAGTAATCGGGCACGGTAGGTCCAGCAACCACGGAACTCAGCGCTGACCCCAGGGATCATCGTCGTCCCAGCCCCGCCCCCTGGACGGGGACGCCGGACGCCGCGAAGGAGGCATGGCCCATGGATCGCTGCCGGGGCGATCCCAGTCGTCCCAGTCGTCATCTGAAAACAGCTCGTCCTTGAGCGAACCCAGCGTGTTCTTGAGACCCTGCAGGGGACCCTGATCGGCCTTGCGTTCGCTCAGCAGGCGGCGGTTGAGTCCGTAGAGGGCCTCCTGCAGCTGGCTGACGGCCAGTTCAAGATCAGCCAGATCGGCGCGACCGCGGGCTTCTTCGGCAAGCAGGTCCTGGACCTCGCGCAGGGCAAGTTCGACCGAGCGTTGCTGGCGTTCGGCCCCGTAGGGCCCCAGCTCGAGGGCCGCGTCCCGCAGGCGACGCTCTGCCTGGGCCACCAAGGTCTGGGCACGGTTGCGGCGGTCGATGTCTGCCCGCTTGCGGCGATCTTCGGCCGCCTTCTGCTCGGCCTCCTCGATCAGCCGCTGGATCTCCTCCTCAGCAAGATTGGTACCGCCCTGGATCGAGACACTCTGTTGCCGGCCGGTGGTGCGGTCGCTGGCCGAAACCTGCAGCAGGCCGTTGGCGTCGATGTCAAACGACACCTGGATCTGGGGAACACCGCGGGGTGCCGGTGGAATGCCGGAGAGCCTGAAGCGACCGAGTGATTTGTTGTCGTCGGCCATCTGGCGCTCCCCCTGGAGCACATGCACCTCAACAGCGTTCTGATTGGCCTCGGAGGTGCTGAACAGGTCGCTCTTGCGCACGGGAATGGGGGTATTGCGCGGAATCAACACCTTCATCACGCCTCCGATCGTCTCGAGGCCTAGAGACAGGGGTGTGACGTCATTGAGCATCAGATCGCGCAATTCGCCGGTGAGAATTCCGGCCTGCACCGCCGCACCGATCGCCACCACCTCGTCGGGGTTGACCGATTGGCAGGGTTCGAGCGGGACCAGCGTGCGCACCATCTGCTGCACCATCGGCATGCGTGTCGCACCGCCGACCAGGACCACGTCATCGATGTCCTCGGCAGCGAGGCCCGAATCCCGCAGCGACCTCTGGACGGGCCGCAGCAGCCGGTCCAGCAGGTCGGGGCAGAGACCCTCGAAGGTGTTCCGTTCCAGGGTCGTCTCGATGTGCAGGGGGCCGCTCTCGGCAGTGGCGATGAACGGCAGCGAGATGGGTGTGCTCTGGACCCCGCTCAGCTCGATCTTGGCCTTTTCGGCAGCCTCGGTCAGCCGTTGCAGGGCCTGGCGATCGCGGCGCAGATCAAGGCCGTGGTCCCGTTCGAACCCGTCGGCCAGCCAATCGACGATGCGCCGGTCCCAGTCATTGCCGCCCAGCTGGGTGTCCCCACTGGTTGCCTTGACGTCGAACACACCGTTGGCAATCCGCAGCAACGACACGTCGAAGGTGCCTCCGCCCAGGTCAAACACCAGCACCCGTTTGACCGCACTGCGATCGAAGCCGTAAGCCAGGGCTGCCGCCGTGGGTTCATTGAGGATGCGTTCAACCGTGATGCCTGCCAGCCGGCCCGCATCACGGGTGGCCTGGCGCTGGGCATCATTGAAATAAGCCGGCACGGTGATGACCGCCGCTTCCACGGGCTCCCCCAGATAGGTGGCGGCGTCATCCACCAGCTTGCGCAACACGCTGGCGACGAGTTCCTCGGGGGCGTACTCCCTCTCGGTCGCAGGACAGACCACCCGCACATGGCCGGCGTCGTTGGCGCGCACGGTGTAGGGAACCGACAGGCTGCCGTCATCAAGCTCGTCCCAGCCGCGCCCGACGAACCGTTTGAGATTGGCAAAGGTGTTGCGGGGGTTCAGCACCAACTGCCGCCGGGCCAACTGACCGACGAGCAGTTCCTGCTCGCGGCTGTACCCGACCACAGATGGCGTGGTCCGACCGCCCTCGGCACTGGCGATCACGGTGGGACGGCCCCCTTCGAGCACCGCGACCACCGAATTGGTGGTTCCCAGATCGATGCCGACGATTCGGCCCATGCCGCTGAAGTCCCGTTACGTCGCCGGCCCAGGATCGAACGTCTGGGCCACACCGAGGTTAATCGGGGCTTAAACGGCTCGCCAGAGGCGGTTTTTAGATTGGCCATCGTAAGGATTCAGCATCCCGTTCGGGGTGCGGTCACCCCTGCATGACATCGGCCCCAACCTCGCCCCCTGCCACAGCAGATTTCAGTCTGCGCCGCAGGCCAGCCTCTGAAAAGCTGCTCGATCAGGGGTTTCACTACCTGACGCTGGCCCTGGCCTCGTTCGTTGGCCTGCTTTTGCTGGCGATCGTTTTGACCGTGTTCCATGGAGCACGGGAGGCGATCGCCACCTTTGGAGCCCGGTTCATCACCACCTCGTCCTGGGATCCGGTCAACAACCAGTACGGCGCGTTTGTCGCCATCTACGGAACGCTGGTGACCGCCTTTCTGTCCCTGTTGATTGCCGTTCCCCTGGGTATCGGTACGGCGATCTTCATCACCGAGGACCTGATTCCGACCCAGCTGCGCAATCTGATCGGCCTGATGGTCGAACTGCTGGCGGCGATCCCCTCGGTGGTCCTGGGTCTTTGGGCCATTTTTGTGATGGAGCCCGCGATCCGACCTGCACTGAATCTGCTCCATACCCTGTTTTGGTGGAGCCCCTTCTTTGCAGGGGAACCCCAGGGACCCGGCATGGCTCCGGCCATCCTGATTCTGGTGGTGATGATCCTGCCAATCATCACGGCCATCAGTCGTGATGCGCTCAACCAGGTCCCCGTCGAACTGCGCCAGGGTGCCTATGGGGTCGGCACCACCCGCTGGGGTGCCTTGATGAACATCATCCTGCCTGCCGCCATCTCGGCCATCACTGGCGGGATCATGCTGGCGCTAGGTCGAGCCATGGGCGAGACCATGGCCGTCACAATGATCATCGGTAATTCGCTGAACTTTGATCTTTCTCTGCTGGCTCCAGGCAACACGATTGCCTCCATGCTGGCCAACCAGTTCGGCGAAGCGGATGGGATTCAGGTTTCTGCCCTGATGTTTGCAGCTTTGATCCTGATGATTTTGACCCTTGTCGTCAACATCATTGCCCAATGGATCGTGCGTCGTCTCAGCCTGAAGTACTGATCCGTCATGAATTACTCTCCCATCACTTACAGCAACACCCCTCTCTTTGAGCGGAGACCATTAACTTATAACCCTAATTTATTTCGCAACCGCTTCAACCAATTCTGCACAAGTCTTGCTGGCTTGTTTGCAGCGATGGCGGTACTTCCCCTCTTCCTCGTCCTCATTTACGTTCTGGTCCAGGGCGGGAAGTTGTTGAGCTTTCAGCTGTTTACGCAACTACCTCCGGCACCAGGTCTTGAAGGAGGCGGCATCGGCAACGCCATCCTGGGAACGGTTGTGGTCACTTTGGTGGCTTCGTTGATTTCGATCCCGATCGGTGTGGGCGGCGGGATTTTTCTCAGCGAGTACTCCCGGAATGGGTGGTTCGCCTCAGCGGTTCGCTTCGCCAATGACGTGCTCTCTGGCGTGCCGTCCATCATCAGCGGTGTGTTCGTCTACGGGATCATCGTCGCCACCAGGGCCATCGGCGGACAGAGCTACAGCGCTCTTGCCGGTGGCATCGCCCTGTCGGTGCTGATGCTGCCGACGGTGATCAAGACAACGGACGAAGGCCTCAAGCTCGTTCCGCAGGAACTTCGCTGGGGTGCCTACGGCGTTGGTGCCTCAAAGGTGGTGACGATCCTGAGGATCACCTTGCCGGCAGCATTCACCCCAATTGCCACCGGCGTGGTTTTGGCGATTGCAAGGGCCGCTGGTGAAACAGCTCCGTTGATTTTCACCGCCCTCTTTTCTCCGTTCTGGCCTGAGGGTGTGCTCAATCCGATCGCAACGATGTCGGTGCTGATTTTCAACTTTGCGATCATGCCCTACGAAGCTCAGAACGAGCTGGCTTGGGCTGCCTCGTTTGTGCTTGTGATCATGATTCTTGGCGCCAATCTTCTTGCCCGCTGGATCAGCAAAGCGGCACAGCCCTGACCCTTTTCTGCACCGCAGTCACCGTTCTTCCTGATTCCTGAGTCATGACCAACACCGCAACCAACCAGACCAGCACGGGCAGCGACGTCTGCATGTCCCTGCAGAACGTCACGATCTCCTACGGCAAGTTCGAGGCGGTTCGCAATGTCTTCATGGACATTCCCCACGGCAGGGTGACCGCTTTCATCGGTCCCTCGGGGTGTGGCAAATCAACCGTGCTGCGGGCCCTGAACCGCATGAACGATCTGGTGCCTGGCTGCTCTCTGAAAGGCCGGGTGCTGTTCGATGACAATGACCTCTACGACAGGCGCATTGATCCGGTCGAAGTGCGGCGGCGCATCGGCATGGTCTTCCAGAAGCCGAATCCGTTTCCCAAGACGATCTACGAAAACATTGCTTTTGGTGCCCGTATCAACGGTTTCAAAGGTGATATGGACGAACTGGTCGAACGCTCCCTGCGCAAGGCTGCCGTCTGGGATGAATGCAAGGACAAGCTTCAGGAAAGTGGCTTTGCCCTCTCGGGCGGCCAACAGCAGCGGCTCTGCATTGCCCGTGCCATCGCCACCGAGCCAGAAGTCATCCTGATGGACGAGCCCTGCTCGGCACTCGATCCGATCTCAACACTCAAGATCGAGGAAACGATGCATGAACTGAAGCGCAGCTACACGATCGTGATCGTGACCCACAACATGCAGCAGGCCGTGCGCGTGGCCGACATGACGGCATTCTTCAATGCTGAAGCGGTCGAAGGCGGCAGCGGCAAGGTTGGCTATCTGGTGGAATTCAGCGACACCGAGCGGATCTTTAACGCACCCAGTCAGCAGGCCACCCAGGATTACGTCAGCGGCCGTTTCGGTTGAGTCGGTTGCCTGTCGGAACGCAAGCCCAGGCCCCCGGGTCTGGGCTTTTTTGCTTGCCGCATTCCCCCCAAAGGGACAGGGGCTCTATCAACAAAAAAGCCGGCGGTGAAGCCGGCTGGTCTGAAACGGAGAGGGAGGGATTCGAACCCTCGATAGAGTTGCCCCTATACAGCATTTCCAGTGCTGCGCCTTCGACCACTCGGCCACCTCTCCAGGGGCAAAATGGGGCAAGTGGCAATGTAGCAGCATGACCAACACCCATCCCATCACCATCCACTGGCGCCAAGAGGGACGGGTGATCAGCCACCGGGTCCCAGAAGGCGAGTACATCCTGCGCAGCTTTGAGCAACAGGGTGATCCCCTGCCGTTCAGCTGCCGCAACGGCTGCTGCACCGCCTGTGCCGTGCGGGTCATCAGCGGCACCATTGACCACCGAGAGGCCCTTGGACTGTCGCGTGAGCTGAGGGATCGGGGTTATGGCCTGCTGTGCGTGGCCAGGGCCACCGGACCTCTGGAGGTGGAGACCCAGGATGAGGATGAGGTCTACGAGCTCCAGTTCGGACGCCATTTTGGGCGCGGCAAAGTCAAGGCTGGACTCCCGCTGGATGAGGAATGAACCGGTGATGTCTGCAGAAACCGCAGTGGTCAATCAATCGGATGATGCCGCCCGCCGCAGCGGCCTGAGCCACCAGGAGCTCGGAGAGCTGGCCGCCATAGCCCGCCGTGCTGCCGAGGCCGGCGGTGGCCAGTTGCGTCAGCATTTCGGACGGCTGGAGCGGATTGCCGAAAAGGGCCGCGCCGGGGACCTGGTCACCAATGCCGACACCGCCGCCGAGGCGGCGGTGCTCGACCAGCTGCAGCGCGACAGCCCCGGGGTGGCTGTCCTGGCCGAAGAAAGCGGTACGAAGGCTGGCGGTTCTGGTGCCAGCGAAGATCTGCAGTGGTGCGTCGATCCCCTCGACGGGACCACGAACTATGCGCACGGCTACCCAATGTTCGCCACCTCGGTGGGCCTGTTGTGGCGAGGGATTCCCCTGCTTGGGGCAATGGCTGTCCCCAGGATGGACGAGCTGTTCTGGGCGGCTCCGGGTCATGGCTGTTGGTGCGACCAGCAACCGCTTCGGGTCAGCGACTGTGGTGAGCTGGGCAATGCACTGCTGGTGACTGGATTTGCCTACGACCGTCAGCAACGCCTCGACAACAATTACGCCGAATTCGCCTGGTTCACCCATCGCACCCACGGCGTGCGACGGGGCGGGGCAGCTGCGGTCGATCTGGCCTATGTGGCAGCAGGCCGACTCGATGGTTACTGGGAGCGGGGTTTGAGCCCCTGGGACCTTGCTGCAGGCGTCGTTCTGGTCGAGCAGGCCGGTGGCCTGGTCAGCGCCTACGACGGTTCAGCCTTCGAGCTGGGCAGTGGACGCTTGATCGCCTGTGCCCCGGGCCTGCAACAGAGCCTGGTCGATGGTCTTGCAGCCTGCAGGCCGTTGAGCGGCGCCAGCTTCGGCGCCGCCGAGCTCGACGCAACGGCTCCATAGGATCACTGCCAGATCTGCGCAATCCAGCCCCCATGGCCCTGCAACCCGCGGCTGGTGCAAGGGACCTGAATCCCAGACAGGTTGAGGGCAATCGCCGCATCCGCCAGACCCTGGCCGGCGTCTATCGCCTTTGGGGGTATCAGGAGGTTGATCCACCGAGCATTGAAACGCTTGACACCCTGGCGGCCGGCGGTGGCATCGCCCCTGAGGAGCTTGTGCGCCTGGTGAGCGACGACCCGCTGGGCCTGAGACCCGAGCTGACTGCGTCGATCGCCAGAGCTGCCTGCACGCGCATGGCCGATCACCCCCTGCCGCTTCGGCTCTGGGCCGACGGCAACATCTTTCGCTGCTTGCAGGGCGATGCCGGGCGCCTACGCATTCACCAGCAAATCCAGAGTGGTGTGGAGCTGCTGGGCGAGCCATCGCTGAGCGCCGACGTCGAACTGATCCGCCTGCTGTTGGCGGCAACCGGCAGCCTGGGGCTTCAGCCAGAGCACAAACCCACCCTGCTCATGGGTCACCACGGCCTGCTGCAGGCATTGCTCGAGCCGCTGCCCGCCGGTCTGCGGGAACCGGCGAGAGCAGCGCTGACGAGCTTTGACCGCCTGAGCCTGCAGGCACTGGAACCCCAGTTGGGCAACAGCGGTCAGCTCCTGTCCCTGCTGGAGCTGCGTGGGCGTCCGCAGCAGGTGTTGGCCCAGCTGCAGAACCGCCTGGGCGACATGCCGTTGTTGCAGGACCTGGGGCGGGTGATCGACCTGGTGACCCCAGCGGCCCAGGGC
>Ga0310335_100239_pt1 | contig 15499 bp, 10 predicted proteins | sample LakMicMISRFREDD7_FD_195549 | JGI IMG/M metagenome (GOLD analysis project Ga0310335, IMG submission 195549) | Enriched freshwater cyanobacterial communities from Lake Michigan, Michigan, United States - MI23.SRF.RED.D7 (v2) (version 2) | ecosystem: Environmental > Aquatic > Freshwater > Lake... | reverse complement strand
AGGCAAACCCGAAACCCTAAAAACAAATGGCTGTTGTAACCCTCGCGGAAATGATGGAGGCGGGCGCCCACTTTGGGCACCAAACCCGCCGTTGGAACCCGAAGATGTCGCGCTACATCTATTGCGCACGCAACGGTGTCCACATCATCGATTTGGTGCAGACCGCGGTCTGCATGAACAACGCTTACAAGTGGACGCGCAGTGCAGCCCGCAGCGGCAAGCGTTTCCTCTTTGTGGGCACCAAAAAGCAAGCTTCTGAGGTGATTGCCCAGGAAGCCACCCGTTGTGGTGCTGCCTATGTGAACCAGCGTTGGTTGGGCGGGATGCTCACCAACTGGACCACCATGCGTGCCCGGATCGACCGGCTCAAGGACCTGGAGCGCATGGAAAGCTCTGGTGCCATCGCCATGCGTCCCAAGAAGGAAGCTGCGGTTCTGCGCCGGGAGCTGGATCGCCTCCAGAAGTATCTGGGTGGTCTCAAGACCATGCGTCGCCTGCCCGACGTGGTCGTTCTGGTCGACCAGCGCCGCGAAACGAACGCCGTGCTCGAAGCGCGCAAGCTCGATATCCCCTTGGTGTCCATGCTTGACACCAACTGCGACCCCGACCTCTGCGACGTTCCCATCCCCTGTAACGACGACGCCGTGCGCTCGGTGCAATTGGTGCTGGGCCGTCTGGCCGACGCGATCAACGAAGGTCGCCATGGCGCCAATGACCAAGGTCGCGAAGACGACGCCTGATCACCACTCCCATCGGTCAGAGTGCCGAAGAACCCCTCCAGGGGGATTCTTCGGCCCCACCAGCGCTTTGGCCTAGCCACTTCCCCATGTCCCTGATGCTGATAATGCCTTCCTTGGCCAGCATGGGATTTCTTCGTTTTTAACCCCTCCCTAAGACCATGGCTGAAATTTCCGCAAAGCTTGTCAAGGAACTGCGTGATATGACCGGCGCAGGAATGATGGATTGCAAAAAAGCCCTGACTGAGAGCGGCGGTGATACCAATAAGGCCACGGAGTGGTTGCGCCAGAAGGGTATTGCCACCGCCGAGAAGAAGTCTGGACGCATCGCTGCAGAAGGCTCGATCGGTAGCTACATCCACACCGGCGCCCGCGTTGGCGTGCTGGTTGAAGTCAACTGCGAAACCGATTTCGTTGCCCGCGGTGAGGCGTTCCAGGAGCTCCTGCGCAACGTAGCCATGCAGATCGCTGCGTGTCCCAGTGTCGAGTACGTCTCCGTCGATGAGATTCCTGCCGAAGTCGCCGATCGCGAAAAGCAGATTGAAATGGGTCGGGACGACCTTGCTGGTAAGCCTGATCAGATGAAAGAAAAGATCGTGGAAGGTCGGATTGGTAAGCGTCTCAAGGAGTTGGCTCTCCTCGATCAGCCCTTCATCAAAGACAGCTCGATGACCGTGGCTGAACTGGTCAAGTTGGTGGCTGGCAAGGCTGGGGAAAACATCCAGGTGCGCCGTTTCACCCGCTTCACCCTGGGCGAAGGCATTGAAGTGGAAAAGGCTGATTTCGCCGCTGAAGTTGCTGCCATGGGCGGCGCAGCTTGAAGCCCATCGGGCCTGTCTTGCTCCAGCGCTGCGGATGCTCGCGTGGATCTACGTGATGATGTCAAACGCCAGCTTGCCCATCACCAGGGGCAGCTGGCCGTTTCCAATCCAGATCTTTATCGCCACTTAGCCCTGTATTTGCAGGTGCTCCGCTCGGGCTTGTTGACTGCCGTTCAGCAAGCCTGTTTCCATTTGGCTACCCAGGTGGAGCCCAGTCGCTATCAAGAGCTTCCAAGCCCTCAACGGCAACACCTGCACCAACGCATGGCCAGCTTGGTGGGCCGCACCACCACTCTCCTCACGGTGGAACAGGTGGCCCATTTGGCAGGCCAGTTGGAGCGCAAGCGTCTCAACTCCAAACGGTCGAACCAAGAGCGGCTGATCGCTGCCCTGGAGGCCAGGGCTTCCAGGGATGGGGACGCGCCATCGCTCCCCAGCCCGGAAGGCTCGATCAACCTCGGCCTGGCCTTGCCCCTGGCTCCGGAATTGTTTGAACCCCGTTCCATCTCTGGGCTCTTGCCGATGGAGGATGGGGGATCCCCATTTGGGGACCGTGAATCCCATGGCACCAGCCAGGCGGACGATGAAGGTTTAGAGCTTCCATCCGACATGGATGAGGCGGAGCACCTCCAAGCCGTCGAAGCGATGGTGGCCGCCTTCGGAGAGGTCCTCTCGTCTTCCCTACAGGGCAGGGACCTTGACGCTGCTGGGCCTGGTGATGACACCAGCGATGGACTTGAGGATGAGGCCGGCGACGACGGCGACGAGGCCAGTGGCGATGGAGAGGCTGAAACAAGGCCCTTAGCGCCATGGGATCAAGCCCACCTACCCAGGGACCCGGTGGCCTTGCTGCTCTGGCTCGATGGCTTTGAGAGGGCCCTTGGCCAACGCCTGCGCAATCTTTCCCACGCCTTGAATGTGGAGTTGCTGCGCCAGGGGGTGAGCCGCAGCCTGCTGCCTGTGAGTTTGTTGGACGCGGCCCTAAAGGGTCAGTTGGAGCCCCTATCGGCACCGGCCAATGTGTTGAGGGTGCCCTTGCCCTTTGGTTCCCCCGATGGCCCCGCCGCGTTGGAGGCCGGTGCCGTCCTGCTGCGGTTGAGTGATTTGGAATTGGAGCAACCCAAATTGCGCACCTGTCGCTCCCGGGTTCAGCAGCATCGCCAGGAGTTGCGCAGAATGGCGCAGCACTATCGTCGCCTCGAGCGGCGGCTTCAGTCGCTTGAGGCGGAACAGCTGTGGCTGCAGGACATCACCACAGCGCAAGCAGCACCCAAGACTCCATAACCCACGACGTCAGCACCCAAAACGGCCTGACCCCAGAGGCCCTTCAGGCCTGGCTGAAGCCCCTGCAGCAGGCGTTGCAGCTCGAGGCTGAGCGGGGATTTGGGGATCTCAAGGGACGCCAGGAACGCTTTAGTGGCTTTGTCGCCCGCACCCTCGCCGAGCCGCTAGCTGGCATCACCGAGCCCCAAAGGCAAGGGCTCGAGGATCTGGCCAAGGGTTTGGCGTCCTATGGGGAGCTCAGCCTGGCCCGCCGCCAAAACCTGGTGCGCCAGTGCCGCGAGCGGCTTCATCAGCTTCGCCAGGCCCACCAACCGACCATCCCCGTGGGCCCTCCCCGGCTCAAGGTGGGGGCCAGCCCCGCCCATGGGCCTCGAGCTGCGGCTGGGTCTGGCCCTGGGGCTTCCTCCGGCCATTGGGATCCGGATACGCCGCTCTCAGATATCAAGGGTGTGGGCCCGAAAACGGCTACCCGATTAGCCCAGCTGGGGCTGTTTGTGCTGCGCGATCTGGTGCACTACTACCCCCGGGATTACCTCGACTACGCCAATTTGGTGCGCATCAGCGGGCTTGAACCAGGGCGCACCGCCACGATCGTGGCCACGGTTCGGCGCAGCAACGCCTTCACCAGCCCCCGCAATCCCAACCTCTCGATTCTCGAGCTGCACCTGACCGACATCACCGGCAAGATCCGGGTGAGTCGTTTTTTTGCGGGCAAGCGCTTTGCAACGCCTGGCTGGCTGAAGGGGCAACAGGCCCACTTCCCACCGGGCGCCACCGTGGCTGTCAGCGGGCTGGTGAAGGAAACCCCCTACGGTCCGGCCTTCCAGGACCCCCTGATGGAGGTGCTCGACCATTCCCATGCCCAGGTTCGCTCCGAGAGCATTGGCCGCCTGATTCCGGTGTATGGGCTCACGGAGGGCCTGGGGTCCGAGCGGCTGCGCCAGGCCCTGGCTGCGGTGCTGCCCGAGGTGAGCCGCTGGGGTGATCCCTTGCCCGAGGCGCTTCGCCATAGAGAGAACCTCATTGCCCGGCCCCAGGCCCTGCTGCAGATCCACCAACCCAGCAATCAGCAGGAGCTGCAGGCGAGCCGCCATCGGCTGGTGTTCGATGAATTCCTGTTGTTACAGCTCGGCCTGTTGCAGCGCCGACGCCAACTGAGCCAACGACCGGCCCCGCCCCTGGTGCTGACAGCCGGTCGCGACGACCTGGTGCAGCAATTCCTCGAGCTGCTTCCCTTTCCCCTGACCGGAGCCCAGCAACGGGTTCTCGCTGAAATCCGTGTCGACCTGGCCCGGCCCCAACCCATGGCCCGCCTGGTGCAGGGGGATGTGGGCAGTGGCAAAACCGTGGTGGCCCTTGCTTCCCTCCTCACCGCCATTCAGGCGGGGTGCCAGGGCGCTCTGATGGCGCCTACGGAGGTCTTGGCCGAGCAGCACTACCGCAAATTGGCCGAATGGTTGCCCCAGCTGCACATCACCTCGGCCCTACTCACCGGTTCAACGCCTGCCCAGCGGCGGCGCGAGTTGCTTCAGGATTTGGTGAACGGTCAGTTGCAACTTTTGGTCGGCACCCACGCCCTCCTGGAAGATCCGGTCCAGTTCGATCGCCTGGGGTTGGTGGTGGTCGATGAACAACACCGCTTTGGGGTGCGTCAGCGCAACCGCCTGCTTGCCAAGGGCCTCCAGCCCCACCTGCTGACCATGACCGCTACCCCGATTCCCCGTACCCTCGCCCTTTCGCTCCATGGCGACCTGGACGTCAGCCAAATCGATGAATTACCGCCCGGGCGCCAACCCATCCAAACCAGCCTGCTCAAGGGGGGGCAACGCAGCAAGGCCTACCAACTGATCCGCGACCAGGTGGCCATCGGCCAACGAGCCTACGTGGTGCTGCCCTTGGTGGAGGAATCCGAAAAGCTTGATTTGCGCTCGGCTATCGATGTGCACAGGGAGCTTGAAGAAGAGGTCTTCCCCGATCTGCAGGTGGGCTTGCTCCACGGCAAACTCAACAGCGCCAGCAAGCAGGCCGCCATTCGGGCCTTTGCCGATGGCCTGACCCAGGTGCTTGTGAGCACCACGGTGGTGGAGGTGGGTGTGGATGTGCCCGAGGCGAGTGTGATGGTGATCGACCATGCCGAGCGTTTTGGCCTGGCCCAACTCCACCAACTGCGGGGCCGGGTCGGTCGGGGGGCGGCGGCCTCCTACTGCTTACTCATCAACGACAGCAACAACGTGCAGGCCAAACAGCGGCTTGAGGTCTTGGTGCGCTCCGGTGATGGCTTTGAAATTGCCGAAATGGATTTGCGGCTCCGGGGGCCAGGCCAGGTCTTGGGCACCCGCCAATCGGGGCTCCCCGATCTAGCGCTGGCCAGCCTGACCGACGACGGTGAGGTACTGGAGCAGGCGCGCCAGGTGGCCCAATCGATCACAGCCAAGGATCCCGATTTGGCGCTCCATCAGGGCCTGGCTGAAGCCCTTGCCGACCAACGGCGGCGTCAATTGGATCTGGCATCGCGCCTCAATTAGCCCATGCGTCCTTGGAGTTCGGTCCCGATTCAAGAGAATCATGAAGCGCTGGTGCCGTTGCCAGCTGAACTTCAGTGCATGGAGCCCCACCCCTATGCGGCCCTGGGTGCCCCCTATGGGGCGGGCCTCTCTCCCTTTCGCCTACGCCAGGGGGTCGTGGATCGCCTGCTCCAGGCCCAGATCACCCTGCAGCGGCACCAAGTCCCATGGCGTTTCGCCGTGTTCGATGCCTGGCGCCCGGTGGCCGTCCAGGCCTTCATGGTGAACCATGCCATCCGGGAGGAATGCAAAAGGCGCGGGGTGGACCCAAGCCAGGACTCCCCAGGGCGGCGGCAGGCCATCGCTGATGTGGGCCGTTTTTGGGCCCCTCCGAGCGAGAGCGCCGACTCTCCACCGCCCCATAGCACCGGTGGGGCCGTCGATCTCACCTTGGCTGACGCCGAGGGCCGGGAGCTGGCCATGGGTGGCGCCATCGATGCCATCGGAGCGATCTCCGAGCCGCTCCACTACGCCGCCCTGGCCGAGCAGGGGCCGGATAGCCAGGAGGCCCTATGGCATCGGCGCCGCCTGGCGCTGAGCCAGGCGATGCAAGCCGCTGGCTTTGCCCAGCACCCCAACGAGTGGTGGCACTTCAGCTGGGGAGATCAACTCTGGGCCTGGCGCACGGGCGCTGTTCAAGCCTGCTACGGACGGGCCCCTGATTGAGCCAGGAGCGCCTCAATGGCTGGGCGGCCGGTCTTGGCCACAAAGTCACCCAAGCTGCGCCTGCCCCCAGCTGCATGCCAGGCCTTCAGTAAGGGTTCGAGGGTGGATTCAAGGTCAGACAAGGGCATCTTCTCGAGATAGGTCTCGGCGAGCTGGCTGAGTTCGGGTGTGCCCCCAAGCCACAGCTGGTATTGATCCACCCCACTTCCCACCAAACCAATCTCCGCCATGTAGGGACGGGCACAACCATTGGGGCAGCCCGTCATCCTCACCAGCACCGGCTTGGTGATGCCGAGTTGTTGGAATTGGTTCTCGAGCCGCTCGAGCACGTCGGGGAAAATCCGTTCGGCTTCGGTCACGGCAAGCCCACACAGGGGCAGGGCGGGACAGGCGATCCCGTGGCGGGTGAGCAAGGACGGTGCTTCGGGCGTTGCCAATCCCAACCGGCCGAGGGCTTCGCGAATGGTGGCCCGTTGGGCCGTTCCGATGTTGCAGAGCAGCAGGTCCTGGTTTGGGGTGAGCCGCACCTCCAATTTGTAAGTGTCCACGAGGTGCCGCAGCCCCGATTTGAGCTCTCCCGAGAGACGGCCGCACAACACGGGCAGGCCCACAAACCACAGCTTCTGGTTCTGGCGATGCCAACCCAGGTAGTCCTCGAGCTTTGCCTTGGGTTCCTGGCGCAGGCCCTTGATGGGATGGGCGAAATAGTTGGCTTGCAATTCTGCTTTGAACCAGGCCACCCCCCGGTCATGGATCAGGTATTTCATCCGAGCGTGGCGACGCTGCTGGCGGTCGCCGAAATCCCTCTGCAGGGCGAGGATGGATTGCACCAAATCGAGCACGTGCCCATAGGCCACATAGCCGAGGGGATCGGCGGTGCGGGCAAAGGTTTCTTCCTTGTTGTGGGTGCGGCCCATGCCTCCCCCCACGTACACATTGCAGCCCATGGGCCTGCCTTGGGGATCGCAGAACAACACCAGCCCGATGTCTTGGGTCAGCAGGTCCACGGCGTTATCGCCGGGCACCGTGACGGCCACCTTGAACTTGCGGGGCAGGTAGGTGTTGCCATAGAGGGGCTCCTCGCGATCACCACTGAAGACACCGCCCTCCTGTTGGCGCTCCTTCACCTTCTGGACCGATGCACTCGGTTTGATTCGGTAGCTGAGTTCGCCATCAACCCAGAGATCCAGGTAGGAGCCTTCGGCGGCCTGGGGGGTCAAGAGATCGGCAATCTGGTCAGCCAAGTCGCGGGCCGCCGGATAGCCACGGTCCTCGAATGGGGCTGCCGGGGCCATCACGTTGCGGTTGATGTCGCCACAGGCAGCAAGGGTTGATCCCAGGTTGCGCACGATGGTGCCGATCACCTCCTTGAGGTCGGCCTTGGCGATGCCATGGATCTGGAAGGCCTGGCGCGTGGTGGCGCGCATGGTGCCATTGCCCAGCCGGTTCGCGAGCTCATCAATCGCCAGATACAGGGGCGCTGGGATGCGGCCACCGGGGCTGCGCAGCCGCAACATCATTTGCCAATCCTTTTCCGCACCCTTGCGGCGGTTATCGCGGTTGTCCTGCTGGTAGCTGCCGTGGAATTTGAGAATTTGAACGGCCCCTTCCGTGAAATTGGGGTTGCCGTTTGCCAACTCACTCAGCAGTGGTTCCTTGAGATGGCCACTACTTGCTTTGAGCTGTTCAAACTTCGTGGGAGCACTCGCAGCTCCCTGGTCAGCCTGGAGTTGACCAATGGTTGTAGAGGTGTGCCCCGTGCCCACAGGTCCCTAAAGCGAACGATTGGCATCGACCGTAGCGAAGAGGGCAGGTCAATACAGTGAGTTGCAGATGTGGCTGTTCCCTTGTCGACCTTTCTTTTGGAGATCGGAACCGAGGAACTCCCTGCTGATTTCGCCCGTCTAGCCCTGCCCCAACTTGATTCCCTCGTGCGTAGGGATCTGGCAGCCGCCCGGTTGTCGTTTGCAGCGATTGATTGCACCAGTACGCCCCGGCGCCTGGCGATCACCGTGACCGAGCTACCCCTGGCCCAAAGCGATCTCAGCGAAGACCGCAAGGGCCCGCCGGCAAGCCAAGCCCTTCAAGGGGGTGTGCCCACCCAGGCTGCCATCGGTTTCGCCAACCGCTGTGGCATTGACCCCGCGGCCCTTGAGGTGCGCGAGACGGCCAAGGGGCCCTTCGTGTTTGCCCGCTGTCTCGAGAAGGGGCGGCCAACGACCCAGATTCTTGCCGAGCTCATTCCCCTCTGGATTAACGGCCTGCAAGGGCGCCGTTTCATGCGCTGGGGAGAGGGCGAGAGCAGGTTCTCCAGGCCGATTCGCTGGCTTGTGGCCCTGTTGGATGCCGGCTTGGTTCCGGTCACCTTGTCGGATTCCGACCCCGAGGTTGTTAGCGGAAATACCAGTCGCGGCCATCGCCTCCTTGGCGATGCGGTCACCATCCCTTGCGCCGACGACTACGTCTCAGCTCTTGCAGCGGTGGGCGTTCAGGTCAAGCGATCCAGTCGCCAGGCCTGGATCCGCGAGCAGGTGGCCAGCAGTGCGGCGTCCTTGGGCGGCCTTCCCGACTGCCCAGAAGCCTTGGTGGATGAGCTCACGGATTTGGTGGAAGCACCCTTGATGATTGAGGGAACGGTGGATGAGCACTACCTGCACCTGCCGCCAGAAGTGCTCAGCACCGTGATGCGTGCCCACCAGCGCTACATCCCCCTGTATCGGATCGGTGCCAGCGTGGATCCCCTGGCCCTTGATGCCCAGGCCAGCCTGCTTCCTAGCTTCCTTTGTATCGGCAACGGACTACCGGTGGCCAATGCGCTGGTTCGACGGGGCAATGAACGGGTCCTCAAGGCGCGGCTGGCCGACGCCGAGTTCTTCGTGGCTGCCGACCGTGCCGTGGCGAGCATCGATCGGCGGGCCCAGCTGGCCCGTGTCACCTTTGCTGAGGGTCTGGGCAGCCTGCTGGATCGGGTGGAGCGCCTGGAGTGGCTCACCGATGTCCTGCTCGAATCCCTCAACCTGGCTGAAGCCACCGGCGACCACGCCCGCCGCGCCGCCCACCTCTGCAAGCACGATCTGGTGAGCCAAATGGTGGGCGAGTTCCCCGAGCTGCAGGGGCTGGTCGGCGGGAAGTACCTGCTGGCCGAGGGCGAACCCCGCTCCGTTGCCCTGGCAGTGCAGGAGCACTACCTGCCCAAGGGGGCTGGCGATGGGCTGCCCACTTCCGATGCGGGGGCCGTGGTTGCCCTGGCAGAACGGCTTGAGCTGCTGTTGAGCATCTATTCCAAAGGGGAGCGCCCCACTGGATCCTCAGATCCCTACGCCCTGCGCCGCGCCGGCAATGGCATTGTCCAAATTTTGAAAGCGAATGGCTGGCCCCTCGACCTGGGGGCCTTGCTGCGCCGGGCAGCCTCCCACTGGAGTGGCCTGCTGCCCCATTTCCAGGTAGATCCAGCGATGCTGGCGGCGGAGCTGGCCGAATTCCTGCGGCAGCGGGTGGTGAGTCTGCTCGAAGAAGACGGCATCGATGGCGACCTGGTGCAGGCCGTCGCCGGCGATCCCCAAGCCGTGGATCGCATCCTCGAGGATCCCGCTGATGTCACAAGACGGGTTGAGCTCCTGGTTGAGCTGCGCCGGAGCGGCCAATTGGCCGCTGTGCAGGCGGTGGTGACCCGGGCTGCCCGATTGGCCGAGAAAGGCGATCTCCCCTCCCAGGTGTTGAGCGCCAACGGGGTGGTGGATCCAGGTTTGTTTGAAAAAAGCAGCGAAGCGGCCATGTTGGCCGTGCTCAACGGCCTAGAGCCCATCGCCACAAGGAAATCAGCCGAGCGCTACGGCGAGCTGGCCCAAGGGCTCAACTCTGGGGCTGATGCTTTGGCCGCTTTCTTTGATGGCGATCAAAGCGTGATGGTGATGGTCGATGAACCAGCGGTGCGTGCCAACCGCCTCAACCTGTTGGGGGTACTGCGGAACCAGGCCGCCGTGTTGGCCGACTTCAGCCGCATCAGTGGTTGAACTCTCGATTTTTGAATCTTTAACCTAAGCTCCACAAGTAAAACCAGCTGTCCTCGTCTGAGGTCAATCTGACTAATTCAATACCCACTATTTCTCAAAATTCTCCCCGCAAGCCTAGGCGCAGTGATTTCGAGCTTGCATCGTTTCGTCATTCCGATAATGGGATAGCTGTTTGGCAATTGGTTAACACCCTCGTGCCAACTGCGGCTCTCTGGTGGTTGATTCCAAACGTTGCCCACGGCTTGTCTGGTTTGGCTCTTGTGCCAATCCTGGCCCTATTGGTCTTGTTGTCTGCACGCAGCTTTGCCTTGATGCATGACTGTGGCCATGGAACATTATTTTCCAATCCCTGGCTTAATCGCATCGCAGGCTTTGGATTGGGGTGTCTTAACGCCATTCCCCAATATCCCTGGTCCCGTGGCCATGCTTTTCACCATAAACACAATGGCAACTGGCAGATGTACCGCGGCCCGTCTAACCTATTGACAAAGAATGCCTATCTTGAGTTGTCACCAAATCAACAATGGATCTACCGTTTTATACGGCATCCTCTCATGCTATTTCCAGGTGGATTTTTCTATCTCATCATTCGCCCGCGGCTTCAATTAATACTTGGCCTTTGCGAATTTTCTGCGGCTAGTGTTGTTCAACTCTGGAAGGGTGGTTGGCGCCATCCTGGTAGTTGGTGGTCATGGGTTGCCGCATTCAAGTCGAGTCATTGGTATACGGCCGGAGAAGCGGTAGATCTCTTTCTCAATAATTTGGTTGTTGTCTGCTCCTGGTGGCTTATGGCGGGTTGGATGGGGGCGGGTTTGTTTTGGGTTTCCTATAGCATTGTAATGACCTTTTCCGCGGCTATCTTTATCTGCATATTTGTTGTGCAGCATAATTTTAGGGGGTCCTATGCCCACGGTAGTGGCGACTGGAATTATCTTGAGGCGGCCATATCGGGAAGCAGCAATTTGATTCTGCCACCGCTATTGAATTGGTTTTCTGCTGATATAGCATTTCATAGCGTGCACCATTTATGCGAGAGGATTCCGAATTATCGATTGCGTCAATGTCACCAAGAAAATCTTAGCCTGCTTGGCGATTGTTGTTATTTGAAGCTCTCTGACATTCCAGGTTGCTTCCGTTACAACATTTGGGATCAGCAGTCCAATGAGCTGATTCCCGCCGAGCCAGCGACTTAGGAATTGCTTCCCGCGCCCACGGCTTCACGATCGTCTGCAGAGGTCGACTCAGGTGCGGGCAAGCCCTGGGATGGCACCTTCTTGGAGGATACCTTGATTCCGCCTTTGATCGCGCTGACGGCCAGGATGGCCATGGCCTCTTCTTCAGTGCGGACAGCACTCGGCACAGGCTTGTAACTGGCAGGGGCTAGGGCGTTGCCGCGCAAGACCGAACCCAGGGTCAACAGGGTGAGCTTTAGCTGTTGCCAGGGGTTCATCAAGACCACCCGCTTGTACAGATAGCTGTCGAAGGTGAGCCGTTGCACATCTTTGTCATCACACATTTCCACGAAAGCTTCACGAGCAGCATCGTTGCGATAGAAGATGTTTTGGAGAATTTCCAGCACTTTGTAGGTGGCGCCGTATTGGCGATCCCACTTCTTCAGATACACCTTGAGATCCTTCTCCGTGGGGACCTTGGTGCCATTGGCGCTGGCCGCCACGATCTGCTCAGCGCACATGCGCCCACTTTTTGCAGCGAAGTAGATGCCTTCACCGGAGCTCTTGGTCACATAGCCAGCCGCGTCGCCCACCAAGGCCATGCGGCCGACCACGCGCCTGGGGCGGGGATGCTCGGGGATCGGATGGGCTTCCACTTTGATGACTTCACCGTGCAGGAGGCGTTTCTTGGCCCGTTCGCGGATGCCTTCCTGCAGGCTCTTGATCAGGCCCTGGTTGTTCTGCATGGTTCCCGTGCCCACGGCGACGTGGTCGTATTTCGGGAAGACCCAGGCATAGAAATCTGGGGAGACATCGGTTCCCACATACATTTCCGCCAAGCTCTCGTAGTACTTCATCTCTTCAGGGGGCAGCTTGATGCGCTCCTGGAAAGCGATGGCCACGTTGTAGTCGCCAGCATCCATCGCTTTGGCAACCCGGCTGTTGGCTCCATCGGCCCCAACAATCAAATCCACTTCCAGCGTTTTGCTCTCGCCGGTGGCCTCGCCAGACGCGTAGTCCGAGTAGGTGAGGGTGTATGGCCCCTGCCGCTTGCTGCCCGTATCGATCTTGGTCACTAGACCATTCACCAGATTGGCGCCGAGTCCAGCTGCCCGCTCCCTGAGATAGGCATCCATCACTTCCCGGCGACACATGCCGATGTATTCACCATCGTTTTCCAGGTTGATATCCACCTCACGGTTTGAGGGGGAAATCATCTTCATGTTTCTCACCTTCCGGTCGATGATCGACTCCGGCAGGTCAAATTCCGAGACCATACAAAGAGGAATCGCACCGCCACAGGGCTTGGCGTTGTCGAGCTTCCGCTCAAAGATCCAGGTTTGGATGCCGGCCTTGGCGAGCACTTCAGCGGCACAGGAACCACTGGGACCACCGCCCACGACTGCGACACGCAACATCTGAAAACCGCTCCGCCAGGAAGGATGTGGCCTGGAAGCTAACACTGTTGCAAGGGGAACCGCCGGTGTTTCCCCGCTTCCCACCTAGGATCTTTACTGCTCGAAGGCTCAGCTCAGGTGATCGGTGCCAGGCGAGGCCAGGGAACGGGGGCAAGCGAAGACATTCCTGTTGCGCGCCGCTCCACGGTCTCGGTCCCGAGTCGCAGCAGGGGCTTCAGGCGGCTCGCCACCGGAGCCGCAGGCGCGCTTTTAGGCCTTTTAGGCTTGGCCCTTGTTTTCCCCCAGCCCCTGAGGCGCCTGCTGGGACCACCGCCGGTGGCAGGTCTAAATGTGCGGGCAGGCATCGATGGCCGCCTTCTCGGCCACCTTCCCTATGTAGAGGTCAAACCATCCGAGCTGGTGGCCATCTCCCCAGGGATTGAACTGCAACGGGATGCCGCCGATGCGCTGGTGGCCATGCGCACCGCCGCCGCCGCCGACGGGGTGGATTTGGTGGTGCTCAGTGGTTACCGCTCGATTGCGTTACAGAAGCACCTGTTTTTCGATGTGAAGTCGGCTCGTAACCAAACAGCTCGTGAACGGGCTCGGGTGAGTGCTCCACCCGGATTCTCAGAACATGCCACCGGCTTCGCGATCGATCTCGGTGATGGTTCCCAACCTGGAGCCAACCTCTCCCAATCGTTTGAGCAGACCGCTGCCTTCTCCTGGCTAAAGGCCAATGGGGCTCGCTACCAATTCGTGCTCTCGTTTCCCGAAGGCAATGGCCAGGGAGTGAGCTACGAACCTTGGCATTGGCGCTATGAGGGCACCACCCAGGCTTTGCAGGTGTTTGAACCTGCCCAGCGCTTGAGTCGTCCATGAGCAGCGCCCATGACCAGCCCCCCATTACAAGCCGTTCATGACAACTGTCCTGCCGGAATTGCTTTCTCCCGCTGGCACCTGGGAGGCGTTGAAGGCTGCCGTCGCCAACGGTGCCGATGCGGTGTACTTCGGCGTTGATGCCCTCAATGCCCGCATGCGGGCCGCCAACTTTCAGCGTCAGGAACTGCCAGAGTTGATGCAGTGGCTGCACCGGCGGGGCGTCAAGGGTTTCCTGACCCTCAACGTGTTGGTGTTTCCTGCTGAGTTGGATGAGGCCGCAGACCTGGTCCTGGCGGCAGTGGAGGCCGGGGTTGATGCCCTCATCGTTCAGGACATTGGCCTGGCTCGCCTCGCCAGGGAGCTGGCTCCCAACTTGGCGATCCATGGCTCCACCCAGATGTCGATCACGAGTGCCGCTGGGGTGGCCCAGGCGGCTGACCTTGGTTGTCAGCGGGTGGTGCTAGCCCGGGAACTGGCGCTGAAGGATTTCCAGCGCCTCCAGGGCCAACTCCAGCAACGGGCCATCGCCATGCCCTTGGAGGTGTTTGTCCACGGCGCCCTGTGCGTGGCCTATTCAGGCCAGTGCCTAACCAGTGAGGCCCTCGGCCAGCGCAGTGCCAACCGGGGTGAATGTGCCCAGGCCTGCAGGTTGCCCTATGAATTGATTGTGGATGGGGTGGAGAAGCCCCTTGGCGACCAGCGCTACCTGCTGTCGCCCCAAGACTTGGCAGCCTGGGAGCTGATCCCCCAGCTGGCCGAACTCGGCATCGCCAGCCTCAAGATTGAAGGGCGCCTTAAGGAGGCCACGTATGTGGCGGCGGTCACCGAGACCTATCGCCGCAGCCTCGACCAGCTGCTTCCAGGGCCCGGCAGCGACAACCCAGGGCAGGGGCAACCGGATCAGACACAAACCGATCAGCGGCAACCCGATCAGCGGCAACCAGAGGAGACCAGGCGGAATCTGGAGCTCAGTTTTTCCAGGGGGCTCTCAACCGGTTGGTTAGGGGGGGTGAACCACCGATCTTTGGTGCATGGGCTGTGGAGCAAAAAAAGGGGCCCCAAGATTGGCCAGTTCCTCTCCATCGATACCAAGGGTTGGTGGCTTGTGGGCACCCCAACTGCCCTGAAGCCTGGAGATGGCCTGGTTTTTGAATGCCGATCCCCATCGGCCCTGGAGGCGCCTCCAGAACTTGGAGGCCGGGTAATGGCGGTTGAGCAGCGTGCTGCTGGCTGCCTGGCGATCAAGCTCGGCCCTGGGGAGATCGACGGCCGTTCACTGCTCAAGGGTGCCCCTTGCTGGCTGACCAGTGATCCAGCTCTCGAAGGCATTTGGAAACGAATGGCGAGTCGTGAGACCCCCGAACGCAAGCAGGGTCTCCATTTGCGGGTGAGTGGGGCCAGGGGCGAACCCCTCGTGCTCAGGTTGATTCGGGCCGGGTCCTTTGAGGCGCCGCTAACCGAGCCATGGCAATGGCAATCCGCAACCCCCCTTCAGCCGGCCACGGGCCAATCCCTCAACCAAGGCCGGCTTGAGGCCCAACTGGGCCGCCTGGGCGGTACCCCTTGGGAGCTGGGTTCCTTGGATGTGCAACTCGGGGGCGAGCTGTTCCTCCCGGTGGCCCAGCTCAACCAGTTGCGCCGCCAGCTTGTGGATCACTTGGCGAGCTGGGTTGACCTGGCGAGCTGCCCCCAGACAGGGGCCGAGCAGGAGCTGGGTGGAACGGCTGCCAAAGCGGCGTTGCCCCAGATCCTGCGTTCCCTGTACCCCCGGGAGTCCTGGCTCACCAGCAGATCCCAGCAGGACGGGCAGGAGGGCACCGAGGTGGTGGTGTTGGTGCGCAGCCTGGATCAACTCAAGGCCCTGCGCGATCAACCCGTGCACCGGGTCATTGCCGAGCTGGAGCAGCCCCATGAGCTCAAGGAGGCCATCGCCATCGGTCGCGGCGTCTGGCCTGGGGGAATT
>Ga0310335_100238_pt1 | contig 15533 bp, 13 predicted proteins | sample LakMicMISRFREDD7_FD_195549 | JGI IMG/M metagenome (GOLD analysis project Ga0310335, IMG submission 195549) | Enriched freshwater cyanobacterial communities from Lake Michigan, Michigan, United States - MI23.SRF.RED.D7 (v2) (version 2) | ecosystem: Environmental > Aquatic > Freshwater > Lake... | reverse complement strand
CCGGATTATCGATGAGCGGCACCAAGCGCGGTGGCATGGGGGCCCTGCTTGACGCGCTCACCGAAGTTGCTCGAAACCCCACATTTTACGCTTTCTTCGTTGGCCTCTACCTAAAAACCCTAACGATTCCCGAGTGGCTGGTGTCGGGGCTGGGTGCCATTGCCTGGTCATCAATCATGGTGGCACTGATTGTAATGGGCATGAGAATACAACAACTCTCTTCCAAGCTCAACCTAAAACTTGCAATCCAACCTGTCCTGATTAAAACCATTCTAGTCCCCCTTGTCCTGGCTGCTGCGTTAACCGGATTAGGCCTAGAAGGGCCCCAGCGCTTAGTGCTGATTCTGCAATCGGCCATGCCCTGCGGATTTATTTCGTTGGTCCTAGCAGAAAACTATGGGCTTGACGTCGATCTCACGGTCGCCTCAATCTTACTTTCTTGCATAGTTTTTGCCTTCATGCTCCCCATCTGGGCAACCCTATTTACCACTTGGTAGCGGTTGGCCTTCACACCAAATTCTACTAGCCTGAATAGTTCCTACCCCAATGCTGACTTAAGTGGCGAAGGACTGGTCCAGCCCCTGAGTCATCGATTCGAAACGGGGCCATTGTTCTCGAGCTTGAACAGGCCCTCTCTTATCTGCTAGAATCGCGTCAAATTTTCACTTAACATGAAGAGACGAGATTTTATTGCTATCGGGGTTGCCGGTGGTCTGCTTGCCTCCTGTAAATCGCTTGGATTACCGGGCGGCATTGACACCAAGCAAAGCAAGCACGATCTAGAAGTCTGGTGGTCCGAAGGCTATTATCCGGAAGAAACAGATGCGATTGAAACGATCTTCGCAAATTGGCAACGGATTACCGGAAACAAGGTTAACCTTAGCTTCTTTAGTGAAAATGAACTAGCGGCTAAAGCCCGCTCGGCCATCGATGGTGGGCCCACCCCTGACCTCCTCTACGGCTATGGAATCAATGATACTGTTGTACCCGTTCTCAGCTATCAAAATAAGCTCATTGCTCTCGACGAGGTCGTCAGGCCGATCAAAGCCGACCTATTGCCTGGGGTGATTGATGGCGTTACCTATTTGAATAAAGAGACCAAGGTTAAGTCGGTCTACGCGGTTCCAATCTCTCAGCACTCCGTTAATCTCCACTACTGGAAAGATCTGGTTGAGGAGTCCCTTGGCGGCAGTGACAAAAAAATCAAAATCTCGAATAATTGGAAAGAATTCTGGGAATTCTGGCGCACCACCCAAAAATCTTTGCGCAACAAGGGCTACGACGAAATTTACGGGATGGCCCTCCCCATGTCGAGCCTGGCTAGGGATACTAGCTATATCTTTGAGTTTTTCTTAGAGGCCCACAATGCCAAAATTGTGTCCCTATCAGGCAAGCTCAATGTCGAAGATCCAGCAACGCGTCAGAAAATCATTAATGCAATCAAAGATTACACCAGTAATTACAAAGAAAAATATGTGCCCACAAGGGCGACGACTTGGGCAGACCCTGATAATAATATTAATTTCCTGAGCAGCCTTTCCGTGATGACTGCTAACCCAACTCTCTCAATTCCGGGCTCTCAGCTGTCTGACGAAATCGCCTACTTCGAAAGGCTTGGCTCCATGCCTTGGCCCAACAAGCTTGACGGCTCGCCGATGCAATCTTTCATCTCGGTGAAGCAAGCTATTGTCTTTAATAGTTCTAACGTAGCCAAGGCCAAAGACTTACTGGCTTACGTGCTTAAAACAGAAAACTTAAGTCGTTACGTGGAAGGTTCCCAAGGCCGCTTCTTGCCTACCACAAAATCAATCATGGCAATGCCATTTTGGCAAAATACTAAAGATATACACATCGCCACTGCGAAGGAAATCCTGAAGTCTTCAGAAATACCAGGGTGGATTTTAAATCCTGCCTACAGCGAGGTAATCGCTAAAAATATCTGGGGTAAGGCCATTGAAGCCGTTGCCACCGACACCCTATCGGCAGAGAAAGCTGTTGACGCCGCGATTACGGAGATCCGCAACATTTTTGCTGGTTGGAACTAAAATCTGAACCATGAAAAATCGTACTTTTTGGATCAAGCTCTCCGTCGCCACCCTGGCCTCTTCAAGCGTCATCTCACTAGTCACCTACCTGGTTGCCGCTGTTCCCCTAGGGGCCCAAGCACTCACGAACCAGCAGGCTATCTTGAATGAAAAGCAAGGTCGTATTGCGCAATGGTGGAAAGAGGAAGTCAACACAATCAGCAAAGATCTTCAGAATCCCAAACTGGTGGAGCGTTCCCTCACTATTCTGCAAGCAAAACGCCATAGTCGCGCAGATATTTATTCTGCCAACAGCCTTGCTCTCGAGGCAATTCTCGCCAGTCATGCGCAAAATCGCAACAGCGCTTCATTGCTAACAAAAGGTGGCATTGTTGTTTTTTCAACTGATCACGATAAATTTGCAGCCTATCAACCCCTTAAAAATACAACGACCAGCCTAGACCTAGAAGAACTACCCAGTACACCCCTAAACTTCTTTACCAATTCAATCTCTGGCCTGCCTGCGATCTCAGTTGCCCTACCTATCTACACAGGTCCCCAGAAAAAAGCTGGATTCCTGGCAATTGATCTCAATCTACGCAAGCTCAATGACCAAATTGCCGATCCAGCCCCTACCACCAAAAAAACTCATCAGGATGGATCTATCCCTGTCAAATCCTATTTAGTGGCACGCACTTCCCTAGACCAGGCTACCTATATTGCGCCGCCTGCACAAAGTCCACCCGACTACAAATTCAAACCCCTCGATAGCGAGGGTATTCGCAAGGCTCTTGATGGAAATTCCAACCAAGAATTCTATCTCAATAGCGAAGGAGTTCCCGTCATTGGGGTTTATCAATACATTCCTAATTTTCGCACGGCCCTGCTGGTTGAAAGTCGCCAAAAAGATGTCTACACATCTGCACGATTAATGGCTCTACAAATCTTCGAGGTCGGTGCGCTTCTTTCGCTGCTCAGCTTGGCAATGGGTTTTCTTGTGGATCGCAGGCAGGATCAAACCATAGGGTCCTAATTCAAGCTTCGTAAGGCTTTATCAAACCAAGAAACATCACACCAATTCCATGGCAGTTTCGCTCGAGGCCAATCCCAAATCTAGCAAGATTCCCTTTTTGCCGGACCTATCAATCCTTAGGCGCCTTCAATTTACCTTTACTTTTCAAATCACAGTTGCACTTATTGCCTCTTTTTGTCTAGGCAATGTAGCGCTTTTCCAAATAGCATCTAAGCGCTTGCTAGCCAATGAACAAAGGCGTTTCCGCGACAATGTTCTTTACTTAAGCAGTAGCATTCAGGCCTATCAGGATTCTATCGATACGGAACTTGCTTTTGCTTCTAATTCACCTGAGGTGAGGAGTCTTGATACCAAAAGGATTCTCGCGGAACTCAACCCGATTATCGAAGCTAACCCTTTGCGAAAATGGCGTATTTGGAGGCGGGATGGCAAATTGTTGGCAAGCATGCCTCTAGAAACCAATATTCGCCTCAAAGAAAAAAGGATTCTAAGAGCTCCATATTTCATCAAAGCACTCAATGGTCAAAGTAATTACAGCATTCGCTCCACACTTGTTGGGGCAAGGCTTGAAGGTTGCCTCGAGGCGGCCCATCCTATCTATCCAGTTAACAGCAATATTAAAACGACAAAGCCCTCCGCGGTTCTTTCTTTTTGTCTGCCAATCTCAAAAATCGGCCGTGATAGTGGCCTGATCAATGTTGAAAAAATAAGTATGGCTAACCAGCCTGGGGCTGGCAAGCCAAAGGACGAGTACCTTGCCATCCACCGCGGTAAATACAATGGTCGCTTATTTTTTATGATTGCATCGTCCGGCAATCTCGTCTTCCCGACAGTCTCAACCAATGGGTTTGATCATATTTCGCTGCTGACATCTCGCCGCCTTGCTAAAACAAACTATAGCGCTTTTGTTGATGCGGCTGCTGATTTACCGCTCAGGAATACGTTGCAACGGGTTGAAGTAGACGGCCATTCCTTCTTCCTCTATGCCCATAAAGTCAATGAAAACTGGACAGCTGTTAGCGTCGTTGATGAACAAACAATCTATGCGCCGCTGAACAGAAATCTGTTTGAGCTGGTTCTGATCCAATTGTTCACATTGTTGGCCACCAGCGTCGTTATTTTTTATGTGTGCCGCCAACTGGTCAAGCCCCTGAAAGCGGTTGTTTCAACCGTTTCGCAGCTAAGCAACCTTGAGATTCCGCCACAACAGCCCAAATGTCTCTCCGCTTCCAATATTATTGAAATTAGCCAGGTTTCCGCTGCGATTAGCAAACTCTCTTTTGCGATGGATTCATTCAGTCGCTACTTACCACGCGAGGTCGTTAAGTCTGTACTGAACTCCAAGCAAAGTGCTCGGCTAGGCGGGGAAGTGCGCGAGCTGGTGATGCTCTTTACCGATATTCGCAACTTCACAACCTATTCAGAATCGAGTGATGCCATCATGATTCTCGATCATCTGAATACATACATGACGGCATTAACATCCCGAATCATGGAAACATCGGGAACCATTGACAAGTATATCGGCGACTCGGTGATGGCATTTTGGGGAGCTCCCTACACCGTGGATCAACCAGCCTGTAAGGGCTGTACGGCTGCGCTTGCGGTCCAAGAAGAAACGTCTCGGCTGAACCGAGAATGGGAAAAAGAGGGGATCGATCTGCAGTTCTTCACCCGAGTTGGCATTAACATTGGTTCTGTGATTGTGGGCAATGTGGGCTCGGAAGAGCGCTTTAACTACACCGTGATCGGAGACCCTGTCAACCTGGCAAGTCGCCTCGAAGGCACAAATAAATTGTATGGAACTGGTATTCTCGTTAGCCAGGCAATCGTTGATGCCGTTAACACGGAAGATAGCCTCCATGATTTTTGCTTCCGCTTGATTGATCGGGTCAAGGTTAAGGGCAAAAACCTATCGACCGATGTCTATGAATTGGTTGGCTATCGGAGTCATTTCCATGCGCTCGAATTGGAAGACCTGGCAATTGCCAATTCGATCATGGCAGCGTCCTTGGAGGGTGGTGTGAGCGTAGGTCTTGAGCAGTTACTCGTTTTACCGAGTGACAAACCCCATACGCGCTTTCTACTCGAACTTCGGACCATGCTGACCCAGCGACTGCCAGCCAGCGAGCCAGCCTGATTTCAAGGATATTCAATCGATAAAGCCCATTGCCCTTCAAAAGATGTGTAGGTGCCGCCAAGCCATAACTTGACATGCGGCCAGAAAACGAGCCCTCGCCAAAGTTTCTACCATCCAACAGATGCTCGATTTTGCGGGCCATGGCGCAAGCCCCTTTCTCTAAGTCACCCATCTCTCCTTTCTAGCGGACACAGCTAAACCTTCCCAGCTTTCTTGTTGGTCCGACCCAACGGGAAGCCTTTGATGAACTCAAAGTCCTCTCGCTATTGTTTTTTGATCGCTATCTGAGCGCGGTCGCCAAACCACACGACTTGGTACCACCCCAGTCAACCTTGCTAGTGGGCGTGGAGCCCCTCCAGATGATGGTGATTCGGCAGCTTGACGAGCAGGTGGTGCGTTCTGCCGCACCGATGATCTGCGATGCGAATTCCCCTGTCTGTTGAAGCGATTGCGAGAGTCCCTTGCAACGGGCTCATCCCACCGAAACGCCGCCCTCTGCCTCCAGGGCGGTGACCAAACGGTGCAGGGCAAGAAACAGGCCATCGCGGCGGTGGGGCAGATCAGCGCTGGCCAGCTGGGGCGACCAGCGCCCTTGAACAAGGAGCCACCAGCCTCCGTCGCCAGGGTCTAGGTGGGCCTCAGCGCTGGCCAGGTCTTTGGTTGCCGTGAGTAGGGCCTGGTTGGTTGCTGCGCTAAGCCAGACCAAGCCGCTGCCACCAGTGTCGGCATCGGTTTCTGATCCCAGGCTAGCCCATGCCTTGAGCGGGAAGAGTTCGAGCCGGAGCCGGTGCATGGGCCCCAGGCTTCAGCCGAATCCTTAAACCGAATCCTTAAGCCCAATCCTTAAGAAGTGAATTCGCTGTTGTAGGCCTCTTCGCCATGGGCGTGGATATCGGCGCCCTGGCGTTCCTGGGCGTCGGTGAGGCGCAGGGGCACGAAAGCACCGATTGCCTTCAACACCGCATAGGTGCCCACACCGACCCAAAGAATGGTGAAGCCGGCAGCCTGGATCTGGATCCAAAGCTGACCGAAACGGCCGGTGATCAAGCCATCGGCACCAGCCGGATTGAGGACCCGCAGGGCAAAGACCCCGGTGAGCAGGGTGCCCAGCAGGCCGGCAACGCCGTGGACCGGAAGCACATCCAGGGTGTCATCCAAGCCGAGGCGGTTCTTGAGCTGCAAGGCGCCATTGCAAACCACGGCCGCCGCAAAACCAATCAAGACCGCCGCCAGGGGGCTCACGTAGCCCGCCGCCGGGGTAATCGCCACCAGGCCGGCGACGGCACCGGTGGCCACCCCCACGGCCGTCGGTTTACCCCGTTGCAGGTTTTCCAGCCCCATCCAGGCCAGGGCCGCCGCCGCGGCGGCCGTGTTGGTGGTGAGGCAAGCCAGGGAGGCCAGGTTGCCCGCCACCAGGCCACTGCCGCCATTGAAACCAAACCAACCAAACCAGAGCAGGCCGGCCCCCATCAGGATGAAGGGCACGTTGTGGGGCGGGGCCATGTGGGCCGGATAGCTGCGGCGCCGGCCGACCACCACGGCGGCCACGGCAGCGGCCACGCCCGAGGCCAACTCCACCACCAGGCCCCCCGCAAAATCAAGGGCCCCCAGGCCATCAGCGCCCAGGAACCCGCCCGGACCCCAAACCATGTGGGCCAGGGGCAGGTAAATGAAGGTGCTCCAGAGCAACAGAAACCAGATCCAGGCGCGGAAGGCCATCCGTTCCACCACCGCCCCCGAGATCAGGGCGGGCGTGATGATCGCAAAGGTGAGCTGGAAGAAGGCCACGGCGCCATGGCTGAGCTGGCCATCGCCGTAGGGCGCCGACCAGTTACTCAGGCCGACCCATTGCCAGCCGCCGATGAAGGGGGCCAAGGGGCCGCTGCCGGGGGAAAAGGCCAGGCTGTAGCCAAACAGCACCCAGAGCACGCTGACCAGGGCCATGGCCGCAAAGCTCATCACCATGGTGTTGAGCACATTGCGGCTGCGCACGAAGCCGGCGTAAAACAGCGCCAGGGCGGGGGTCATCATCAGCACCAGGGCGGCGCTGATTAGGACAAAGCCATTGTTGGCGCTCCGCAGCGCCCCATCTACAGCAAACAGGACCAAACCACTCCCGGGCAATTAAGTTCAAACTGAACTTTTGCCTGGGGCTGAACGGTAGCCATCGCTACCAATTTAGAGCTTCCGGAGGCAATCGATACATTTTTGCCGGTCTGGGCCCGGGCCACCGACCCTGATGGCTTGTCCAACCCCATCGCGCCGATGGAGATGGTCAGCCCTGGCCTGCTGGTGGGCCAGGGCGGTTGCCGGCTCTGGTCGTCGATGCGTGGGCTGAGCTGACCAGCCGACAGAGATCACCCCCAGGCCGCTGGCGCAGCACAAATCAATCGCTAGCCCTTCAGGTTCTCCCTTCCCCGAACAGAATTGGTCGCAGCCTTCCCAGATGGCGGAGACAGAGCACCTTGCAATCACCCACCGTTCTCACCACCCTGCTGATCCTGCTGGTGGGGCTGGCCCTGGCCCGGCTCAGTGCGGGGAAGCTGGCCCGCTGGGCGGTGCCGGCGATCGTGGTGGAGCTACTGATTGGCTTTGGGCTGGGCAACAGCGTCCTGCCCTTCACCGCCATCAAACCGCTGAGTGGCCTTACGGAACTGGGGGTGCTGGCGCTGTTCTTCCAGGTGGGCTTGGAGGTGCGCGGCGATCTGCTGCTCTGCCGGCGCGGCACGATCCTGCGGCTGGTGGCCCTGAGCTGCCTGGCGCCGCTGCTGGGCTACTGGCCGCTGACGCTCGGCTTCAGCATGGCCCCAGCCACGGCGCTGCTCTGCCTGGCCTGCGTGGCCGCCACGGGCACGGGGGTCACCCTGCAGCTCCTGGCCCAACGGGGCGCCATGCACACCCCCTCGGGCCGGCTACTGGTGGGGGTCTCCGTCCTTGATGACCTGCCCGCCATCGGACTGTTGAGCCTCTCGGTGGCCCTGGGGGGCAGCAACTGGAGCAGGGGCCCGGGATGGCCGGGGATGCTTCTGGGCCTAGGGGCTGCCGCGGCCAGTCTTGTGTTGGCGAACCTCTGGCGCCACCGCGGGGGCCCAGCCCCCAACAGCCCCCTAACGGTGCTCCTGCTGCTGATCGGATCGGCCTGGGTTGGGGAAGCGAGTGGCCTCACGTCCCTGCTGGGGGCCCTGTGGGGCGGCGTGCTGTTCAACCGGCTCAACCCTGAGTGCCAAGGGCTGGGGGGGTTGCTGACGGTGCTCTCGGGAGTGTTTCTGCCGCTCTACTTCATCAGCGTGGGAATGCGCATCCAGCTCAGCACCCTGCTGCAGAGCCAGGCCTGGGGGCTAGCTCTGGTTCTGCTTGCCCTGGCGGTGGTGGCGAAGCTGCTCTGCGGCTTCGGGGTCAGCGCCAACGATCGGCGCGCCGGCATCGACCGCTGGCAGGTGATCTACGGGCTGATGCCCCGCGGTTTGCCGGGGTTGGTCTTCGCCAGCACGGCCCTAGCGGCGGGGGTGATCAATAGCGTGCAGTTTTCAGCCCTGGTGCTGATGGTGAGTGGCACCACGGTGGTGGGGCTGCTGCTGTTGGAACGGCGGCTGCAGGCGCAACCCAGAACCCCAGGTGCAGACGCCGGGGCCATGGCTGGTGTTGATGCTCCCTTGGAGGGCTGCGCTGATCAGCCGGCAGGGATGGAGCCCAAGGCTGGTGCCGCGGGCGTCGCGGCAACACTCTGAAAAGCGTTGAAACAGCTTGGGCAGATCCACTCTTGCCTGTAAACCCCTGCAGCACTTGGGATTGCGGCCAACGGGGCTGGCGGGACTCGAACCCACGACCTACGGTTTAGGAAACCGTCCGAACCCATTGGCACGACTGGGATCTTGCCTCGACTTGCCTAATCACTTGCCTAAATGGGGCTCCAAAAGGCCAATTGGAAGGGCCCAGAAGCGCCCAAGAAGGGCCAAGCCCGACCCTCTCGGGAAGACCCGGCGACCAGCCAGGCGCATCCTTATTCAAGGCTGAGCGCCGAACCTTGAATAAGATGCGAGCCTGTTTAAGGTTCGCGCCCGAGGGCTCATGAAGCGCTACAACGCCGGCCGTTACGAGCTCACCAGTACTGCTGGCGAGGAGGTGCGTGCCTTCGTGCCGGCGCCGTTACCGCCAGAGCCGCCCGTTCGGATGGAGGGCGCCCTGCTGGCCCTGCACGATCGGGCCCTGCTGGCCTGTGGCCGCCTGGATGGCGTCTCCTCCCTACTCCCAGACCCCGAGCTGTTCCTCTACGCCTACGTGAGGCGGGAAGCCTTGCTCTCCTCCCAGATCGAGGGCACCCAGTCATCCCTTTCCGATCTGCTGCTGTTCGAGCTGGAAGAAGCACCCGGCGTTCCCTTTGATGACGTGATCGAGGTGTCTAGTTATGTGGCGGGGCTGGAGCATGGCCTGGCACGGTTGCGGGAGGGCTTCCCCCTCTCTTCGCGGCTGCTGCGGGAGATCCACGCCCGCTTATTGGCCAGGGGCCGCGGAGCCGATCGGCTGCCCGGCGAGTTCCGGCGCAGTCAGAACTGGATCGGCGGCACCCGGCCGGGCAACGCCAGCTTCGTGCCACCGCCGCAGGGGCTGGTAGATACGTGCATGGGCCAACTGGAGCACTTCATCCATGGCACTCCAGATGGTGCGCTCTCCCTGCCAGTGCTGGTGCGGGCCGCCTTGGCCCACGTGCAGTTCGAGACCATCCACCCGTTTCTGGACGGCAATGGTCGCTTGGGCCGGCTGCTGATCGTGCTGATGCTGATCGAGGCTGGCGTGCTGCAGCAGCCGCTGCTCTATCTGAGCCTGTTCTTCAAGCAGCACCGCAGCCGCTACTACGAGCTGCTCGATGGCGTGCGCCAGCAGGGCGACTGGGAAGCCTGGATCGATTTCTTCCTCGAAGGCGTCGAGAGCACGGCGACAGCTGCCGTCACCACCGCACACCGGCTGCTGGGGTTGTTCCGCGCCGATGAGGCCCGCCTGAGCGACCTAGGGCGTTCAGGCCCCAGCGTTCGCCAGGTGTTTGCCGCCCTGTGCCGGCGCCCACTCAACAGCATCAAACAGCTGAGCACCGTCTGCAGCCTCAGCGTCCCCACCACAACCAAAGCCCTGGAGACCCTGGTGGAGCGGGGCATCGCTCGGGAGATCACCGGCGGCCGGCGCAACCGCCTGTTTGCCTACGACGCCTACCTGGCCATCCTCAGCGAAGGCGCCGAGCCGCTGTGATCTCCGTCATGGGCTGTCCTTGGGGCGGCGCAATTGGGCCAAAAGGGCCGACACCGGCAGAATTAGAAAATATGCAATATGCCGACTAATCGGGCTGTTCTAACGGCGCTAGGTAGCCAAAGCGACATCACTGAACCCCTCAAATCGTGCCAATTGGCACCAAATCAGCCCGAGACAAAGCTGCCTTAACGCTGTCCGTAAATCATGGCAATCCTTATTGCCAGCCACGCTTTCGCCCTATAACGCACAGACCGATGAAAGCCAATGAACGATTGCATCGCCGGCCGTCATAGCCCGGGCGCCCCAGGGGACTGCAGTGCCCATCGCAACAGCTGGAACACCCGCTCGACTGGCAGGTGATGTATGCCTATCCCCAGCTTCGATCGGTTCGGGCTGCTCCCAGATGGCATCCATTCTTGCTCCTTGGAGGAGGTGGACACCGTGCTCGCCTGGACCAGGCAACGGCGCCAGCTGACCGATCAGCTGCGCGACTTCATCGGCGCAGAGCTCGCTCCCTGCTTCCCCGTGCTGCCCCCGCTGGTGCTCGGTGGCAGCTATGTCACGGCAGAAGACAATCCTGCCGATATCAACCTCGTACTGGAACTGCAGCACCTAAACGACCAAGACAAGATGCAGGGGTTGCTGCTATGCCAGCGAGTCCCCACCATCTTCCTGCGCTATCGGGTCGAGATGACCCCAGCTCTACAACGCTCTGGCAACGACTTTGTCGCCTATTACCGGCATCTGAACCCTAGGAAGGCAATCGCAATGAACCTCTTCCATGGCCACAAAAAAGGTTTGCTGAGGCTGCACTAATGGCTGGCTGGATCGCTGACATTGAAGCCAAGGCCCGCATCATCCATCACGAGTTGCAGGCGGCTATCGAGCTGGCCAAGCGCACGGGCCACGATCCCGATGCGATTGCGGCTCCCTACATTGCCATGCTTGCCAAGCTTTACCGGGATGATTTCACCCTTGCCTCCATAGCGGATCAATCCGATCTGGTGGCTCAGTTCAAAGGGCCTGATCTCTCCAATCAGCAACTGCCGGTGTCGTTGGTCACCTGTGCCCTCAGCAAGCTGCGCAGCTCGATGCAGCACATCGCCAGGTCCATAGCCGGGCTGGAAGAGCAGGCAGTGCGTTGGCCAGATCACTTAGAGCCCCGTCTCTCTGGCTTGGCCCAGGGGGGCTTGGTGGTGGGGGTGCGCATCCACCAGCCGGGAGAGGGGGGCTCCGAGGAGCAAGGGAAACGGGAAGGACTCAGCGATGGGCTCTACCTTGCTGTCCGCGAGGCGGTCCGCAGCCTGCCTGCCATCCCAGGTTTAATCGCAGCAGATGGGATCAGCGAGGAGGTCTATGGCCTGTTCCCCGACCCTGCCATTCGCGACACGCTGCTGGTGGCGGCCCACAGACTGGCCCCCTCCTCGGTAGATCTAGGCATCAGCGAGCTGGTCCTGACCTGCCCAGATGACAGCGAGCGGGAGCCAATCCCGCTCACGAGAAGCAGCCACGACCTCTTGAGCCTGTGCCTGCGCGAACCTTCCAATACCCAGTTGGCCGGAAGAGATTCCATTGGAGGTGTGGTGAGTGAGATCCATCTGGATGCCCTGCGCTTTGAAATGCGCGGCCTCGGCCAGCAGCGCGGCATCCGCTGCATCTATGGCGAGCGCGACAGGGGGATCGTCCAGGAGAGCCTGGGTTGCAGCGTGCGGGTCAGCGGCAGCTACGAGGCGGCAGCCAGTGGTGAGCCCAGGTTGGTGGCCGTTGAAGCCATCGAAATCCTGAACCCGGCCGATGAACAGGTTGGCTCGCCTGGCCACTGAACCCACCTGGCTGGCCTGTTCGCTGAACCACTTGGAGCCCCACCCCGCTGAGCCCCTCAAATCAGCAGATCCGTCAGCACCCTCGGCACCGCCTCATGCCCATCGGCGTCCTGGTCATCCCCCAGCAACCAGCCCGGCTGGGGGCTTGACCCAGACACCAAAGCCCTTAGGATATTCCTTGGAGGGAATACTGGATGTGGGATGTCTCTCAGAGCGCCGTCTTTGAGGAATGGTGGGGCGAGCTCAGCGAGCAGGAGCAGGACGATGTCACGGCCATCGTTGAACTACTGGAAGAGATGGGGCCCAAGCTGCCCTTCCCCTATTCCTCAGGAGTGGAGGCCTCCAGGCACAGCCACATGCGCGAGCTGCGGATCCAGTCCCATGGCGATCCCCTCCGCGTCTTCTACGCCTTTGATCCCAACCGCAACGCCATCCTGCTGATCGGCGGCAACAAGACCGGCCAGGACAAGCGCTTCTACAAAACGATGATCCCCAAGGCGGACGCCCTCTACGACGAACACATCAAGGCCCTGCAATCCCAAACCAAACCATGACGCGCTCCTTTTCTGAACTCACCAAGGACCTCAGTGCTGAGCGGCGCGAGCGCATCGAGCAGCGCAAGGAGCAGTTGCGCGAGGAGATGACCCTCTCCGAGCTGCGCAAGGCTTTCTTGCTCACCCAGGACACCCTGGCCACAACCCTCAATGTCAAGCAGGCGGAGATCTCCAAGATCGAAAACCGGGCCGACATGCTGATGAGCACCCTGCGCAACTTCGTTCAAGCCATGGGTGGCGACTTAGAGGTCCGTGCTGTGTTCCCAGACCGCACCATCGAGATCGCCAACTTCTCGTCCCTAGCCGGCAAGCCCGCCAAGCCGCGCAGCAGCAAGAAAAAGCAGCAGCAGCTAGAGCCGCTGGTCGAGGCCTAGAGCCAACGCTGCGTGGCAGCGAACAGCATGCACCCGCCTAGGGGATTTCCCCTGGCCGAACCAGCTGAGGCTCAAGGCTGTCATGCCCCGGGATCCCCAAACCCCCGGCCAGCCCCTCAGATCAACAGATCCGTCGGCACCCTAGGCACCATCTCAGGCTCCTCTTCTTCAGGACTGTCCCCGAGCAACCAGTCCGGTTGCGGTTCGGGATCCCGGCTCAGGCCCGCCTGGGCGCCATCAAGGGCAATCACGCTCCCAGGGGCCGCTTCTGGCTCAGGATCCCGCCCCAAGGCCTTAGCAGCCGCCAGCAGCTCCGCCTTGCTGAGGGAGCTGTCGAGCTTCTGGCCATAGGTCCTGCGGGCAAAGGCCAGCAGCTCCGCCTTGGTCATCCCATCGAGCTCAGCTGGCGAGGCAGGAGTGGGGGCATCGGCTGGCTCCAGCACGTCCACCTGGAACGGCAGGCTGGCCAAAGACCCAATCGCCGCCACCACGGTCAGGTGACAGGCGACCTGGAGCAGGCGGGAATCAAGCGAAAGGGCCATTTCTGTGGCATTGGCGTAGGTGAGATCGGTAGGCGAGATCGTCTCGCCGGTGGAGGCGGTGATCTTGAGGTTCATGGCCTGCGTAAAGCCGCTGCCCTGCAGCACCGCCCGGTAGGGCTTGTCAGCCCGGGCATGGAAGGGGCCCCCCAAGAGGGCCGTGATCACTGGCCTGACTTGCGTCCCAGCTGAGTCATGACCAAGGCCAGTGCCGGGGCCTGCCGGCTGCGGCCAATCCAGTTGCCAGCCCAGGGCCAGCCAGCCGGCCAGATGGACAGGCCAGATCACCTGGAAGCTCTGGCCATCGCTGATCCGCAGCATCCCCTCCGGTTGCGATTCCGTTGCTCCAGGGGCTAGCCAGGGGGGAGAGGTGGGCTCCATCGATTCACTGCGAGGGTTTGAGACAAGGGGGATGGCTGGGGCTCAATTCAGGGCAGGGGCTGCCAACCGCATGGGGCGCAATCGCCCCCTCAGTGGGTGAGGCTCACGTGGCAGCCCGGCGGCGTAATTGGCGACACCGTGGCCCGGGCAAAGAACAAACAAGGCGCCTTGCTATTCGCCCCGTCAGTTCCAGCCAGCACCAAATTGGCGGGGTTGATCACCGTTTCGATTAGGCCACCCACCGCCGGGATCACCACGGTGGCTGCATTCACAAAGGTGCCGGTGCTGCCGTCCTTAAGCAGCGGCGCCAGGGCCAGCACCACCGTGATCGGACTACCTGCACCAGGGTGGGAGGTCGCCAAGGTGATTTGCTCGGCCGCATCGAGCGGGGTCGAGAGCCGCACCACCTCATTGCTGAGCCGGGTGCGCTCGAACGGATCGGTGGCGCTGCTGTTAATCCAGCCCACCAAGGTGGTGAGGCCATCAAGGCGCTTATTCGCCAGGGGAGCCATGGGGTTGTCCTTGGGAAAAGGGGGAAGTTGTGCGTGAATGGGTGAAATTTGCTTAAGGGCCTAGCCCTAAGACACAGCCGGGCCGATGTTGTACAGCCGCGCTGCCGCCTTGTCGTCGCAGACGGCAAAGCCCACGTACCAATCCACCCGGGTACGAAACACGGGGGCGTCTTGCACTTCTCCGAAATCGCGGACCGAGATGCCGTAGCGACCTTCAAACGGGCCCTGGAGCCCGGTCATCAGTTCATCGCCAAAGCTGCAGCAGTAAAACGAGGTCGTCTTGCCGGCCTCGCCAAAGCCGAGCACGTCCTGGCCGTTGGCGTCCTGGTCCACCACCAGGATCTCGACGTCCTCAAACCAGTGGCGGCCATCCATCACCTGGTACAGCTCACCGCCCACATCGCGGCAGGCGGCACTGATCTGGCGGCGACCGGCCTTGCTGGTGATCAACACCTTCTCGCCGCCGTTGGCGTTCACCGCATCAACGAGTTGCTCGATCCGCGTCAACTTGACCGTGCCGCCACCGTTATCGACCGTCTGCGCCCCACCAGGCACAAGCCGTTTGCTCAGGCCGTTAAAAGCCCGCGGATCGAAATTGGCATCGCCATTGAGGATCGCCGCCTCCAAGGTCAGCCGCATCGAGCGCACCTTTTGTTCGGTTTGCGATGCCCGGGCTTCTGTGCCGTTGAGGTCAACGATCGAACGGTCCACATCCAGGTCGCCGCCAAACAGGTGCACGAACTCGGTTTCGTTCGCCACCGCGCCGTAATCCCTGCGGTAGCCCTCGTTCACCGCCCGAAAGCCAACCCGGGGCAGTTTTTTCTCCTTGGCGAACTTCAGGGCCCCACCGGTGAGATTCCTAAATGGCAGCCGGCGGATCAGCTGGCCCTCTGAGAAGGTGCGGATCACGGC
>Ga0310335_100234_pt1 | contig 15631 bp, 16 predicted proteins | sample LakMicMISRFREDD7_FD_195549 | JGI IMG/M metagenome (GOLD analysis project Ga0310335, IMG submission 195549) | Enriched freshwater cyanobacterial communities from Lake Michigan, Michigan, United States - MI23.SRF.RED.D7 (v2) (version 2) | ecosystem: Environmental > Aquatic > Freshwater > Lake... | reverse complement strand
CGCTGGTCCATCTGCAGGCGAGCACCCACCTGCCGGCCTTGCATCAGCAGACGCTCTTCCTTGAGTCGGGCCTCGAGCCGTTCCCGTCTGCGCTCGATCGAGCGGTGGATGGCAAACGGTGAGCTGGCCAGCCGGCGCTGCAGGGTCATCAACGCGAAGCCCACGTTCACCCGGCGCTTGCCGCCGCCTTCCTTATCGGCGTTGCGGTCAGCCCGGTTCATCTCCTCGCGGACGTACTCGGTGACCTTCTCGTAAAGCAGCTTCTCGCTGGGGCTCAGCTCGTACTGGGCGGTGTAGCTGCGGCGCTCCGGGAAGAGCTTCTTGCCTTCAAAGGTGTAGAGGTCTTCCTTGACCAGCCGGCGCATCAGGTCGGTGGGGTCGCTGCGGTGAACGGAGTCCTTCTCCTTGCCGGCAAAGCGGTCCTCATCCAATAGGGCCATGAAGGCCTGGAAGTCTTCGTCCTTGCCGTTGTGCGGGGTGGCCGTCATCAACAGCAGGTTGCGGGCATGGTTCCCGACCCGCTGGCCCATCTGATAGCGCTTGGTGGGCTTGAACTCCCCACCGAAGTAGTGGGCGCTCATGCGGTGGGATTCATCGCAGACCACCAGGTCCCATTCCGGTGCCTGCTCCAGCCGGGTCTGCAGCTCCTGGTCCCGGGAGAGCATGTCCATGCGGGCGATCAGCAGGGACTTCTCGGCAAAGGGATTGCCCAGCCCCGTGGCATTGATCAGATCGCGGGTGAGCAGCTCGAACTGCATCTCGAACTTCTCCTTGAGTTCGTCCTGCCACTGCTCAGACAAGGATCCAGGGGCCACGATCAGGCAGCGCTCCAGCTCGCCGCGGATCAACAGCTCCTTGATCAGCAGACCGGCCATGATCGTCTTGCCGGCTCCTGGGTCGTCAGCCAGCAGGTACCGCATGGGTTGGCGCGGCAGCATGTGCTCGTAGACCGCGCTGATCTGGTGGGGCAGCGGGTCGATGCTGCTGCTGCTGACCGCCACAAAGGGGTCGAAGAGGTAGGCCAGCCGAATCCGTTCGCCCTCTGACACCAGGCGGAACTGGTCGCCGCTGCCTTGGAAGCTCCACTTGCGGCCTCCGGCCACCAGCTCCAGCTCGGCTTCCTTATCGCGGAACAGGATCTGGGACTGCAGGTTGCCCTGGCCGTCGCGGTAAACCACGTTGGCGGCTTCGCCCATCATCTGGACGCTGACGATCCGCACGGCCTCCCGACCGATCAGTCCGGTGACTTGGGCATCAGGGACGAGGTCTTCCAGCCGCAGGGGCATGGAGGGGTAAACGGTCGTCTTGCCAGTCTGCACGGAAAGGAAGGAAGACGCACCCCGCGCGGCTAGCGCTTTGAGGTGAAATCATGCGTGGATTGCATAGAAATGTCTGTCAGCAAGGCGGGGTGAAAGCAACTGATGTCAAGAAGGAGTGACGGTCCCGGTCAAGAGCATCTGACCACGCCTCGCCAGCTCTCACACGAGGCCGCTGCAAGCGGACGGTTGCCGGCGAGGTCCTGAGGCAATCAAGACAATCCAATGCACGGTTGGGTGGATGGGTCGTACAACGCATCCCGATGAAAGCCAGCTGGCGCCGTTTAGACGGGGGTAGACAGGGTAGACAGGGTCACAGGAAGACTTTCTACGAATCTCTCCCCCCCCCCTTGGCGTGTGGCTAGAAGACAATGACTAATGTAGAAACCAAGAGAAAAGAATACTCTTAGACAGCAAGGAGTTACCCAAGTAAACAAAGCATAGCTACACCCAATCCTGAGGAGGATGATCAAGGGATCCAGCCATCGATGGGTTGGGTGACGAGCGCTCAGGGAAGAACCAGACACGTGTCTGCTTTCCGTCAAGACAGATTCGACGATTGGAGTAGCCAAGCATCTTCAAGGCATCACTGATCGGCAGAGAGGCCGAGGCGTGGCGATCGATGGCAATGTCAAGGTAGTCATAGACGGTATGCATACGGACGTAGTCACGACCTTCATGGGTCGCTACCGCACCATTGCATTTGGCGGCAAATGCTGATGGCGTGGCTTGGGCCAACTTGCTGATGTAGGGGTTGTCAGCAAAAAAGCCGTCCATGTAGCTCTTGATCTCAGCGAGCTCGTGACTCATGAAGTGCCAAGGCTGTAGGCCCTGGGCCCTGGCCTCTCGGTAGGCATGGACAGCCGCCGACCAGATGGCATCGCGGTGCTGCTCCAGGCAGGCAAGGTCAACCATCGGTTGGTGGGTGGAATCGCCCTGCGGGCTCTTGCCGGTCACATAGATGGGCAGGAAGCGACGGTTGCCAGTCGGGTCCTTCAGGAAGGTATCGGTGTTGGTGGCGCCGACAAGGACAAACGCCCGCGGGAAGTCAAGTTCATTTTCATATTTACGCGCCGAGCGATCGATTGAGATGCTGATCAGGTTCTTGAAGATCTCAACCTGATCACGCTTGAAATGGCGCTCGGTCTCATCGAGGACGACAATCCAGCCACAATGGAGCTGGTGGGGCTTCTCTGCAAGGTTATGCAGCGGAACCTGGTTGAAAGAGGTCCAGGGATGCGTTTGCGTGTCAGCAGGCACAGGTGGTGTCAGCAATTCCAGGAAGCGGCTTTTGCCAATGGCCTGATCACCAACCAGGATGGGCATCCATTGCACGGGGCATCCAGGTTCAAAAATGCGGGCAACGGCAGCAATCAAAAAACGCCGCAACACAACATCGCCCAGTGAAAGACCACTTCCCAGCGTGGGGTTCCTGGCTGAGTCTTCAGGGAGGCCGAGAATGGTGGAGGCAACCTCGTCAAAATGGGGCCAGGGCGTGACGGAGTCAGCACAACGGTTGAGATAATCCTTGACCGGGTGATACGCGTTGAGCCTGCCCATGTAACGTGCAGCGTCAGTGACGGCAGTCTTGGGAGGAAACCTCTCAAGTTCCAATGCAATGGTGATGTAGATCGTCGTAATATCTTCGATTTCGCAGGTCGCATCATTCCTGATGTACTCATAGCGCTGTGTCAAAAGGTTTAATCGCAAGCCTGGATAGTGCTTAGCGATGAGGTTCTTGACGACGACAGCCTCGGGCATGCCCTGCTTTGCACCCTGGCGGCGGGCGCCTGGTGTCACAGGGGGATCAAGATCATCGTCAGTGAAATCAAAGTCATCGTCCTCGTCAAACTCAACGGCGTCGGGGGCCGCGCCGTTAGACGCCAAGTGCCGATCGGCATCAGGTTGGGCCAGCTCAGCAGCACCTCGCTGAACTAGGCCCGGCGCAATGGGTTCATGGAGATCAAACAGGCTCCGGGTTCTGTCGTTCAGCCCATCAACGCTTGGAGCCTCATACGGGTCTTCGGCCAGGAAGTCCTCATGGTCGTAGCCCGCCACTCCCGTCTGGCTGAAAAATGATTCAGCGCCTGAGACTCTGATCTCCTCGGGAAGGCTATGACGCCAATCGGGGTCCTGCTGACTGGCGAGATAAAAGAGTGTCGTTAACGAGGTGCGGGTAGAGCGAAAGGAGGCATAGAACTTTTCGCTGCCCTGGCGCTTGCGATGCCCAGTGGTGTGATGGCATCGGCTTGCCCAGTCCTGCCAAGCAGCAAGCAAGGCATCCCCGGCGGAGGATGCGGCGGCCGTCACCTTGACGAAGCGGTCCCGCTCGCCATCAACGGTGGGGTCAAGCACGTGCTCAAGGACGTGGATGGCTTGAGCAATGGTGCGGTCGTCGTAGTCATGATCCACCTGGGAATGAACGGCTGATTCCAGGGAATGCTTGCTGCACAGCGTGGCAACAAGCTCTGCTGGCAGCGCAACGTCAGGCTGGAACAGTGGATGCAGGGCTGAGTCATTGCCATAGAACAGCCGACAAGGGTCGGTACAACTTGGATCACCGCCCAGTTCACGGGCCAGTGCGTTCAGGAGTTGCGTGTACTGATGAGCTGATGCAATGCGATGCGGGAGTCGGAACAGGATGCGAAAGCGATGGGCGCCATCCGCCGAACCATGGCTGCAGGTGGTGTAGATCCATGCGGCATGGGCCGCCAGCTCGTGACTCATGAAGGCGTCAAGAGTCATCCCATGGTCGATATCAACCACTGCGAGATCGGCGTGGCTGAAAGCAGATGAGGAGCGATGCTCTGACGTCATCACTGCCGGAATGAACGCCTTGCCCTCGGAGACATGCTGACGCAGTTGGTCAAGTGTTACGGCACGGCCCTTCCAACCCCTGCCGAATTCTGCTCTGAAATTGGTGGGTTTGTTCTTGATTGCGCTGTGCAGACTGACAGCGACCTCATCGCACTCAAGCAGCGACGAATCAGTGGTCTTTTCCATTGAAGCAGTCATCAACGATCAATACAATGAACAATCAAAACATTGCCAAATAAGGTTCCAACTGCGCTAATTCCATGCAGCTGAACTCGTGTGGCCGGCCCTGCAGGTAGGCTGAATAAGCAGCACTCCAAAGCGCGTCACGTTCGGCGTCGAGTCGACCCATATCAAGCAATGACGCATAGGACTGTCGGGTTTTGCCAGGACTTTTGACTTGGATCGGCAGAAAAAAGGAACTGCCCGATTTGGGTTGACATGGCAGCCTGCCGTACGAGGTTCCAGCAGCGATCCATTGGCGCGGGACGATCGTTGGCGCATACACGGATTGCATTGAGCGATCCGTGGTGGATAGCAGAAACGCGTGGATGTCCCGCGAATTCTTCCTCGCAAAGCACGTGCGGACGTCGTCGTAGACCACGATCCAGCCTTTCTGCAGATGCCCCGACCGCCTGACGGTGGACAGGCACTGGTAGTCAACGATGTTGCACCAAGGCTGATTGCCGCACTGACGCCCCGCAGGCGGTATCAAGTGCTCCAGAAACAGGGTCTGGATGTGTTGGGTCCAGCCGTTCAGGACGAGCATCCAGTCATGGACGCAGCCGGGCGCGATGGCTCGTGCGACGGCGCCGATCAGGAACCGTTCAAGGATGACATCGACCACCCTTCTGCCTTTGTCTGGGCCAGTAGTGACAAGGCATTGGTGCTGGGGGGACTTGGTGTCACTGAGCAGCTCCGTGGCCGCATGGGGGAAGATCGGCGACGGCTCCGTCGTTGCCAGGCAGTGATCGAGGTAGCGCTGGACAGGGTTGAAGCTGTTCTTCAGCGCACAGACACTGACGTAATCGGTGCAGTATTGCTTGCAATAGACGTGACCGGAGCCTTCGCTGAGGCGGAGGTGCAGACGCTCCGGTGGCTCCACGTCCTGCGGATTGGAGAAAGGTCCAGACTCCATGCTCCGGGAGACCTGATTGAAACGAAGTCCTGGATGGATGGTGCGGAGCTGCGCCGCGATGGCTTCCAGGTCTTTGCTACGTGAGCGACTGCGGGACACGGGCGCAGAACGGTCAGGCGCTTGCTGACCAAGGAGAGGTAAATCCATAGTGAAAAAAATGTGCCCATAGGGCCGATTGCCCTGGGCAATGAAACGCTAGCGACTGTGAATGACCGATTGTTTTGGAGAATCCTTGCGGCCACTGGATATGGTGTGTTCTGGTCCGACGTCTATTCGATTTCGCTAGGGTTATCTGGTTCGCACGGTTGCCACAGGCGGCTCAGATCGGGCTGGACCGGTGGCTCCAATCAAGGCGCAGTCATGTCGAGACGAGTCAACCGGAGCAAGACCACCGAGAAGGAACGGTGTCGATTGATGGGTGCCTTGCTGGATCGGGCCTCGAGATTTCACGATTTGAGCCGACGTCAATTGGCGCAGCAACTTGGCGTTTCAGTGAGCACCGTCAACAACTACTACCAGGGCCACGTGGATCCGCTGCACTGCCGTCTGGTGATCCAGCAGCGGCTGGCTGATTTGAATGGGTCGACCATCGACGAGGTGGCCCGGTTCTACGCCAGCGGTGATTGGCACGTGATCGGCCTGAAGGATCCCACCTTGGCCAAGAGCACATGCCGCGGGTTGCGGCGCAACAAGGAACGGCGGCCTGTGCTGCGGCAACCATCCGATGAGCCGTCACCGCTGTTGATGGCAGGCATCCGATGGAAGATGCGCCAAGTTCGGGAGGCCAAGGCCGCTGCCGCTGAAGCTGCGGCTCAGGCAGTCATGGGGAAGGATCCGGTGACTGAATCAACCGGCGCCATCGCTGACGAGGCGAATTGAGCGTCATGCACTGAATACCAATAAAAAATGCCCGACCGTGTTGGCCGGGCTTTGTTAGCAGCTGCTCGTGAGCAGGAGATCAGAGCCTGCAGGGCTGTTGATTCAGGAAATGGTTCTCCAGGTAGGCCATGAACCCATTGGCCGTCCGAGCTCGAGCACCTTCCAGCTGGGAGCGGAAGGCGACATCCTTGCGGCCAATCCGTTCGTGGCTGGTGTACTGGGTGACGGTCGAGGCCAGGCGCCAGGCATTGGCCGAGCGGGTGTTGCGGTCACCGCCGATCAACTCCTGCGCGTAGATACGCTCCAGTCGGCGCACGATCCTGGAGTTGTCGTCGTCGTCTGAAAAGAAGTCGCGCAGTGCGGCGCGGGCGGTCTCCATATTGATGGGGGTTTGGATCAGACGTTCCTTGGTCTGGTCGTAAGCACGGCACTGGCGCAGGGCATGGGCCAACACACCGTGCACCGTGCTGGCGTCCAGTCCGCAGGTGTGACTGAGCTTGAGCTCGCAGGTGTTGACCCGGCGTGCCAGCCCGTTCGCGCAGATCAATTCGTTGGCGATTACGACGACTCTTGGACGTAGTGATTCCCCGAAGGATTCAGTCAGCAGTAGCCAATGGTCGGTGCGGTCCTCGCTGGGGATGTAGCGCGAGGAGCCGCGGCGACTGATGGCCATGCCGTCGCGGCTTGCGGCAGGGGTGCTGGCACCGTCATCCAGCAGATTGCCGGTGCGATCGGTCAGCTTGGCTCCCATGTACAACGTCTTGCCGTCGCCGTAAGAGCCCACCACGTCAAGGCTGATGGCTTGATCGGAGGTTGCACAGAAGCTGCGGAAATGATCCAGGAAAGTGGATGGCTGAATGATGTGCCGGCGGCGGCCAAAAAAGCCGAGCATCGCCTGGTTGTCATCCCGTAGCCAGAGCTGACAATCGGAGTAGGTGCGGCCGCGGGCCTCTGCTGCAGTCCGCACCACCTGAAAATCACAGCCGATGGAGCGCAAAATCTCCTGATTGCTCATCCAGCTGTGGACTTCCGCTGCCGTGCCATGAAACAGATGGCGATCGGCGCGGTTCAGTTTGCTGGTTGTTGGAACGGTGGCCGAATCAAGGCATGAGGTCATGGTCATGGTGCGATGGGTTGCGGGTGCATGTGAAAAAGCCCTGTCGTCACGGCTGACAACAGGGCTGTGATTCCTATGGAATGGGCTGCGCCAACGTCTGCTCAGCTGGAAGCGACGACGATCGGTTCGCTGAGCAGATCCCCGAAGACCTCAGGGCCCAGGTCAGGCTGGCCAAGGCGTCGACGCAGGTTGTTGACGGCAAGCAAGATGTCGAGTGGGGCGTAGCCGATGGCATCGGCGGTGGACCAGTAACCGCGCGGGGGGATCACCGCACGGCCCGAGGCGAGAAGAACGTCCACGAAATAAATGGACTCCCCGCTGCGGGTGGTGAGGCCGACCTCATCGCCAACGCAGAAGCCGCCAGCCGTCAGCCCATGCAGGGCGGTTCGGACCGGCCAGTTGCGATCCTTTTCGCCTGTACCGATTCGCAGGCGCAGCTGGTTGATCTGGTCGGGGAGTGGCCCCTGGAGATCAATGGCGAGGTACAGCCGTCCGCCATGGGGTTGATCAGCGCCGGCAGGGACGATGTCAATGCCAAGCAGCAGACCGGCAAGGCCAACCACGATGGGATTTGTGTTAGCGCGGGCATTGGCGCCGTATGCACGCAACAGCCCTGCCTGATCGGGGCCATAGCGCGTGATTCGTACGGCTTTCAAATCCCATCCCAGCGGATTGCTGGGGCTGGTCGGCTTGTAGTTGCTGAGATCCGGAAGGGGTTCCGCCGTTGCAGAAGAGTGATCGTTCGGCACCGAGGCTTCTGGCGCCGGTTGAGCTGATGGCGCTTGATCAGGCGTTGTTGTCAACGCGACGTCGTCTGGTCGGTGATGCCGCGCGGTCGGGCAAGGAATTGTGGTCATGGTCAATTTGTGCAAAGGGTTGAAAAGGTGCGTAGGCGGCAAGCCGGAAGAGCTCGGCCAGCTGCGGCAACAGGGCATGGGCATGGGGCGCGCACAGGAGGCGCGCGTTGCCGATGCGAGGGATCAGCGCGGCGGGTTCGGCCAACGGTGTGGCCGTGAGGAACCAGGCCCCACGCGAACTGGCGGGGATCAGAAGAATGTGCCGCTGGGCTCGGATCAACCAGAAATCAGGCCGTGCGGGTGCAGCGGCAGGAAGGCGCTGCAGCCACGCCTGTGTCGCCTGGCGTGCAGCCATTTCATGTGGTGGCGGAGCTGGCCTCCAGTGCTGGGGCCGCTTCTGATCCACGGCTGAGCTGACTGTTGAATTCCGACTCGGCGAGTCGTCTGGCCCGGCGTTCTGCCTGGTCAAACAACCGCGCGGTGTAAACCTGCTCGGCGCTCAGGGCATAGTGACGGGAGCCCTGAATGCAGAGTCGCCCGTAGGTGATCGATCCATCGGGGGCAATGAAGCGATCGGCCGGATTGTCGACCGATAGCCGCTCGAGGGCGTGGTCACTCTTGAAGCCCAACAGAAGGGCTGTTTCGCGTCGCGCCAGGCCAGCTTGAGCGCGCGTCGCGACGCCGAGCTCAAACCGGCTCCAGTTGTCGCCGCTGTAGAAGCGGACAAACGCAGGACCGCACTTGATGTCCATGGTGTTAATGGGAAAGCGATGGAAACCCAAGTCCTGGACTTGAGGGAGAGGAGGAACCTGGGCAGCAGAAAACCCCGCACAGCCATGGCTGAACGGGGTTGCAAGGTCGTTGGCAACGGCGTCAAGCCGCTGTGATGCACTGCTGATCAGATCCAGCAGACAGACCGGAGCTGCCCTGCCAGTCGGTACCAGAAATCAACGAGAGCTGTTGGCGCAGGTGACGTAGACCTCGACGCCGACGGCGCTGCACGGAAGTGGCAGAGGTCTGCAGTTGGCTGGCGGCCTGCCGCAACGTCTGGCCGCGCAGGAGTGTCAGGCGGATCGCTGCGGCTTCCGCGGCGGGGATCTGCTCCAACACCGAGTGAAGTGCCTCCCAATCGGGAGTTCTCGCGGTGCTGTTGGCAGGCTGTGGTTGCTGGTCCAACCAGCTGCCGCCATGGGGATGGGGCGCATCAAGGCTCTGGTGGCTCAGCGGTACGTGACCGCGTTCATGCACGGGTCGCGGGACCCGTACAAGCCGCGCACCATCGCGCAGGTGGTGATGCAAAGCGCCGCGAATGCAGCTGTTGAGGTAAGGAGCAGCAGGCCGATCGGGATCGCAACGTTCAGCAGCCCGGACCAGTGCCTCACGTGCGATCTGAATCAGATCGTCCTTCTCGAGGAGTGGGGCGTAGCAACGTGCCCAGCGCAGGGCAATGGCATCGGCTTGCGCAAGGTGGGCCAGAACGAGCGCGTCACGATCCGATCGCGTTTGACGCTGTCGCAGGGATGAACGCATGGGAGGAGCCGGCTCTGGGCCGGGCGAGGGAACCCAGCGCACCAACAGGCCGATGCAATGCATGGCTGTAATGGCGCCCTCACCCAGAGCTGAACGCCCCGCTCAGCCCGCGCCGCCAGCCAATACAACGCGCATCAGCATCGCCAGATCGAGCTTCGGTGGGAGCAACAGAAGCCATCGCGCATGGCGGCGGGCGCGCGGCTGGCACACCACATGCATGCACCTATGCGCATTTGAGCATATGTATGTTAAAAGTGCAGGAGCCGCGGAATGCGGCCACAGCACGAGCGACGCAGACGTCCAGGCGCGGAGGCTTTCTTTTTTTGTTTGGCAAGGATGCGAGCCCGACTGGGGTGTTTGATGTCCCGCGCGCGGCGCAGCAAAAAACCAAGGCCCTCGCGCGAGGCCGCGCTTCCACGGGAATAACACAATTGAGAATGGTTCTTATTAGCAATTGACAAAGATGGACAGTGTTCTGGGCCTCGTTTCGGCTCTGGCCGGGCCCCTGATGGAATCACCGCACGCTGCACGGAACGAGGAGCGGATGTCCGCCGCAAAGCCGTCTTCCGGCTCCTACCCGTCTCGTCATGAAAGCCTTCCTTGCAGCAACCTTCGCGCTTGTCGGCATCACAGTTGCCCCCATGAGCGCCAAGGCGAGCGGCTACTGCGCTCTGAACCGTTCTGGGGACTACATGTGCCTCCACAATGTCTATGGATACCAGGGAACATCGGTCAAGCAGGTCGTGATCTCCTCCGATGGAGGGCGTCCACGCAGCTTGTATATTGACTGCGGGAATCCCTACTGGGAATACGGGTCTATTCTTGATGTTGCTTGCTCGCAGTATCGCACTGCAAGTTACTGATAATGTTGGATCAAGGACTAAAAGACCCTTGAAATCGTATTGAGCGCTCCAAACCACGGGAATAGCGTCCTTTCCTGATCGAAAGGGCGCTTTTTGATGTGGTCAAACGGTCAAAGACAGTGGGCAGAAGCCTTCTGGCCAGCACAGAATCTGCAGTAGTCAGTCGTCAGTGCCCGGAAACATCAAAGATCCAGTGCTGAGGCGCTTGGACGCTGGAAAAGTGGCGTCTTTGGGGTCTCTCTCTGCTGTTGAGCGCTCAACATTGAGGCGACAACAGCGCCAAGCACAACCAGCCACGCAAGGGAAGTGATTGCAGCAACGCGCAGTGCGGCGGCATGGCCAAGCGATGGAGGGTTCTGGCTCTTGCTGTCCTGAATCGGCTCCCCATCGAGCAGTGCACGACAGCGCTGCAGGCCACCTCCGGCCCAGAACAGGCCCCACGCCCGCTTGTCGAGCTGCAGGGCCACCCACCGGCGTGAGCGGGCATCGCTGCGAATGAGTTGAACAGCCTTGGCCATGCTCCAGCTGCGGCCGCTGGCAAGGGATGGCTGTGATTCAAGCAACAGCCCACCCTGCGGATCGCGGGTGTACCCCACAGCAAGCTGCAGAGAGAAGACATCGATGATCTGCATACGGGCCTTGGGTCCGCGGTCTTCGCTCTGGGGTGACCAGAACACCAGAACACCACTTTCTGTGGCGATGCAGCGCTCCATCTGCACATTGACAGGCATGGTGGTTCAGATCAACGGCAAAAGGGACAGATAGAAGTCGCGCGCATGGCGAACTCACCGCTGCTGACGCGAGGCCTGGGCCTCCAGCTGATGCTTGTAGAGCACCGTGAGATTCTTGCAGTAACGGAACACCTGGTCATTGCTGAGCTCAGGGTGCTCCAACTCTGTCTTGGCGTAGCAATGGTCTGTGAACCGCTGCGCTTGACGGGTTGCAGCATTGAACGCTGGCGCTTCCTGCAATGCAGGGATGAGCAGGATCAGAAACAGCAGGGCTACGAACCCACCTGCAGAGGTGACAAAGCAGAGCAGCAACAGTTGGGGCGCCTTCCATGCCAAGGCCGTCACCGGCAGATGGGCCGAGTCAACATTGACCTTCACGGCAGGTTGAGACGATGGAGGTTGGGATGACGTCATCGGGGTCCTCGTGGCGTTGCTTGGCGTGGTGGCGTGGACCATCCAGTCACCAGCCACCCCAGGAGCGGGTGCGGCGGTTCTCCTGCTGGAACTGCCTGTACACGTCGCCATAGGGATTCATCTCGCGAATCTGCTGGCGGTATTCCCTGCCACCGCCTTGATAACCAGGAAATTGCTGGTTCCACTGGTTGTACTGCTGGCGGTAGGGGTTGTAGTTCTGAGCGTGCGCAGCAGAAGCGCTGGCCACAAGCATGGGAACGGCGATCAGGGCAGAGACGAGAGAACGGGTCATGGGTTGGGTGGCTGCTGGCCACGGATCAACGACGCCAGCTCCTCGTTTCAGGCCGGTCGCGTTGATTCCGGCTACCGATCAGGCAGCGTCCTGGGCCGCCAGACCCAGCTCGCCTGCCAGCTTTCGGTGCAGGGCCTGCATCTGCTGATCCGTCGGTTCAGCCGCCCCTTGCCGTTGCAGGGCATCGACCTGCTCAACAAGCCGCGCCGTCAGCGCACTGGCGGTGCAGGGATGTTCGATCGGGCGGTACAGCTGCCGCCATGGCGAGAAGGCACGCTCCAGAAACGCTTCCAGTTGTCCGCCCTCAAACAGCCGCACCACCGGGTTTTTGGCAGCGCGGTTGAGAAGCTCGATGAGCGAGGACTCTCGAATCGAACCCAGCCAGCCGCCGCCTGGTGCATAAAGACAGCTGCGCAGCCCGCCGTCTGGGTTGATGTGCAGGTAGTACGGCCGGTGAAAACCACTGCCGCGGCAGGGAGAGCCGCCGGCCATCCGGGCCAGATCTGCAGCTGTTGGCGTGGCCGTTGTGCTTGCGGCGGTGCTGTGCCCGACATCAACCATCTCCATCGGGGTCTCAATCAGCAGTCGGGGCTGGCGGCCATGGAGTGCCCGCACCAGTGCTTGCCTGGCCTGCTGCGCCAGCACAGGGTCGGGATCCGTTGCCACCACCTCATAGGCCTGGCCGGTGGTCTCGCAGAGCGCGGCGAGATGGATCACGCGCGGCAGCAACTGCGGGTATTGCCGGTAGCGATCATCAAGACTGAACACAAGCCGGGCCAGACCGCGCTGCCGCAGGGCCGTCAACACGGCTTGATCGTCGTCAAACACCTCACGGCCAAGGGTGATGGAGCGCTGCTGGCTCCACCAGCCGTTGGTGTTCAAGCGGGTGGGGATGCCGAGTCGCTGGGTCTGCTCAAGCAGTTCAAGCACGGGGCTCCCCGGCTGAAACACCTCACCACCGGTGATGTTGACGCCACGGCCCACAAGGCTAAGCCAGTGGGCCTGCTGAATGGCCTGCAGCGCTGCCTCTGGGTCAAGCCAGTGCAAAGCACCGAGCGGTCGTTGGTGCTGCTGCAGGCAATGGCTGCAGGCCAGGTTGCAGCCATAGGTCAGCTCAAAATTGATGCCGGTGACAAAGAGGAATGGAAGCTTGGCCTCGTTCGGAGGCATGGCTGCCCGCTGGGCCAGCCCCAGGTGCTCCAGTTGGGCCACCACTGCCGGTGCCATGGCGTCAATCGCAAGCCCCTGGGCACTGCGGGCCAGGCGCGCGAGGTCATTGGGGTTCAGATCAGGCCCAAGGCACTCGAGTGCCCGATCCAGCAGCCGTCGCTGGCGCAGATGCCGCAGCGCAGCGGTCGGGTACAGGGCTTGATCGGCACTGAAGCCAGGGCGCAGGTTCATGAGAAGGTGCCGCCACTCCAGCTCAATCCAAGGCTGCGAACCTTGCTCACATCGATCACACGATCCAGGGTTGCGCAATAGGTTGGGTAAAGCCCTGCCACCTCACTTGAGGGGTCGGCGACATGGGCCAGACCGCCGGCAAAAGAAGACAGCCGCACCTGGGGGTTCGGGTGGTGGCCGTGAACTGCTGTGTTGCCGATCTGTACCATCATCTTGAGGGCCTTGACGGCTTCTTCTTTGCTCATCAGGCCGTGCTGGGCGTAGTAACCAAAGACAACACCTGCAAAGCAGTCACTGACGACTTCTTGCTCCATGGCTGACATGCTGTGACCGCTGAGCGCGATCAGGTGATGGCCCCATTCGTGAGCCAGGGTGAGTTCCACTTCGATGGGTTGTTCAAACACAAGACCCTCAGCACCAAAATTGATCTTGATGGCCTGGCAGCGAGGGCTGTAGAGACCCAGAGATAGGCCATCAAAACAACCTTCCATGGTGCGGTTGATCAGCACCTGGGGCATGGCGAGTGCAGCGGACCGCTGGCGCAACGCCACAGCCTGAATTCGCGCCAGGGTGCCAGACAGCTTGGAGTAATTCGCCATGCCTGCATTGAGGTGATCAAACTCGGCGGGCCAGGTGCTCGCATGCACGCGCGAGGTCATCTGCAGCGCCGGATCGGGCGCAGCAGGGGGTGCCTCGATCGGCCTGCTCAGGGCTGACGTAGCCGGTGCAGGCTGTGAAGACTGAGAAACGGAATTCCTTGCTTCAGACCATTGGCTCAGCACTTGCTTGAAGCCGCTGTCAAAAAACACCGCTGCCGCGCTCAAAAGGGCGCAACTGATCGCCAACTGCGCCCAGCAGCCGCTGTTCTTGGGGGGATAGCTGGCGCCAGGTCTAAAGCCTTGCAGTGCTTGCAAACGTTGTTGCACATCCATGGCCCGCCGCCGATTGATTCCATCGGGCCCCTCGCTATGGGCGATCGCCAGCCGTCTGTAGTGGTTGAGGTCTTTGCGCAGGCTGCTGATCTGCTGCCTGTGTGTGTTTGCGGAGGTCATGGCCGCTTGATCGGGCTCCGTGGCAGACAGCGACCTCTCGTTCTGGCTGCGTTGCCACGATTCCACAGGCTCAGGCTGGATGCTGCCTGTTGGACAGCACAGGCCTGATCACCCGCTCCAGCAGGGTGCGAAACGCGTCAAAACCGCTCAGGGATGCACCTGTTGATTCATCGCAGTAGAGACCTCGCCTGACCTCAATCATCACTGAGATGACGCGTTGATCCGTTCCCAGGTAAGCAAGGGGCACAAGCGTTCCGGCAAACGGTGCATCAACCGCGACGCTCAGACCCTCAGCCCTGAAGCCCTCGAGCAGCCCACGGGTGATCGGCTCAGGAGTGTGAAACGCATCGGTGCCAATGCAGATGTCCGGTCGCTTCGGGCTCTGATCGGGCTCACTGGGCAGGGGAACGGTGGCAAATGAATGGCAGTCAAGGATGACCGCACAGCCATGGGTCTGGAGGGTCGAGGCAACCAGGGCTGTCAAGCCTGCGTGATAAGGCTCATACAGCTCTTTCACGCGGGTTTGACGGTCAGCTTCCGAAAAGCGTGCGAGCACTGCACCATCGGTGGTCTGGGTATAAAAGGCGCCCTGCCCTACACGAGCCATCGGCTCAGATGCATCATCTACAAAACGCTCTGGATCAAAGGCGAGGCGGGAGATGGTGTTGACGAAGAGTCTGCCGCCCAGATCTGAGACCCAGGAGAACAAGGCCTCGGTGTGCCAGTCGGTCAGCTTGATGATCTGTTGGTGAAGATCAGCATCGCCCAGAACGATGGATTGCCGCAGCTGCTGTGGGATTGCCGTGGCTGAGTGGGGAATGTGCGCGATGATCGGCGCACACAAGTCCAGATTTCCGGCGACACATCGATAGGGCAGCACGGCCATAGATGCTTGGAGTGGGGCAGGGTAACGCAAGCCAACTGGAAGCAGAACTCTGGGCTTGATGCGAGCCAGGCAAATCACGGTGCATCTGTCACCAGGCGGCGCTGAACAGCTCAGAGAGTACGCAGCGCCTGATCCAGGCCTTCCACCACATTGGCAAAGAATGGAAGGTCGAGGGTGTCGATGGTATCGCTCATCTCGTGATAGTTGGGATTGCGCATGAATGAGGTGTCGGTGACCATCATCGCGTTGTAGCCCAGATCCCAGAATGGGCTGTGATCACTGAGACGCACATCTGGCAGGAAACGGCCGCTGTCAGGTACGGGTAGGGCTTTGGTGATCACGTGGTTGCCCATGGCACGGGTCAGACCAGGCAGCATCAGCGCAGACCTGGCATTCGCCAC
>Ga0310335_100232_pt1 | contig 15681 bp, 16 predicted proteins | sample LakMicMISRFREDD7_FD_195549 | JGI IMG/M metagenome (GOLD analysis project Ga0310335, IMG submission 195549) | Enriched freshwater cyanobacterial communities from Lake Michigan, Michigan, United States - MI23.SRF.RED.D7 (v2) (version 2) | ecosystem: Environmental > Aquatic > Freshwater > Lake... | reverse complement strand
CCCCCGATCAGCTGTGCGTGCTGGCCACCGGCCCCCTCACCAGTGAACCCCTGGCGGACGACCTGCGCGCCTTCACCGGCCGGGCCGACTGCCACTTCTTCGATGCCGCCAGTCCGATCGTGGATGGCGAGAGCATCGACCTCACGGTGGCCTTCCGCGCCTCCCGCTACGACAAGGGCGACGCCGACTACATCAACTGCCCCATGGACAAGGAGCAGTTCCTGGCCTTCCGCGAGGCGCTGCTGGAGGCCGAGCAGGCGGAGCTCAAGGATTTCGAGAAGGAGAGCGCCACCTTTTTCGAGGGCTGCCTGCCGATCGAGGAGCTGGCCCGCCGCGGCGAAGACACCATGCGCTACGGCCCGCTGAAGCCCATTGGCCTGTGGGACCCGCGCTGGGGCGACGTGAACGACCGCGATGTGCGCCGCGCCAAGCGCGCCTATGCGGTGGTCCAGCTGCGCCAGGAGGACCGCGACGGCCGCCTCTGGAACCTGGTGGGCTTCCAGACCAACCTCAAATGGGGCGAGCAGAAGCGCGTGCTTCGGCTGATTCCTGGCCTGGAGAACGCCGAATTCGTGCGCTTCGGGGTGATGCACCGCAACACCTTCCTGGAGGCCCCGCAGCTGCTGGATCCCACCCTGCAGTTCCGCCAGCGGCCGCGGTTGCTGGCGGCGGGCCAGATCACCGGCACCGAGGGCTACGCCGCCGCCGTGGCCGGCGGCTGGTTGGCTGGCACCAACGCCGCCCGCTTGGCCCGGGGTCTCGAGCCCATCAGCCTGCCGGCCATCTCGATGATCGGCGCCCTCACCCACTTCATCGCCGAGGCCCCCAGCGAAAAGTTCCAGCCCATGCCCCCCAACTTCGGCCTGCTGCCGGAGCTGCCCGAGCGCATCCGCGACAAACGCCGCCGCTACGGCGCCTACCGCGACCGCGCCCTGCAGGCCCTCGCCGCCCTGGGGGAGCAGGTGGAGCTGGTGGAGCAGCCGCCGTTGTTAGCACTGGCCTAACGGCCGCCCCGTCGCCGGTGGGGGCAATGGCGGCGCAGCGGGGAACCCTCAAGGGGGCTCCACCTGAGGGGCAGCGGAGGTGGTCTGAACGCCGTGTCCGCCATCTGGTCAGCCTTAGTCAGACCGTGCACAGTCGCGCCATGCCACACCCCCCAGACCGGCAACCACCCGCCCCAGGCGCGCTCCATGGCGGCCTGCCGGTGGTGAACATGCTGCGGGCCAAAACCCACCTCTCACGGCTGGTGCAGGCGATCGAAAGCGGGGCCGTGGCGGAGATCCTGATCGCCCGCCATGGCCGCCCGGTGGCGCGACTCACCGCCCTCAAGGCCCCCTGCAGCGGCATCCGCATCGGCCTGGCCAAAGAGCCCGCCCCCAGCCAGCTCCCCCCCGAAGCCGGCTGATGCAGCTGCTGCTCGACACCCTCAGCTTCCTCTGGTTGATCCACGACGACCCGCGTCTCGGGCCCCAGAGCCGCGGCCTGATTCAGCACCAGGCCGACGTGGTGCTGCTCAGCGCCGCCTCCCTATGGCAACTGGCCCAGCCCGCCCCCGGCCGACCTCCAAACCTCTCAGCAGCCCAGGCCCTGCACTGGGCCGAGGCCTCCGGGCTGCAGCTGCTGCCGATCCACACCGCCCATCTGCTGGCCCTGGAGCAGCTGCCGCCGCAGCACCACCCCGTCGACCGCCTCCTGCTGAGCCAGGCCATCCACACCCCGCTCACCCTGATGAGCCCCAAGCCCAGCCTGCGCGGCCAGGGCTGCTGGGTGGTGGATCCGCGCCGCTGAGCACCGGCAGGCCCGGTGCCGGCCCCCACGGCACCCACGCTCCTAGGGTCGCCCCATCCGCCCCCTCTGCCCCGGTGACCAGCAGCCCCACCACCACCTGGGATGTGATCGTGATCGGCTCGGGCATCGGCGGCCTGGTCACCGCCTCCCAGCTGGCGGCCAAGGGGGCCCGCACCCTGGTGCTGGAGCGCTACCTGATCCCCGGCGGCAGCGGCGGCAGCTTCCGGCGCGAGGGCTACACCTTTGATGTGGGTGCCTCGATGATCTTCGGGTTCGGGGAGCGGGGGCACACCAACCTGCTCACCCGCGCCCTGGCGGATGTGGGGCAGCACTGCGCCACGGTGCCCGATCCCGCCCAGCTGGAGTACCACCTGCCCGGCGGCCTCAACGTGGCCGTTGACCGCGATTACGAGCAGTTCATCGCCCGGCTCAGCGCCCTCTTCCCCCACGAAGCCCAGGGCATCCGCGCCTTCTACGACACCTGCTGGCAGGTGTTCAACTGCCTCGATGCGATGCCGCTGCTGTCGCTCGAGGATCCCGCCTATCTGGCCAAGGTGTTCTTCCGCGCGCCCCTGGCCTGCCTGGGGCTGGCCCGCTGGCTGCCCTTCAACGTGGGCGACGTGGCCCGCAAGCACATCCGCGATCCGCAGCTGCTGAAGCTGATCGACATGGAGTGCTTCTGCTGGTCGGTGATGCCGGCGGACCTCACCCCGATGATCAATGCCGGCATGGTGTTCTCCGATCGCCATGCCGGTGGCATCAACTACCCCAAGGGAGGCGTGGGGGTGATCGCCGAAAAGCTGGTGGCGGGTCTGGAGAGCCATGGCGGCGCCATCCGCTACAAGGCGCGCGTCACCAAGGTGCTGATCGAGAACGGCGTCGCCACCGGCGTACAGCTGGCCAGCGGTGAGCAGCTGCGCGCCCGCCGCGTGGTGAGCAACGCCACCCGCTGGGACACCTTCAGCGGTGACAGCCCCGCCCACGGCCTGGTGGACGCTGACCACACCCCCAAAGCAGAAACCACCTGGCGCCGCCGCTACAAGCCATCCCCCTCCTTCCTGTCGCTGCACCTGGGCGTCGAGGCCAGCCTCATTCCCGAGGGCTTCCACTGCCACCACCTGCTGCTGGAGGACTGGGACGACATGGAGGCCGAGCAGGGGGTGGTGTTCGTGTCAATCCCCACGCTGCTGGATCCCTCCCTGGCGCCGGCGGGCCGCCACATCGTGCACACCTTCACCCCCAGCGACATCAGCCACTGGCGCTCCCTGAGCCCCAGCGCCTACCGCGCCAAGAAGCAGGCCGACGCCCAGCGGCTGGTGCAACGGCTGGAGGCGATCCTGCCCGGGCTGGGGGCCGCCATCCGCCACCAGGAGATCGGCACCCCCCGCACCCACCGGCGATTCCTGGGCCGCATGGGCGGCACCTATGGCCCGATTCCAGCCCTGCGCCTACCGGGGCTGTTGCCGATGCCGTTCAACCGCACCGGCCTCAAGGGGCTCTACTGCGTGGGCGATTCCTGCTTCCCCGGCCAGGGGCTCAACGCCGTGGCCTTCAGCGGCTTCGCCTGCGCCCACCGCATCGGGGCCGACCTGGGCCTCAACCCCTGGGCCCTGCCGGCCTAGGCCGGATTCCCCCCCAGCACCGCAGCGCAGCGGCCAGCCCGATCTCCATAGGCTGGCGCTCCGCTGATCCATCCGCTGCAGCCATGGACTCCACCCCCAGCGCCTCGGAACTGGCCCGCTACCTGGAGCAGCGCGGCGAGCTGAGCAAGCCCTGGATGCTGCACCTGCTGCGGCTCACCAAGCTGAAGGAGTCGCGCGAGGCGATGGATCCCCAGGAGTACCTCGACAAGCTGCAGGAGGCCCACGCCGACCTGATGCGGCTCGGGGAGTTTTGGAAAGGTCGCGAGCAGGAGGTGTTCGCCGGCCGCTACCAGCCCCCCACGCTGATTGAACCGCTGCCCGGCTCCCCCGACGACCGCTGAACCAGCCCCCATGTCGGCCGTGTATCCGATGGCGCCGCTGATCCGCTTCACGCTGATCAGCCTCTACCTGGCCCTGGTGCTGCCCCTGCCCTGGCTGGCGCCCCCAGCGCTGCAGCCGCTGCTCTGGGGAGCCTTACCCGTGGGGTTGGTGCTGATCCTGGCGCTGGTGAGCGAGCAGGTGGAGCTGAGCGCCAGCGGCATCCGTGTGGGCCATCCCCGCTGGTGCGCCTGGCTGCTGCGCCGCGGCTGGCAGCTCAACTGGGACCAGATCCGTGCCCTGACCCCCATCACCACCAGCCAGGGGGGGCGGGTGTTCTACGTGCGCGATGCGGGGGGATCGGCCTACCTGCTGCCGCAGCGGGTGCAAGCCTTCGAGGCGTTCCTGGGCCAGTTCGGCCAGACCACGGGCCTCGACACCAGCGCCATCGGCCGCATCAGCCCGGCCTGGACCTACCAGCTGCTGGCGGCCCTCTGCGGTGTGATGCTGGCGGGGGAACTGGCGGTGGGCCTCTGGCAGCTCAACAGCTGAGACCGGACAAGACCAGCTGAGACCGGCCGACTAGCGCATCTGGCTGATCAGCATCGCCTCCCCGTGCTCGGGGATGGTGTCGAGGCTGAAGCGGTAACCCTGCTGACGCACGGTTTCGATGCCGCCGCCCTCCCCCAGGCCGGCCTGCTCCAGCTTGCGGCGCAGGGTGAGAACCTGGGTGTCCACCGAGCGGGGGCCACCGCTGAACGGCGGCCAAGCCATGCGCAGCAGCTCGCTGCGGCTACGCACCATGCCCGGGGGCATCAGCAGGGCGCACAGCAGCGCAAATTCCCGTGGACTGAGCTCCACCGGCTGGTCCTTGAGGGTCACCTGCCGCAGCAGCAGGTGCACCTCCAGAGGCCCCACGCAAACCCGCTCCTGCAGGCCACTGCCGCTGCGGCGCAGCAGCGAGCGGCAGCGGGCCGCCAGCTCCTCCAGACCGAAGGGTTTGCGGAGCACGTCATCCGCGCCGGCATCCAGCAGCGACACCACCGGTTCGGAGCCGGAGCGGGCGGTGAGCACCATCACCGGGCAGCGCAACTGGCCGCCCAGCTTGAGGGCGGTGGTTTCCTCCAGCAGCTCCGCCGCCACCAGCAGATCCGGCGTCAGTTCCTCGCACAACGCCACCGCTTCCGCGGCGGTGGCCACCGCCGCGGCCAGATGGCCGTCCTGGCGGAGACGCTGGGCCAGCACGGTGCGCAGGGTGGGATGCGGATCCACCACCAACACGCGCTTCAACGCCGATTCGGCAGAACCTGGGGCGGACCCAACTGATGGAGGTTCCAACCGCTTCTCCTTGCCTGTACCTAGGCTATCGATAATTTTCTCGGCACAGTGGTATCAGGCGCTGCCTTGCCAGCTGTCCCCCTCCGGAAACCCCATCCGGTCCGGCCATGACCGCCCTGCAGAACCCAGACGCCATCCGCCATTTCCAGTCGCTGTGTGACGCCTGCCAGTCGCTGGCCAGCCGTTACCACAGCCCATCGGAGCTGCGCCTCTATGCCGACGGGTACCTGCATGCCCTGCGGCGCACCGAAATCCTGGATCCGATCTCGCAGCGCCGCCTGGAGGAGCTGGTGGACCGCTGGATCCTCGACCCCTCCAGCTTCATCGGGCCGGACGGCGACCTCAGCACCCTCTACGAGCGCAGCCGCAATTAATTGTCTGCGCAGTCGCAACCAAACCCGAGCGCAGCCGCAACTGAGGGGGCCGCGCTCAGCGGGGGGCTCAGGCCAGGGCCACCGCCAGCTTCTCGCGCAGTTCGCCGGAGTTGTACATCTCGATCAGAATGTCTGATCCACCGATGAACTCACCGTTCACGTACACCTGCGGAATGGTGGGCCAGTCGGAGTAGTCCTTGATGCCCTGGCGGATCTCCATGTCGGAGAGCACGTCGAACGTCTCAAACGGCACGGCCAGGGCGTTGAGGATCTGCACGACGTTGTTGCTGAAGCCGCACTGGGGCATCAGCTTGTTGCCCTTCATGAACACGAAGATGGGGCTGGTGCCCACCAGGTCGTCGAGGCGTTGCTTCAGGGAGGCGTCCATGGGTGCGGCTCGGGGATTGCGATTCAGGAAGGGGTGGAGGTCTGCAGGGCCAGGGCATGAATGGCCTCGCTGGCCAGTTCACTGCGCAGGGCGCCATAGACGAGTTGGTGCTGCTTGACGCGGCTCAGGCCATCGAAGGCGGTGGACACCACCTTCACCTGCAGATGGTCGCCACCGCCGGTGAGGTCTTCCACCTCCACCGTGGCGTCGGGCAGGGCCTGGCTGATGGCGGCCCGCACCTGATCGGGATGGACCATGACCTCAAGCACTCTGTGGGCCGACTTTAGGCAGAGCTCAGCTGCCGCTGGTGGGCAGGGCCGCGTTGTAGGGGGTGTCCACGAAGCCCAGCTCCACCAGGCCCTGGTAAGCCTTCTGGCCCTGGGGGGAGGCGGGGGTCATGATCTGCACCACCTCCACCAGCAGCGGTACGGCCACCTCGGGCTGGTTCATGCGGCGCAGCAGGGCCGCCAGCCGCAGGTTGATGCTGGCCTGCAGCTCCAGGGCCTCCCGGCCCTTTTGATCCATCTCGCGGGGGATGCGGGCATCAAGGCCCCGGAACGATCCGCTGAGGTTGCGATAGAAGCGGCCCAGGTTCTGGGCGGCGAGGCGGGCCTGGTCGTAATCGGCCTTGGCCTCCGGCAGCTTGCCGGCGGCGGCGGCGGCATCACCCTTGGCCATCTTGGCCTTGATCGAGGCCAGGTTGAGGCCACCGGAGGCCTGCATCGCCTTCTGGGGTTCCTCCTGGGCGCGGCCAGGCTGGGGGGCAAGGGCCGTCAGGGCGGTCAGGCTCAGGGCGCTGAGGGCGAGAGCGGCGAAGGGCCGGCGCACGGAAGGGAGGTTCGAGTCGCCGAACTTTAAAGGCGTTGCAATGGACGGCCCACGGCGGCACGGGCAGCTCGCTCGGCGGCCGCCAGGCCCTGCATCAGCTGGGCATTGAGCTGGGCCACATGCTCCCGCTCCGTGCCCTCCAACCGCAACGGCGCCCCAAAGCACAGGGCCGCCCGGTCCCCGAGCCGTGGGCGGCCATGGCTGTAGCCGATGCCCACCGGCACCACCGGCACCGTCACCCCCTGGCCCTCCGCCAGGGCGGTGAGCCGCGCCAGTCCCTGCATCAGCCGCAGCGGGCCGTCGTCCTGCATGATCCGGCCCTCCGGGAACACCACCAGCTGCTGGCCGTCCTCCAGCAGCTGCACCGCCAGACGCAGGGAGGCGGCCGTGGGCCGGCGCGGGTTCACCGGGAAACAGCCCAGTCGCTGCAGAAACCAGCCCTGCAGGCCGATCATCTCGTCGAGGGTCACCATGAAGCGGCAATCACGACCGGTGACGCGACGGCCCGCCGCCCGCGGCAGCATCAGCGCATCCCAGCGGGAGCGGTGCGTGGGGGCCAACAACACGGGCCCGCGGCGGGGCAGGTGCTCGGCGCCGAGCACGCGCACCCCACCGAAGAAAAAGCCGCTCAGGGCCACGTCCTGGGTGAGCAGCATCGCCAGGGGCGCCAGCCAGGGGTTGATGCCATGGCAGAGCGTGCGCTCCCGATCGGTGAGCGCCACAGGGGTGGAGTGGTGGGCTGCGCTGCCCTGCACCGCCATTGGCCCGCTCACCCCTGTGCTGCGCATCTGCTGGAACCGTAAAACTGCAGCGGTGGCCAATGCAGCCCAGGCGGGCAGTTACACGAGCGGGCCGTGATCCAGCCGTGATCCATAGGATCCGCACAGATCCCTACCCGCCATGGCCAGCCTCGGCGTCAACATCGACCACATCGCCCATGTGCGTCAGGCCCGCCGCACCGTGGAGCCCGATCCGGTGAGCTACGCCCTGCTGGCGGAGCTGGGGGGCGCCGACGGCATCACCGTGCACCTGCGCGAAGACCGGCGCCACATCCAGGACCGCGACGTGGAGCTGCTGCGCCAGACCGTGCGCAGCCGCCTCAACCTGGAAATGGCCGCCACCGCCGAGATGGAGGCGATCGCCCTGCGGATCCAGCCCGACATGGTGACCCTGGTGCCAGAGAAGCGCGAGGAGGTCACCACCGAGGGGGGCCTGGATGTGGCCGGCCAGTTGGCCAGCCTCAGCGGCCTGGTGGAGCGGCTGCAGGGGGCCGGCATCGGCGTGAGCCTGTTTGTGGATGCCGATCCCGCCCAGCTGCGGGCCTGCCAGGCCAGCGGTGCCCGCTGGGTGGAACTGCACACCGGCACCTACGCCGAAGCCAGCTGGGCCCAGCAGCCCCTGGAGCTGGCGCGGCTCACCGAGGGCAGCTTCCTGGCCCGCAGCCTGGGCCTGCGGGTGAACGCCGGCCACGGCCTCACCTACCAAAACGTGGAGCCGGTGGCCGCCATCGACGGCATGGAGGAACTGAACATCGGCCACACGATCGTGGCCCGGGCCCTGGCGGTGGGGCTGGAGGAGGCCGTTCGCCAGATGAAGGCCCTGGTTCAGAATCCCCGCCGGGACCCCCTGTTCGGCAGCACCAGTTCATGACCCTGTACCACTTCGTGGCCGCCAGTGAGGCCTTTCTCACCGTGGAGGAACCCCTCGATGAAGTGCTGCGCGAGCGGGTGCGCAACTACGGCGAGCAGGGCAAGGCGATCGATTTCTGGCTGGTGAAACGGCCGGCCTTCCTGCAGGCGCCTGAACTGGCCTCCGTGGCGGCGGCCGTGCCGCAGCCGGCGGCGGCGGTGGTGTCCACCGACCCGAAGTTCATCGACTTCATGAAGCTGCGCCTGGAGTTCGTGGCCAAGGGCAGCTTTGAGGCCCCCTCCGCGGCGATCCCCGACGCCCTGGCCAGCGCCGCCTGAGTCAGAACAGCCCGAGGAATTTGCGCCGCGGCGACTCCCCGTCTGCGCTGGCACGGCCCTGGTCGCCGTCCTGTTGGTAGCGGGGCTTGGCATCACCGATGGTGAGCACCGCCTCCTTGTTCTTCCACCACACCCAGTCGCGGATGGGGGGCGTGCGGGTGAGCTCAGCGCGGCTCAGCCCCAGCCCCAACTTGCTGGAGGCATCCAGCAGCACCTCCACCATCTGATCCCCATTGCTGCAGCGGGCCAGGGCCTCATTGGTGCGCTTGGCCCCATCCAGCGCCTTCACCAGAATCGCCACCCGCTGCCCCACCGAGAGCGTTCGGGGATCCACCGGTTGAGGGGTGGATTGGGGCTGCGACTGGCTCTCCATCAGGGTTTTGAGCTGCAGCCCGCGGTTAAGGGCAAGTTATCAGCGTTTTCCCATGGCCCGCCCGCTGACAGATCGCCAAGGGCCACGGCAGACTGATCGCAATGCGCCGTCTGTATGACGTCCGTTCACCATCGGTCCCGCCACTGGGTGATCGGGGATGTCCATGGCTGCGCTGAGGCCCTGGATCAGCTGCTGGAGCGCCTGCCGGCCCAGGACCGGCTGATCTTCTGCGGCGACGCCATCAACCGCGGACCCAGCATCGCCGCCAGCATGGAGCGCATCTGGGGGCTGGTGGACAGCGGCCGCGCCGTGTGGCTGCGGGGCAACCACGAGCAAGATCTGATCACGGCCCTGCGCACCGAGAGCTGGTTCTCGGCGCGCAAGCTGGCGGGCTGCGACACCTACCGCCAGCTGGGGGACAGCCACTGCCGCCAGTGGCTGGAGCGCCTGCAGCACCTGCCCATGGCCTACTGGGGCGATGGCTGGGTGGCCACCCACGCCGGCTTCAACCCGCTCACCTGGCAGCCCGATCTGCAGGTGCGTCTCGACTTCTGGCAGCACTACGACGGCCGCTTCGGTGAGGTGGTGATCGGCCACACCCCCGGGCCCCACGTGCGCCGGCTACGCCACATCGTGATGGTGGACACCGGTGCCTGCTACGGCGGAGAGCTGAGCGCCTACTGCCCAGAAACCAAGGCGGTGGTGACGGTGCCTGGGCTGCAGCCCCACCTGGCCCAGCCCCTGCCCGGTTTCCGCAGCGAACCCACGCAACCGGCCCTGAGCAGCCGCTGAGCCTTGCTCACGCTCTACCGCAGCAATCGCGCTGAACTGCTGGCGCAGCTGCTAGCCACCCAGCTGCAACTGGAGCCCCCCGGCCTGTTCGAGCCGGTGCAGGTGATCGTGAACACCTGGCCCACCAGCCGCTGGCTGGGGGAGCAGATCGCCCTTGGCAATGGGGCCGGCATCGCCGCCAACCTGCGCTTCCCCTTCCCCAGCAGCCGCCTGCGCCAGCTGGTGCAGGAGCTGCTGCACCAGCTGGGCGAACCCCAGACCCCCTCCCCCGCGGCCGGACCCGACCCCTGGCGGGCCCAAAACCTGGTGTGGCCGGTGCTGGAGCAGCTGCCCGCACTGCTGGAGCAGCCGGACGCCGCCCCGCTGCGGCACTGGCTGCAGCAACGGCGCCAACCGCCGCACCAGCTCGATCTGCCCCTCTGGCAGCTGGCACGGGCCATCGCCGACGCCCTCGACGACTACGGCCTGTACCGCCCTGCCCTGGTGGAGGCCTGGCTGCAGGGGCACGACCTGGATGCCAGCGGCCAACCCCTGGCCCCCCACTGGCGCTGGCAGCCGCTGCTGCTGCGCTCCCTGGCGGACCGCCTCCGCGAGCACCCGTTCGGGCTGCGGGCCCGGCAGCTGATCGCCGCCCTGCAGAGGGGCTGGCGGCCGCCCACCCCACCGCCGGGGCCGCTGCGGTTGTTTGGCCTCAGCAGCCTGGCGCCGGTGCAGGTGGAGTTGCTGCAGGCCCTCTCGGCGGTGCTGCCGGTGGAGCTCTACCTGCTCACCCCCTGCCGCGACCTGTGGCAACGGCGCGAAGGCCCCGGCCACGCCGAGCCCCTGGGCCCCGACTGGCTGCTGGAGGTGCCGGGCCTGGAGGCCCGCTTCGGGCGGCTGGGGGCGGAATTTCAACAGTTGCTGGAGGGCAGCGGCGAGCACCAGCTGGGCCAGTGGCGGGCGGGGGATCTGTTCCTCGATGCCTGCAGCGCCGCCCGCAGCCAGGGCCGGAGCCCCACCCTGCTGGAGCAGTTGCAGCAGCGCCTCGCCAGCGGCCTCAGCGACCAGGCCGACGGCGCGGCGCCCCTGCAGCGGCAGCCCAGCGACAGCTCCGTGGAGTTCCATGCCTGTCCGGGCCGGTTACGGCAACTGCAGGTGGTGCGCGATCGCATCTTGCAGCTGCTGGCGGCCGACCCCAGCCTCGAACCGCGGGACATCCTGGTGATGACCCCCCAGGTGGAGGCCTTCGCGCCGCTGGTGGGGGCGGTGTTCGGCGACAGCGATGCCACCGGCGTGGCGCTTCCCTGGCGGCTCACCGACCGCAGCCAGCAGAGCGAAGCGGGCATCAGCCAGGGGCTGCTGGAGCTGCTGCAACTGGGGGGGCAGCGGCTGACCGCCAGCGCCCTGGAACAGCTGTTGGGCTGCGGCCCCCTGCTGGCGGCCCGCGGCATCGACCCCGAGGAAGCCGGTGCGCTCACGGCCCTGCTGCAACGCGCCGGCTTCCGCTGGGGCCTCGATGGGGCCGACCGCGGCGACGACGGCACCCACAGCCTCAGCTGGGCCATCGATCGTCTGGTGCTGGGGCTGGTGCTGCCGGAGCTGGCGGGCTTGGCCCCCGCTGAAACGGCCCCCCTGGCCATGGAGGGCAGCCTGGAACAACAGGGCCGCTGGCTGGGGTTGTTGCGGCAACTGCTGCGCAGCCTGCGCTGGCTGGGGCGGCGCCGGCGGCCCGAGGCCTGGGTGCCGGGGCTGCGGCGGATGCTCACGGAGCTGTTCGGGGATGGCGGCAGCGCCGCCTGGGAACTGCAGACCATCCACGCCGCCCTGGCGGACTGGGCGGCGGTGGCGGCGGACAGCCCGCTGCAGCTGGCGGCGCCGGTGGTGGCGGAGGTGTTGGGGGAGCGCCTCAGCGAATCCAGCGGCCGCTTCGGCCACCGCTCCGGCGCCCTCACCATCAGCGCCCTCGAACCGATGCGCGCCATCCCCCACAAGGTGGTGGTGCTGATGGGGCTCGATGCGGGCCAGTTCCCACGCCAGCGCCAGCGGCCGGGGTTCCACCTGCTGGAACAGCAACGCCAGCTGGGCGACCCCAACACCGGCGACCAGGACCGTTACGTGCTGCTGGAGAGCCTGCTCTCCGCCCGCCAGCACCTGCTGATCAGCTGGAGCTGCCGCGATGAGCGCACCGGCGAGGCCCTGGAGGCCTGCACCCCCGTGCGGCAGTGGCTCGAATGGCTGAGCGCCCGCCTGCCAGAGGGGCTGCCCCTGCGCCAGCACGCCGCCCATCCGCTGGAGCGCAGCAACTTCCTGCCGGTTGCCCCCTGGCCCCCCAGCAGCTGCGACCAGCGGCTGCTCCAGGCCCGCCAACAGCTCGAGCAGCAACGGCACACCGGCCTGCAGCCCAGCCGCGGCCTGGCCTTCAGTGCCACCGCACCAGCCTCAAGCGCCACGCCGGCCTCCAGCCCCGAGACCGCCGCGGCCCCCTGGCCCGAGCTGGTGGCCTGGCTGGAGGCCCCCCAACGCCAGTGGCTGGAGCGCCTGCAGCTGCGGCCCCAGGAATGGGACAGCCCCGTGCTCGACCTCGACCCCCTGGCGCTGCAGGAGCGCCAGCGGGCCGCCCTGCTGCGGGAGCAGCTGCCCGAAACCGGCAACGAGAGCGCCCCCGACTGGCGCCAGCAGCAACGGGGCCGCGGCCTGCTGCCGCCCCTGGCGGCGGGGGAACTGGAGCTGCAGGGGCTGGAGCAGCGCTGGCAATCGCTGCAGCAGTGCCTGGAGCAGCTGGGGCCTGCCGAGCGGCGGCCCGTGGCCTGGCAGGGGCTCGAGGGGGAACTGCCCTGGCATGGCGGGCAGCTGGTGCTGGTGCACACCGCCCGGCCGCGCACCGCCCAACGGCTGCGGCTGTGGGGGGAGCTGCTGCTGGCCTGCGCCGCCGGCCAGGGCCCCGCTGGCGCCGCCCTGGTGGGGCGCGATGGCCAGCGCTTCCGGGTGCTGGAGCGGCTCCAGGCCCCCACCGCCCCTGAGGCCGCTGCCCTGCTGGAGCAGCTGCTGGCCTGGAACCAAACCCACCGCCAGCGCTGCTGGCCCCTTCCCCCCCAGACCGGCTGGGCCTTCGCCAGCGCCGAGCAGGCCAAACCGGGCCTGGGGCGTGGCTGGGGCCAGGCCCTCAACGCCTGGGAGGGGGGGCACCAGCAGCCGGCGGAGCGCCGCGATGCGGTGCAGGCCCTGTGCTTCGGGGCCGACCTGCCCCTCAGCGCCCTGCTCACGCCCGCGCTGCAGCAACTGGCCCTGGAGTTGCACACGCCGCTGCTGGAGCGGCGCACGGAGCTGAAGCGATGAGTGCGCTGCAGCGCTTTGACGCCAACCAGCTGCCCCTCAGCCCGGGGTTGCGCCTGCTGGAGGCCAGCGCCGGCACCGGCAAAACCTTCGCCCTGGCCCACCTGGTGCTGCGGCTGCTCACCGAGGGGCCCCAGCCGCCGTCGGTGGAGCAGCTGTTGGTGGTGACCTTCACGGAAGCGGCGGCGGCGGAGCTGCGCGACCGCATCGCCCGACGGCTACAGCAGGCCCTGCAGCTGCTGGATCAGCCCCCTGATCCGGAGCTGAATGCCGCGCTGGATGCCCCGCTGCAGGGCTGGCTGAGCCAACAGACCCGGCAGGCGGCCCCCGAGCTGCGGGGCCGCCTGCTGCTGGCTCTGGAGCAGCTCGACCGGGCCGACATCACCACCATCCACGGCTTCTGCCGCCGCACCCTGCAACGCCAGGCCCTGGAGGCGGGGCTGGGGCCGGCGGTGAGCCTGGAAACCGATGGCCACGAACGCCGCCAGCAGCTGGTGCACGACTACTGGCGCCAGCAGGTGCTGCCCCTGGAGCCCGGGCTGCTGGCGGGGCTCCAGCAGCTGCAGATCAACCCCAGCCAGCTGGCGCAGCTGCTGGGCAGCCTCGATGGCGATCCGGCCCTGGAGCTGGACCCCCTGCCGGAGCCCATCAGCACCGCCGAGCCCCTAGCGCCCCAGCTCACGGCCCTGTGGCCGCAGCGTTGGCACGCCTTCCTGGCCCAGTGGCAAACCGGCGCTGCAGCCCTGGAGCAGGAGCTGGCCGCCGCCGCCAGCGAACTGCACAGCCTCGGGATCGACTACAAGCCCTACCGGCTCAAACCCAAACCCGACCGGCTGGAGCGGGTGCAGAGCTGGATCGACGGCCTGGAGGCCATCCCCGACTACGCCGCGGTGCTGGCCCAGCGGGAGCTGCGCGACTACTTCCACCCCGGCCCCTTCACCAAGGCGGCGGCCCAGGCCCACGGCGATGGCGTGTCGCTGCCGCAACGGCCCCTGCTGGAGGCCATCGCCGCCCTGGTGGAGGGGCCGGCGGAGCTGCTGCTGCTGCACTTCGCCCACTGGGCCCGCGGCGAGCTGGCCCAACGGCGGGCTGCGGCCGGCCAGATGGGGTTTGGCCAACTGCTCGAACTGCTCGACCCCGGTCCCGATCCCGCTACCCCCTCCCCACTGCTGGAAGCGGTGGCCCGCCGCTACCGGGCCGCCCTGATCGATGAGTTTCAGGACACCGATCCGATCCAGTGGCGCATCCTGCAGCGGGCCTTCACCGGCCCGCGGCCCCAGCACCTGCTGGTGATGGTGGGCGACCCCAAACAGGCGATCTATCGCTTCCGTGGCGGCGAGCTGGCCACCTACCGCCAGGCCGCCAATCAGGTGCCCGCCGGCGACCGCCGCGGCCTGATCGAAAACCGCCGCTCCTCGGCGGCCCTGGTGGCGGGGCTCAATGCCCTGATGGCCCCGGGGCTGCAGCGCTCCGATCTGGCGGTGCCGGCGGTGGAGCCCTGTGGGCGCCCGAGCAGCCTCGGCCTGCCCCTGGATGAACCACCGCTGCAGCTGCTGCCCCTGGATCCCCTGCTGCTGGAGCAGATGGTGGCGGGGCTCTGCCAGCAGCTGCTGGAGCGGGGCCTGCAACCGGGCAACCTCTGCCTACTGGTGAGCCGCCACGACCAAGCCGAGGCCCTGCGCAGCGCCCTGGAGCAGCGCCAACTGCCCAGCCGTCTGGTGAGCCGCGGCGATGTGTTCGAGAGCCTGGGGGCAGCGGCCCTGCAGCGGCTGCTCGACGCCCTGGCCAGCCCGGGGCTCCCCAGCCGTCAGCGGCTGCTGGCGGCCTCCCCCCTGCTGGGCTGGAGCGCCGAGGAGATCGCCTCCGCCCCGCCGGAGCGCTGGGATGGCCTAGGCCTGCAGCTGGCGGAGCTGGCGGCGCGCCTGCCGCGCCAGGGCCTCACGGCGGTGCTGGGGCAACTGCTGGGCACCGAGGGGTTGGCACGGCTGTCGCTGCGGGGCCGGGCCCTGGCGGACCTGCAGCAGGCGGCCGAACTGATGCAAGAGCAGATGCACCGCCAGGGGCTTGGGGCAGCGGCCGCCGCCGACTGGCTGCGGCGGGTGCGCCTGGAGGAGCAGCGGGACACCCCCGACGACCACCTCTGCCGCAGCGATGCCGCTGAATCGGCGATCGCGGTGGTGACGGTGCACCGCAGCAAGGGCCTCGAATACCCGGTGGTGATTTGCCCCTACCTATGGAAAGCCCCCAAGCCGGCCCGCGCCGGTGCCCAACGGCTGGGGCGACGCTGGACGCCGCCGCCGCAGGCCCAACCGCGGCTGGACCTGCACCTCAACCCCCATTGGGGGCCCGGCCGGGCCGCCGCCCAGCACCACCAAGCCGCCCAGCTGCAGGAGGCGGAACGGTTGGCCTATGTGGCCTGCACCCGCGCCCAGCACCTGCTGGTGCTGGGCTGGCCCGGGCCGGAGCGGGCGGAGCCCGGCAACCCCCTGACCCCCTGGCTGGAGCAGGGGGAGCTGCCGCTGCATCGCATCGATGCCGCCGCCCTGCCACCCCCCGGCTG
>Ga0310335_100227_pt1 | contig 16288 bp, 17 predicted proteins | sample LakMicMISRFREDD7_FD_195549 | JGI IMG/M metagenome (GOLD analysis project Ga0310335, IMG submission 195549) | Enriched freshwater cyanobacterial communities from Lake Michigan, Michigan, United States - MI23.SRF.RED.D7 (v2) (version 2) | ecosystem: Environmental > Aquatic > Freshwater > Lake... | reverse complement strand
CTGCAGTCGAAGCCCGACTACCCGGTTGCGCTGAACAACCTGGCATTCGCGCTTGAAAAGCAGCTCAAGACCGACGAAGCCCGCGAGATTTACGAGAAGACCCTCAGCCTCGACCCCGACAACAAAACGGCGAGTAAGCGCCTGAACCTGCTGGGACGACGCTCAGCCGCCTGAAGCATCAGGGCTGGAGCCTCAACGCTTCCTGGTGGTTTGAGTTCCGGTGCTGGGTTCCAGCAGCAGCTTGCCGCCGGGATTCGTCAGACGGGGGGCTTCCCAGGCGCTCAGCTGAAACGTCTGCAGACCCTGGAAGGCCCCACCAGGTTCCAGGCCAATGCTGCTGGTATCGGACAGCACCAGCAGGTCCAGCTGGTCCGATTTGGCATTGAGGTTGCCCTGGACCGGCGTACTCAGACTGCCGATTGTCATCGTGCCCCTGAGCACGACCATCTGGCCGACGGGGTCGAGCCCGGAAAGATTCAGCACCACCGTCTGGGGCGTGCCACCTGCGTAGCCGACATAGGTGCCGCTCCAACGGCGCGGCATCTCCGAGGCCAGGGTCTTGGCCCGTGCCACCGGGTCGAACTGATCGACGGTGTCGGTCTGCACCGCCTTGAGCTCGTTGCGCACCGCCGGGCTGTTGGGATTGAAGGGCACAAAGGCCGGCTGGGGAGCGGCGGCGGCCATCAGGGGCAGGGCCGCCGTCACCACAGCAAGGGGAGCCAGCAGGGATCGCAGGGTCATGGCGGGCGGCAGGTCCGGGAGCTGCACAGAGACTAGAGACAGGCAGCCTGTCGCGATACGGTCGCAGAAGCAACTCTCTGCCAGCCGTGACCCCGACCGCAGCCGCCGCCAACGCGGACCCTCTGGTGATCGGAGGCCGCCGCTTCAGCAGTCGGCTCATGACCGGCACCGGCAAATATCCCGACCTGGCGACCATGCAGGCCAGCCTCGAGGCCAGTGGCTGCGAGATCGTGACGGTGGCGGTGCGGCGCGTGCAGAGCCAGGCGGCCGGCCATCAGGGCCTGATGGAGGCGATCGACTGGTCGCGCATCTGGATGCTGCCCAACACCGCCGGCTGCGCCACGGCCGACGAGGCGATCCGGGTGGCCCGGCTCGGGCGCGAGCTGGCGAAACTGGCCGGTCAGGAAGACAACACCTTCGTCAAGCTGGAAGTGATCCCCGACAGCAGACATCTGCTGCCGGACCCGATCGGCACCCTGGAAGCGGCCGAAACCCTGGTCAAAGAAGGGTTCACCGTGCTGCCTTACATCAATGCCGATCCACTGCTGGCCAAGCGCCTGGAGGAGGCGGGCTGCGCCACGGTGATGCCCCTGGGGTCGCCGATCGGCTCGGGCCAGGGCATTCGCAATGCCGCCAACATTGCCTTGATCATCGAAACATCAGGCATTCCGGTGGTGGTGGATGCCGGCATCGGTGTGCCCAGCGAGGCGGCTCAGGCGATGGAGATGGGGGCCGATGCCCTGCTGATCAACAGCGCCATCGCCCTGGCCGGTGACCCGGCGCTGATGGCGTCGGCCATGGCCCAGGCCTGCCAGGCGGGCCGCAGCGCCTTCAGGGCCGGCCGGCTGCCGCTGCGTCCAGAGGCCAGCCCCAGCTCGCCGACATCGGGCCGGGTGGGCAGCTGAACACCGGCGGGACACCCGCGCGTAACGCTTCGGCAAGGCGTTGTGTCAGTTGAGGCCGATCTCCTTACCGTCAAGCGATCCGAGCTCAGATCGATGCAGGTCACCCAGGAAGACGGCGGCAGGTTGAACGCGTTCGCCAAAGAGCCCCGCATGCAGGTGATGGAGGCAGGCGAAGGCGGCGCAGGCTCCAGCAGGCTGCTGTTGATCGGTGGCGGGCTGCTGGTGCTGCTGATGGTGGCGGTGGCGGTGGGGATCAGCTGAATCCCTGTAGTAGCTTGACGTCACGGAGCGATCGCCCGTTCAGATCGCTTGCATAGCAGGAGTTCAGCGGTGAAGGTTTTCGTTCTCGGCGGAGACGGCTTCTGCGGGTGGCCGTGTGCCGTGAACCTGGCGGATGAGGGCCATGACGTTCTGATCGTGGACAACCTCAGCCGCCGCAAGATCGACATCGATCTGGCGGTCGAATCGCTGACCCCGATCGCCACCATGCCGGACCGTCTGCGGGCCTGGGAGCAGACCGGCGGCAAGCCCATGCGCTTCGAGCTCATGGACATCGCCCATGAGTACCAGCGCCTGCTGGATCTGCTGCTGGCCGAACGGCCCGATGCGGTGGTGCACTTCGCCGAACAGCGGGCCGCCCCCTACTCGATGAAGAGCAGCGCCACCAAGCGCTACACCGTCGACAACAACGTCAACGGCACCCACAACCTGCTGGCCGCCATCGTGGAAAGCGGCCTGGACATCCATGTGGTGCACCTGGGCACCATGGGCGTCTACGGCTATGGCTCCCATCGGGGGGCGACCATCCCCGAGGGCTACCTCAAGGTGGAGGTGCCCCAGCCCGACGGCACCCGCTTCGAGGAGGAGATCCTGCACCCGGCCAGCCCAGGCAGCGTTTATCACATGACGAAGACGCTGGATCAGCTGCTCTTCCTCTACTACAACAAGAACGACCAGGTCCGCATCACCGACCTGCACCAGGGCATCGTCTGGGGCACCAACACCGAGGCGACCGATCGGGACCCCAGGTTGACCAACCGCTTTGACTACGACGGTGACTACGGCACCGTGCTGAACCGTTTTCTGATGCAAGCGGCGATCGGCTACCCGCTGACGGTGCACGGCACCGGCGGCCAGACCCGCGCCTTCATCCACATCCGCGATTCGGTCAAATGCGTGCAGCTGGCGCTCGAAAATCCGCCCACCCGGGGTGAGCGGGTCAAGATCTTCAACCAGATGACCGAGAGCCATCAGGTGGGCGAGCTGGCCAAGAAGGTCGCTGGCCTCACGGGTGCGCAGATCAACCACCTGCCCAACCCCCGCAACGAAGCCGTCGAAAACGACCTGATCGTCGACAACCGCTGCTTCATCGAACTGGGGCTCAAGCCCACCACCCTCGATGACGGCCTGCTGGCCGAAGTCGTCGACGTGGCGCGCCGCTGGGCCGACCGCTGCGACCGCAGCCGCATCCCCTGCGTGTCGGCCTGGACCCAGGCCCAGGCCCAGGCCATCCAGACCGCCTGAGTCAGCTCCTGCCCCGCCCTGCGGCCCCTGCCTTGAAGATCGCCCTGTTCACCGAAACCTTCCTGCCCAAGGTGGACGGGATCGTGACGCGACTCACCAAAACGGTGCAGCACCTCGTCGCCGCCGGCGATGAGGTGCTCATCTTCTGCCCCGAAGGTGCCCCGCCCGACTACTGCGGAGCCCGGGTGGTGGGGGTGCCGGCGATGCCGTTGCCGCTCTACCCGGAACTGAAGCTGGCCCTGCCACGGCCGGCCGTGGCCGAAGCGCTCGAACAATTCGGACCCGACCTGGTCCATGTGGTCAACCCGGCGGTGCTGGGCCTGGGGGGCATCTGGCTGGCCAGGACCAAGGGCTATCCCCTGGTGGCCAGCTATCACACCCACCTGCCCAAATACCTGGAGCACTACGGCATGGGCATGCTCGAGCCCCTGCTGTGGGAACTGCTCAAGGCGGCCCACAACCAGGCCTCACTCAACCTGTGCACCTCCAACGCGATGGTGCAGGAACTGAGCGACAAGGGCATTCAGCACACGGCCCTGTGGCAACGGGGGGTCGACACCGAGCTGTTCAGGCCCGAGCTGCGCAGCCAGGCCATGCGCGAGCGCCTGCTGAACGGCCGCAGCGACACCGGCCAGCTGCTGCTGTACATCGGCCGGCTCTCGGCCGAGAAACAGATCGAGCGCATCCGCCCGGTGCTCGACGCCATGCCCGACGCCCGCCTGGCCCTGGTGGGCGATGGCCCTTACCGCCAGCAGCTCGAGACGCTGTTCGCCGGCAGCGCCACCCACTTTGTGGGCTATCTGGCCGGTGAGGATCTGGCAGCCGCCTACGCCAGCGGCGATGCCTTTCTGTTTCCCAGCAGCACTGAGACCCTGGGCCTGGTGCTGCTTGAGGCGATGGCGGCCGGCTGTCCCGTGGTGGCGGCCAACCGCGGCGGCATCCCCGACATCGTCAGCGACGGCATCAACGGCTGCCTCTACGAACCCGATGGGGCCGACGGTGGGGCGGGCAGCCTCACGGCCGCCACCCGGCGCCTGCTGGATGACCGCACCCGCCTGCAGGAACTGCGTGGCGCTGCCCGGCAGGAGGCCGAGCGCTGGGGCTGGAGTGGGGCGACCGAACAACTGCGCGGGTACTACCGGCAGGTGCTCAACCCGCTGGCCTGTTCAGCCTGAACCAGGTGGTCATCAGCGCCTTGACCATCGGCGCGGCCACGGTTCCGCCATAGCCCCCTGAATTTTCGCCGAAGGCGACGATCACCAGGGTGGGTCTGCCGGCTGGGGCATAGCCACCGAACCAGGCATGGTCGGGCCGTGGCGGATCCTCGGCGGTGCCGGTCTTGCCGGCCACCGGCGGCAGCTGGGGATCGTTCAGCAGACGGGCCGTGCCCTCAGTGACGACCATCCGCAGGCCTTGGCGCACCACGGCCAGGGTGGCGGCCTTGAGGCCGATCCTCTGCCGTTGGGTAGGTCGCTCGACCAGGTGGGGGGTGACCAGCCAACCGCCATTGGCCACCGCCGCGTACAACCGCGCCATCTGGATCGGTGTGACCTGCAGAGCGCCCTGTCCGATCGCCGAGGTGATCGAATCGACCGGCGTCCAGGGCTCGCCCAGCACGGCCTTTTTCCAGGCCGGGTCGCCCAGCAGACCGTCGCTCTCCTCTTCGGCCAGCTCGATGCCGGTGGGGGAGCCGTAACCCAGCCGCCGGGCCGCCCGAAACAGCGGATCCGGTCCCATGCGCAGACCGATCCGGTAATAGAAGGTGTTGCTGCTGACCGCCAGGGCCAGCGGAAAGCCGATCATGCCGTGGGCACCGTGATCGCCGTAACAGAGGCCTGCGTAACAGAACGAACTGGTGGTCAGCACCTTGGAATCGGGGCGGTAGAGGCCCGATTCCAGGGCGGCGATGGTGGTGACGATCTTGAACGTGCTGGCCGGTGGGAAGCCGCGAAAGGCCCGGTTCAGCAGCGGTGCATCGGGACGGTTCAGATCGGCCCATTGGCGCACCGTCGGCCCGTCCGAAAACAGGTTGGGATCAAAGTTGGGACGGCTGGCCATGGCCCGGATCGCGCCGGTCTGGGGATCCATCGCCACGATCGCCCCCTTGCGCACGCCGTTGAGGGCCTGTTCTGCCGCCCGCTGCAGCTGCAGATCGAGGGTCAGCCGCAGGTCGCCGCCCGCCTTGGCAGGCTTGTCGCCAAGGATGCGCTGCACCTGACCGGCGGCGTTGACCTCGACCTGCTGTCCGCCCCATTCGCCGCGCAGCCTGGATTCATAGACCTTCTCCAGGCCGCTGCGCCCGACCCGGTCGCGAATGCGATAGCCCTTGGCCTTGAGGTCCTCGTATTCCTGTTCGGTGATGCCGCTGGTGTAACCCAGCACGTGGGCCCCCAGGCTGCCGTGGGGATAGCTGCGCAGCACATCACTGTCGACCTCGGCCCCGGGCAGGGCGTCGGCCTGCTCCCTGAAGCGCAGCACCTGCTCGGGCTTCAGGCCCGGAGCCAGCAGGATGCGAAATCCCTCCGGGTTCGCCCCCTCGCTGCGGCGGCGCTCGAGCTGGTCAGCAGGAATCGCCAGCAGGGTGCTGAGGCGATCCCGCAGGACCGGCCAACGGGCTGCCGTGACCTCGCGGGGCTGGACGTACAGGCTGTAGGTCAACCGGTTGGTCGCCAGCACCTGACCATTGCGATCGAGCAGACGGCCGCGCATGGGATTGCGCGCCATCAGGCGAATGCGGTTTTCGTCGGCGAGGGTGCGGTAATGGGCCCCCTGGACGATCTGCAGCACCACCAGCCGCGCCAGCATCGCGCCGGCACAGACCAGCACCACCAGCAGCAGTCCCAGGGACTGACGGGACTGGCCGGTGCGCCGCTGCTGGGATGGGGACCCGAACACCGTCAGGCCGGTCGCTCGAGCCGCGCTTCGAGCTGCCCCAGACGCTGCTCCATTGCCTGCAGGCGCGCCTGCAGCGCAGCTTCGTCAGGCAGGGCCTGCAGGGGGGGCTCATGGGGTGCGGCTTCAGGGGGCGTCTGCTCCACCCGCACATCGACCTTCATCACCGGATTGCCCAGGCCCGGCGAGACCCGGTCCAGCCCGTCCCGCAGCTGACTGGCCAGGGGTTCCCCTTCCTGGCGCAGCCTGCTCAAGGGATCCGTTCCCACCTCGGCAGCTGAAAAGCCGGCCACCACATCCTTGAGCCCGCCTTTACGGGCCCGCTCCACCACGGCAACCCCGACGGGCAGCAGATCCTGCATCAGCCGAAGCCGCAGCTTGTCGAGGGGATCGGCTGCCATGGGCTTGCCTGCACACCAGGGGCTTCAGTCTGACGCCCGGGGTGGCCTCAGCGCTGCTGCGATGGCACCACTCCCGGAGCCACGACCATCGGCCGGCAGCTCTGCTGGGCGCCCCACCACCAGCCGGCCCCCACCGCCAGCACCAGCAGGGCCGCCAGGGGCAGCAAGGACTGGCGGGTGACGTCGAGGGCCGCCCATTCCAACCAGGACCGCAGCACCCGCTCACGGTCAAAACGCCGCCGCTCGCGAACCTGCTGCTGCTCACGACGGCGCAGGGAGCGGCTGACCCAGCGCTCAAAGGCCCGTTTCTTGGTGACGGCCATCTTGCGCTCGACCTCGAGCAGCTGACCGGGGGTGAGCTCGGGGTTGAAGGTGCTGATCAGCTCCAGGGACTTGAGAAACATCTCAACCGCCCCATCCTTGATGGCGCGCTCCTCGTCCTCGAGCAGATCCCAGGCCAGCTCGGGATAGAAGCGGCTGCGGTTGCTATGGATCTGCTCCTCGTCCAGCTGACCCGGTTCCCTCAGCCAACGGTCGGTGTTGGCATCGAACCGCCGCCAGTAAAGAAACGGGTTGAGGTAGATGGTCTTGCCGGCCAGCTGAATGCTGTCCTGCTGCAGCCGGCGCTGCAGCTGCAGGTCCTGATCCGGAGTCGTCGCAGAAGAGACGGCGGTCACAGTGCCTGTGGTTGGGAACCGAGGGTACCCAACGGCGGCTCCCCCCGCCATGGCCCTACTCCCACTCGATCGTGCCGGGGGGCTTGCTGGTGATGTCGAGCACCACCCGGTTGACCCCCTTGACCTCATTGACGATGCGGTTGGAGATCGTCTCCAGCAGGTCGTAGGGCAGACGCGACCAGTCGGCGGTCATGCCGTCCTCACTGGAGACGCAGCGCAGCACCACCGGGAACGCATAGGTGCGCTTGTCACCCATGACGCCGACGCTGCGCACCGGCAGCAGCACGGCAAAGGCCTGCCAGATCTCGTTGTAGAGGCCCGCATCGCGGATCTCTTCGCGGACGATCAGATCAGCATCCCGCAGGATGTCCAGCTTGTCGTCGGTGACCTCGCCCAGGATGCGGATCGCCAGCCCCGGTCCGGGGAACGGGTGTCGGCCGACGATCTCCTGGGGCAGACCGAGGCTGCGGCCCACCTTGCGCACCTCATCTTTGAACAGGCGGCGCAGGGGTTCGACCAGCTTGAACTGCAGGTCCTTGGGCAGACCACCGACGTTGTGATGGCTCTTGATCTTGACCGCGACCCGCTCGCCGGTCTTGGGGTCGACATTGGTGCCGGCACTCTCGATCACATCGGGATAGAGGGTGCCCTGGGCGAGGTAATCGAAGGGCCCGAGGCGCTTGCTCTCCTCTTCGAACACACGGATGAACTCGGTGCCGATCAGCTTGCGCTTCTCTTCAGGGTCGGTGACACCGGAAAGCTTGCTGATGAAGCGCTCGCGCGCATTGATGTACTCAACATTGATGTGGAACTTGCGATCAAAAAAGTCCATCAGAAACTCAGGCTCGCCTTTGCGCATGAAGCCCTGATCGATGAACATGCAGGTCAACTGATCGCCGATGGCCTTGTGCAGCAGAAAGGCCAGGGTCGACGAGTCAACTCCGCCCGAAAGCGCCAGCAGAACTCGCTTGTCGCCGACCTGGGCGCGCACATCGGCGATCGCTTCGTCGATGAACGCCGCCGTGGTCCAGTCGGATTCGCAGCCACAGATGTGGTAAACGAAGTTGCGAATCAGGGCCATACCAAAGGTGGAATGCACCACCTCGGGATGAAACTGCACGCCATACAGATGGCGCTCGTGATCAGCGACCGCCGCCTCAGGCGTGTTGTCGGTGTGGGCCAGACGCACAAACCCATCGGGCAACCGCTCGACCGAGTCACCATGGCTCATCCACATCGTCGAGCCGTCCTCGACATTGGTGAGCAGATCGGTCGGGTCGTCGACAAACAGCGGCGCCTTGCCGTACTCGGCGCGGCCGGCAGCCACCACCGAACCCCCCAGCTGCTGAACCATCAGCTGCATGCCGTAGCAGACGCCCAGCACGGGGATGCCCAGCTCCCAGAGGCCCGGGTCACACAGCGGCGCCCCCGGTTCGTACACCGAGCTGGGGCCGCCGCTGAGAATGATCCCCTTCGGGGCCAGGCGACGCAGCTCGTCGGCGCTGGTGGTGTGGCTCATCACCAGTGAAAAGACCTCGGTCTCGCGCACCCGACGGGCGATCAGCTCCGAGTACTGGGAGCCGAAATCCAGAATCACCACCGCCGGGTAGCGCGAGGAACCGGAGGCTGCGTCAATCGGGGCGGTCATGGACTTGCGCTCGCTGCCGGGCATTCGGACAACCCTAGGAGCCCCCCTGAAGCCCGGCCAACAGGGCGGCACCCGCAGGACCCTGGGCGCAGATGCGGCGCTGGCGATCAAACAGCACCGCACCCACCCCAGGGCGACCGTGGCCATGGCGCTGCAGATAGTCAGCGCAGCGGGTCTCGATCGCCTGCACCAGGCGCCGGCGCAGCCGCGCCGCCAGCTGGGGCTGGTCAGCGGCCAGGGCGGCCAGACCCTGATCGACGGTGGCTGCGCGATGCAGGGTGGCCAGGGCCTCGCCGCTCAGCCCCTCCAGGGCGGCCAGGGCGGTCAGGATCTCGGCGCGGCCGTCGGCCAGGTGGTGGTGGGTGTGAAAGATGCCCCCGGCCAGCTTGATCAACTTGCCCTGGTAGCCGAACAGCAACAGCTGCTGCACCCCCGCCTCGGCGGCAGCGACCAGCAACGGTCCGATCCAGTTGCCCGCCTTGACCAGCAGCTCGGGCGGCAATCCCAGCTGGGGTGCCAGGTCCAGCCCGTTCTCACCGATCACCAGCACCAGGGCACCACCGAACCCCGGTGCCGCAGCCACCGTCCGCAGCCGGGCCAGGGCGGCCTCGAGCTGCTCGGGGGCGGCGCTGCGCTGCACCGTCGCCTGGGTGCCGATCAGCGCCAGGCCATCGACCACGCCAAAGGCCGCATTGCTGGTGCGCACCGCCAGCTGCCGACCCGCCGGGATCACCAGGCGCACATGAAGCCGGCGCCCCGCCGGCACCAGCGGGCGCAGGTTGGCCGCCAGCAGGCTGCGGGCATAGGCCGACAGGCACAGCTCACCGCTGGCCGCATGGATGCCCACACCCTCACCCGCCTCGAGCAGCAACCAGGGCAACTCGGCGGCAGCCGGGGTTGGCAGCGGCTCCAGCCAGCGCACCAACGCCCAGACGATCAGGTCACGGGTCAGATCGAGCACCCCGGGACCGGGATCACAGCGCGCCTCCCCCAGCGCCCAGCCATCGCCCAGGGGTGCCGCCACCTGAACCGACACCGAGGTGGTCGCCGGGTCGCCGGGGTCCAGCAACAGCAGCTCCTGGGAGGCCGCAAACGCCTCGCCATGCAACTGCTGCACGGCGGCGCGCGCGGCGGCGCAGGCCCAGACCGGCAGGGTGAAACCCGGGGGCTCGCTGCTCACGGCGGGGTGGGTCGGAGACACTGTTTTTTATGGTGGTCGATTGCGCCTCTGCGCCGCCGTTCGCCGCCACCGCCATGCAGGACAAGCTGACCCTGATGATTCCCGGCCCCACGCCGGTGCCGGAAACGGTCCTGCAGGCCATGGGGCGCCATCCGATCGGCCACCGCAGCGCCGACTTTCAGAAGATCGTCAAACGCACCACCGAGCAGCTGCAATGGCTGCACCAGACCAGCCATGACGTGCTGGTGATCACCGGCAGCGGCACCGCCGCCATGGAGGCCGGGATCATCAACGTGCTCAGCAAGGGCGACCGGGTCCTGTGCGGCGACAACGGCAAGTTCGGCGAACGCTGGGTCAAGGTGGCCCAGGCCTATGGCCTGGATGTACAGGTGATCAAGGCCGAGTGGGGCCAACCCCTGGATCCCGATGCCTTCAGGGCGGCCCTCGAGGCCGACAGCGCCAAGGCGATCAAGGCGGTGATCCTGACCCACTCCGAAACCTCCACCGGGGTCATCAACGACCTTGAGGCGATCGCGCGCCACGTCAAGGCCCACGGCACCGCCCTGACGATCGCCGACTGCGTCACCAGCCTGGGGGCCTGCAACGTGCCGATGGATGCCTGGGGCATCGACGTGATCGGCTCGGGCTCCCAGAAGGGCTACATGATGCCGCCCGGTCTGGCCTTCGTGGCCATGAGCGAGAAGGCCTGGGCCGCCTACGAGCGCTCGGACCTGCCGAAGTTCTATCTGGATCTGGGCAAATACCGCAAATCGGCCAAGGCCGACAGCAACCCCTTCACCCCGGCGATCAACCTCTACTTCGCCCTGGAAGCGGCCCTGACGATGATGCAGGCCGAGGGCCTGGAGGCGATCTTTGCCCGTCACGCGCGTCACCGCGCCGCCGCCCAGGCCGGCATGAAGGCGATCGGCCTGCCCCTTTATGCCGCCGAAGGCCACGGCAGCCCGGCGATCACGGCGGTGGCGCCCGAGGGCATCGATGCCGAAAGCCTGCGCAAGAAGGTCAAGGAGCGCTTTGACATCCTGCTGGCAGGCGGGCAGGACCATCTCAAGGGACACGTGTTCCGCATCGGCCACCTGGGCTTCGTCTGCGACCGCGATGTGCTGACCGCCGTCGCCGCCATCGAAGCGACCCTGCAGGAGCTGGGGCTACACAAGGGCACCGCAGGCGCCGGAGTCGCCGCCGCCGCCGTTGCCCTGGCCGGCTAAACTGTCAGCAATAAGAAACAGAACACATCTGTTTCTTATTTTTTGCGGGTGTAATTCAGTGGTAGAATGTCAGCTTCCCAAGCTGAACGTCGCCGGTTCGAGCCCGGTCACCCGCTTTCAGTTGAGACCCTTCGCCACACCGGCGAACCCCTAGTGGCCTAGCGGGCTGGTCAGCCCCTGGGCTTGATCAATTGCAGAATCTGGGGCCCACGGCTTGCCAGGCGACGCTCACAATCGAGGGCCTTGAGGATCAACCGCGCCGATTCGGCGATGTTTCCCGCTTCAGCAGCCGCCCGAGCACCGCGATCCAACTGGGCCTTTTCCAGTTCAAGCCGCTGTCCATCGTCACCGGGAGCCGCATCAGGGGGTGGGGCTGACACAGGTCGTTTCTGTGTCGGCACCACCAAGGGGCTAAAGGCCGTCATTGCGCCGGAACCAAAGTGTTGTTCAAAACCATGTCGCGGGCAAAACCATGTCGCGGACAAAACCGAGTTGCAGGAAAACCGTGTTGCAGGTCACAAGCAAAGGATCGGCTGGTGTCATGCGACTGGACAGATTGAGGATGCTGACCAGAGTCATGGTGCAGACAGTCTGCCCAGGCAGAATAGCGATCGCCTGAGCAATGACTGCGCGATCTGCACCCCAGTGAATCGCTTGGCAAGCGAATGCTCACAACAGGAATGGCCATCAACGATGGTCAGGTTCCGGGTTCTTCGTGGTTGCCACCGAGGTCATCAATCTGACGGCGCAGCTCGCTCGAACGGGTCTGATCACCACGGGTGAGGGCAACCGCCAGGGCGAACTCAAGCTTCTCAAGCTGATGTTCCCCCGGTGTGCCACCGCATTGCGCCGTGGCATTGGGCCGGCACTGAGGCGGGCGGCCACCCGCCGCTGTGTGAACAGCTGCGTCAGATCCTGAAGCCTGATGCAGGGATTGGGGGTAGGCCATGGTTGGCTTTCTTCTTATTCTGCCACCGCTGGCCAGGGGCCGACAGCAAAGGCCGTTCTGGGCCGGATCAGGCAGCCAGGGCCTGGTCGTCGTCCAGACCCACCGGGGAGTAAGGCGATTCCGAGGTCAGGTCGCCATCGAGGGCCAGCAGGCTGCGGCAGTCCTGGAGCAACCGTTCGACGTGACTGAGGCTGGTGCGCTCTTCATCACTGACGGAAGGCTGCACTTCAAGCCCTTGAACGGACAGCTCAAGAGCCGCAAACCGCTGCTCCAGCCGCACCAGCCGATGGGAGAGCGCATGAATGGTCTGGGCCAGATCCTCGGTGCTGCGCGTGATGCGAAAGGAGACCGATTCCTGCGACATGGGTGAGACAGTGTTCGTGGATGGACCGATGACAACACATGCCGCCAGCCGGCTCAAGTCACCTGTTGCAGCTGTTGCTGTACGCCCTGGCGGGGTTGGGCGGCGGCCTGCTGGCGTTGCGCACCGGCATCCCGGCGGCTCCACTGGCCGGGGCCCTGCTGGGGGCTGCCCTGGTGAGCCTGAGCGGCCGGCTCGAGGCCGCCAGCTGGCCGCCGGGCACGCGCACTGCCTTGGAGATCGCGATCGGCACCGTGATCGGCACCTCGCTGACCGCCCCGGCGCTGCTGGAGCTGCAACGGCTGTGGAAACCGGCCCTGCTGATCACGCTCACCCTGGTGCTGACGGGCATCGTCGTGGGCCTGTGGTGTGGCCGGTTGCTGGGCATCGATCCTGTGGTGGCCCTGCTGGGCGCCGCCCCGGGTGGCATCAGCGGCATGAGCCTGGTGGGCGCCGAATTCGGTGTCGGCGCTGCGGTGGCCGCCCTGCATGCCGTACGCCTGATCACGGTGCTGGTGGTCTTACCGCTGGTGGTGAAGCTGCTGCCCCGGACCTGAGGCGCCCCGCAACCGGTCCGGGGTCTCGACAGATCAGCCTGGATCGATAGGTTTGGCCTCGATCGATTGCGTTCTTCGTCGCCGTGGTCTCCCCCCTGCCCGCCGCTGCCGGCTCAGCCCTGCTGGCTGCGCTGCTGAGCGCTCCGCTCGGCCTGGGCGCTCCTGTCTGGGCACAGGCCAGCAACGAGGCACCTGCGGCGAGCCAGGTCGCGACCCCTGACAGCGTTGTCGGGGCCAAGGGAGCCAGGATCTATTGCTACATGCGCAACGCCGGCAACACCCACAAAGTCAGCTGGGAAGCGGCCTACGCCCTGATCAAGCGGCAGAATTCATCGCTGTTCAAGACCTCGCCAGAGCATGCAGCGGTGATGATCACCGAGGCGGTGGTCAACAACCCCAGCGCCTATCCCGACTGCGGCAAATTCCTTGGCGACCTCTTCGTCAAATGATCGACGGCTGACCCGGCGAGCCACGTCTGTCCTGTTGGCCCTCATGGCGGGCGGGCTGCTGCAGTCCTGCAGCGAGGCGGATCTTCCCCAGCGCAGCGTTCAACCCGATGACTGCCTGCGGGACATGCAACTGGACCAGCTGCAGCAGGCCCTGAAGCGCTGCGACCAGGTGGTGGCCCGTTACCCCCAGGATCCGGCCCCCCGCAGCGAGAGAGCCCTGTTGCTGAGCCTGAACGGACAGGACCAGGCCGCCTGCCGCGAGATCGAAGCCGCCCACGCCCTGGCACGCCAGGCCAGACCAGGCAGCGTGGACCCGTTGCTGGCCTCAGAGCTCAAGATGCGCCGCCAGAGCTGTCTGGCGAGCCGCTGAACAGCTGATCGACCATGGCGGCCAGCCGCTGACGGCGCAGATGCTGGGTTCGCCCCTGCAGCACCAGCTCGATGCGCTCGGCTTTGCTTTCAATCAGGCTGTCCACCAGCTGATCCGCCACCCCGAGCTGCAGCCAATGGGTCTGCAACGTGCCGGCCATGCCGATGCGGTGGCAGCGATCCTCGGCCTGCTCGGCGTCCCCCGGGGTCCAGGGCCGCTCGAGCAGGACCACATGGCGAGCCCGGTGCAGGGTGAAACCCAGCCCACCGGTGCCATAGGTCGCCACCAGCAAGGGCACGTCCCCCTGCTGAAAGGCATCGACCTGCCGCTGGCGCTCGCACGGCGGCAGGGCCCCGATCAGCAGTCCCGGAGCCCCCGCTGGGGCCAGTTGCTGGTGCAGGGCCCTGGCTGAATCCAGAAACGCGGTGAACACCACCACCGATTCACCCTGCTTCAGCAGATCGGCGATCAGGCTCTGGGCCGCCGTCAGCTTGTACCGGGATCCCAGCTGACGCACCGCCGTCAATGCGGCCAGGGCTTCGGCATCGCGCCGCACCAGACCCTGGTGAGCCCGATTGCGGTAATCCTGAAGCCGGCTGTTCAGCTCCAGATCGAACCGCTCGGCCAGTTCGGTGCAGAGCTGCACCGGATGGAACTGGCGCTGCTTGGGCGGCAGATCGAGGCAATCCCGTTTGCGACGGTGCAGCAACAGGGGACGCACCAGCCGTTGCAGCTCCTCGAGCTGGCTGGCGCCCCGGGCCTGCCAGACGCGGCGACCACCCTGCTCCTGCCAGTGCCCGGCGCAGTAGCGCAACTCAAACGCCCGCTGATCCCGGGCCAGGGGATGGCCGATCGCCGCCAGCAGGGGAAACAGCTGGGCAGGGCGGCCATTCTTCATCGGCGTGCCGGTCAACAGCCAGCAGGCCCGCAGGCGTGGATGGCGCGCCAACCGCAGAAGGGCCGCCGACCGTTGGGTGTGCCCGTTCTGGGCGAAATGGGCTTCGTCGACCACCAACACACAACCGGCGAGGGGCAGCTCCTGGGGCACGGCGGCCCAGCTGTACAGGGTCAGCTGCAGCTGCAGCGCAGCGGCCTCGCGCAGCCAATGGGCATGCAGCCCCACCGGTGCCAGCACGACGATGCGGCAGTCCGCCCGCCGCACCAGGGCGCGGGCGGCTGCCAGGGCGGTGAGGGTTTTGCCCAGGCCCATGGCATCGGCCAGCACGGCACCGCGGCGGGCCAGCAACCAGCGGACCGCCGAACGCTGATGGGCGAACAGGCGCCGCCCGTCGGGCAACGGGCGCTCGAGCTCAGCGGCGGCCACCAGCTCCCGATGGGGCGGCAGCGGCGGCAACGGACTGTCGAGCCACTGCAACCATCGGTTCAGCTCTGGTTCGATCGCAAAGCGGCTACCCAGCAGAGCCCGCAGGGTGTTGGCTGCCTCAAGCGGAAACTCCCAGCAGCCTCGCTGGGCACGCCAGAGGCCCCGGGGCCGCACCCGCCTCAGCTGGGCCTGGGTGACGGCGTCGTAAGGGCTGAACACCTCGATCGCCCCGGTGGCAGCCAGACGCAGAACGCAGCGATCGGACACCGGTCAATTGGCGAAAGTGCAGTCACCGACACATTGACACCCCTGGCACCAGCGTCAGACTGCTCGCAACCGAGACGCAGGCATGCAGGCCAGGGATGCGGTTTTTCTCGAGGAACTCTGCCCCAAACTGCGCGTGCGCCGTTGGCGCCAGAACATCCACCGCTTCACCAACAACTGCTGCATTTACTGCGGCAACCCGTCTGAATCAATCGACCACGTGCTGCCCCAGAGCCGGGGCGGTCTGAGCGTGACCGAAAACTGCGTGCCGGCCTGCCTGGCCTGCAACGGCCACAAAGGCGATGCCGATGCGTTCGGCTGGTACCGACGCCAGAGCTTCTACGACCCCCGCCGGGCCATGGCCATCAAAGCCTGGATGGATGGGGACCTGAAACTGGCCATGCGCCTGCTGCAGTGGGCCGAGCCCCGTACGGCCGAACGCGCAGCCCAGGGGGATCACCAGACCCGGCAGGCATCAACGCCGTTGTGGCGCTGGCAGATGGCCGCCTGATTCTGGGGGTGCTCAGGCGCCACCAGCACAGCCGCCCCGAACAACACCAGCACCAGCACCAAGGGTGCCACGATCGGCTCAAACCTGGAGCGACCCGCGCCTCCAAGGGCGGCAGGCAGAGGCCGAGACGCCAATGCCCGGGCTCCCGGGCGAAGCTGGCCCCATGTCGGGGCAACCAGCGAAGAGGCAACCAGCGGAGAGGCAACCAGCGAAGAGGAAGCCAGTGGAGAGGAGGCAACCATGATCGAATCCGTGAATAGTACAAGCGTACTCAATCGGGATCGACCGGTCAAGCTGCTGGTCCTGGGG
>Ga0310335_100226_pt1 | contig 16345 bp, 16 predicted proteins | sample LakMicMISRFREDD7_FD_195549 | JGI IMG/M metagenome (GOLD analysis project Ga0310335, IMG submission 195549) | Enriched freshwater cyanobacterial communities from Lake Michigan, Michigan, United States - MI23.SRF.RED.D7 (v2) (version 2) | ecosystem: Environmental > Aquatic > Freshwater > Lake... | reverse complement strand
GCCTGAAGCGGTGGGCTGAGGCTCCAGACTGGTGCGTTCACCCGTCGTTCCACCAGCGATGTCTGCAGAAGCTTTGGCGGCCTTCATCGCCGCCGTGCGCCAGGACCCCGGCCTGCAGCAGGCGATGGCCACCGCAGCGGCGGCCGACGTCGACGCCGTCGCCCAACACGGCCGCGAGGCCGGTTTCGATGTGGTCAGCCGCGATTTCGTCGACCACAACGGCGGCGCCCTGGTCGAGTACGAAGACGAGGACTATTTTCTTAAGGCCTCCTGGTGGACCCTGGGCTGATCAGGGCAGCCCAGGCTTCATTTCGGGGATTGATTGCAATCATAGGTTGACGGCGAGGTTTCTGTACTTACTGTGCGGGAAACCTGTTTGACGCCTGAAAACGATCATGCAAGACCAGCAACGTGCAGGACAATCGGTGTGCGCCCCCACGCCGGCAGGTCTTTGGGAACCTCTTGATTGCATGCGTGTTGTCGATGGTCGGCCAGGCTCATGGTCAAACCATTCAGCAGGTCATCGAGTCGGGCGCTGTCCCCAAGCTGCCTGCGCCAGCCCTCACAAGAATTCCGATTCTTAACAGAGTGCCCCAAGGGGACGTTGAAGTGACTGTCTTTTTAAGCCGGCGGAAGGCCGGAACAAGGACGCCGATTCACAAGCACGACTTCGGAGGGATTGATTGCTTAATTCAAGGCGAAGCAACCCTCTATTACGACAATCAGAAACCCGTTAAATATTCGGCGCCGACCTGCGTCCACATGCCGCCTGGGGTTGCCATGATGAACGTAGCTTCGGGAAGTGAGGATACAGTATTTTACGACATCTTTTTTGGAAAAAAAGGATTTGCTTATTGGGACGTGACTGAAAAGGGCGTGTCCGTCGACATCATCAATGACTTTGATAGGAGTGGCCATGTCCATTAATTGCTCTGGGCATGCCGCCCCACGGGCAGCCTTGGGCACGCCGCCACGAGCTGGCGGGTGATCGCCGCTTGGGGGTCGGCCAGCAGCGCGGCGCCCGGCCCCTCCTCCACGATCCGACCCCCATCGAGCACGATCACCCGGTGGCAGAAGCCGCTGGCCACCGCCAGGTCGTGCGTCACGAACAGCAGCCCCAGCCCCAACTTCTGCTGCAGCTGGCGCAGCAGGGCCAGGATCTCGGCCTGCACCTCGGCGTCGAGCATGCTGACGCTCTCGTCGCAGAGCAGCAGCCTGGGCTCCAGGATCAGGGCCCTGGCGATCGCCACCCGCTGCTGCTGCCCGCCCGACAGCTGGCGGGGCCGCCGCCCTTCAAAGGCTTCGGCCGGGCTGAGGCCCACGGCCTCCAGCAGCTCCCGGGCCCGTTGACGGGCCGCAGCGGGGCTGGCGAGACCGTGGATCAGCAGCGGGTCGGCGATCGCCTCGCCCACCCGCATCTGCGGGTTGAGGCAGGCCAATGGGTCCTGAAACACCATCTGAATGCGCCGCCGCAGCAGTCGCCGGCCCGCCCCCCGGACCGCCAGCAGGTCCTGGCCTTGGAGCCGCACCGTGCCCCCCCGCACCTCGGCCAGGCCCATCAGGGCACGGCAGAGGGTGCTCTTGCCGCAGCCCGAGGCGCCCACCAGGCCAACCGTTTCACCGGCCTGCAACCGCAGGCTGACCCCGTCGACCGCCTTGAGCCAGCGGGGCTGCCAGGGCGGTCCCCCCAGGCGATGCCAGCAGCGCAGGTTGTCGATCGCCAGCAGCTGGGCCGCCGGCGGTGGGGCTGGACTGCAGCTGGCCTCCAGCTCGCGGGCCCGGGCGACCAACCGCTGTGCCAGGGGGGAACGGGGCGTCAACAACAGCTGACGGGCGGGGGCCTGCTCCACCAGGCGCCCCTGATCCAGCACCGCGATCTGATCGCACCATTGCCCCGCCAGGGCCAGGTTGTGGCTGATCAGCAACAGGGCGCTGCCGCTCTCGCGGCAGAGGTCGCTCAGTTCGGCCATCACCTGGGCGGCCACGGCCACATCCAGGCTGGTGGTGGGCTCATCGGCGATCACCAGCCTGGGGTTGAGCGCCATCGCCAGGGCGATGGCCACCCGCTGGCGCATGCCGCCGCTGAATTCGTGCGGGTAGCTGCCATAACGCTCGGGGGGGATGCCAACCCGCGCCAGCAGCGCCGTGGCCCGCTGCCGCCGGATGGGGTCAGCCTGATCGGGCCTGTGGGCCTGCAGGGTGTCGCGCAGGTGTTCGCCGATGGTCAGCAGCGGGTTGAGCCGGGTCATCGGGTCCTGGAACACCAGGCCCACAGCGGTGCCCCGCAGCCGCTGCAGCGCCGCCCCCTGCAGGTTGCGGGGATCGACCCCGGCCAGCTGCAGCCCCCCTTGGCACTGGCTTCCTGGCGGCAGCAGCTGCAGCACCGCCCGGGCCACCGTGCTCTTGCCGCAGCCTGACGGGCCCACCAGGGCCAGCCGCTGGCCGCGGCCGAGCTCCAGGCTCAGACCCGCCAGGGTGGGCGCCGGTGCTCCGGGATAACGCACCACCAGATCCCGCAGCTGCAGCACTGGTTGGGCCCCCATGGCGATCGGCGGATCCGCACAACGGACCCATGCTGCGCCCTGCTGCATACGATGGGGTGAATTGCAGGCCGGGATGCTCAAGGCGGTGCCGGATAGGCCACCCACGTTGCAGCAACGGGGCCGCCTGGCGATCAGCGCACCGGCTGACTACGGCATCGCCCTGCCCGACTGGCTGCAGCGCTGCATCGAGCACGTGCCGCCCGGTGCCGGCGAAAGCTGCCCCACCGATTCTGAGGCCCTGCTGGCCTCAGCCTTTGACTTTGCCTATCAGCTGCACGAGGGGCAGTACCGCGCCAGTGGTGAGCCCTACATCTGCCACCCGGTCGCGGTGGCCGACCTGTTGCGCGACATCGGTGCCAGCGCCGGCGTGATTGCCGCTGGCTTTCTGCATGATGTCGTCGAGGACACCGCGGTTACCCCCGACGAGGTCGAAGCCCACTTCGGGACCGAGGTGCGGGCCCTGGTCGAGGGTGTCACCAAGCTCGGCGGCATCCATTTCACCAACAAGACCGAAGCCCAGGCCGAAAACCTGCGGCGCATGTTTCTGGCCATGGCCAGCGACATCCGTGTCGTGCTGGTGAAGCTGGCCGACCGGCTGCACAACATGCGCACGCTGGGCTCGCTCAAGCCTGAGAAACAGCAGCGCATCGCCCGCGAAACCCGCGAGATCTACGCCCCCCTGGCCAACCGCCTGGGCATCGGCCGGTTCAAGTGGGAACTGGAAGATCTGGCCTTCAAGATCCTCGAACCCGAGGCCTACCGCGACGTCCAGCAGCAGGTCGCCACCAAGCGCAGCGAGCGAGAGGAGCGTCTGGGCACCACCGTGCAGCTGCTGCGCGACCGGCTGGCGGCCTCTGGCCTGCAGTCCTGCGAGGTGAGCGGCCGCCCCAAGCACCTCTATGGCATCTGGAGCAAGATGCAACGGCAGCAGAAGGCCTTCCACGAGATCTACGACGTGGCAGCGCTGCGGCTGATCTGCCCCAACCTCGAGTGCTGTTACCGGGCGCTGGCGGTGGTGCATGACACCTTCCGCCCCATCCCCGGCCGGTTCAAGGACTACATCGGTCTGCCCAAGCCCAACGGTTACCAGTCGCTGCACACCGCGGTGATCGGCCGTCACCGGCCGATCGAGGTGCAGATCCGCACCGCCGAGATGCACCAGGTGGCCGAGTACGGCATCGCCGCCCATTGGAAGTACAAGGAAGGCGGATCACCGGCCGCGTCCGGTGCCGATGCCGAGCGGTTCAACTGGTTGCGTCAGCTGGTCGACTGGCAGAAGGACGATGGTGGTGAGGACAGCGGCGATTTTCTGCGCTCGATCAAAGAAGACCTCTTTGACGAAGAGGTGTTCGTGTTCACCCCCAAGGGCGATGTCGTAGGCCTGCGCAAGGGCTCCACAGCTGTGGATTTTGCCTATCGCATTCACTCAGAGGTCGGTAATCATTGCCAGGGTGTGCGCATCAACGACCGCCTCTGTCCGCTGGTCACGCCGTTGCAGAACGGCGACTTTGTGCAGGTGATTACCGCAAAGACTGCCCATCCGAGCCTCGACTGGCTCAACTTTGTCGCCACGCCGACGGCCCGCAACCGCATTCGCCAGTGGTACAAGAACAGCCACCGCGATGAGAACATCGCCCGCGGCACCGAGATGCTCGAGCGCGAGCTCGGGCGCGACGGCTTTGATGCCCTGCTTCACGGTGAGGCCATGGCCCAGGTGGCGCGCCGATGCAACCTGGTCGGCACCGAGGATCTGCTGGCCTCGTTGGGGTTCGGTGGCGTCACCCTGCACCAGGTGCTCAACCGCCTGCGCGAGGAAATTCGCCTGGCCAGTGCCGTCGAGGCATCGCCCAAGAGCAATGAGGAGCTGGCGGCCGAAGTGGCTGCCCAGGGCGAAATGCTGGTGCCTTCGCCCACCCATGGCGCTGGTGTCGCCAACCCGATCCTGGGGCTCGAAGGACTCGATTACCGCATGGGGGGATGCTGCAGCCCGCTGCCCGGCGAGCCGATCGTCGGATCGGTCTCCCTGGGCAACCACGGCATCACCATTCATCGCCAGGACTGCGGCAATGTTCAGCAGATTCCGGTCGCCCGCAGACTGCCGGTGCGCTGGAATCCGGCCAGCGAAGCCCAGCAGCGCCGCTACCCAGTCCAGCTCCGGATCGAAGTGCTGGATCGGGTCGGTGTGCTCAAGGACATCCTGATGCGGCTGTCCGACCACCGCATCAACGTCAGCGATGCCCGGGTGCGCACCAGCCCCGGCAAGCCTGCCCGCATCGACCTGCGGGTCGAGCTGCAGAGTGCCACCCAGCTCATGGGCACCCTCAACCAGATCCGCGCCATGGCGGATGTGCTCGACATCGCCCGCACCGGGATCGGTTGAGTCGAGACGTTCGCTACCGCTGATCTGCAGCAAGAAGCTCAGCATCTGAAACACGGTGCTGAAGACTTTTGCAGGATCTGGTGTGAAACAGGCCTGGCGCGAAATCTGAAGGTTCAGATCGTTATGACGGGTGGGCCCAATTTCATTCCTTCCCATGAAGGTCCTTCAGGCAGCTGTTGCGGCTGCTTTCCTGATTTCTCCGGCCCCTTTGTTGGCGAGCAGTGCCAACATTGATGCCACAGGTAGAGCTCCGACGTTCTGCAACATCAGCAACGACAAGGGCGCGATCAGCATGGCCATCTCGCCTGCTGGCGATCTTTTGAGTGGTGCTGGTCGCTTCAGCTATGTCGCGAATGGCAATGCCAAGCTCGTGCTGAGCGCCATCGGTCAGGACGCCCCCCAAGGGGCTGCGGCTTCGATTCCGAGCATTAGCTTGGCTGATCTGGTCGTCAATCGTTCGACCACTTCAGAGGCAGCCAGCAATCCCTCCGGCGGGGTCATCCGCCAGGAAGGCGACATCACCGCTTCCATTGTTCAGGACAATGAAGCCAGGCTGTTGACGGCTGGCGATTACGCCTTGAAGGCGACGGCAACCTGTACGTCGCTCTGATTGTGAAGCGAGTTCTTCTGCTTTTGGCAGTGCTTTGGTCTGGGCAGGTCTCTGCCCAGACCGCCTTTCTTGAACAACGGGAATTTCCCGTCAAGAGCGGCATGGTCCGGGTCAAGATGGCTGTCTCCCACACCCGCAAAAGTGCGGTTGAGTTGACCGTGCGTCTCAAGGGGCCTGGTAAGGATCAGGAGACCCCGGGTCCGGTTCTGAGTGAAGGTGTCACTATTTCGCCGGATCAATTCAAAATACCTCCCAATAAAATACGAAAGTTGATGATCAGCTTCCCGGCTGAGGTCTCTACGCGGACTCCCTATTTCGCATGCGTTCTTTATCAGCCGCCCGTCGAGCGCATGGAGGCGGGTCGCCTTGGTGGCTCCATGTTGTTGGCCACGGAATCCTGCTCGCGCTTTTGGGTCAACCCGTGATTGGCGGGGAAAGACTTCAGTTGGAGGATTTCAATGCCTATCCGCCCCAGCCGAAAATTGACATCAACCTGGATGATGGCAGCACCTGTTCAGTCACTGATCGTGCACCGCCAACGCTGGTGTTGTACGGCCGTCAGCTCAACAGCGTTGATCGTCCATTTGCCAGCCAGCAGGGAATGCAGCATGACGTCGGGGGTGGTATTGCCTTGATGATCCCCCTGGGTCCCACAGGGTTCAGGAAGGCCTGCACGGGTTTGTTGCGGCTGCAGGAGGGGCGGGCCAAGATGGCCCTGGCCAATCAGTTGCTTGAGGCCGGTCAGATCACCGAGGCCGACATGAAGAAGGTCGTGAATGGTTTGCGGGCTGTGCTGGGGATTTAGTTGGGTCGCTGTATGGATCTGAGCACCCTCGGACCACCAGGTTGCAACCGTTACTGAATCGCTGGGGATCTCTGGCTACAAGAGCCCATCGAGACCTCATCACCATGACCTCTGAACAAGCGGCTGAGTTGATCGACAGCACGCTCGATCTGGTGCATCAACGCCTGCAGAATCTGCAGGATCACTCCCTGCAAAAGGAGCATCAGGCCCTGGCCGATGAATTTCGTGAATGGCGCCATCCCGTCGGGGGACACATCGATCTGATGGTGTTTCCAGGCTTGGCTGGGTCCTGAGGCTGGGGTCGTCACGGTTCCCCCTGCTTGTCCAAGACTGGGGGGATGGAGCCGCTCTGAACCCGGTTGAGTTTCACCCGCGATGACACCATCGCCGCCGTCGCCACGGCGGTGGCCCCCGGCGAGGGCAGCGTTGCGATCGTGCGTCTGTCCGGGCCCCAGGCCGAAGCGATCGGCAGGCGCCTGTTTGTGGCCCCTGGCGCCCAGGCCTGGGACAGCCACCGGGTGCTGTACGGCCATGTGGTCGACCCGGACACCGGTGAGCGCATCGATGAAGCCCTGCTGCTGCTGATGCGCGCACCCCGCAGCTTCACCCGTGAAGACGTGGTCGAGCTCCACTGCCACGGCGGTCTGGTGGCGGTGCGGCGGGTGCTCGAGCAGGTGCTGGCGGCCGGGGCGCGCCGGGCCGGGCCCGGCGAATTCAGCCAACGGGCGTTTCTCAACGGGCGGCTCGATCTCACCCGGGCCGAGGCAGTCAGCCAGCTGATCAACGCCCGCAGCCGCCGCGGGGCCCAGCTGGCCATGGCCGGGTTGGACGGGGGGCTGCAGCAGCGGCTCAACCCCTTGCGCTCCCGGCTGCTGGATCAGTTGGCCGAGCTCGAGGCCCGGGTCGACTTCGAAGAGGATCTGCCGCCCCTGAACGGGGCCGCCGTGACCGGCGAACTGGTCGCCGTGCGCCAGCAGCTCGAGCTGCTGGTGGCCGAGGCCCGCCAGGGGGCCCTGCTGCGCGATGGCCTGCGGGTAGCGATCATCGGCCGGCCCAACGTCGGCAAATCGAGCCTGCTCAACCGGCTCAGCCGGCGTGAGCGGGCGATTGTCACCGACCTGCCCGGCACCACCCGCGACCTGCTCGAGAGCGAGCTGGTGCTCGAGGGGGTGCCGCTGACCCTGCTGGATACGGCCGGGATTCGCGACACCGCTGATCCGATCGAGCAGCTGGGGATCGAACGCTCACGCGCCGCCCTGGCGGCGGCTGATGCGGTGCTGTTGCTGTTTGACCTGGGGAGCGGTTGGACAGCCGCCGACCAGGATCTGCTCGATCAGGTGCCCGAGGGTGCGCCGCTGTTGATCGCTGGCAACAAGGCCGATGCAGCAGGGGTGCCGGCGGGCCTGCAGGACCCCGCGGCCCCGGGCTCTGCCGGCCCGGACGGCAGCCAGCCGGTGGTCTGTTGCAGTGCGCTGTCGGGCGCCGGCACCGAGGTGCTGGTGCAGGAGCTGCTGCGCCGTTGCGGCGCCACGGTCAGCCAGGGATTGCAATTGGCCCTCAACGACCGCCAGCGCGATCTGGCCGCGGCGGCGGCCGCCAGTCTGGGCCGGGCGCTCGAGGCGGCCGATCAGCAGCTGCCCTGGGATTTCTGGACGATTGACCTGCGGGCCGCCGTGCGCGCTCTTGGGGAGATCACCGGTGAAGAGGTCAGCGAGGCTGTGCTCGATCGGGTGTTCTCACGCTTCTGCATCGGCAAATGAGCCGGCCAGCCACCTGCGGGGAGCGGATCGATCCATAGTTGGCGCTGCTTCACCGACTCACCCCAGCCCCATGGATCTCACCCCCGGCTCTGCTGCAGCCCACCCCATGGAGGCCCTGAGCCCATCGCAGCGGGCTCTGTTGCGCATCGTCTGCTGGGTGGCCTGGGCCGATGGCGACTTTGCGCTCGAGGAGCGCGAGCTGCTCGAGAAGGTGGTGGCGCGGCTCCTGCACCTCGACGAGGTTGGGGGCGTGGCCGAAGCCACCGTGCGCGAGCTGGCGATGGACCAGTTTCAGACCCTTGATCTGGAGCGGCTGGTGGCGGCGCTCACCAGTGACGATGAGCGTCAGCTGGTGGTCAAGTTGGCGATGCAGATGGTCAGCATCTATCAGCGTGCCGATGACGACGAACGCATCAATGCTTCAGAGAAACAGGCCTACCGCCGCCTGATCGACGCCCTGGCCCTGCCTGAATCCGAGGTTGAGGAGGCCGAGTGGGCGGCCCGTCAGGAGCTGGCCCAGAGGCGCAATCTGATGGAGGTGCTCTCGGGTGCCTTGGAGCGCTTCGGCGCCTGGCCCGCGGCCCAGGATCTGGATCCGCGGTTGCCGCTGGGCTACTGGCTCTGAACCCCATGGCCCCTTGCAGCCTGCCCGTGACCCCCCAGTTGGTGGAGCAGCTGCGCAGCTGGCTGGGCGAGGACCTGGGGCGCGGTGATCTCACCGCCCCGGCCCTGGCGGGCGCCAGCGGCCGGGCCCAGTGGATCGCCCGTGCGCCCGGCATCTTTTGCGGTGGCGCCTTGGTCGCCCCGCTGTTTGGCCTGCTGGACCCCGCGGTCAGCGTGCGTCTGTTGAGCGACGACGGCGATGCGGTGGTTGCCGGCCAGACCCTGCTGGAGCTGCAGGGTCCGGCGGCGGCCCTGGTGGCCGGTGAGCGCACCGCGCTCAACCTGGCGATGCGGCTCAGCGGCATCGCCACCGCCACCGCGGCTCTGGTGGATCAGTTGGCAGGCAGCGGCGTGCGTTTAGCCGACACCCGCAAGACCACGCCGGGCCTGCGCCTGCTTGAAAAATATGCGGTGCGTTGCGGCGGCGGCGTCAACCACCGGCTGGGCCTCGACGATGCGGCCATGCTCAAAGAGAACCACCTGGCCTGGAGCGGTGGCGTGGCGGCGGCGATCGCCGCTGTGCGCGGCGCTGCCCCCTGGCCGGCCCGGGTGATCGTCGAGGCCGAGACCGGCGCCGAGGCCGAAGCGGCCGTGCGCGCCGGTGCCGACGGCGTGCTGCTCGATGAGTTTGCACCGGGGGACCTGGTGCTGCTGGTGCCCCGCTTGCGCCAGCTCGCCGCCGCCACCGCGGGGCGCGTCGTGTTGGAGGCCTCGGGTGTGCAGCCGGATCAACTGGCGGCGTACGCCAGCACCGGTATCGACCTGATCTCCACCAGCGCGCCGGTCACCCGCTCGGCCTGGCTGGACATCAGCATGCGCTTCACGGCCGACTGGGTCTGATCGTGACAACCGGGCTGACAGCTGTTGCTGTTGCGAACAGCATGGGCACAGCCGTTCAGCCTCTGCTCGATGGGTGTTGGTACGTGTCGTTCTGGCCCAGGGCTGGCCCTGGCCGCTGCCCTCACCGTGGTGGTGGCCTTGCCTGCCGCTGCCCAGTCGCCGGGCCCCCAGTCCGGGGGGGTGCTCGAGCAGGTCGCCCGCAGCGGCCAGCTGCGCCTGATCGGGCCAGCCGACAGTCCGCCGATGCTCCAGGTCGATGCCCAGGGGCAGGCCCAGGGCTATGGCGCCGTCGTGGCCCAGCGCATCGCCGCCCTGGTGGGCCAGGCGCTGGGCAAGCCCGTGCGCCTGGTGTACGAAGCCGTCAGCGATACCGAGCAGCTCAGCCAGCGCCTGGGTGAGGGCAAGGCCGAGCTGGCCTGCGGCCTGCCGTTCACCTGGGCCCGCGACGAGGTGGTGGACTTCACGATGCCGATCGGCGTCTCAGGCCTGAGGCTGCTGGCGCCGGCAGGCCGCTTGGATGGCAGCCCCGCCGGCCTGGCAGGCCGCCGCATCGGTGTGGTGCGCGACTCGCTCGGGGACACCCAGCTGCGGGGGATGCAGCCGCAGGCCAAGGTGCAGCCCTATGGCGATCTGGTGGCGGCCATCAAAGCCCTGGCAGCCCGTCAGCTCGATGGGGTCATCGCTGATTCGGCCCTGATGGCGGGCCTGGTCCGGGCCCAGGGCCTCAAGGGCATGGTCCAGACCCCCGAGCAGCCCTATCTGCGGTATGCCGTGGCCTGTGCCGTGCCCGAGCACAACTCCCGGTTCCGCAACCTGGCCAACCGGGCGATCGTCCAGCTGCAGCAGGGCTACCTCAACGGCAATCCCAGCGATGTGGCCGCGGTGAACCGCTGGCTGGGTCCTGGTTCAGCCCTCAACCTGAGCGCCGACCAGATCCATGGGGTCTTCGACGTGCTACTGCTCGGGGTTGAGCCCCTGCGGCCGCTGCCCAGCGGTGCTGCTGCGCGCTGAACCTGTTTGTCGACCCTCTTCGCGCCCCCGTCCCTTTTCATTCAGCCCCGATGAAGCTGATCACCCAATCCCGTCTGCTCGGCGTGCTGCTGATCGCCGCATCGCTGCCGTTTGACACCGGCATGGTGCTGTCCCTGCAGGCCGCTCAGGCAGCGCTCGAGGCTCCGGCCCCCCAGGGCGAGATCGAGGCCCGCCTGCAGCGCATCGCCGCTGCGGCCCGCCAGCGGCAGGCGGCGGACGCCGGTTCGGGAGCCATTGGCCCCGATGCGATCAGCTTTGTGGTGCTGGGCCCCGGCGGCATCGGCTGGAGCAACGGCGGCTGGGGCAATGGCGGCTTCTACAACGGCGGCTGGGGCAACGGTGGCTTCCAGAACGGCGGTTTTTACAACGGTGGCTTCCGCAATGGCGGCTTCTACAACGGGGGGTTCCGCAACGGCGGCCGTTGGCCCAATGGCTGGTGATCCGGTGGCTGCGGCCGGTCCAGGCCCCCTGCGCCTGCTGGTGCTGCAGCCCACCCCGTACTGCAACCTCGATTGCGACTACTGCTATTTGACCACCCGCGACGACCGCAGCCGGTTGTCACTCGAGATCCTGGATGCCGCCCTGGCACGGGTGCTGGAGAGCCCTTACCTGGATGGGCCCTTCACCCTGCTGTGGCATGCGGGCGAGCCGCTGACGGTGCCGCCGGCGTTCTATGACGCTGCCACCGATCGCATCAACGCGGCCCTGGTGCGCCACGGCCTGCCGCCTGGCACCGTGCGGCAGTCGCTGCAGACCAACGGCATCACCATCGATGGGGCCTGGTGCGACAGCTTTGCCCGCAACGGCATCCATGTGGGGGTGAGCCTGGATGGCCCGGCCTTCCTGCATGACGCCCACCGCCGCACGCGCACGGGCAAGCCCAGCCACGCCGCCGCCCTGCGCGGCATCCGCTGGCTGCAACAGCGCCAGATCCCGTTCAACGTGATCAGCGTGCTCACCGCCGATGCCCTCGATCACGCCGATGCTCTGTTCGACTTCTTTGCCGAGCACGGCATCACCGAGGTCGGCTTCAACATGGAGGAGACCGAAGGCGGCAACAGCTCCTCCAGCCTCGATCGCCCCGAGCTGGAGGTTCGCTATCGCGTCTTTCTGCAGCGCTTCTGGCAACGCACCATGGCGGCCCCTGGCCTGGTGCGCCTGCGCGAATTCGAAGGCATCGCCAGCCTGGCCTGCAGCGATCAGCGGCTCGAGCGCACCGACATGAACCATCCGTTCGTGATCGTCAATGTCGATGCCCAGGGCAATGTGTCCAGCTTTGACCCTGAGCTGCTGGGGGTCGAGCTGGAGCGCTTCGGCCGGTTTGCCTTTGGCAACGTGCTCACCGACAGCCTCGAACAGATCGCGGCCAGCGAGCGCTTCTTGCAGGTGCAGCACGAAATGGCCGCCGGCGTCGCGTCCTGCCGCACTGGCTGCGCCTATTTCGGCCTGTGCGGTGGCGGTGCGGGCAGCAACAAGGTCTTTGAACACGGCCGCTTCGACGGCAGCGAGACCCAGGCCTGCCGCTACCGCATCCAACTGGTGGCCGACGTGGTGCTGGCCGGGCTCGAGCAGCAGCTCGGACTGGCCGCCTGAGGCCTCAGGCCGGTTGCCGCGGGATGATCGAGGGCTGAGCCGCCGTCGCCCTGCCCATGCTGCGCATCGCCAACGCCCTCGAAGCCCAGTTGCGCGCGGCGATGCAGCGGGCCTTTCCGGAGCAGGCGGCCGCGGCCCAGGCAGCTGGCCAGCGTCTTGATCCCCAGCTGGCGCCAGCCAGCAAGCCTGAATTCGGAGATTTTCAGGCCAACGGCGCCCTGCCCCTGGCCAAGCCCCTGGGGCAGCCGCCGCGGGCTATTGCCACGGCGATCGTGGCGCAGTTGGCCCATGACCCCGGCTTCGCCGAGCTGTGCCAGGAGCCGGTGATCGCCGGTCCCGGGTTCATCAACCTGACCCTGCGTCCCGAGCGTCTGTCTGCCGAGGTGCGGGCCCGCCTGGATGACCCTAGGCTGGGGGTGCCCAGCGCTACTGATCCCAGCGGCGGCAGCCAGGCGTCGCCGGTGGTGGTGGATTTTTCCAGCCCCAACATCGCCAAGGAGATGCACGTCGGGCACCTGCGCTCGACGATCATTGGCGACTGCCTGGCGCGGGTGCTGGCGTTCCGCGGCCATCCGGTGCTGCGGCTCAACCACGTGGGCGACTGGGGCACCCAGTTCGGCATGTTGAGCACCCACCTCAAGCAGGTGGCACCCCAGGCGCTCGAAACGGCCGATGCCGTCGACCTGGGGGATCTGGTGGCGTTTTATCGCCAGGCCAAGGCCCGCTTCGATGCGGACGAGGCGTTTCAGGCCGCCAGTCGCGACGAGGTGGTCAGGCTGCAGAGCGGTGACCCCGTCTCGCTCAAGGCCTGGGGGCTGTTGTGCGACCAGAGCCGGCGTGAATTTCAGGTCATCTACGACCGGCTCGACATCCGCCTGCAGGAGCGGGGCGAGTCCTTTTACAACCCCTACCTGGGGGATGTCGTGGCCGACCTGGATGGCTCCGGTCTTCTGGTCACCGATGACGGCGCCCGCTGCGTGTTTCTCGAGGGCGTCAGCGGCAAGGAGGGCAAGCCCCTGCCGGTGATCGTGCAGAAGCGTGATGGTGGCTTCAATTACGCCACCACCGACCTGGCGGCGATCCGTTATCGCCTGGCTGCACCCCCTGCTGGCGACGGTGCTCGCCGCCTCATTTATGTGACCGACGCCGGTCAGGCCGCCCACTTTGCCGGGGTGTTTCAGGTGGCCCGCCGGGCCGGCTGGGTGCCGGCCGAGGCCCAGCTCGAGCACGTGCCCTTTGGACTGGTGCAGGGCGACGACGGCAAGAAGCTCAAGACCCGCTCTGGGGACACCGTGCGCCTCAGGGATCTGCTCGACGAAGCCGTCGAGCGGGCCCAGGCCGATCTGCGCCGCCGTTTAGACGATGAGGGTCGCCACGAAGAGGAGGCGTTCATTCAGCACGTCTCCACCACAGTTGGCATCGCGGCGGTCAAGTACGCCGATCTGTCGACCAATCGCATCACCAATTACCAGTTCAGCTTTGACCGCATGCTGGCCCTGAGCGGCAACACGGCGCCCTACCTGCTGTACGCCGTCGTGCGCATCGCCGGCATCGCCCGCAAGGGGGGTGATCAGGCTGTTGAGGGCGGTGCTGCTGCCACGGCGCAAGAGGGGGCGGATGCGGGACTGGTCTTCAGCGAACCCCAGGAGTGGGCCCTGATCCGTGAGCTGCTCAAGCTCGATGCGGTCATCGCCGAGGTTGAAGAGGAATTGCTGCCCAACCGTCTCTGCAGCTACCTGTTTGAACTCTCCCAGGTGTTCAACCGCTTCTACGACCAGGTGCCGGTGCTCAAGGCCGATGAACCGGCCCGCAGCTCACGCCTGGCGTTGTGCCGCCTCACCGCCGCCACCCTCAAGCTGGGGCTGGGACTGCTGGGCATTCCCACCCTGGAGCGCATGTGAGCCGACAAAGGACTGCCTCCTTCACTTCGCCACGCTCAGCGGAATGTTGGGGCTCTCAGGGTTCACTTCGATGCTTTGCAGCTGGTGCCTCACCACCAGGTCCATGTCTTGCATCGGAATCGCCCCCAGCAGCACCGCATTGCCCAGCACCATGCCGCCGGTGAAGCAGCGACGGTTGCCGAACCGCACTTTGATCGGGCCCACGTAGGGCACGGCGCCATTGTCGGCCAGGGTGACAGTGCCGCGGATCAGTCCCATGGCCTCAAGCCACCCATGGCTCCAGGCGGGCCTGCGAGAGTGGACCGGTGTGGCCCCGTTGGCTCCATGACCTTTCCGCCGGCCCGTCCCGAGGTGGAGAGCCTCCAGGCTTACAGCGCTCCCTTGGAGGGGCGGCGGGGGCTGCTGCGGCTCGATTTCAACGAGAACACGATCGGGCCCAGCCCAACGGTGGTGGAGGCGATCCGGGCGATCCCGCCCGATCAGTACGGGATCTATCCCGAGTACGACGGCCTGCGCGAGGCGCTGATCGCCAACCTGGGCCTGCCGCTGCAGCCCCAGCAGGTCGGCCTGTTCAACGGGGTCGATGCGGCCCTGCACGCCATCTTTCAGGCCTATGGCGATCGGGGTGAGACCTTGCTCACCACCAGCCCGACCTTTGGCTACTACACCCCCTGCGCCCAGATGCAGGGCATGGCGATCGAGGCGATCCCGTACCGCTTGCCCGACTTCGCCTTTCCGCTCGAAGCGCTGCGCCTGGCCCTCGTCAATCCTGGTTTGGGCCGTGACGGCGAGCATCAGGGGCCCCGGATCCTGCTGATCTGCAATCCCAACAACCCCACCGGCACGCGCCTGGCGCCCCAGCTGGTCCTGGAGCTGGCGGCGGCGGCGCCCCGGACCCTGGTGGTGGTGGATGAGCTGTATGAGGCTTTCACCGGCGACAGCGTGCTGCCCCTGGCCGACTTTGCGGCCACGCCCAACCTGGTGGTGCTGCGCTCGCTGGCCAAGACCGCCGGTCTGGCGGGCCTGCGCATGGGCTTTGCGATCGGTGCTGCCGCGGTGATCGATCGCATCAGCCGGGTCACCGGCCCTTACGACATCAACAGCTTTGCGGTGACGGCGGCCCATGCCGCCCTGGCCGATCAGGCCTACACCGATGCCTATGTGGCCGAGGTCAGGCGCGCCCGCAGCTGGTTGGTGCAGCAGCTGCAGCAGGCGGGGGTGCGGCACCACTGCGGCGGCGGCAATTACCTGCTGATCTGGCCAGCCCAGGCGCCGGCCGACGTCGAGCGGCGGTTGCGCGAGGCCGGAATCCTGGTGAGGTCGATGGCGGGCAAGCCCCTGATCGATGGGTCGCTGCGAGTCAGCATCGGCACCAGCGAGCAGATGCAGCGGTTCTGGCAGGCGTTCAGCGGACTCTGATCAGAGCGTCACTGAGGGAGTCACTCAGAGGGTCTCCTGAGTGTCACTCAGCGCATCACCTCAATCATCAGGCTGTCGCCCAGCTTGCCCGGCAGGCTCAGGCTGGTGCCGGGGCGATTCACCTTGGCGCCCGCCATGGCCTTGAGAAAGGGCTCCACCCCGCCCTGGTCGCAGTCTTTGGGCGGTTTGCGGCCGCTGACGTACTGCACCGGGATCACCCGCCGGGGCTGCAGCTCGCGCACCACCTCGGCGGCTTCGGGGCCGGTGTAGACCTTGGCGCCGCCGCCGACGCCGATGATCAGCACATCGGGCCTGCCCAGGATCACCCGATCCGAGGGCCCCAGGCTGGCGGCGGTGCCGCCCAGGTGGGCGATCTCGAGACCGCCCTGTTTCCAGCGCCACAGGGTGGCCTGGCCAAAGCGGCGGCCGCCAAAGCGGTCGTGGGGCGCGGCGATGCCCTCGATGCTGAGGCCACCGACCCGGTAGGAGCCTGGACTTGCCAGCAGCTTGCCGCGGGCCACGTTGGCGCCCTCATCCTTGAGACGGCTGCTGGCCAGGATCACATCGGCGCTGACCCGCGGTTCGGCCAGACCGGCGGCGCAGGCGACCGCCTGAAACGGGTTCACCAGCACGGTTTTGCCGCCCCCACTGATCAGCAGGGCGCTGTGGCCGTAGCTGGTGATCGTCACACCGCCGGCGGCCTGGGCCCCGGGGCCGGCCAGGGTCGTGCTGGTCAGCACCGCGGTGCTGACCGCAGTGGCGCCCAGCAGGGTCTTCAGACAGGTCTTGAGACGGGGGG
>Ga0310335_100222_pt1 | contig 16418 bp, 9 predicted proteins | sample LakMicMISRFREDD7_FD_195549 | JGI IMG/M metagenome (GOLD analysis project Ga0310335, IMG submission 195549) | Enriched freshwater cyanobacterial communities from Lake Michigan, Michigan, United States - MI23.SRF.RED.D7 (v2) (version 2) | ecosystem: Environmental > Aquatic > Freshwater > Lake... | reverse complement strand
GTCCAAAGACACTGGATTGTGTACATGCTACCTCCATCGCCTGAAAATCCAATGACAGTTCGGTCAGGATGGGCTGCTTTAGCACCAATTGCACTTGGGAAACCAGTTCCTAGTGAACCACCCCTAGTCATCAATTTATCACCTATTTTCTTACCAGGCAAATGGTGACCAAGTGGTGGTGAGTTAGTTAGGGCTTCATCAAATAGGATGGAATTCGCTGGCAGTTTCTCCGATAATACCTTGAAGAAATAGCCAGAAGCCATGTATGTAGTCTTGTCGTCATATTGCTCATTCGGATACCTGGGAACTGTTTGATATACTTCATCAATATTGTTATTGATAACTGGTGACGCCGCTTCAAGCTTTTCTTTTCTTAAAATAGCTGCCTTGATATCACTTTCATCGTATGTATTGTTGAGAACCGGCAAGAGTTCTCTTAGGAATGTGCCTGGTGATCCAACATAGGATACATCAACTCGATGATTCTTGGCAATGTTTGATGGATCGACATCAACATGAATTACCTTTGTAGAGCCCTTAAAGATTTCACCTAAGTGGGGAAACACTTCTGGTAGCAAGTAGCAACCCAAGGCAAGGCATAGATCACAGTCTTGCATTTTGGGCAAGCTTGAGCTGCCAAACATGTGGCCAGTACTGCCATAGTTCAATAGGTGATTATCAGGAAAGTTGACTTCACCACCGTCAGCGGAGTAAACCTTTGCGCCTATTTTTTCTGCAAGCTTGACTAATGGATCAAGCCCATTAGACCAAGCAATACCATCTCCAACTAGGATGATAGGATTGCTTGCTGCTTTAATAAGCTCGGCACATTCCGTTAAATTAGCTTGGGTTGGGTGAATATCATAGCTTGGAATATGTGCAGGGTAAATCTCTTCGGTTATTTCAGCATCAAGCATATCTTCGGGCAAGCACAAATACACTGGTCCACATGGAGGTGTGCTTGCGACTTTAATTGCCCTTCTAACCATGCGAAGAAGGCTGGAAGGATGTTGAACCATGGCCGACCACTTGGTCACTGGCTCTGCCATGGCAACTAGGTCAGCTGCCATTTGCGCATCCATCGCCTGATATTTGATACCTGCATCACCACCAATAACCACCAGAGGAGAGTTACCCCTTTTGGCTTGGTAGAGATTGCCAATGGCATTTCCAAGTCCAGGGGACGAGTGAATCTGCACTAGAGCCGGTTTTAGCCGGCTCCGGGCATAGCCATCCGCGCACAAAACAGCAATCGATTCTTGAAGAGTCAAGATATACTTCATCTCTGGAACATCTTCCAGAGCATCAAGAAAACCTTGCTCAACTGTTCCTGGATTACCAAACATGTGGTCGATTCCATTCGCCAAAAATTGACGAATGATAGCTTCATGTCCTCTCATAGTTTTCTCTTAGTGGCACTGATAGTGTGAGTATTTATTGTCGTTAATTACCAGCCATAGCGTGTTAGGCCTTCTTCAAGAACTTTGATCATGAGCTCACCAACAAGCGTCGAGTCTTGTGTTGACCTTCCTGTCAGGAATGGGTAGTCAAGTACTGTTGATATGTTGTGCCCGACTCCACCATGGTATTGACCTGTGGGACCAACGGCGTCACGTAGAATATACTCGAGAGGGTAGAAAGGAGGGCCAAAGTTGGCGCTTGTATTCATTGGATTGCCCTCAAAATCATACATTTGAGCAAAGCCAGTGTTCTCTTTATAATCATACTCGCGCGCATGCCCCGTTACATGCTTGCCATCAATGATGCTCTTGCGATCCGTCCAATCGCGAGCAAATGCTAAACAAGTTACACAGTAGCACTCTGCTGCAATTAACTTGCCGCGATTTAGAAAACCAAGGATAAGAGTATGCAGTCTTTCGTTGTTCACCATATCTGCCATGGGCCCACTGCCACCTGGCAATAGAAGGGCATCGTAGGGATCAACAAATTTTTTCCAGAATTCTTCTTTCAGTTCATTGTATTCTGCTAGCTTAAGACCAAAGCTTGGCCCATTAAAATAGGGCATAAGAGGTAGTTGATCTGCCAAGCTTATTGGATTTGCCAATAGATCAGAGTTGTTGATATCTGTTGTGCGCTTAGCAAAGTGTGCGTCTGTTACTGATTTATTTAGTGGTGGATCCATGTAGCCTTCTTCCATGCTCGGTGGTAGAGCTGGAGGCTTCCGGCCATAGGCGGTCATGAAATCTAATTGATACCCTGACTTGACTAATACATCATATGGCCCAACAAATTCTTCGCCCCAGTAACCCCATTCCGAAATAACAGTCAGGATCTTTTTGGCCATGGATAGGAGATTAAGAGTGACTTTTAATGCGCAGCAGGCCTGCGCACCTTGCATCTATCATACCTGATTTTCGGCAGATTCCCCTTTTTTCCTGATTTGATCTTGGTTCCGTGACCCTCCCCTTATGGGTTTCCTCCCCCTTCTCCTCCCAGCTATGGGGCGGATCTTGACTTGAAACTTTGGTTTTCGTTTTTATCCTATAGACAATTATTATGCGTTAGCTCCTTTTATATATAGCCAGGAACGTTACCCTCCTTCTCCAGATCGTGTTATTTAATTGGAATCAGGTTTACTGCAATGCAGAGGCGCTCTTGCATTGATTCAAATGGAATTGTTTCATGGGGCATGTACGATGGAAATAGTACCAACATACCATTTTCAGGCTTGATAGAAAGTTCTTTTTGCTTGTTATTTCCTTGCCTACTTGAAAAGTGCAAGGCCCCAGGATCTTTGCTTCCCTCCTGATTCATGTCTGGAGGTATTGATACATAAAATACCCCACTAGCAATAGCTTCTGGGTGGCTATGTCTTATCTGGTAACCCCCCGACGCCAGGCTAACTGCCCATCCACTTATTTTGAAGACCGAGTTTGAGGATGGCTTGATTGAATCCGGTAGATTCATTGCATATTCAATTAGCTTTGCTTTGAGTTGTTCTTTTAGGGTCGCTAGTTCCTCGCTGCTTGTTTCCATTATTTCGTGCGTTTGTCTGCCCGATCTCGTTGGCTTGCCTGGTCGGTTTTCTATTAGGCTTTTGTTCGATAGGACCTGATCTTTGATGGCATCCAAATAGTTTTGGTCACTGAATAAGTACGTACTCTTTACCATTTCACGTGGATCATACAAGTTTTCTCCATTGCCAAACTTCGCTTGTAGTTCTTTGGTTAAGTCATGCATGATACTTCTTACGCGAAAATCTGATCTTATTTCATCGGAGGCCATGCTTAGATACTCTCCACAGCTTTTAATATCGTTCCGTTCAAGTGCTTCTGCGAGCAGTGGCTTGACAATGGCTATCGTTTGCTCTTTATTGACCTTGTGATTTTTAAGCGTTTTGATGTATAGCTCTTTAGACCTTTCTGTTTCGCCTTGGCCTTTTAGTGTCTCTGCTTTGGCTATTTTCGCTTCTATAGCATTGGGTATTATTTCGATGCATTTATCAAACTCTGCAAGTGCCGCATTCAAGTCTCCATGCATTTGCAGGAACTTCCCCAGATTGTAGTGGGTTACAAATGTTTCAGGGGCTAGGTTTGCAGCCATGCGATAGTGTATTTCTGCGTCTTTGATATCACCTTCTTCGAGGGCAATTAAAGCAAGGTTGGTGATTGCTTCGGCATCAATGCCATTCTGTGGGATATAGTTTTTGAGCACATCCTTGGCTTCCCTGAGCTCCCCTAGCATAAGCAGTGCTTGACTGTATCCGAGTACAACTTGCTTTTCGTGAGGGTGTTTACTATGGAGGGCGCGATATAATGCTGCGCTTTCCCTGTTTTGGCCGGTTTTTAGTGCTGATTCGGCAGCCATCAGAATACATATTTGCGGAAGTGCTAGTGCTTGCTCTTCCCCCAGCTCTTTGATTACCTCTACTATCTCTATGTCTTTTCTTTGCTGATGCAATAATCGGATTAAGTTTGCTGCGCCGATGTTGAACTTAGCGTGCTCTTTTTTTGACAATAAAAAAGCCTGATGGAAGCAGTTTTCTGCTTCCATCAGGTTGCCTTGCGTTGCCGCATCTACACCTTTTTGAATCAATGAAGTTGCGGTCAAACTATTGATGGCGTGGTGACGCCATCATAGCTTACTTGTTGGCTTCTCAGCCCAGTGTGAACTCTTCATCAAGTTCCGCTTCGACCAGAGACTTCTTAACAGCTTCTGACAGATTTGTCAGCTTGACTGTAAAGCTAGAACCAGCCCTTTGCTTGGTGAAGAGCAGGTAGTTCCAGCCTGTGTTGCCAATGGATTTCAGATTTGTGAGATCGAGTTCAAGACCCTTGAGGTTGGGAAGCTTTTCGACATCTTCTTGCAGATAGCGGAGCCTCGAAGTGATCAGTTCGCCAGAAAGGGTAAATTTGGCAATTCCACCTTCAAAGGAGAGGAGATCAGCGTCGAAACCTAGTCCAGCTGGCGTGATCCGAACGCGAACCTTGAGGGTTGTGTCTGAATCGGGAAGGGTGACATAGAGCTTCTCACGGTTGAAGTTCTCGTAGTTCTGACCGTTGATCCAAACCTCTGACAGTTCGACACTGCCAGCAGGAAGTAGATCTGGGGAAACGCGGAGAATGTTATCTTCCCAGGCACCAGGTTCTGGGCTGAAGAAGAAGTCCATGGGATGGCGGTTCACCAGCAGGTTGGTGTATACCGCAGCCAGGAAGCAGAGTTCGAAGGAATGGTAACCAGCCATCGAGTGGCTACCCTTACCGCGCTCACTACCAAGTGCATAGGGTTGACCATTGGCGAGCACGTTGAAGTAAATGCCGCCTTGCTCGTAATCTAGGAACCAACCGTTATAGAAGCCTGATCCTTCGCGAGCAAAGCGGAGATAATCGTCATTATCATTATAGACACCGGCCATGATGTAGTAGGCCAGAATCCCTTGCTCTTGCTGCCACCATGCCTTGCGGTCATGCCAAACAAGGCGATTGAACTCTTCGCCTTCCTTGCGAGTGCGCTCCATCATGTCGTACCACCCACCGCGCTGGTTATCGCAACCAGCGGCGGGGATTGCATCGGCGATTTGATGGGCAAACGTTTTGTAGCTTTCCTTGGGCTTGAGGCTCTGCATGCGGGTGAGGTTCCAAGCAACCTTGAGGTTGTGACCAACCACGCAGCGGGCTTGGTGGATACCCCAGCTGAGGTCATGGGTCCAGTCGTCGTAGAACTTTTCGTTCATGAACGGGCTGTAACCATAATCGGGGAAGTACTCGCAAATCGTATCGAAGGTATACTCCAGGAAGTCGGAGTATTCCTGCTTTTCGGTTGCAAGATAAAGGTTGATTAGATAGGCAGGTGCGTGGTCCCCAACCGAGTTCCAGTTTTTCTTGGCTTTGTTGACTCCTAGGGATTCCGCCTTGGGATCGAAGGTAACTGGATCAATGTGTGAATAATAGCCGCCATAGGGGCCATGATCCTTGTAATAGCGGTTTAGGAACGAAATGGTGTCTTTGATATCTACCAGGATATCTTTCGTACCTGTTAGACGGTAGGTTTGGGTTGGGCCTGCCAGGGCATAAATTTGCTCGTAGCAAGGAATTGCGTTACCGCCTTCATCACCTCCAGCGGTAGAACCCATGTATTTACGAACGCTACCATCGGCTTGGATGTCTAGCTGGCTGTACCAATAGGTAATGCCTTCGGTACTGTCACGGTGCCGGAAATGCCTTTGCATATACTCGGTACCCTTTGTCGCTGCTTCTAGGGCCCGCTCGTCGCCCGTCATCATGTAGGCAGTTGCAAAGCCGTAGATCAGTCGTGAAACTGTGTCTAGGTTCTGCACACCACTTTGCTTATCACCTTCCGAACTCAGATCTGTTCTGAAATTACGGAAATCAATGGTTTCTCCTTCTTCGACCTTAAACTGCTTCTCCAGGTAGAAGTTGAGTAGTTGTTGGATTTGACGAACCCACCAATCCTGCTCTTCAAAGCGCAGTTTGGAACCGTCCCGGCCAAACAGCAAGATATGCTTTGCTTCGAATTTGAGACCATTTGCCTCGGGGTAGAAGACGCCGTAGGCGTGGATGAACCTTCCAACCGTCAGCGTTTCCTTCAGTCCAGGAGCAACTTGGAACCCTTCGCCCAGGTTCCTAACCAATTCTGCGTAGCAGGCGTACGTTACTTTAACAGTAAAGATGCGGCCATCCGATGTTTCAAGATCAATGAAGCCTTGAGAATCAAATACATCCGGAAATTCAACTTTCCGAATGTAGCCTGCGATTAAGTCAGAAAAACTGAAATCAAGTTTGCCAGTCATTGCTTTGTTAATTTGATGATTTGTTCGTAAGCTTTGTTCCGGCTCTTCCTGGAGCAATCTATTTTTAAGTCATTTCATTGCTTCATACCGAACCTCCGGCTGCCCTAGTCGTCAACACGACGATGCTCCGGTCATTAACAATGTAGCCTGAGTCTGCAATTATGGGGGAATCTTCTAGTTTTGAAATGTCGTTGGGAGACGCCAGCGAAGTATCGATGGTGCGATGCCAGCTCAACCCTTCATACTGGGGAATCTCGAATTTGAGCGGCTCCCAATACATGTTCATCATGATATGAATATTATCCAATCCATCCGTATCTTCTGCCGTATCGCCGAAGGTCATTGCGAGACAACGGGCCCCCGCATCATCCCAATTTGGTTGGTTGAGTTGTGTACCATGCCAAGAAATTTCCGGCACCCCAAATTTGCTTATCTTTCCACTAAAGTATTTGCCTTTAAAATGGTTGATGAAGTTGCTGCGCTTCCTGTTGAGCAACGACCAAAAGCGGATCATTTCCTGAGATTCACCTGTGTTAATGGCATCCCAGTCGTACCAATTAAGAGCGTTGTCTTGGCAGTATGTATTATTGTTGCCATTTTGGGTGCGTAAATGTTCGTCACCTCCTACAATCATTGGCACGCCAAGTGAGCACATCAGCAGCACACCAAAGTTTTTAACCTGTCTTTTCCTTAGGTCGTTAATGTAGTTGTCCTGTGTATTGCCTTCTGCGCCGCAGTTCCAGCTGTCGTTATCGTTTACTCCATCATTGTTGCCTTCTCCGTTTGCCCAGTTGTGCTTTTCGTTGTAGGAACAAAGATCGTAGAGAGTAAAGCCATCATGCGCTGTGATGAAATTAACGCTATTGACGGGTTCATGGTGGCGCCATTGATAAAGGTCAGCGCTTCCAGTTAGTCTTGCTGCCACTTCACCAATCACCCCAGGTTCCCCTTTGACAAACTGGCGGATTGAATCTCGGTATTTACCATTCCATTCAGCCCAACGTGCTCCGGGGAAATAGCCAATTTGGTATAGTCCAGCAGCGTCCCATGCTTCAGCAATTACTTTGCTTGACCCTAAAACATCATCGAGTTCAATCGACCAAATCACTGGAGGGTGCTCGAGTGGTGCTCCATCCTCCCCGCGGGTCAAGACGGATCCTTCATCAAAGCGGAAGCCATCAACGTGCATCTCTTCTACCCAGAAGCGTAGGCAGTCGAGGATTAGTTTTTCACCAATCGGATGGTTGCAGTTGAAAGTGTTGCCGCAGCCAGTATAATCGTAGTAAAATTCTTTGGAACCGTTTTCGCCTGTTAAATAGTAATATGTGCTGTTATCAAATCCTTTGAACGAGAACATTGGACCCTGATGGTTGCCTTCGTCCGTGTGGTTAAAGACGACATCGAGAATCACTTCAATGCCTGCTTTGTGCAGGGCTTTGACCATGTCACGGAATTCTTCAACGTGAAGGCCAGACTCTGGATCCGTGCAGTAGCCTTGGTGGGGGGCAAAATAGCCCATCGTGCTGTAGCCCCAATAGTTAACCAAAGGATTTCCTTCGTGGACACGAAGTATGTCCGTATGGTCAAAACTAAACACAGGCAATAACTCTACTGCTGTTACCCCGATCTCCTGCAAGTAAGGAATTTTCTCAATAAGACCTTTGAATGTACCAGGATGCTGGACTCCACTACTAGGGCTCTTTGTAAAGCCAGCGACATGCATTTCGTAGATGATTGTTTCTGCCATGGGACGCCTCAAGGGCATGTCCCCTTCCCAGTCATATCCCCTTGTGTCTATGACAACACTACGCATGCTCTTGTGGAGATTATCATCGCTTCCACAGGCCGCGCCCCGCTCCCAAAGAGATAGTGAATTTCCCTTAGAATAGGGGTCTACAAGAACTTTTGCAGCGTTGAACCGGTGGCCGTTCCAGGGTTCATTTGGTCCATCAACTCGGTATGCATAACCACAGCCTGGCTTTAATCCTTGTACATAAACGTGCCAAATATAAAAGCTTTTGTTGGTAATCGGGCTTAGGTCGATTACTTGGGATGGTTCTAGATCGGTCGGATTGTCGAATAGAAGCAGTTGTACTGCTGTTGCATTTGCACTGTAAACCGCAAAATTAACCCCCTCATCATCAACAGTTGCACCAAAGGGATGGGGTGAACCCGTGTAGAGCCTGGTCTGCCCTCCGTCCGGAGAAATTGGACGCCCTTTTGACGAATTAACAAAACTGCTGATTGATGAGGTCATTTTGATTTTTGAAAACGATTGATTTTAATATTTGTTTACCAGGTCTTAAGCTTTCATTGCATGCTCACAACCATGGGTTCAAGCTTGTACAAGTGATCCATTGCAACCCTAAGTCAATTTCAGCGAAACCGCAACACATTCGCGGGAACCCCCCTGCTTTTGGAGGGCTTTCGTCACGTCGTTATATTTCGTCATCGTTATTCGTTGGTCATAGAGCCAGTTTACGTCCTTTTTTGTGTGCTTTCCCACATATTTGAGCCCGATTTATCTTCATGTGTGTTTTTTGATACACTTGCTGGGCCTTTGTGCGCGCAAGTGCCCTTTAGGCGCTAAACATATTTCGATCAGTTTTTTTGAATTATGGCTCAGGCTCTCCCTCTCCACGCCAGTAGCCATCTTGGCTCTAGTGTTATCGAGTCGATCTCAATGATCGGTAACCTAACGGCCCGTCGCTGGCGTTGGAACCCATTTATATCTGACCAAGATTTCAAATTAGTCGGAGAAACTATTTGGGAAAGAAGGGTCTTTCTCGAGGGCCCCAAGGGTTCTGAGCACACCGGCAATTTTTCTTGTCGTCTTGTCATTAACCATAATTCCCATCGCCACTTGAAAGCCAAGGCAGTCGATATTGAGGCTTTAACCTGGGCGCTTGCTGAGGACCATAACGGTATTAACCATGCAAACATCAACTTCCATGTGAAAATGGATTCGGAACTGCTGTTCCGCTTTGATAGCAAATCAATGCAACTTCAGATTACCCCCATGGGTATTGTTTCTGACCCTGGAGTAATTATTCAACCGCTTGTTGATTTTAGTGGTTACGAGTTGAATGGATTCATCTGGGACGACTTGACTATGTTTGATAAGTTTCTATGTCGGCGACCAGGTCGTTCTTTCGTTAGCATATCCCCCGGAAAGTGGTCTTTGGATGTGCCCCTAAAGGCCAACGGTGGTATTGATTTTCGCGCCGATGGTGTTTATCAGTTTTTGATTTCTGCCGACGGTGAGGAGGATTATGGTTTTTCCGCATTGAATGATGGCACCGGGAGGTTGGTTCGGGGTACTGGCTTTGGTAGCAGCCATGGATCCTCAATGCACTCCGGTTGTACAATTAAGGTTAACGAGGATGGCATCTATCGTTTCCTACTTGATTCTAGTCCTGAATCTCCCCATATCCAGGTAACAGGTGTCACCGCGGCTGATCCGGAGTATTTGAACCTTCGCTCTTCCATTCAGCTTTTAGGCACTGTCTACGCTGACAATCAATTTGATCCCACCGTGCCTGGCCGTACCCTTTTGCCTGGTTCCTCGGAGGATAACCTGGTTCTCGAACTCGATGTTAAGGCAGGTAAGCATTGTATCAACTTTGGTATTGGTTCAGAGCTTTTTCTCGACACGATGGGGTTCGGTTGCTGGCTTGATTATGATCCTGCCCAACCTTCCCAGTCCCTCCGCGGTATCGCCTGGCATGGTAAGCCTCAAGAATGGAATATCTTTTTTAAGTTAGATGCGGATAGCCGTCTCCGTTTCCATTATGACCTCACCAATGACGGATTTGGCATTGATGTGATTTCTGGTGCAGGCGTTTTAACACCTACTACAGAACTCACAGAGTTGTCTTTGGTTGGCAATTTTCCTGAACCGCTCAAGGCTTGGGATCCAGAATCTCCAGCCAATTTAATGGAAGTTATCGGCGGTGGCCGTTTTCAGCGGACAATCCTTCTTCAGGCAGGTGAAACGTATACCTATAAGTATGTTGCTAACCGCACGCCCTGGCAAATGGTTTTTGCTGACTATGAACTCGATTGTCATGGTACTGACTTCATCGGTTCCCATCCTAGCCCTGGTGATGTGACTGTTAGTTCTTTGAAGCGGTTTGGACAGCTTACCTCCCACGGCAATCCTCCCGCCCTTAGTTTTACAGCTATTCATACAGGACCCTACCGTTTTTATGCTGACGTCATTACGGGCGGTTACAGTGTAAAACCTGTTTAAGATCCTATGCGCAGCCTGTTTGAACGGATGATTTTGGAATTGCTAGGAAGCTTTTGCCTTGCCTATGCAGTTGTTACCTCGCTTAGTTTGCGGGCTGCGCCCGATTTCGTGTGTTTTTCTTCGATCGGGTTGGCACTGGTCCTTCTTATCCACTTATTCGGGAGAAGTAGTGGTGCCCACTTTAACCCTTCCGTTAGTTTGATGTTCTTTGGCCAGGGTACACTTGCTAACTCCCAGGCTTTTTGGAGTAATCTAATCAGTTTTCTTGGTTATGCGAGTGCTCAAACCTGCGGTATCTGGTTGGGGTTTCATTCTCGCTCTTTTGTTCCTCCATCAGGGCCATTCTCCCTTCGTTCTACGCTTGTTGAGTTTGGAATGACCCTGATTCTTTTTTGGTTAATTCATGCCTGGAGTGATGAAGGTCGCATTTGCCCTGAGGCTCGGCCCCTCTCGGGGTTTGTCGTTGGTTCCGGTCTGACTTCCTTGTTGCTTCTTGGCTTTGCCGATTCGGTCGGCATTCTCAATCCAGCGTTTACATTGGTTTTTATGGGGCTAGGTTCCAATGGCTTAGAGCAAATACTGATTTTACAATTATTGGCGGGTGTGGCGATGATTTTTGCACCCAAGCCAATGGCAGCTAATTCTGTAAGTTAGTTTCTTTCTGGATTTAGTTGTTCAGGTAGGTTGTTTGCCTAAGGCTACTTTCTAGATGGGCCATCAACTTGCTTGCATCCTTAATCTCTAGTTGACCGCTACGTATGGCTGTTTCACTGGCTACTCGTAGACGTTCAAGCAGTTCGGCAGGGTTATGTTCCATTGCTTCGAGTACCTGGGCATTGGTATCGCCTTTGACGACATGGTCCAGCTGGTACTCCCCTTCGCTATTGAGCCGTATGTTGACTGCGTTCGTGCTGCCAAATAGGTTGTGCAGATTTCCCATTACTTCTTGGTAGGCTCCTGCTAAAAACATACCAATCCAATATGGTTCTCCATCAATAAATGGATGCAATTCTAGTAGGGTTTTCACGTTTCCACTGCCAATGAATCGTTCTAGTTTGCCATCGGAATCGCAGGTTAGATCTGCAAACCTTCCCAGCTCTTCAGGTTTTTCATCTAGTCGATGTATTGGCATGACTGGGAATAGTTGATCAATGGCCCAGGTGTCTGGGGCTGAACGAAAGATTGACAGGTTTGCGTAATAGGTTTTGGCTAGCGCTGCGCGTAAGTCGCTTAATTCAACTGGAATTCCAGTTGCTGGTAACTGTTTGTAGATTTTGTCTGCGCAAGCCCAGGCGAGTTGTTCTGCTATAGCCCTGTCGGAGAGGCTGAGGTAGCCAAGTCGAAATGCAGCGAGGGCGTCTGCTTTGAATTTGATTGCGTCATTCCAAGCTTCCTGTAGCTTTTCTAGTTTGATCTTGTTTGTTGAGGATTCTGGCTGATCCTCTTTGAGCTGGTTTTCTATGGCTGTTAGGGTGTTTAGCGTCTCGCGCAGATTGCGGACTGTTAGTGGTTCGGACTCCCTCGGTGTCGGTATGGTCCTAGGCAGCGTGCCTGTTCCGAGTACGTCAAAGATCAACACACTAAAATGGCTTGCTATAGCGCGACCACTTTCGCTAACGAGGGTTGGAACTTTTATGCCCAATGGTTCGCAGCATTCTTTTATTGTTGCGACCACATCATTTGCGTAGTTCTGCATAGAATAGTTTTTTGAAGCAGCCGTTGCTGTCCTGCTGCCGTCGTAGTCCACCCCCAGTCCGCCTCCGACGTCGAGGTAGCCCATGGGTGCCTCAAGCTGTTTAAGGGATGCATAGATTTGTCCGGCTTCCTGTAGGGCGTCTTTCAGTACGGCAATATCATTAATTTGGCTGCCCACATGGAAGTGTAATAGTTTCAATTCGGTCAATAGGCCTGCTTCACGCAGGGCTTCGACTGTTGCCAATATATCCGGAATGGCCAAGCCAAATTTGGCTTTATCGCCAACAGAGCTTCCCCAGCGCCCTGTGCTACGGGTTGATAGTCTTGCGCGAATGCCGATTAATGGAGCTGCTCCAAGTTCCATGCTGGCCTTGATGATCCTTGCAACTTCGTCTGGTTGCTCTATTACGATGATGGGCTGCCTGCCAAGACGCCGCGCCAGGATTGCTGTTTCGATATAGCGTTGATCTTTGTAGCCATTACAGATCAGTAGGGCTTTGGGATCGTCGAGTAAGGACAGGGCAATCAGTAATTCAGCTTTGCTGCCCGCTTCGAGCCCAAAATGCCAGGGCCGGCCAGTTTCCATGATTTGTTCCACCACGTGGCGTTGCTGGTTGCACTTGACGGGAAAAACCCCTTGATAGTGTCCAGCGTATGCGTATTTCTCAATTGCTTTTTCAAAGGCTTGGTGTAGGTGCTGTAGTCTGTCCTCAAGAATATTGTCGAACCGAATTAGTAGGGGAAGGGATAAATTTCGACCTTGCAAGCCTTTCACCAGTTCCACCAGGTCCATGACCGGACCTTGGTCTCCCCGGGGACTGATCTGAATGTGCCCTTCTTCGTTCACTGAGAAATAGGGCTTGCCCCATCCGTCCACTCCGTAGAGGACAGCACTGTCCTCTGTCGTCCAACCAGCCTTGGCCAGCATTGCGCTCTTGTCGGACGGTGTCTGAGCAGCAGCTGGGGTGGCCATGGCGGAGCGTCCTGATCCTTTGGAATCTAGGGACCTGGCCCGTCCCTACCCCCTGGTTTTGCGTTCCCAGCCCGCGTCAAGTGTGTCTTCGCCCTTGGTTGGTTCCCCTTGCTTGCCAACGGGCAGGGCTGCCACAGACGATGGGCACACCTTGAAGCCCTTCCCATGGCCGTCGAACGCAGTTTCATCGCGATCAAGCCCGATGGTGTCCAGCGTGGTCTGGTGGGTGAGATTCTTGGCCGCTTCGAGCGGAAGGGCTTCAAATTGGTGGGGCTTAAGCAGCTCACCCCTAGCCGGGACCTGGCGGAGAGCCACTACGGGGTCCATCGGGAGCGCCCCTTCTTCGCGGGTCTGGTTGACTTCATCACCAGTGGGCCCGTGGTGGCCATGGTGTGGGAGGGCGACGGCGTGATTGCCAGTGCCCGCAAGCTGATTGGCGCCACCAAGCCCCTGGAAGCCGAACCCGGCACGATCCGTGGCGACCTGGCGGTGAACATCGGCCGCAACGTCATCCATGGCTCAGATGCCCCGGAGACTGCCGCCTTCGAGATCGGTTTGTGGTTCCAAGCCTCCGAGCTGAGCGACTGGGCCCCCGCTGACCAGGCATGGCGGGTCGAAGGCTGACTCTTGAATCAGGGCCTGGGCAGAGCCCTAATAGCTCCCCTGGGCTGAGGCACGGGGGAAACGGTCCCAACGGAACTGGTTCAACAACCCAGCTTCTGTTGGGCTTGGTTTGTCCCTGTCCAACACTTTTGGCACGATTTGTTGGCTGAGAAGCTCGGCCGTGATCGCGGCTAGCAGGACCCCGTTGCGGTGGTGGCCCGTGGCGAGCCAGAGCCCTTCAATGGCGCTGGTGCCCAGCAGGGGAGCTTCATCGGGGGTGCAGGGCCGAAAGCCCCACCAGCGTTCCATAGGCGGCCATTGATTTGCTGCTGGTAGTAGGGAGCTAATGCCCTCCTGCAGGGTTCTCTGGCCGTCTGGGGTGAGGCCTTCCTGAAAGCCGGCCTCCGGTTCGCTGGTGGCTCCCACGACCAGCAGGCCATCTTCGCGGGGGACCAGGTAGGTGCCTGGTCCGAACACCACCCGCTCCAGGGCCCCCTTCGGGGCTTGCAGGGAGAGCATTTGGCCCTTGACCGGGAAGACCGGTAGCTCTGGCAGGAGCTGGGCACTCCAGGCCCCTCCCGCGAGCACGGCCTGGCTACAGGGCAGCGTCAGGTTCTCCCCTTCGGCGGTGATCAGGCGCACGGCCCGGAGTTCCCCTCGAGGGCCCTTGAGCAACTCCTGCACCTCGCTGCCTTCCTGGAATTGCACGCCCAGGCGAGCGCAGGCCAGCTCCAGGGCCCGCATCAGCTGGCGGCGGTTATCGATTTGGCCGTCCTGGGCGAACAGCAGGCCCGCCTGCCAGCTGGTGCCGATGCCGGGAACTTCCCGCTCCAAGTCCAGGCGATCCAAGTTGGAGCCCCAGGCCGCCGTTGGGTAGCGGTCCCGCTCCCCTGGTGTTCGGAAGGGCACGACGATGCCGCAGTTCCGGAGTCCGCAGCTCAGGCCGCTGTCTGCTTCGATCTGGGCCACCCAGGCGGGGACCCGGGCCAGGCTGACCTGGCCCAGCTGCAGGAGGGCCCCTGTGAGTCCCTCGGCATGGGGGGCGAGCATGCCGGCGGCCACAAAGCCGGCCGCTTCGCTGCGGCGCCGGCTGAGCAGCACCACGGCTAGTCCCCGGCGTGCCAGCTGGTGGGCAATGGCTAATCCCATCAGGCCACCACCCAGGATCAGGATCGGTTCAGGGGAGGGGGCCATGGGGTCAACCTATCTAATGGCGGCCGTTTTGCAGGCCTTGCCCTGGGGTGGCCTAGGCCCGGGAAGGGTTGGCGGGACCCATAGGATCGCTGCAAGCACCGGACCAGGGAGAGCAGGGTTATGGCCTCGGCCAGCAGAGCAGTTCAAACAGACGCCAGCACCAGCGCCCAGCTCCCCTGGGAAGCCGTGATCGGCTTGGAGACCCACGTGCAGCTAGGCACGAACAGCAAGATCTTCACCAGCGCCTCCACGGCCTTTGGCGATGAGCCCAACACCCACATCGATCCGGTGGTGTGTGGGCTGCCAGGCACCTTGCCGGTGCTCAACCAGAAGGTGCTCGAATATGCGGTGAAGGCGGCGATGGCCCTCAACCTGCAGATCGCAGAGCACAGCAAGTTTGATCGTAAGCAGTATTTCTATCCCGATCTTCCGAAGAATTACCAGATCTCCCAATACGACGAGCCGATCGCCGAGAATGGTTGGATCGAGGTTGAGGTGGCTGAAAAGGGAAAGGAAACCTACCTCAAAACCATCGGCATCGAGCGGCTGCACATGGAAGAGGATGCTGGCAAGCTGGTGCATGCCGGTAGCGATCGGCTCGCCGGCAGCACCCATTCCCTGGTGGATTACAACCGCGCCGGGGTGGCCCTGGCCGAAATTGTCAGTAAGCCCGACCTGCGCACGGGCCGGGAAGCGGCGGAATATGCCTCTGAAATTCGCCGGATCATGCGTTATTTAGGCGTCAGCGACGGCAATATGCAGGAGGGCTCCCTGCGCTGTGATGTCAACATTTCGGTGCGGCGCGGCCCCGATGCCCCCTTCGGCACAAAGGTGGAAATTAAGAATATGAACTCCTTTTCGGCGATCCAAAAGGCCTGCGATTACGAAATTCAGCGCCAGATCAAGGCCTATGAGGCCGGCGAACGGGTGGTGCAGGAAACCCGGCTCTGGGATGAGGGTAAGCAGCTCACCAAAAGCATGCGCAGCAAGGAGGGGGCCAGCGATTACCGCTACTTCCCCGATCCCGATCTTGGCCCCATTGAGGTGGGCGCCGAACTGCGCGAGGGCTGGCGATCTGAGTTGCCAGAACTTCCTGCCGCCAAACGCCATCGCTACGCCGAAGAATTGGGCCTTTCGATCTATGACGCCCGGGTGCTAACCGATGAGCGGGCCATGGCCGAATACTTCGAGGCGGCCGTGGCCGCCGGCGCCGATGCCAAGGCCGTGTCCAACTGGGTGACGGGCGACATCGCGGCCTATGTGAATGCCAATCGCCTATCGATCGCTGAATTGCCTCTCAAGCCTGATCAGCTGGCTGAGCTGGTGCATCTGATCGAGGGGGGCGTGATCAGCGGCAAAATCGCTAAAGACCTGTTGCCCGAGTTGCTGGCCCAGGGCGGCTCTGCCAAGGCGATTGTGGAGGCCCAGGG
>Ga0310335_100219_pt1 | contig 16539 bp, 23 predicted proteins | sample LakMicMISRFREDD7_FD_195549 | JGI IMG/M metagenome (GOLD analysis project Ga0310335, IMG submission 195549) | Enriched freshwater cyanobacterial communities from Lake Michigan, Michigan, United States - MI23.SRF.RED.D7 (v2) (version 2) | ecosystem: Environmental > Aquatic > Freshwater > Lake... | reverse complement strand
CACCAGGCAAGGGCATCGGCAGCTGCAGAGCCCCCGGTTCAGGCTGGAGTCGATGCAGCCCAGCAGGATCCGGGGTTGCTCCCCCTCGATGCGGCCACGATCCGCACGTTGCACGGCGCCATCCGCCAACTCCCTCGCCCCCTGCTGGAGTCCCTCACCCAGGACTTCCGCAAGCGCTTCTCCATCCCAGAGGAGGCCGCAACGATCGCTGATCGGATCCTGCAGAAGCGTCACCACGACTGGATCGAAGCGTTTCTGGTGTCGCACCGGGAGGTGCGCTAGGAAGATCAGCACCAGCGGCACGATGAGTCGCCAAAGGGCTGAGCGGATCAGACTTCCACCATCCCCCATCGGGCCGCAGCAGCCAGTTGCGGCCTCACTCCTTCATCCTCATGCGTCATTCCCTCGGCCGGGTCGTCGCCACCGCCGCCGTCGCAGCATCAGTTCCGGAAGCCGTGATCGTTGGCCTGCTCGATCGCCATGTTGCCCGGGACTGGGGCGGCCTCGATGCTGAGGACCAGGCCGCCAACGATTCGGATCACAGCCACGCAGAAGGCCGGCTCTTCTCCAGTTATGACACCGAGGAGCACGGCACCATCTGGGTGATCACGGAAGATCTGCGCGGCGAAGCAGGCGGTCCCATGACTACGGTCCTGTTCCCGGAGGATTACTGATCAACCACCCTCGCTCCTGCGGAGCCGATCAGCTCCAGATCTGTTGCTGTTGCCAGACCACCGGGCAGCCCATGGCCCCCTGTTGCTCGGGCGCCATTTCTGACATGACGACAGCCATCCGAGACGGCCAAGTGCTGAGAGGCGCAACCTTGCGCACGATGATGGCCATCACGACAAGGTAGTTGTACAGCGTCTTGGATGGCTGCACCCCTTCTCCGTCAACATCCTCCAGCACAAGGAGGTTCTGGAGCTTCTTGATCTTCGGGAGCCGCTTGACGATCAGACGGTTCCAGAGCCTGCCGTGGTGGGCGCTGATATTTCTGAGCAGATTCAAGGAGTGCAAGACACCATTCAGCACCTGGGCCGACGGCATACCCAGGGATCGCGCCACCTTGGTCTTGCTGTCCAGCTCTGTTGCGGCGATCCAGGCGCGCAGCGTGCCAAGGGAGATCAGCTCGGTCATGGCCCAGATTGGGGGCAGCTCGGGCTCTGAATAGGTCTGCCGGTAATGGATCACGAAAGTTTCATTGCTCTGCTGAAGCTGACTACGTAGTTGCTCGAGCTGTTCGCCGTGATTGAAGTCCGATCTGAACAGCAGCGGGTCGAGGTAACAGTGGGGCCCATGCTTCATGCTCATGTCCTGAACCCAGGCTGATCTGGCGGCGATTTCGATTCGCTCAATCGCGTCAATCACGAGCAACCGAATCAGGCGGTCCCTGTTGTAGAGCTCAATCACCTGCTCAAAACTGGAGCCAGGCTTGAAACGGTGGCTCCTGGTCTCTCCTGGCGCTGGAGGTTCTTCGAAAAACAGCCAATACGCGCTCAAGCGGTAGTAGCCGATCAGTTCGAGAGCATTCAGCGCTAAGTCGTCTGACCGGACCAGCAGACCTCGATCGCGTAACTGCTCGAGCTGGTCTGGAATGTTCAGCGGAGGTTTGGAGTACCTCAACAAACGTCCGCTGGAAAGAGTGACCCCCCTGTTTGGGCATGCCGGAGACCGGCAGAGGCCTGGGGGGTGTTGCTGCTGGAAAGGTAGCAGGCGGATCAACCGTCGTGACGTCGGCCCAGCACAACCGCGGCAGCCAGAAGGCCGGAACCGTGCTAGTACAGGCATACGCATCTGGAGCGGCCATGGGTGTCCCTCTCCCCCGTCTGCAGCCTTCCCGCACCGACGTGATCGAGGACTGGCCCCATCTCGATGAGGCCGTGCTGCTCAGGACCCGCAGCCGCAAGGTCTGCATGACCTGCCACTGGTTCCGCCACCACGCCGGGGTGAACGGCATCCCGGTGCTCACCTGCCAGCTGCACCAGGGGCTGATCGCCCATGGCGAGCACCTCACCAGCCGCTGCCAGGGTTGGACCGACGACCAGGTCCGCCAGAAGGGCTGGGCGCCGGAGGTGGCCTGAGCGGCCCATGTACGTCGGTGACCGCAAGCGACCGCCGCTCTCGCCCCAGGAAGGCTGGCTGAGCGATGGCCGCCAGGTGCTGCACTTCAGGCCACGGCGCTATGACCGCTGGAGTCAGAGCCTTGAAGTGGCCTTCGGGGAGGTGATGGCCGGCGGTGAGCCGCCGCTGCTCTAGGCGCAGCCTTCCGCGCAGCGGTAGAAACGCAGGGAGCTGACCCGCGAGCAGGCGATCAAGCTCTGGGCCCAGAAGCGCCAGCAGGGCTGGCAGCCTTGCGCGCCCCAGTGGCTGCCGCATCCCTCCCCCGCTGAGCGCTGAGCCGCTTCAGAAGCGGGAGCCCGGCGTCTGCAGAAAGGCCAGCTCCTCCGCACTCGACACCCGTCCCAGAACCGCGTTGCGGTGGGGGAAGCGGCCAAAGCGGGCGATCACATCCATATGGCGGCGGGCGAAGTCGGCGGTGCGTGAATCGCTGAACCGCTCGAACAGCGGCAGCGCCGCCTCCTGCACCGCCAAGTCTTCCGCGTGCATCAGCGGCATCAGCCAGAACTGGCGCCGCGCCTGCTCGGGCTCCGCCTCGAGCCAGCCGCGCTCCACAGCCTTCCGGCTCAGCGCCAGGGCCTGGGGATCGCCAGCGAACGCCATGGCGGTGCCGCGCCAGATCTGCCGCGGGAACTGGTCGAGCAGCAGCACCAGCGCCAGGCCTCCTGCCGCTTCCATGCCCCAGGCGTCGAACTCCCCGGCGAGCGCCTGGCGGGTCAGCCCGAGGAAGCGATCACGCACCAGTGCGTCGAAGGCAGCGTCCTTGGCAAACCACTGGCGTGGCAGGGTTTCGACAAACCAGAAGGCGAGAACCTCGCCAGACTGGCCTCGCTGGCCTGGCATCACAGCAGCGCCTGCACGCTGGCCACCTTGTCCTCCAGGGTCTGGTCCTTGTCCGTGCGCGTACTTACTTTCACGGTGGTGTAGACGCGGGGGCAGCCCATGGCATGCACCGCCTGATGGCAGGCCTCGATCGCGTTGAACACCGGCTCCCACTCGCCCTCGATCGCGGTGCCGTTGGGGTGCAGCTGGATCTTGAGGCCGGCTTCGCTGAGCACCTTCTCGCAGGCCGCGATATGAGGAGCCAGGTGCACACCCACACCGATTGGCACCACGCACAGATCCACGATCATTTTCATGGTCAGCCCCAGCGAAATGCCCCCATCGTGGAAGCAGCTGCCGGGATCAGCGGCACAGAGCAGCAGGGCGGCGTCCCACCGGCCGGATGCTGCTGACGGCAGCACTGGGGCCGCGTCGCACGCGCACCCGAACGGTGCAATGGGCTGGGCCCAGGTGCCCAATCAGGGCCTCTCGGGCCTCGTGCTGCAGCTCCTCAAGAGTGGGAGCAGTGATGTGGATTGGCAGGGTTTCGGCCCGGGCTTCCAGATGGCCGGGGCGTTCAGCCTCCAGGCGGAACACGACCTCTCGCATGCGGTGTATCTCCTTCTTTCCGGCTCCATCCTTGGCCTGCCAAGGCGGGAGCGCAGGTGCGGCCGGATACGGGGAACCGGCCCTGCGGGCACCTGCCTTTGCAGTGTCAGGAGAGCCAGCCTCGCCCAGAAGCCAACCTTGAGGCTTCCTGCACGGCCGTGATGCAGCGTTGGGCCCGGCGCTTGGCATCGTCCTGGCCCTGGGCACGCAGCAGGTAGCCCTCCAGCGCCTCCGGGGTTTCGATCAGTGCCAGTAGGCCTGTGGTGCGCGCACCGATCGAAGCATCAGTGAGCAGACGGCTCACCAGGCTGTGCTCCCACAGCTGATCCCCGGTGGAGCCGGGAGCGAACAGCTCCTGGCGCAGCACGCCCAGCAACGACTGCTTGAGGGCATCGAGCTGGCCCGGCCGCAGCCGGCGACTGTTAGGCAGGCCAGTTGCAGGACCGGCCGGGATCGCGGCGTGGCTGTGCTCCACGCTCCAGCTCAGACCGGTGCCCGGCAGCCCCACGGTCGTGCGCGGCCCACCACTGCGGCTCACCGGGATGTTGAACGAGGCGCCGCGCCCGCCAACAGAGATCGAGCTCAAGCCCCCCTTGGCGAAATTGAAGCGGAGCGGGCCCAAGCGGGCGGAGCGGCGGAAGCGAAAGCTCATGGTGATCAGCGGCTCTTGACGCAATAACTGCCGGAGCTGAACCAGCCCAGCGGGCAGGAGTTGCCGGTCTTCTGGATCGCCTCGCGGTCGTTGCTCGGGCTACTGACGCAGTAGTTGCCGGAGCCGTAGAAGCCCAGGGGGCAGCTGCTGCCGGTTTTCTCAAGGGCGCCGCGGGTGTTGTCGCTGGCGCTGGGCACGCAGTAGCTGCCGGAGGCGTAGTAGCCGAGAGGGCACCCTCCCAATTTGGGGAGGGGGCGCACGGGCTGCTGGGCCAGGGCTGATCCGTTGGCCAAGGTGAGTGCAAGCGTCAGCAATAGCCAGGGTGGTTGCATCGTCTCTCCGAGGCGCAACTCAGGTTGCCTTGCCTGTGGGGGCAGCTGCAAATTGATGCGCTCAGCGCATAGAAATGGCAGGCACGCAGACTCCAGCGATGGCATTGCGCTGGCTGCCCCTGCTCTTGGTGCTGGCTGCTCTCCTGCCGGGGGCAGGGTCGGCCCAGGCCCTCAAGGGAGAGGTGCTCTCGATCGGCGACGGCGACACCCTCCGCGTCCGCCAGGGTGGTCGGGCCATCACGGTGCGGCTGGCCTGCATTGATGCTCCCGAAACGGCCCAGGGCCCCTGGGGTCAGCATGCACGGCGCTACCTGCAGCAGCGTCTGCCGATTGGCCGGGAGGTGACGCTCGAGGTCAAGACCACCGACCGTTACGGGCGCACCGTTGCCGAGGTGATCAGCGACATCAACATCAACCTGGCGATGGTGGAGGACGGCCTGGCCTTCGCGTATCGGCAGTACCTGGGCGGATGTGACGCCAAGGAGTACCTGGATGCCGAATACCGCGCCAGCCGCCGTCGCTTCGGGGTCTGGCAGGTGCCGGGAGGCATCACCCGCCCCTGGGACTTCCGCCGTGGGCGCAGCGCTGCCGTGATCCCGGATGGCACCACCCCCGGCGGGCGGCGCTATCGCTGCAAGGAGATCAGCTCCTATGCCCGCGCCCAGGAGCTACTGCGGCAGGGGCACACCTATCTGGACAGCAACGGCGACGGGGAGGCCTGCGAGAGCCTGAAGCACTAACGCTGGTCTGCTGGACCGGCCTGGATGCACTGCCTACCTTGGCCGCGGTGCCCTGGCCCACCCATGAAGATCGTCAACCGCTGCGCCGTCACCATCGCTCCACGCCAGCCCTTCATTGACTGGGCCCAGCGGCAGCACCCCGATCAGCCTCTGTCGCCAGGGGGCTTTGAGCCTGGTCTCTACCTGCTCCCCGCCTACGACACCAGGGAAGAAGCCATCGAGCTGCTGGCGCAGGGCTATGAGGAGATCTTCTGCGCAGAGCTGGAGAGCTGGTCCACAGATCCCGCAACCTGGCCCAGCCCGCGCAGCCTGGCCCTGTTTCAGGAGTGGTTTGCCTTTCAGTTCTTTGACCTGGTCGGTGACCAGGGCCAGGAACCACTGACCCACTACGAGGTAGACGAATCCTTCCTGGATGATCTGCTCAATGCGACCTAGGACTCTCCCTTCAGCTGATCGCGGTCTCGGCAATCGTACTTACGGAGCTAGCCATCTCTCTGCGGTTGACAACCCAGCTAAAAAATAGTAATTAGGTTTGTCCATCATCTAATTCCAAATCATGCACACTGGCGCTGATCTGCTCACCAAAGTCAAGGAACTCGGCGATGTCTCCAAGTCCGATCTGGTACGCAGCTGCGGCTACGTCAGTACCAAGAAGGACGGGACCGAGCGCCTGCACTTCACCGCCTTCTACGAGGCGCTGCTGGAAGCCAAAGGCATGAACCTGGGTACCGGCAGCAGCAACAGCGGCGGCAAAGGGCTCACTGGCCGCAGCCTGAGCTTCGTGACCAAGGTCCAGTTCAACGGCAACCTGATGGTCGGCAAGGCCTACACCGCCCAGCTGGGCCTGCAGCCCGGCGATGAGTTCGAGATCAAGCTGGGCAGGAAGCAGATCAAGCTGATCCCCTTGGGCGCTGCCGAAAAGGAGTGAAGGCCAGGGGCCTGATCGAGAATGCTGGGCAATCAGGCTGCTGGTGGTGCCTCAGCCCACCAGCACCGGCTCCACCCACTCCATCGGAGCCGCGACCGGCCCTGCCAGCGGCGAGAGCGCTCGCCAGTGGCCCCGCTGCCAGCCAGCCGCCGTGCCTGCGTCTCCTGGCTGGCGCTGCAGCTGGTACCAAGCCCAGCCAGAACGGGGGCTTCACGTCATCGGAGGCGGGGCTGGCCTTCTTGCTGCTGCCCCCGAAGCCTTTGGCGCCAAGTGCCGGCGGAATCTCACCCTCGCTCACAAGCTGGGGGGCATAGAGCCGGGCCAGGAGAGCGTGCACGCAGAGCTGCTCCATTCGGTCTGCCGTGCCCCTGACGCCATCGCCATCCCACTCCCAGACCGCGGGGCTGAAGTCTGTGTGCGCCGGCTGCTGCGCCTTCGCGGCTTGGTTTAGCACGTTGCTGGCCAGGTAGGTGCAGCCGTCTTCTCCAAGGCCGATGCAGGCCAGGCCGCCACCGGCCAGCTCGAAGTTGTCGGGCAGCCAGCCTTCCATCGCCCGCACCTCGGCCACCACCACCGAGCGAATCTCCGGACCCTCCTCACTGAACAGGGTGCTTTTGGGCAGCAGCAGCCGGAAGCAGCTGATGTCGCGGGGCAGATCAGGGGTGAGCGTGGGCTGCTCGGTCTGCAGGAACGCCTGGGCCAGGGCCAGCGAAAGGAAGCGAGGCTCGGCGCCGATCTCGCGGGCCCACTGGCAGACCATCGCTCCCCAGATGCCAAGGTTCAGATCCGCGACCGTTGCTAAAGCGCCCCCCACGGGGCGCCTTCCTGTTGGGGTGACAATCACCAGGCCTATGTCATCCCATCAACTCGGAAATAGCCAAGAATCATCTCCGGGTTGCGGATGGCGATCTGCACATGCGTTCTGTCACGAAAGCCTGCGCCCGGATAAACCAATTCGCCTTCTTCAAACACTCCATAGACGGTGTCGTACGCCTCCATGCTTTTGCTCTCACGGATCTTGTGCACCATCTGGATCACGGCACAGTCCAGCTGACGCTTCATGAAGATGCCGTTCTCTCGAACGGAATTGACGGGCAGTGATGTGCCTGCTGCTGCGGAAATACCAAGGGTGGCCTCATAGGCAAGGGCCAATTCATTCATCACTCCGTAGTCGGTCAGATTGAGGCAGTTGCCCGGGTAGGCAAAAGCGCCGATCACCGATGGGGAGGATCTGCGGAGATTGGCCCAGGACAAAGCCCGCTCTGGGCTGTCGACCCAGAAATAGATGCCGTTGCCGAGCCAGTCGTAATCATTTTCGCTGGGCTGAAGTGTTGCCTGTCCACTCAGAACTGCTTCAGCAACATCCTTGTCGCAGCCATGAAACAGCACCAAGGGGCCCAGACTGTTCTTAGGCCGACCGGGCATCCTGACTGCGGTACGGAGGGGTGAGCTGGCCATCGGCGTCGATCAAGCCAGCATCCATCAGGAATTGACGGGCCAGAGCAGGGTCGCGCAACTCCTCCAGGAGCGCATCGATCTGCTCTCGCCGCAGCGGCCCAGAGGCTGGGGTGGAGGGAGGCCTGCTTGGGGTGGAGAGTGTCATGCGATGGAGAGGGTCCAGTGCTGGACACTGCCAGGCGAGCGGGGGTGGTGGACGCGTTAGCTGAATTCTGACGATAGATGGATGCCAGGGCGGCGGACTGTGAGTTCCGCAACCTTCATCATTACTGCGCGGGCGCTGGCCCGTTGCCTGCAGATCAGTCCTCAGGCTCGGGACTGAGGGGCGGCAGCCGCCGTTCCACCTGCAGAAACACCAGCCAGGCCACCCCAGCGCTGAGGCCGCCAATCCAGTCGCTGCGCAGCAGCTCCACGATCGACACCGTGCTGGCGCCGATGCGCAGGCCGCGCAGCAAAAAACGACCCAGCTTCTCCAGGGTCTCCTGGTTCACCGCCATGGGCTGGCGCCAGCGCAGAGGATCTTCAGGTTGGCGGATGGGCGGCGGGGTGGCTTCAGCTCAGCCAGCCGATGGTCAGCACCACCAACTGGCGTAGCTGCTGCAGTTCGGTTGAGGTGATCTGCGACTTGGTAGCGGCGGTGATCCGTGTCTTGGCTACACAGGTCAGGTTCTGCGGGAGCAGGTAGCTCACCTTCTTGCAGCCGTTGCTCGGCCTGGGCTGCAGCACTACGGTCAGGTCGGGGATGGCCAGAGCAGGGTCGCCTGTCATCGGCACCACCAGCACCGTGGGGTATGCCGGATCAAACAGTTCGTTGTCCTGCACCACGACAGCTGGCCTCAGCTTGTTGGGCTCTGGCGGCTGGGGATCCTGAGCAGGGTCGTCTGGCTCTTTGCGCCAGTCAACGGTCACGATTTGCCCGGCCTTGAGCTCCACGCTGGTCGTCAGCGGCTGATGGGCTCAGGGGTGGTCCAGTCGTCGATGAACCCTTGGGCTTCGGGATCAGCCGCGATGTGATCGGCCACCGTTTTGCTCTGGGCACGGATGCGGGCCCGCAGGGCATCCATGGCGCTCACCGAGCTGCTCACCGCCACGACCCGTCTGCCGCCGCGTTGGCGACGGCGAATGGAGAAGGGCGCTTCCGGCTCTTGAATGGCTTGCTCGGCTGGGGTCATGACGGCAGCGGCTCTCGCCGACCGCATGGACGTTGTCTCAACCCTAATCGCGGTATCAGCGTTGGGGTTCATGGTTGCAGCCGCTCCTCCAGCAGCGTCAGGGCCAGGGCCTGTTCCCGGGCGCTGCCGCTGCGCACCGCATCGAACAGGGCCAGCAGCTCCCCCAGGGCCGGGTTGCGCTCCGCCGCCTCGGGAACACTCGGGTAGAGCGGGTGGAAAGCGATGCCGCGGGCCGTTCCCTTCTTCCACGGCCACACCGGTGGTGGGTCGCTGCCCGGCCGGATCTGCTCGCTGAGTGGGGAGGCGGCGTAGCCGGTGGGAACCCCGCGGCTGAGCCCGCCCTGCGTGGCTGGGAAGCAGTAGCGAGCGCCGTGCTGCACGAAAGCCTTCAGGGCGGCACGAAGAACTGTGGGCTTGCCAGCCCCATCCTTGATCGCCAGCCTGGCGGCCACGGCACGCTCCACCGCCGCATGGGCCTCTGAGGCCGTCAGGCCCAGCTCGGAGCCGAGGGCCGCATAGGTGGGCGCCGGGCCGGGCTCTAGAGCTAAACGCAGCAGCACCACCAGATCCTGCGGGCGCAGGACGAGCTGGGGATTGGAGGGTGAGCGGGCCACGGTCAAACCAGGCCATTCGGCATTCGCGGATAGCGAATATGGGGCCTCCAGCCTGTCTGTCCCTGCGCGGCTTCAGGTTGGCGGAGCAGCCGGCGGCAGCAACCGCGTGATCGCATCCGGGGGCACGCCCACCTGCTGGGCGATCAGCAGCACCAGCTGCTCCATCCGATCGAGACGCTGCTCCAGGGCCTGCAGCTCGGTGGCGCCAGCCTTGGCCGTGCCTTTGCCGCCGGGTGCTCCACCCTTGCTGCCCTTGGTGGCCTGGATCGGCAGGGTGCTGCGCAGGGGTGGCCCATCCGGGTGACTGAGCAGGGCATCTACCTGTTTCGTCACCGGACCCTTACTGAGGCCCGTGATTCCCCGCTGTTTGCAGAGCTCCCAAAGCACCTTGATCGAGAGCCGCTCCAGCTCCTCGCGGCTGGCCCGGGCGTCACCAGCCAGCAGCACGGCGGCCTGGTTGCTGGCCGGCCTGGTGTCAGCGAGCTCCTCCTGCAGTCCCCGGTAGAGCCTGGCGTCGGATTGGGCCAGATCTCGCAACGTGGCCCGCAGGGTGTCAGTGAGTTGTCCCATCGGCCTTGACCTCCTGGACCTGCTGGGCCGCTGGGCTGTCCACGAGCTCCACCTTGGCGGCTGGTGTCGGATCTGGCTGGTTGACGGAGCCGTTGTGGCCGTTCCCACCCAGGGGGAGGGGCGGCAGGTCCTTGGTCTTCTCGATGATCTCCTGGCGCTTCTGATCCAGCTGCACCACCCGCTCCTTGGTTTGGGTCCAGCGGTTGATGAAGCGGATCACGGCCTGCACGAGGCCTCCAAGAAAAGAACCGCCTTGATAGGTCTTACGGCCGAGTTTGTAGCGACCGAATTCATTCACCAGGTCATCCCCGGCATCTTCCAGATCACCAGCAATCGCGGTGACAATTTCCAGCATCTGATAGATATCTGTGCGAACAGATGCTTCCCGCGCTGCAAGATCGAGCAGCCGTTGCTTGAGCTGTGTCGTTTCCTCCCGGGCCCTGGTAGCCAGGCTGCGATGCTGGCCGCGACTGCGCATGGAGCTCTTGTAGCAGTTGCGCAGCTCGAGGTAGACGCTGTTGAGATCTTCCCGGCTCAAGGGCTCGGGGTCAGGCGGGAAGTCAGAGGTAGGGGGTAGAAAAACCATACGGCTGGCCATTCATGATTGATCCTGCCTTGTGCTGCACCCTGCCCAAAGCGAATCAGGCTGCAGAACTATGCGCTGGCTGCATACTCTTGCAGCGAATGCCTGGCAACACTGGGCTTCTGGCCAGAAGGCTCGGGGACGACGAGTCAGCAAAAGCTCACAGCCCCACACGGCGACAAGGCCAGTCCATACCCGATCGGCTTTCTGCCGCAGGGGCGGACCTGGCCGTACCTCCCTTGTTGGGGGGCTTGGGGTGAATGGTCTTTCGCAGGAGAACCAGCCTGAATCGGGCTCATGGGCCAGAAGCTGCGAGCTGCGCCTACGAGATTCCCGATGGCCCTCTCCATAGAAGCCGTGCCCCGCCTGGCACACCGATACCGCATAGAGGCCCTGCGCATGGGGGAGGGGGCATGAGCCTCCAGGGGTCTAATGCCAGCCAAACAACAACGCCGGCTGTGCTGTTGGCCGCAAAAGTATGCGCCCACTGCATAGCGGCGCAGATTCAAGATCAATTCGGGGCGCTAGCGGTTCCCAACAGGCTCATGGCGGTGCAGAGTGATTCAAGGCTCTCCCTCAGCACCCCGATGCCGATCTGGCCTCCCCACCTTCTGGAGGCTGCACGCTGATGGATGTCTTCTCCTTCCGCGACCGGGTCGTCGAGGACTACGGGCAGTTCAGCCGCAGCTTCACCCAGATCAAGGCGCCCGACCTGCGCGACTTCGTTGATGGCAGCTACGGGGCTGGCGAGTACTGGCCCTCACCCTTGATCCAGCTCAACCCCAGCTTCGTGGGGGGAGGCAGCATCGGGGCCCTGGTGGAAGAAGGCCTGCTGCACCCGGAATGCAGCCGCATCTTCCGCTGGGGCAAGGACGCGTCCAATCAAGGCAGTGGCGACGGGGTGGAGCTGCTGCTGCATCGCCATCAACGGGAAGCGATCGTGATCGCCCGCGCCGGCGGCAGTCTGGTGGTGATCTCCGGAACCGGCTCCGGCAAGTCGCTGGGTTACATGATCCCGATCATCAATCGGGTGCTGGAAGAGCGTGAGCGCGGCGACCAGAGCAAACGGATCCGGGCGATCGTCATCTACCCGATGAATGCCCTCTGCAACAGCCAGATGGAGGAGTTGCAGAAATACCTGGGCCTGGGATACCCGGATGGCCCGCGTGTCACGTTTGCCCGCTACACGGGACAAGAAAGTCCAGAGGAACGGGAGAAGATCAAGAACGAACCTCCCGATATCCTGCTCACGAACTACGTGATGCTGGAGTACATCCTCACCCGGCAGGATCCGCTGGATCAGAAGGTGATCAGCGATGCCCAGGGTCTGGAGTTCCTTGTGCTGGATGAACTGCACACCTACCGGGGCCGCCAGGGGGCTGATGTGGCCCTGTTGGTGCGCCGAGTGCGCCAGCGCCTGAATGCCGATCTGATCTGCATCGGCACCTCCGCCACGATGGCCTCGGAGGGCACCGCAGCTGAGCGAAATGGCACGGTGGCCCAGGTGGCAAGCAAGTTGTTCGGCACCAGCATCCCGGTGGAGAACATCATCACCGAGACGCTGGAGCGCCTAACCATTGGCGATCTTCCCGATGCCGCTGAACTGAGTTCTGCTCTCGATGCGGATTACTCACCGACATTCACCGCTGAATGGTCGCCGGATGATCTGCGCCACCACCCCCTGGCCCGCTGGGTCGAATTGCGGCTCGGACTGGAACGGGAGGATGGCCGCGCTGACGGCAAGTGGGTGCGCTGCCGGCCCCGCACCTTGCAGGACGCCGCCCTGGAGCTCGCTACGGCCAGTGGGCGCCTGGCGGCAGATGCCGACCCTGATTCAGAAGCCGGGCAGCGCTTGCGCGAGGCGGTGCTCACCTGCCTACGCCAGTTTCTGCTGGCGGCCTATCAGGTAGAGGTGGGGCCAAACCGTCGCTTCTTTGCCTTCCGCCTGCACCAGTTCGTGTCGGCCGGCGGTGATGTGCACTCCAGCCTGGAGGCTCCTGGCCGGCGCTACCTGACCCTCAAGGGCCAGAAATACCAACCCAAGGCCGGCCGCCAGGCCCTGCTTTACCCGGTGGTCTTCTGCCGCAGTTGCGGCCAGGAGTTCCACCCGGTCTGGGCCCATCTGCACAACCGCAGGCCGGAGCGGTTCGAGCCGCGCGAGTTCTCCGATGATTCGAGCCTGCGGGAACGGGATGTCGTCAACGGCTACCTGATGCCCGATGCAGAGGCTGCTTACGAGGTGGAGGACCTGGAGAAGGCCAGGCTCCCCGATGGCTGGCTAGAGGCTGATCGGGACGGGGAACTGGTGCTCAAGAAGACCTACCGAGAGTTCGCACCGGTGCCCTGCCGGGTCAAAGCCGATGGAGGCACGAGCAGCGACGGAACCCCAGCCTGGTTCCTCAAGGGGAAGTTCCGCTTCTGCCCCAGCTGTGGGGTCGAACACAACGTGCGCGGCAGTGAGTTCCGCAAGCTCTGCGGCCTGAATTCCGAGGGCCGAAGCTCCGCCACCACCACCTTGAGCCTGGCGGTGCTGCGCCAGCTGCTCAGCTTCCCGGAGCAGGAGATCCCAGACAACGCCCGCAAACTGCTGGCCTTCAGCGACAACCGCCAGGACGCCTCCCTGCAAGCGGGTCACTTCAACGATTTCGTGCGGGTGCTGCAGTTGCGGGCGGGCCTGGTGGCGGCCCTGCGGGCACGGCCGGATCAGGAGCTGAGCCTGGAGATCCTGGCGCTCGACACCGAGAAGGCCTTGCGCCTGCGAGCCGATGACTTCATCGCCACCAAGGGCGTCAAGCCCAATGTGGAGGCCGAGCGTCGCCGGGCCCTGCGCGGAGTGCTCGAATACCGGCTGCTGGTGGATCTTCGCAAGGGCTGGCGGCTCACCAACCCCAACCTCGAGCAGTTGCGGCTGCTGGAGATCGACTACGCCGAGCTGGTCAACTGCGCCGAGGACCAGGCCGACTGGCAGCAGCGCCATCCGTTGCTGGCGCAGGCGAGCAGTGAGGAGCGCTTCCTGATCCTGCACCGCTTGCTGGAGGAGCTGCGCGAGCGGTTGGCGATCGACTGCGATGCCCTGGGACTGGAGGAGTTCGAGCGCCGCCGCAAGGCCTGCTTCGACCTGGAGGAGGTGTGGGGCATCCGGGCGGAAGAACAGCCCGAGCTGGCCCGCACCGTGCTGATGAGCCCAGTCACGGCGGAGCAGCGCCTGCAACGGCTGGAGGGTCTATCGCTGCGGGGAGCGTTTGGACGCTGGCTCAAGGCGAGGGAACGCTGGCTCTCGGTGGAGGAGCTGCACCGCGCTCTGAAATGGAAGGACGACCTGTATCAGGAGATCACCGGCCACCTGCTGGCGATGCTCAAGGTCCACGGCCTGGTCAAACCCAAGGAGGTGAAGGTCGGCAAGCGCAAGAGCGAGGTGCTCCAGGGCTGGCGGTTGAACAGCTCAGCCCTGCGCTGGACGCTGGTGGATCCTGATGCTGGTTCATCAAAAACAGCCCCGGCACAGGACGCCTATGCCGAACGCCTGCTGCAGCAGCAGCAGAGCAGCGGCCGGCGCGGACCGGTGAACAGCTACTTCCGGAGCCTCTACGAGGATCTGGCCTCACTGATCGCCGATCCGGAGCAGGCGGAAGGGAGACCGTTCGTGCAGACCCTGGAGGCGCGGGAGCACACCGCCCAGGTGGATGCCGGCGTGCGCGAGCAACGCGAGAAGCAGTTCCGCGATGCCCGGCTGCGGCTCCTGTACTGCTCGCCAACAATGGAGCTGGGCGTGGACATCTCCGCGCTGAACACCGTCTACATGCGCAATGTGCCGCCGACGCCGGCGAACTACGCCCAGCGCAGCGGCCGGGCGGGGCGCAGCGGTCAACCGGCGCTGGTGCTCAGCTACTGCGGCGCCACCTCACCGCACGACCAGTACTTCTTCTCCGATCCCACCCGCATGGTGGCTGGTGCGGTGATCGCACCGACGCTGGAGCTGGCCAACGAGGAACTGCTCAAGGCCCATTTCCGGGCGCTCTGGCTGGCTGCGACCCGCCAGCGACTGCCGGGCAAGGTGAAGGAACTCGTGGATCTTGCTGCCGAAGGCAGGCCGCTGGTGGCAGACCTGCGCGAGGCGCTCGCCAGCGATGACGCCTGCCGCAGCGCCCAGGCCGACAGCCAGGCGATCGTGGACGACCTGGTGGAGAACCACTGGTTGGGCAGCACGCCGCCGCCCTGGCTCACCGGCAGCTGGTTGGATGCCCTGATCCGTGGCGCGGCGCTCGATTTCGATGCGGCGCTGCGCCGCTGGCGGGATCTGCTGGAGGCGGTGGACAGCCAGTTCGTCCAGGCCCAGAAGGATCTGGCCAACCACGCCCTCTCAGAGCGGGAACGGCAGGCGGCGGATCAGCGGCAACGGGCGGCGCGGCTGCAGCAACAGCTGCTGCTGGCCGACAAACCAGGCGGCGGCAACAACAACAACGACTTCAGCACGTACCGCTATCTGGCCAGTCAGGGCTTCATGCCGGGCTACAACTTCCCGCGCCTGCCGCTGATGGCCTACATCCCCGGCACACGGGAGCAGGTGGGAGGCGGCACGTTCATCACCCGGCCGCGCTTTGTCGGCATCAGCGAGTTCGGGCCCCATTCGCTGATCTATCACGAGGGCAACACCTACAAGGTGAAGGGCGCGATCCTGGCCCTGCAGGACAACGCCGTGGCGGCGGGCAGCGTGACCCTGGCCAGCCAGGATGCCCTGCTGTGTGGCGCCTGCGGCCACGCCCACCTGGGCTCTGCGATTGAGCTGGAGCTATGCCGGCACTGCGGTGCGCCGTTGAAGGAGCAACCGGAAGGCAAGGCCGTGCGGGTGCCACGGCTGTATCAGATCGAGCAGGTCAAAACGCAGCGGGCTCAGCGCATCACCTCCGACGACGAGGAGCGGCAGAGGCTGGGCTACGAGCTGCTCACCACCTACGAGTTTCCGCAGGAGAACGGTGTGGTGAAGGTAGCCAGGGCCCAGGTGAGCAGCGGCGGCCAGCCGCTGCTGGAGCTGAGCTATGCGCCAGCCACCACGATCAGCCGTATCAACCTCGGCTGGCGCCGGCGCGAGAACCACAGCGACATGGGCTTCCCGATTCACCCGACCGACGGTCGCTGGGGGGGTGAGAAACAGCTAGCCGCAAGCGCAGGGGCCGATGGCACTGGCGCCACTGGCACTGGTGAGGACGACAGCGCCGAAGTGGGCTACGTCAAGATCACGCCCTTTGTGCAGGACCGCAAGAACGCCCTGCTGTTGCAGTTCGCTGGTCCGTCAGCCGCCAGCACCTGGACGCCGCTGCAGCTGTTGAGCTTGAAGAACGCCCTCAAACGCGGCATCGAGGTGGCCTTCCAGCTCGATGGCAGCGAAATCGCCGCCGAGCTGATGCCGAACGAGGAAGAGGCCAGCGCCCTGTTGCTCTACGAGAGCGCTGAAGGTGGGGCTGGGGTGCTGAGCCGATTGGTGGAGAGCCCCGCAGCGCTGCGGCAGCTGGGCCGCACAGCGCTGGAGGTATGCCATTGGCGCCTGAGCGACCCACTGCCGGCGATCGAGCCCGCCTTGGAGGATGCCGATCCGGAGTGTGAAGCCGGCTGCTACCGCTGCCTGCTCGGCTATCACAACCAGCGGGAGCACGACCGGATCGACCGCCGCATCCCCGAGCTCAAGCAGTTCCTGCTGGATCTGGCCCGTGGTGAGCTGGTGGGCCAGGGCGGTACAGACAGCCGCAGTGAGCGGCTGGAGCGGCTGCGGGTTTTGTGCCAGAGCGGCCTGGAGCGCCTGTGGCTGGAGACCGCCTTCCGGCTGGGCCATCACCTACCCGATGACGCCCAGAAGGAGGTGAACGGCCATTTCGTGACACCCGATTTCACTTACCGGGAGGCCGGGGCCCTGGTGTTCATCGATGGCCCCCACCATGAGAAGCCC
>Ga0310335_100216_pt1 | contig 16733 bp, 15 predicted proteins | sample LakMicMISRFREDD7_FD_195549 | JGI IMG/M metagenome (GOLD analysis project Ga0310335, IMG submission 195549) | Enriched freshwater cyanobacterial communities from Lake Michigan, Michigan, United States - MI23.SRF.RED.D7 (v2) (version 2) | ecosystem: Environmental > Aquatic > Freshwater > Lake... | reverse complement strand
CTCAAGGCAGAGGCCGTGGCCTTCCGCACCGCCCTCGACACCATTGGCCGCTTCACCGTTAAGAAGCAAACCGGTGGCGACGACGTGCTGTTCGGCACGGTGACCAACGGAGACGTGGCCGAAGCCATTGAAGCTGCCACCAAGAAGGAGGTTGATCGCCGCAACATCACCGTTCCCGAAATTCACCGCACCGGCTCCTACAAGGTTCAGGTCAAACTGCACCCCGAAGTGACTGCCGAAATCAACCTCGAAGTCACCAGCCACTAAATTCGCCAGGTGCGTAAGCGGGCCCCATTCCCAGGAAAGCCCCGCTGACTAGCCTCACACTGACGCAGCCCGCTTGAAAGGGGTTGGCCCAATCACCATGACCACCCCCAAGCCATGGTGAGCACGCCCCGCCCCCAGGACGAGCCCTTCGAGGACCGCTCCAAGCAACGCTCCAACCAGAGGGGTCGCAGAGACGAGGCCTCTTTTGAGGCACTACCGGATTCGGTTCCGCCCCAGAATCTGGAGGCGGAAGAGGCCGTACTCGGGGGGATCCTGCTGGATCCTGACGCCATCGGCCGGGTGGCGGATGTGCTGCAGCCGGACGCCTTTTACCTCGGAGCCCACCGCGAGATCTATCGCACCGCCCTGATGCTGCACAGCCAGGGCAAGCCGACCGATCTCACCGCCATGTGTGCCTGGCTGGCCGATACCGGTCAACTGGAGAAGGTGGGCGGCAGCAGCCGGCTGATGGAATTGGTGGAACGCACCCTCTCCACCGCAGCCATCGACCAGGTGGCACGGCTAGTGATGGACAAGTTTTTACGGCGTCAACTGATCAAATCGGGCAACGAAGTGATTCAGCTCGGCTTTGATCAAGCCAAGCCTATGGAGCAGGTACTGGATGAAGCAGAACAAAAGATCTTTGCCATTAGCCAGGAAAAGCCGAGTGTGGGCCTGACGCCCACCGCTGAAATCCTCACCAGCACCTTCAATGAAATCGAGAGCCGGTCGCTTGGAACCGCCGTAGCAGGCATTCCCTGCAACTTCTATGACCTCGATGCCATCACCCAGGGGCTCCAGCGCAGCGATCTAATCATCGTGGCCGGCCGGCCGGCGATGGGGAAGACATCGATCGTATTGAATATTGCCAAGAACGTGGCCCAGCTCCACCAACTGCCGGTCTGTGTATTCAGCCTGGAGATGAGCAAGGAACAGCTCACCTACCGCCTGCTCTCCATGGAAGTGGGAATTGAAAGCGGCCGGCTCCGCACAGGCAGGCTGCAACAGGAGGAATGGCCATTGCTGGGTCAAGGCATCAATAGCCTCGGCCAACTGCCACTCTTCATCGATGACAAGCCCAACTCAGGCGTCCTAGAAATGCGCTCCCTCTGCCGGCGTCTGATGGCTGAACAGGGCAAGGAGCTGGGGCTAATCGTGATCGACTACCTCCAACTGATGGAGGGCACGACACCTGACAACCGGGTCCAGGAACTATCCAGGATCACGAGGGGCCTCAAGGGCATGGCCCGCGAGCTCAACGTTCCCGTCATAGCCCTCTCCCAGCTCAGCCGCGGCGTGGAATCCCGCACAAACAAACGGCCCATGCTCAGCGACCTGAGGGAATCGGGCTCGATCGAACAAGACGCCGACCTGGTTCTGATGATTTACAGGGACGAGTACTACAACCCTGAAACCCCTGATCGCGGAATCACTGAGGTGATTGTGACCAAACACCGCAATGGACCCGTGGGCACCGTGAAGCTACTATTTGAGCCACAGTTTACAAGATTCCGAAATTTAGCCGCGCCCTAGATCAGCCCCAACAATGAAAAGCCATCAACTCCAAATTGTAACGGTGCAGCTTGGGAACCGCTATCCGGATACCTGGACGATACGGCTGGCCAATATGGTGGCCAGAAATTTACAGGAAGATCATCGCTTCATCATCTATACCGACAAACCAGATAGTAGACGCTTCAAAACAGCTGCAAGCCCCAATCAGAGCGTGGAGGTCAGGGATCTGGAGCCAGGAAAACTTCAGGGGTTTTTCGGAAAACTGCGCTTATTCGACCAATGCCTTACGGGCCCGGAACCATTCCTTTTTTTGGACAACACGCTCGTCATCAGGAGCAGCATGTCCAGGCTTATTGAGATCGGCAGAAGTAATACCCAACACCTCACTGGCGTGCGCGACTGGAATTACCCGATACTCAATTCATCAGTCATGTGGATCAAACCCAATAGGGACACACAGGATGTGTGGGATGCCTGGCATAGCGGCCGACATCAAGACGAGAGCTTTTCAGGAGATCAGAATTTCATCATTCGAACAATTAATCCAGAAGAACTTGAATACTGGCCTGATGAACAAATTTGCTCTTACAAAAAGCTGCGCAAGCTCGCAGCCCGTAATCCAATTGAGGCCAAGAAAAAAATGGAGCGCTGCTCCATCATCAAGTTTCATGGACATCCAAAACCAAACGAGGTCATACGGCCCTGGAGACACCCAGCCCACACAATCCTTAGAGCTCCCCTAAAACCGAGAACATGGTGGTACCTGAAAGAGGAAATCCAAAACCATTGGCATTAAGTCTGCACAGCTAACGAGAAAAAGGTGGAGATTTAGTCGCTGGCCTAATCAAAGCCGCCCGATCAAAGCTCCTCCGTAGCCAATGGACTAGCCAAGAACCAACAAATACTAATAGTCAAAAAATAGGATATTACAGAAATATTGTGCGCAAAAAGACTTTGAGAAATCATGGAGACAGAGGCGGCAACAACAACCGCTAAGCCAGCAATAGACGAGTTTTGCACAACCAGCGAGGCCGAAGAGAGTCGCCCGTAAAAAAGAACAGCCGGAGAAATAAGTGTGACTAGCAACCCCAAAAGACCAATTAGACCAGCATTAAGGGCACTATCAAAATACTGATTGTGGACTTGATTAAAAGTAGAAAAGTCGCCAAGACAACGATTAAAAGTGCAAAAGTTCGACAATACCGACTTAAGATGACCAGGTCCGATCCCGAAGAAAGGCGAGTTAGTGATTTCGTGAATACTGATAGACCAAAGAATCAGGCGCTGGCCCTGGGATGTGGCCATGCCAGAACCGGATGCAAAACCATGGACCTCGGATATTATTTGAAAGAATTTAGCACTAAGCAAAGGAAAACTAATTAAAAGAGCCCCGGAAAGAAGAAACAAAATACAAAAAAGCGAAGTCCGGGAAAGACGTTTTCCTAAAACAAAAACAATGAGTACAATCAGACCAAATCCAAAGCCCAAAAGAGGTCCATAGGAACCGGCGCCATAAATAGCAAAAGTAGCGCCAAAAAAACCAATAACCGAGAGCACCCGCTCCCAACTGCATGAGGAATTAAAAATTGAAACGAACGAAATCAAGGCAAGGAGGGTCGCTATTTGGGCAAAAGGGATGGGATTTGTGATAGGGAAGCCCACCCTTGCCCCTGGAGTAAGCCATAACGAATACAATGAGAAAAAAGCCGAACCCAAGCCCCCGGCACTAGCGCCTAGAAAGAACCCACGTGAGATCGTAAAATGGTCGGCCCTTGCCCTTAAGCCCAAAACTACGGGCACAAAGAGCAAGGCCCGCGCAGGATAATCAAAGAATGAAATATTGCCACCCTTCACAAGAGCGGACGGAAGCATCAAAATTGGATACGCAACCAGCAAACAAGCAAGGACTACATCGGACCGATCAAACCGGAAAGGTCTAGCAAGGAACATTGCCGCCAAGCAGCCAGCGACTAATAAACCACCAAAGACATGAAAGGCATCTGGCAACAAAAGAATCGTTGCATAAAACAACCAGACCAATAGGGGAAAGAGTTGGCGAGAAGAGAGATAACGTCTCAACCAATCCATGGCTATAGAGCCCAAAAGTCAGCTCCCATAGTAAAGTAAATCGAAGCAAATCGATGCATTAAGAACGAAATCCACGGCTACCCTTCAACAGGCAAACCGCAGAAGCAATGCAAAGGTCATGGGCTGATCGGCAGGATCAGCCGCGGGGATAGATTAGAGGCATGGTTACCGATGGAAATCACGTAGAAGCCTTTGAGGTGATCGTCGTGGGTGGCGGGCACGCGGGCTGTGAGGCCGCCCTAACAGCCGCAAGGATGGGCCTATCTACAGCTCTCTTCACCCTCAATCTCGATCGTATCGCCTGGCAGCCATGCAATCCCGCCGTTGGCGGGCCTGCCAAGAGCCAATTGGTGCATGAGGTGGATGCCCTCGGGGGGGTAATCGGCCGATTAGCGGATGCCTCAGCTGTACAGAAGCGGATACTGAACGCCAGCAGGGGTCCTGCCGTTTGGGCTCTTCGAGCCCAAACGGACAAACGGGACTACGCGCGCCGCATGTTGCAGTTGCTGCAACACACCCCCAACCTCTCCCTGCGCGAAGCGATGGTCACAGGCCTCGAAGTCGATGGGGAGCCCCAGGACAGCAACCACAGCGCCCAAGCAAAAGTCATAGGCATACGCACCTACTTCGGCAGTAGCTATGGCGCCAAGGCGGTAATCCTCACCGCAGGTACATTTCTCGGCGGAAGGATCTGGGTTGGCTCCCACTCCATGGCCGCTGGCAGGGCTGGCGAACAAGCCGCCGAGGGCCTCACCGAAGCGCTTCAGAAACTGGGATTTGCCACGGGACGACTCAAGACAGGAACACCTGCCCGCGTGGATCGACGGAGCATTGCACTCGAAAAACTGGAAGAACAACCCAGCGATGCCGCCGACCGTTTTTTCTCCTTTGACCCAACAGCCTGGGTCAGCGGCGAGCAAATGGCCTGCCACATGACCCGTACGACCCTGGCAACCCACAAGTTGATCAGGGACAATCTCCACCTCACACCGATATACGGAGGTTATGTTGATAGTGCTGGGCCTCGTTATTGCCCATCAATAGAAGACAAGATTGTGCGGTTTAGCGATAAAGCGAGCCATCAGATCTTTCTTGAACCAGAAGGACGTGACACACCTGAAATCTATGTTCAAGGATTTTCAACGGGACTACCAGAACGACTACAGCTTGAACTTCTTCGAACCCTCCCTGGGCTAGAACAATGTGTCATGCTTAGACCAGCCTATGCCGTTGATTACGACTACTTGCCAGCGACGCAATTAAAACCTTCATTGGAAACAAAGCGCATTTCTGGCCTGTTTTCAGCCGGGCAACTCAATGGGACTACAGGCTACGAAGAAGCAGCAGCCCAGGGCTTGGTTGCAGGCCTGAATGCCGCCAGGCAGATCAATGGCCAAGAACCCGTGCACTTTTCAAGAGAAGAGAGCTACATCGGGACCATGATTGATGACCTGGTGACCAAAGATCTTAGGGAACCATATCGAGTCCTGACAAGTCGAAGTGAATATCGACTGCTACTACGAGGGGATAACGCAGATAGAAGATTGACCCCACTAGGACGGGAGCTGGGTCTCATCGATGAAAGGAGATGGTCAAATTACCTGAAAAAATATGAACAAATTGATTTAGAAAAAAAGCGGTTAGATAGCAGCAGGCTAAAGGAAAGCGACCCAGCCGCAAAAGCAATATGCATAGAAACAAAATCCACAATAAAAGGGTCAATTACGCTTACAGAGCTACTACGCAGGCCCGGAATACACGGAAGCGATTTGGTTCGCCATGGACTCAGTGTTACCGATCTGCCCAAAGCCGTACTCGAAGCCGTAGAGATTGACATCAAATACAGCGGCTATCTTGCAAGACAAACGCAACAGGTGGAAAGAGTTAAAAAAGAAGAAAATAGAAGACTTCCCGAGACCATCGACTATGAAATCATTACTACGCTATCCAAAGAAGCAAGAGAAAAGTTAAGCAAAGTACAGCCACGCACCCTAGGCCAAGCAGGTCGAATCCCCGGCGTGAGTCAAGCCGATACAGCCGCACTCCTACTTTGGATGGCGCTAAAGCAGCGACAGGCCTCCTCAGGAGTGGACACAGGCGATACCCTTAGCCAACAGCCCTAATCCACAAGTCGTGAGAACCCATGAGGAGGCCGGACACGGCAAACCAGCCGGAAAGGCATCAACATCACGCCAATTCTGGGAACTAAAAGCAGAACAGGTGCTGAACAAAATATTTGAACAAGACTCCTTAACGCCTAAACCTAGTAGTTCTGGAACCTCGACTGAATTTACAGACGTAGAAATCATACATTTTTCAGCCGCACAAAATCCAGGCGATCACCTAGGAAAAATGGACTCTAAAACAAACAATCTAATAGGCACGAAGCCTTGGGTAGTGGTCAGTCTTGCAGGGATGACTGCTATCGCATTGACAGCATTAGTACAGAACACAAGTCAACAGAATGCATTAGAAAAAGCCCATAATCTCCAATTACTAGCCCAATTGCGCCAACACGATTCAACAGATAAAGCACAATACTTAAAAGGTTCAAATCAAACCACTGCTGACTCAAATTACACTCCTCCTGCACCTCCGCCTGAAGAATGGATCCAGGAACTAGCCAAGCTTCCTGAATCGGACGGCAGTCATCCAGGTCTTTTGAAAGTGCCCCTCCCAGGTGCGGTCAAATCACCGGCACCGATCCGAACAGGAAACATAAATCCCAGGACTACAGAAAGTAGTGGAAACTCTGTTCCAACATTGCTCGGAGTTATTCAAGGGGTAGGGAAAAGCGGTTCCGCAATCATTCAGTGGGAGGGGATCTCTACAAGTATCAACTCCGGGGAGACCATCGGTACCAGTGGCTGGCGCCTACGGGAAACAAACGACGAAAGTGTCATCATTGAACGGGCGGGACAACAGAAACGCATCTCTATCAATAGCAAAAGCTAGAATTCTACTTGCAATAAGTGCTATTCATAGGCTTTTAAATACTTAAAATAAACCTCAAACCCTTGCAGAAGCGCTACGGTAAAGCCATCTAGTCCACCGCGCCAGCCACCTCTTAGCAGATAGGCATAGAAAAATCGATAGACAAGACGCAGAGGTGGTGTCCATGGCCAAATTCGACGCTGGCGGATGCCTAGGCGCTTCTTGAGCACCTCGGCTCCCAATGATGAATACCGGTTGAGCTTGGCAATCGCAGACTCGAGACTATCATAAGTATAATGAAGCAATGGAGATTTTAAGATTCCATAATCGCACTCATAGCAGAGTGATTCATGCACAACGGCATCACTAAACTGTGCAGAATCAACCAAAAATAAGCGGTCGACGAAGTCTGGGTACCAGCCAGCGGATCGTACCGGCCTCCGGCACAGATGGTTAAGCCGAGGCATCCGATACACCTCAAAGCTGGGTTGCTCAAGGGTCCTCAGAATTTCCGCCCTCAAGGAATCCGAGACAACCTCGTCGCAATCAATCGACAAAGCCCAAGGCGTCCTAACAGCTCGTGCCGCGCGCTGTTTTTGGACCCCAAAACCTGGCCAATCCGTTTCGATGACTTGAGCTCCATAGGAGCGGGCGATGGCTACCGTATCATCGTCACTGCCTGAATCAAGTACAATCAGCTCGGAGCAAAAGCTAACAGACGCCAGAGCTTCAGCAATTGTTCTAGACGCATTTTTGGAAATTAAAATCGCTGTTAGAGCAACAGGGCGGCCATTCATGCAAACGATTAAGAGTCAATGCACTATAACATATTGCCCACCCATAAAAATGAAGTTCACGAATCAACCACGGGTGCAAACAGTAACGCTAACCAGCAATAAGTAAATCCAGAAAGACGGCGGCCAAAGCTAAGCTGCCAAAATAATGTAGAATTGACCAAGGCAGGCAAGAGACAAGCGCTAAAAGCACCATTGGCCTAAACACGAATGTCATCTCCCACGTCAATATCGGCACCCATTGGCTTCTCGCAGCAAATTGGATACAACGAAATAGGCCAAAAACTAATAAAGCAAACCATCAAAAGAAGTCTTTATTATTCCATCAAACGAGTACGAAATCAGCTGACGAAGAAGCTCTACGAAGATAAGCGGGTCAAAAGCACCGATAGAATCATCAATCGGCTACGCACCATGGGTGCTAATAGCATATTCTTTACGATTGCATATAATACTCCTTGGACTATTAAGCTGATGATTTCTTTTTGGCAAAAAAATTGTCCAGGTTTAGAGCTGGCAGTGATGGATAACAGCTCAGATTCAGCTTCGTCAGAGGAAATACACAACATTTGCAACTCAACAAACACCATCTACCTCAAATTGCCCGGCAACAATGCCGGGCACATGTGCAGATCCCATGGCCTAGCCATTAACTGGACCTGGAAAAATATTGTCTGTCAAATTCAGGACCTAAACACGATTGGATTCATAGATCACGATTGCTTCCCGCTTAAACCGTGGGATCTGTCCCGCAAACCTAATGTATTTGCGTACGGCGTAAAGAATCCGGGCTTTATACAAGGTCATCAAACATGGAACATGTGGGCAGGTTTTATGATTTTTGACATGGGAAGAAGCCCTGTCAAAAAAAGAAACATGGATTTTACAGTTAATCCGCTTGATACACTCGATACCGGCGGAATGAATTGGAGGCGAGTCTATCGCTACCTTTCCACCAGTCAATATAGCTTTGCTAGAGTTGAGAGGATTAGGATTAATCTCCAAGACGAGCCTCAAAGTCAATCATCAACCATAGAAGCGGAAATGATTAACGGTTCTTTTTTACACCTAAGTGGCTTAACGCATAAAAAAGCTTGGCAGCAATATAGCGCGGAGGAATTATTAGCTTTTTTTAAGAATCACCCGCTTCCTACAGGCAACCAAGCCTAATCACGTTGAAAAGCTTTTAAGGCAAAGTTCGCAGCCATTCAAAGGTATAAAAGCCAACGAGAGGATTAAGCCAAAGGGATAGGGGCGAAAAATGGTGCCCAAGCAATACACTAATCGTCCGGGGATAGCACTTGATACAAATACTAGGCAGCAATGATCTAAATCAACAGAGTTTTCACCTGCATGATCAGACAAGCAAAGGAATCACTGGCCACAGCTGAGATACGGTGGAAGCATAAACTGAGCCCACTAAGGAGTAGTGCAAAATCAAATATTGACAAAGGGGAAGTTTGCGCACTAAGATCAAACGTATGTATTTTGAAAGAAAATGCTCATAAAAGAAAAAGCCCAACAATGGCTGATGCGCTTATTTAGACGCAAACACAATCAAACGCGAAAATTGCTAAGCATCAAAGACTTGTATAATTCAATAGACGATAGAGAAACCAACCAAGAGGCAAAACCCACTGAACTAATACCTAGGCAAGTCTTCCAGACGTGGAAAACGGAATACATTGACGAAGGTCATTATTTGAACCTTAAAAGCTATCAAGAAGAAAATAGGGACTACCAATTTTTCTTTTTCGACGATGAAGATATGGATGAATACATGGGCAGAGCATGGGGACATCATCCAATCTCGTCAGTGTTTAAGAGAACAAGAGTGGGTGCCGCAAAGGCCGACATCTGGAGGTATTGCCTTCTTTATGACCTAGGAGGCATCTACCTTGACATCGATGCATCATTTAAAGTGTCCCTATCACAAATTATAGGGGAAGCAAATAGCGAAATAATCTCATTTGAATCGAACCAAATCGCAATGGATCGAGCCCGCTATGGAAAGCAAATTGATCAAAGTCTCCTGCCATACGAGGAATATACAGAGATGCTTAACGGGCTCAAAGAGCGTTCTTTTCCTCACCCTGAACATGTGGTTCTGCAGTGGGCGCTATTTTTCAAGCCAAGGCATCCAATTCTTGCCAATGCAATCAATGCCATTACTCAAAATGCATCAAGGCTAGAAGGCCATGTCATTCGAGATATGCACAAAGCCGTGTGCAACTTTACAGGACCAATTGCATACTCCAAGGCAGTTTGGCAATATGCAATGGGTCAGGAAGTGGCATGTAGAGGGATTGATTTTGATGGACTGGGAATCCCTAAACATGTTCCCAAAAAAGGAGTTTACAAATCAGACAAAAGACATTACACAAAGCTCTCGGGAGAGATCCTACTTGAAACTGATCAGGGCCGATAGCTTCATATCATGAATCTCTTTTCTACTAATAGCAGGTGGAAGTTACTCCTTAAGTTTGCCGTCCTTAACCTCAATGGTTTTGACACTTAAATCAGGATATGGAATGGGTAGTGCCCTTGCATTCAAAGAGAAAATAACTGTCAGAAGCAAAGCAACTCAGGCCAAGGGCTGTGATGCCAAAATCCCGGCATCTCAGTATCAAAGCTAATGACCATACCTCTGACTAGATGGGTTTTAAACATAAATTGCACGGGCGCAGGTGTTTTAAGCACAGGACCTGATCCGGCAAGAATCTTGCTTACAATGTTTTTAGCGACATGTAATAGTAGCTGCTGGAGTCATCACCGAGCCCCATAACCAATAACACAACCTGGATACTAGACAAACCGTCAGGAGAGATAATGGACGGGATGTTAGCCACCGCTCATTAACGTGATATGCTTATAGATGAGTGGGGCAGCATTTCGCGATGCAACATTCAAGATCATGAATTTCAACGACCTCGAAGCTCATGCCTGCACAATATCAGGAAAAAGAAAATTTTAATGATAACGGAGTACGGCTAGTAAAACAAACCAACTTCAGGAAATGCCTCTATGGACTAAAGGCATTGCGCAACTATGGCATCAGACTTATTTACGAAGCAGCAAAGAGTCGCGATATCGCTTCTCTTTTAAATCAACTAAACTCTATATTAAACTTTAGTGACTCTATCGTTGTTACCATTGCCTACGATACACCGTGGACAATCAGCCTCCTTGCCGAATGCTGGCAGAAATACTGCCCAGAAACTCCCCTATTGGTCATAGACAACAGTAGCAATCAAATTGCCGCCCAAGAGATCAGCAAGATCTGTGGTGACAATGGAATTTCATACCTTAAGCTTCCACATAACCGAGAATGGCACCCCAGCAGATCCCATGGACTCGCGTTGAACTGGACTTGGAAAAATATTATCTGCCATATGAAAACTCTCACCACTATTGGATTTATAGACCATGATTGCTATCCAATACGGCCCTGGAGTCCGGCTAGTCTTCCATCCAAAGTTGCCTATGGCTTAAAAAGTCCTGGATGGATCAGGGATCAACATACCTGGGGCCTGTGGGCTGGATATATGTTCTTTAGAAATCGGGGAGCTCAGAACGTTACAGACCTACCGATGGATTTCACGCCGAATCCACTTGATGGACTTGATACTGGGGGTATGAATTGGCGAACGCTCTATAAAAAATTAACCCCAGAAGACTATGGATATTCAAAGATAGAGAAGATCAGTCTCTGTAATTTATTGGGGGCTTCTGATCTGGAAACCGATGCCGAAGCTGAGCTCATTGATTCAACTTTCCTTCACCTCGGTGGAGCTGCGTACAAAGCGACCTGGAAGGCTATTGGATCAACCCGGTTGGCAGCCCTGCTCAGAGCCAGCCTAATTTTGACGCCTCCTAATTTAAGAAGAGACCACCCTAATATCGATGACGATGCAACACAGAAAAATTCACAGGATAATGGGAGCACAGCATCTTGAACCATACAATTCAAAATGAACGCTGCAATGCAATCATGGCCTATCGGGCCGGCAAAGTAGAATCTAAATTAGGATTGGGGACAAGATGACTACGATAAAAAGTCTGCTGGCCTGCATTACATTTCACTATTCAGAAGCTCGAATTCAAATCCTAAAGGAGACTTGCTCAAGGCTGGGTGAGCTAGCAGAAGCAGTTGATGTCGTTATCCTGACGAATGAGGAGTCGAATATCCCAAGCCTGCTTCGTGATCTAGAAGCAAGCAGTTATCAACTAAATATTTTAGCCCCGAAGCTACTAGGCCATCCATATTTATTGACTTGGTGCCATCAGCGAATCTTCAGGGATAGGCTTAAAGAAGACTCAACTACAAGTCACTTCATGTATATAGAAGATGACATCGTGATAATCCCAGAAAACATTGAATACTGGCTCGAGGGCCGAGAAGCCCTTCGCGCCATTGGCTTAATACCCTCCTTTCTTCGGTACGAGCGATCTGCCCATAATTCAGAGATGTTTGCAACAGACCTAACAAGAAAGGTTAATCCCTTAATTGCCCCCAAGGCCTACGTAAATGGCAAAGACTATGCATACATAAACCTTCCCCAGCCCTACCAGGGTATGTATCTTCTTGACCGGGAGCTGATCGAAGAGCACCTCTCCTCCAGCTCAAGCTGTCCTGATTTTGGTTCTTGGCCGATCAGGGAAAAAGCAACTCAGGGCATTACCTTTCTAAATGTACCAAGACCCTTTTCTTCACGCAATGTCATCGGCTATTCAACTTCAAACAAGACGATTGACAGGCGCTCGTTAATACATCATGCCGCCAATAACTACGTCGACGATCCTCTTTCACAACTGGGCAAGGTGCCCATTAACAGCCTATTCAGCAATTACTCTTGGCGCTGGAACTATGTGCTCGCTTTTCTTGGTGATCACATTGGCTTACTCCTCAAAGGTAGAAAACGGAATGGAGGATCATTAAGGAGACTCAGAAAGCGAAAATGCTGAGAAAAATTGTCATACCATAACCACCTCTATTGCCTAACCTCAGCTTGCCATGGCCCAATCCAAGAGGCCTTACAACGCCAAGGTCACATCCCTGGCGGTATCCGCCCACCGACGCAGGGTTGACTTCGCAGCGACAATCAACTGTTGTTGCGCCTCATAAAAAGCTTGATCACGACAAATCTGGCTCATGCATTGGGCCAACTCCTCAGGCCGTTCAGGCGAGAAATACAGGCCAAGGTTGCCGCAAACCTCCCGCATGACAGGTGTATCAGAAACCAGTACCGGTGTTCCAAACCATAGGGATTCCGATGCGGGCAAACCCCAGCCCTCACTAAAACTTGGCAACACTGTTGCCCTGGCCCGTTGATACAGGCGAATCAACTCATCTTGACGAGGACTGGCAATCAGTTGAATGGAGGAGCGCACTGATGCGAAGCGTGGATTATCGATCGAGCGATTGATCGAACCCCTTACCGCTCCAGCCAGCACAAGCCTGGGCATGATGGCAGAACCCCCTTCGGCCCCATTCCCCTGGTGGACAAGCAAGAGAGCCTCCAAAATCAACTGAAGATTTTTGCGCCCTGGGCGACAACCCACCGCCAGGAGAAAGGGAGAAGCTTCCTTGGCCAACGGGGCGGCTTCTAGCCCTACTTGGCCGCGACCTGACAAAACCTGGGGTGATCGGCATTCATGGGCAAGCTGGGCAACGGCCAACTTGCGATGCAAGGGCAATTGACCTGCATCCTGAAGCTGCAACAAGCAATCCCGGGTGAAATGGGAGTTGGCTATCACAACAGCAGACGACTCCAAAACCAAACAATTATCAATTGCAAAGGCATCCACAAAAGCTTGCCGCGGTCGATCGTAGCCATCGAGCAAGGGAAAAAAATCATGTAACAAGCTGGCCAGTTTCAACTGTTGCGCTTGTAAAGCCCTGGGATAGCGCGAAATGAACTTTGGCCTGGCCGCAGAGAAGACAAGGCCAGGGGGAAATGGGGCAAACGAGCCCCTGTTCAGACGGGTTGCCATCCAACGCAGGCGGGCCTTCAGCCAGGCGGCAACACCAGCAGGCAACGAATCCAACCAGCGACCGCACTGCTGATCGAAGGCAAAAACAAGTCGATCAAGATTGAAGCCAAAACTGGCTGGCCGCCCGAGAAGCAGCTGCTGACGCTGGAACTGGACACGAAAAAAGCGATTTAACGAGGCCGAAAAGACCACATAGTGGATATCTGGAACCAGTACATCAAGCTCAAGAGCGATTTCAGCAACCACCCGCGCGATGCCATAAAATCCGCCGCGGCCCAGGGATCCGGCATAAAGCTCAGTGATGTCACAGTAAAGCCTTTGCGTCTCTTTCATGGCGAGATAGCAGCCCCACCCAAATCCAGATAGAGGTGATGAATGGCATCAGCTTCTTGCTCCAAAGAATGCTTTGCTTCTGCGCGCTCGCGCCCCTTCCTTCCCATCTCGAGGAGCCCTTCAGGATCAGCCAAGAGCACGCGCAGTTTTGCAATCAAGTCATCCAATCGACCCGTTTCAAAGCGAAGACCGACAACCGAATCCACCACCCTGGGCCAAACACCGGCATCCGATGTGAGCACTGCACAACCCGATGCCATGGCCTCGAGGGGAGTGAGCCCAAAGCCCTCACGCCTCGATGCTGCCACGCAAAGAGTTGCCTGCTGATAATGCTGACGTACCGATTCCCGCTCAAGGTCGCCCAAAAACTTGATTCTTTCTTCCAGGCCAGCCTTATTAATCTTGGCCTGCATGGATTCGAGATAGGCCTGCTCACTAGGTTTGCAGAGGCCTGTAAAAAAAGCCGAGAACTGTGGATACTCGGGCAACACCTCAACCAAAGCGCTGACCAGTAAGTCAGTCCCCTTGCTGGGCCGAATGCGTCCAAAAGCACCAATCAGATAAGAGTTCTGGGGAACCCCCGTCGAGCGCTCACCGGGGCAATAGAAGTGGGTATCCACTCCGTGATGGATGACGGTGGTGCACCTCGGCAAAAACGCCGCCGACCGTTCGGACGTGGCAATCACCGCATCACAGGCTCCAAGCAACCATTGCAGCCACACCCCAGGACGCTTGGGAGCAGCCGAGGTGAAGACCACCTTCCATGGCTGACGAAGCCCATGCTTGAGGACCAAGCCCATCACGATCTCAAGATCGCGCCTGGCATGCCAAATGCGATGCCTGCCGAGAAGGGGCCTATCCCAACCATGGCGCAGCAGGTCGATCCAGCTGAACTCAGCCAGCAGCGGCAGGCCGCCCCAATCCCAGAGGCCAACCTGACGGCTCCGGCGTTGGCATGGCACGAGGGCCTGAATGGTGGCCGAAACGCCCGTGTAACGGCGGTGAAAATTGGGAACAACGACATCGGCCAAACCACCCTGCGATGGCTTCCGGCTTCCAGGCCAGCGCAAGGGGCGCTTCCAAGCCAAAACGCAGCTCCTACCGCCTGGCAGCACCATAGGGTTTCTAGGCTTGGCCTATCCGTTTCGGGATAGGCGAACTGGTGACGGCTGGCCCGATCAAGTCCCCCCAGACCTGCTGGCAAGCCAGCAAAGCAGATGTCTTGCAAGGCCAGGCCGGCAATGGCCTGCGGGGCCCCTGGCGCCTGCTGCTTTTGGGCGATGGCAGCCCCACCCGCCACCTCGAATGCCTGAGCGGCATTCCCGTGGAAATCGAATTGATTGCCATGGGGCCCGATTCGATCGTCTGCCCGGAGGGCTCAGGCGGCGCAGCTAGCCCACCCCCGGAAGAAATCTCAGAACTGGAGCCACCCTTGCTCCGCCGCCAAGTGTGGCTGCGCTGCGGCGAGCAAACCTTGGCCTGGGCCGAAAGTTGGTGGAACCAAGCGCAGGCAGAAGAGCACCTGCGCCAAAAGGACCAACCCATCTGGCGGAGCCTCACGAGCAAGCGCGCCGAGCTGTTTCGCGAGGTGGATGGGCTTGCCCAGGTGGAGGCCCCTTGGCTGGCGGAGCGATTTGGCTATCCAGGACCGTTTTGGAGCCGCCATTACCGCTTTTTTCGCGGCGGAAAAGAGCTCACCGTGATTCGTGAGGTTTTTTCGCCAGCACTTGAAACCTGGCTAGGCCCTGCGGCGTCGGGTGGAACGGGGCAAGGGGCGACCACCGGTAGCTGACGGTTGGGGGTCGGGAGCATCAACCGTTGGCGGCTGAAGCGCTGGGGGTTGGGACGCGGCTGGCTGGCGCTGCCAACGGGGGATTGAAAAACTGGCGTCGTCGGGCCAATCCTCTTGGGCAGCCCCACCATCTCCAGGCCTCCCCCGGCGGGAGATCGCCTCCAGGGGGCGACGCCCAGCCGGTTCCACCTGCCGAACATTTTCCCGCTGAACAGGTTCCCGGGGCACGCTTTGCCGCGGTGCAGGCTCCTGCCACGGTTCGCGCCAATCCTCGTCCTCATCGAGGATCCAATCGAGTTTGTCCTCCACCCAGCGGCCCAACCGATCCAGCCCTGGCCTGCGGTCTTCTCCCCCCGGTTGAGCCCCCCTCGCGGCGGTGCGTGATCCCGGGCGGGCCCCAGAAACCCCATCCACCAGCTGGCGCCCTGCGCTCACCAAGCGATCAAAGCCCTGCTCCAGGGGGTCAGGGCCGCGCCTGGGGCGTTCGCGGGGAGGGGTGCTGTCGTACTCAGACCAGGATTCGCCCATCAACCAAACCTATCGACGCTGGGTCGCCAATCGGCGCTGGGCTGCCAACCATTGCTCCCTAGCCATGCCCACCAGGGCAATCGAGAGGCCCCCGAATTCCAGGGTCCAAAGGAACACACCCATCGGCCTTGACCCCCTTGCCCCCTCATGTGGATTCGACCCTAAGCCGCCTGCTCAAATTCCAACAGGCAACTGGCGTTCCAGCGGCCGCCATGGAAACGCAGGCAACAGACCTTGCAGGCCAGGCCTTTCATGCGCCGTTGATAGGACGCTGAGATTCCACAGGTGGGGCAGCGGGCAAGCCAGCGGCTGGCATTGGCGGGCACCGGATAGCGGTGGCGCAGGCTCACCTCAAAACCGGTTTGGCTGGCGTTGATGGCGGCCATGCGGGCCCGGAATTGGGGGCCGTGCACTTCCCGAACTCCCGCCACCCGATCCAGCCAGGCATGGATCATTTCGTGGCAGAGGGTGCTGAGGGTGGCCTCCCT
>Ga0310335_100213_pt1 | contig 16865 bp, 19 predicted proteins | sample LakMicMISRFREDD7_FD_195549 | JGI IMG/M metagenome (GOLD analysis project Ga0310335, IMG submission 195549) | Enriched freshwater cyanobacterial communities from Lake Michigan, Michigan, United States - MI23.SRF.RED.D7 (v2) (version 2) | ecosystem: Environmental > Aquatic > Freshwater > Lake... | reverse complement strand
GGGATCCACCGATTCCCCTGGGGCCCCCCGGGCCAGCAGGGCGGCGGCCTTGGCCGTGTCCTGGCAGGCCGCCCCCTGGCGATGGGCCAGGCTCAGCAGCAGGGCCCTGTCGTTGAGGGGTCTGGGATCGAGTTGGTGGGCCGCCACCACCGCATCACACCGCGCGATGGCCCCCTCCAGCTGCTCGATCGCCACGGCATTAAGACAATCGCCTGGATCGGGGACCTGGGCCTGGGGCGTTGGTGCGGGGCCGCAGGCCGTTAACTGGGTTGCCACCAGCCCCGCAACCAGGCCAGCCCGCACCACCAGGGGAACCGCCCGGCCTCGAGGTGGCGACGAGCCCCGCCCGGGCCTAATTGGGACGATCGCTTCGGTTGACTCCGCTGCTGCTGTTGCTGGGTTGGCTGGTGGCGGCGGCAGCGGCAGCAGCTTCGGAGGCCGCTTGCTTTTCATAGAGGCTGCCTAGGTATTTGCCGCATTCCGGGAAACTTGTGGGGTTCTGGACCACCGCTTCGGTGATCATCACGGAGGCATGTTCTGGCGAGGTTTTGAACAGGCTGGCGCTTTGACGTTTGATCAAGGCATAGGCGGCGATCCAGCTGACCTCATGGCTGTTGCCGTTAGCGCGCATGTAGCAGTACACCTGGGCGCCCTTGCCCCCCGGGGTGTCGCCAGCGGCGGCTAGGGCAGGGCGGACCAGGAGCTGGCTGGGATCCAGCAGGCCGATGGCCAGAGCGGGGAGCAGCAGAGCCCGGCGCCAGCTCTGGCCGGGGCGCCGGGGCTGGCGGGCGCAGGCAAGGGGGTGGATCGCCATGGGTCTGGATTCGGCGCTGGAGGAGCTTCGATCACCGTATCGATCGCCTGGCGTCTGTCCAGGTTCGCCAGTTTTCAGGGCGGCTGGCCTGGGGGCGGCGAAGCGGCCTTCAGTTGGCCGGTGGGGCCTGACCCAGGGAGAGCACCAGCCGCACCACCAGGGGTAACACCAGTAGCACCGTGATCAGGCGCACCGCATGCAAAGCCGCCACGGCCGCCCCCACGCCAAATTCGGCGCCCACCAGGCTCATGCCGCTGATGCCACCTGGGGCGGCGCCCAGTAGGGCCACGATCGGATCAATGCCCAGCAGGCGGCTGCACCACAGCCCCACGACCAGCCCTGTCATCACCAGGGTCACGGTGATCAGGATGGCGGGACGCCATAACTGGCGTAATTCGGCCAAGGCCGTGCTGGTGAGGCTGGTGCCGATCACCGTGCCAATGGCGATTTCCAAGACCGTGCGGGTGCCCTGGGGCCATTGGGCCGCCTCCAGTTTTCCGCTCATGCTCACCAACCCGGCCCCCAGCAGGGCACCGGCCAGGGGGGCGGCGGGAATGCCGGTGCGGATGGCCAACAAGCCGCCGCCCAGGCCCGCCACGAGATAAAGCAGCAGGGTGATGGGGCCGTGCATCCGGGGCGGATCCTGGGGGTGAAGGCAGTCTGGGAGATCACTTGAGCGTTGGCCATTTCTGTGGTGTCATCGGCCCACCTCTTCGCCATTCGACCGTGTCCGAATCCGTGTCCTTCCGGATCAGCCGCACCGCTGAAGACCTGGCCCAGACCGTGGCAGCCCTGTCCAAGCGCCTGGTGAGTCTCGAGCAACGGCTTGGGGCCCTGGAGGTGCAGGGCGCCAGCCTCCAGGCCCATGTCAGGACCGTTCCCGAGGTTGATCCGGCCGAGCTGGCTTGCCTGGATTCGGTCGACCAGCTGTTGGCCGATTGCCGCAGCCTGTTGGCGGACACGGAGCTGCCCCTTGCCCCGCTGCCGATCAGCGAGCTGCCGATCGCCCCAGTCGATGCTGCAGATCCAGGCCGGGAAGACCTAGATCCCGAGCTGGACTGGGATGAGCTGGCGGAGCTGGAGGCTCGAGAAGGCGATGCCCTAGGGGTGGAAGCCGGGATGGCCAGCGAGGAGACCCTCACCTTGGCGGCTGGCTAAGGGCTGGCCATCGATGCCACAATAGGAAGAAAGGCAACGATGTCATCCTTCAACAGCCAGTGCGCTGGACAATCGCCCGTTTCCACCCAGGCCAGTAATGGGCGCCTTGCTACCAAGGTTGGGCCCGGGACACCAGCCTGTCAGGCCCTGGAGGAAGGGGGCCACCAACTGGAAAAGCTGGAATTCGCCCTGGCGGTTGCCATCACCCGGGGTGACGAGCAACGCTCGGACCAACTCCGGGCCCAGATCGCCGAGCTGGGTGGCAACCGCGAAGAACCGGGCACCTGACCCCTAAATCGGTCGAGCCCCGCCACGGCTGATCCGGCCTTGTTCAGGGGTTGTTTGATCAGCCAACCGGCTTTGCCATGTCCGCCCGGATCATCACCCTGGATCACCCAGAGATTGTTGGCCCCTAGGTCTCCATGCTGGCTTGATCTTGGTGGCTTGATCAAGGTTTCCAGCTTCCCTAGGCAAAATGTTTCGCCTGGCGGTATATTTCTATCAAGGTATCAGTTTTGTCCAGGCCAGACATGCAATCAGTCCTACCGGCCGTTGGCGGTGATCAGAAAAAGATCCTGATTGGCCAGGCTTCCGTGCATGAGGCCGCTGCTGAAGCCGCAGCGGTGCAGGGTGACGTCGAAGCGGCCGCCCGCTTGATCCTGCGGGCCCTCGATTGTGAGCGTCGTGCCGGCAGTCTCGGTCCCCAGGTGCTGCAACTGATCAAGCCCCGCGGCTGAAGGGGCCTTTGGTCAGCTCTAGTTAAGGTTAGGCCGATCGTTCTACGGGCGACTTGGCAACTATTCGCCAAATCTGGGATTAATGTTCGGGCCTGAAAGGTCAGACCTAAGCCCTGGTCCTAACTGAGCTCTCGAAGCGGGTGACCGGATTCGAACCGGCGACGTTCAGCTTGGGAAGCTGACATTCTACCACTGAATTACACCCGCATAGATCAATATTAGCAGCCCTGGCTTGCGCCCCTGCCCTGGTTGGGCCCCCATTGGGGGATGGTGCGAGGTTGGCAGCGGGGATCGGGAGCTTTGGCCGGGCCCGGGGGGTTGGCCCCGGGCCCGGCGATCAGGGTCAGCGGGCCAGTTCGAGCGCTGCTGCGCCCACTCCGGAACCGATGGCCGCCTTGGCCAGGCCGAGTTCCTGCAGGGTGGCTTCAATCGCCGCTACGGCGGTGATCACGTCCCGGTCGCAGACGAAGCCCAGGTGGCCGATGCGGAACACCTTGCCCTTGAGGTGGTCCTGGCCGCCGGCCAGCAGGATGTCGAAGCGATCCTTCACCTTCTTGCGCAGGGCTTCGGCATCGATGCCCTCGGGGGCCACGGCCGTGATCGCCGGGCTGCCATGGCCCTCGGCGGCATAGAGGGGCAGGCCAATGGCCTTCATCGCCGCCTGGGTGGCGCGGCGATGGCGGTCGTGGCGGGCGAAGATCGCCTCGAGGCCCTCGGCCTGCATGATTTCGAGCGAGGCCTCTAGGGCGAAGTAGAGGTTGATCGCCGGGGTGAAGGGGTTGCTGTCGGCGGCGGCCGATTTGCGGTATTTGCCCAGGTCCAGATAGAACTTCGGCAGGTCGGAGCGCTCGTAAGCGGTCCAGGCCTTATCGCTCATGGCCACAAAGGCCAGGCCCGGCGGCATCATGTAGCCCTTCTGGGAGCCGGAGCCCACCACGTCGAGGCCCCACTCATCCATGGGCACATCGGTGGCTCCCAGGCTGGTGACGCAGTCGGCGATGGTGAGGGCCGTGCCGTGGGCGCGCACGTGGCCGGCAATGGTCTTGAGGTCGTTGATCACCCCGGTGGAGGTTTCCGAGTGGGTGAGGATCACGGCTCGGATCGCCTTGGCCGTGTCCGCTTCCAGGGCAGCGCGGAAGGCTTCGGGATCGAGGGGCTGGCCCCACTCCGCCTTGATCACCTGCACATCCAGGCCATAGGCCTTGGCCACCTTCACCCAGCGCTCACCGAACTTGCCGTTGTCGCCGCAGAGCACCCGGTCGCCCTTGCTCAGCACGTTGATGATGCCGGCCTCCATCGCCGCCGTGCCGCTGCCGGTAAGGGCCAGCACGTCACCGCTGGTTTGGTGCAGCCACTTCAGCTGGGCGGTGGTGCGTTTGACGATCTTCTGGAAATCGGCGCTGCGGTGGCCGATCGGGTGGCGGCTCATCGCCAGCAGGACAGTTTCCGGCACCGGTGTGGGGCCGGGGATCATCAAGGTGAGCTTGTCCTGCATGGCAGTGGCGGGGGCGATGGGCGGGGTGACGCCGCGGCGGCGCGATCGACCACCATAAAAAACGGTGAACACCCCACCTTCACCCCAACCATCACCCCACCCCATCACGACACCGTTTTGATCTTGCGCGCCGATCGGTTCGATGGCTGAGGGATACACCCTGCCCGTGTGGGTGGCGGCGGCCGCCCGGGCTGCCCTACTGGCCCTGCAGGGACAGCCCTTTGCGGCCGACCAGCCCCTGGATCTGGTGGAACCCGGCGAGATCCGGCCGATTCCGGTGGTGGCGGCCGCGCCCCTGGGCGGTGGCCAGGCCCTAGCGGTGGCCCGCTGCGAACCCGGAACCCTGCTCGACCTCACCCGCGGCCTGGTGGTGTGGGTGCTGGTGCGCTGCCAGCCCCTGGAGCCGGACCAGCCCTGGCTGCAGCTCGAGGCCGGTGAAGGGGTCGGGGTACACCAGCAAGACCGGGCCCTCTGCCATTCGGCCTACGCCCGCCAGCTGCTCGAGACCAACCTGCGGCCCTTGCTGCCGGCGGATCAGGCCTTGGTGGTGCGGCTGGTGTTACCCGACGGCCGGGCCCTGGCCGAACGCACCAGCAACGCCGCCTTTGGCGTGGTCGATGGCCTGGCCCTGATCGGCACCCAGGCCCTGGTGCAAAGCAGCGCCGCCCCGGACCAGCTGGCCCTGGCGCGCTCTGAGCTGGTGCGGCGCGCTGGCACCGATGGGTTCAACGGTGATCTGGTGTTGGTGATCGGCGAGAACGGCATGGATCTGGCCCCGCGCCTGGGCCTGGCGCCGGAGCTGTTGCTGAAGGCGGGCAACTGGCTGGGGCCCCTGCTGGTGGCCGCGGCGGAGGCGGGGGTGCGGCGACTGATGCTGTTTGGCTACCACGGCAAGTTGATCAAGTTGGCGGGGGGCATCTTTCACACCCATCACCACCTGGCCGACGGCCGCGCCGAGGTGCTGGTGGCCCTGGCGGCCTTAGAGGGGGTGGCTGGGGCGGATTTGCAGGCCCTGCACGCAGCCGCCACGGTGGAGGCTGCCCTGGCGGGCCTGGAGGCCAGCGATCCGGCCGTCGCCGATCGCCTGCGCCTCAGGATCGCCACCAGCATCGAGCAGCGGGCGGAGGCCTATCTGGCCCGCTACGGGCAGCAGGCCATCCGGGTGGGGGCGGTGCTCTTTGATCGCCAGCGCCAGATCACGGCCCAGGGTCCCCAGGGGCACCGGCTCTGGCAGGCCTTTCGGGCCTGACCCCTAGGCTGACCCCAGAGAGACCTGGCGGCTGTAGCCCAGTCGCGCCCCGTCGCCCCAACGAGCCCCTATGTCCGCTGCGCAGCAGAACGCCAACGGTGAGAGCGGCCGCTCCCCGGCGATCGTGATCCTTGATTTTGGCTCCCAGTATTCCGAGCTGATTGCCCGTCGGGTGCGCGAGACCGAGGTGTATTCCCTGGTGATGGGCTATGCCACCACGGCCGAGGAGCTGCGCCAGCTGGCGCCGAAAGGAATCATCCTCAGTGGTGGCCCCAGTTCGGTGTACGAAGAGGGTGCGCCGGTGTGCGACCCGGCCATCTGGGACCTGGGCATTCCGGTGCTGGGCGTTTGCTACGGCATGCAGCTGATGGTGCAGCAGTTAGGTGGGGCTGTGGTGGCGGCTGGCCGGGCTGAATACGGCAAGGCACCGATCACGGTGGATGATCCCATCGACCTGCTCACCAATGTTGAGCAAGGCTCGACGATGTGGATGAGCCATGGCGATTCGGTGGCGTCTCTGCCAGAGGGATTTGTGCGGCTTGCCCACACCGAGAACACTCCCGAGGCGGCCGTTGCTCACCATGGGCGGCGGCTCTATGGCGTGCAATTCCACCCGGAGGTGGTGCATTCCACTGGTGGCATGGTGATGCTGCGCAATTTTGTGTATCACATCTGTGGCTGTGAACCCGATTGGACCACGGCCGCCTTCATTGAGGAAGCGATTGCCTCGGTGCGGGAGCAGGTGGGCGATCGGCGGGTGCTGTTAGCCCTTTCAGGCGGAGTGGATTCCTCCACCCTGGCTTTCCTATTGCACCAGGCGATCGGCGACCAGCTCACCTGCATGTTCATCGATCAAGGCTTCATGCGTAAGGGGGAGCCAGAATTTTTAGTTGAGTTTTTTGATAAGCGTTTCCATATCAATGTTGAATATATTAATGCCCGTGACCGCTTCATTGACAAGCTGGCTGGCATTACCGATCCCGAGGAGAAACGTAAAATAATCGGCGCCGAATTTATTCGGGTTTTTGAGGAAGAAAGCAAGCGTCTCGGTCCCTTTGATTTCCTTGCCCAGGGCACCCTTTATCCCGATGTGATCGAGTCGGCTGGCACCAACGTTGATCCCAAAACCGGCGAGCGGGTTGCCGTCAAGATCAAGAGCCACCACAACGTGGGCGGCCTGCCCAAGGATCTCCAATTCAAGCTGGTGGAACCGCTGAGGCGCCTATTCAAAGACGAGGTGCGCAAGGTGGGCCGCTCCCTGGGCCTGCCCCAGGAAATCGTCGGTCGCCATCCCTTCCCAGGCCCCGGCCTGGCGATTCGAATCTTGGGTGAAGTGACCGCCGAAAAGCTCAACATCCTGCGCGACGCCGATCTGGTTGTGCGCGAGGAAGTGAAAACCGCCGGCCTCTATCACGACATCTGGCAGGCCTTTGCAGTGCTGCTCCCCGTTAAAAGTGTGGGCGTGATGGGGGACAAACGCACCTACGCCTTCCCGATCGTGCTGCGCTGCGTCTCCTCCGAAGACGGCATGACCGCCGACTGGTCGCGCCTGCCGTACGACCTGCTGGAAACGATCTCCAATCGCATCGTCAATGAGGTGAAAGGGGTGAACCGGGTCGTGTACGACATCACCAGCAAGCCCCCCGGCACGATCGAGTGGGAATGAGGTGCCTTGACGACCCACGGCCCGAGCGGCGCCCCTTCCACGGCCCGCTCGCAACCCCCAACCGTCTAGGGGATGGGTCCGGGGGGGCGGGGCTGGTGGCATCGGGCCGGCTTCGATACCATCGGGGCCCAGCCACCAACCCTTGACGGCCGCCACCGAGCAGGACATCCAGCTGCAGCGCCGCCTTCAGCAGGACAGCATTCAGCTGGCTGGAAAGACGATCTATCTCAACCCGTTCCTCTACTGGCGCCGCTTCGACGCCAACACAGATCGCTGGCTGCGGGAACCCGGCCAGTTGGACGAGGACCAGATCCAGGCCAATCGGGCCCGCTTTTATCCGGAGCTGGTCTGGGAGCTGCTGCCGCCGGAAGAAACCGCCATCAAGGATGGCGCCGTCGAGATGTTTCTCAAGACGCTGGAGCTGATCAGCACCTTCAACCCCGAGCTCACCTCCGGCCAGCTGCTGGAGGTGGAGCGCAAGATGGCGGTCACCAAGAAGCGGGCGTTCGAGCGCTGGGTGGCCAAATCCCTGCGGCGACGCCTGCAGCAGCAGGCCAGCGAGCGCCGTCGCTTTGACCGCGAGCGCCTGATGCGCAATTGGGCCGAGTGGTGCAGCCTCGAGGTGACCCGCCAGGCGGTGCTGCCGTTCACGGCCCTGCTGGTGCTGGCCCTGGTGGGCGGCTGGTGGCTGGGGTCGCGCCAGCCGGTTGGCCACGAGGTGATCGTCCAGCCCGGGGTGGGCCGCACACCCTGAGCCGGAGGCCGGCAGACTGGGGCTATTCAGTGAATCGTGCGCGAGCACGTGGTGAGTGCCATGGCGGCTGACCCCTTTGATGCCCTACGGCTGACCCTGATGCAGGAGGTCTTGCCCGTGGGCATGGCGGTGGTGGAACGGGCCCGCCGCGGCGGACCCCGCGATGTGATCGAAGCCTTTACCGACTCCAGCGATCCCCTGGGCACCCTCAAACAGGAAGGGGATGGCGCCGCCCGCTCCCTGCGGGAAAGCCTCGATCGGCTCCAGCCCGGCCTGGGCAATCCGGTGGTCAAGGTCACCGTCGAGGAGATGGCCGATGCCGATCAGGAGCCCGGCGCCATCGCCAAGCCAGCGGCCGCCACCGCCGCCGACCGGCTCCTGTTGCAGCAAACCCTGGCCAGGGTGTCCAGCGATCTGGCCGAGCTGCAGCAGCGGTTGCTAGTGGCTCCCTGAAGGCTGGACTGTTGGCGTCCGCAGGCAGCGCGTCCCAGGCCCTCAGGCCACCAGTTGCAGGGGCGGCGTCAGGACCTGGTCGTAGTAACGGCGCAGTTGGGCGGTGGCACCGGCCCAGCCCCAGCGCTCGGCTTCCTGGCGGGCATCGAGGCGCAGTTGCTGGCGCCGGCTGGGGTCGCCTAGGAGCCGTTGGGTGGCGGCGGTGAGGCTGCCGCCCTCGTCCGGTTCATAGAGGCAGCCATTGACGCCATCGCTGACGATGTCGGGGATGCCGCCCCGGTTGGCGGCCACGACCGGACAGCCGGCAGCCATCGCTTCGAGCAGCACCAGGCCCAGGGTTTCGGTGCTGGAGGGGAAGAGGAAGGCATCGGCGCTGGCGTAGGCGCTGGCCAGGTCGGTGCCGGCCATGTAGCCCATGAAGGTGGTGGCAGTGCCTTCGAAGATTTTTTCCAGCTGGGCCCGGTAGGGCCCATCGCCCACCAGGGCCAGCCGGCTGCCGGGCAGGGCTTCCAGCACGGGGCGGATGCGGTCGATCTGCTTTTCGGCCGAGAGGCGGCCGATGTAGAGCAGCAGGCTGTCGCTGGCGCCGTGGCGGCCTAGCAGCCGTTCGCGCATGGCTTCGGAGCGGAGTTCGGGGCGAAACAGTTCCGTGTCCACGCCGCGCTGCCAGAGGGCGGTGTGCTGGATGCCGTGCTCGCGCAGCTCCTCGACCATGGCCGTGGAGGTGCAGAGGTTGAGCTGGGCCTGGTTGTGGGCCGCCTTGAGCAGTTCCCAGAGCAGGGGCTCCAGCATGCCCATGCCGTAATGCTCCAGGTACTTGGGCAGATGGGTGTGGTAACTGGCCACCAGGGGGATGCCCTTGGTTTTGGCTAGCCAGATCCCGCCTAAGCCCAACACTGCCGGGTTGACCACATGGACCAGGTCAGGGGCGAAGGCGTCTAGGGCCTCGGCCACCGAGGGCCGCGGCAGGGCCAGCTTCAGCTCGGGATAGAGGGGTAGGGGCATGGCTGGCACGCCAACCACCTGGGCGCCCAGGTAGGTCTCCGGGGCCCCCTCCGGACAGAAGATCATCACCTCATCGCCGGCGGCAACGAGGTGCTCCAGCGTCTTGGTGAGCCGCGTCACGATGCCGTCGACCTTCGGCAGGAAGGTTTCGGTGAAGAAGGCGATCTTCACGATGGCTGGCTGGGACGCATGGGTGGAGGCGGAGGTGCGGAGGGGCGGCCAGGCTCAGGCCGGCGCCTGGATCGCTGCGGCCTGGGTGGTGGTCCAGGCGGACACGCAGGGGATTTTGGAGCGGTCGCAGCGGTCGGCCCAGCGGCGCGCCACATCCACCACCTCGCTGAGCAGGCCGTCATCGAGGGTGGTGGGCTTGAGACCCATCTCGATGAAGCAGCGGTTGTCCACGATCAGGTCGTTTTCAATCGCCTCCTTGCGGGGATTCGGCAGGTAGTTGATCTGGGCCCCGGTGAGGTCGGCCACCTTGCGGGCCAATTCACCCACCTGGTGGCTTTCGGTCATCTGGTTAAAGATCTTCACCTTCTCGCCGCGTTCGGGCGGATTCTCCAGGGCCAGTTGCACACAACGCACCGAATCGCGGATGTGGATGAAGGCGCGGGTCTGGCCGCCGGTGCCATGGACGGTGAGGGGATAGCCGATCGCCGCCTGCATCAGGAAGCGGTTCAGCACCGTGCCGTAATCGCCGTCGTAGTCGAAGCGGTTGGTGAGGCGCGGATCCTGCTCGGTGAGGGCGGTGTTGGTGCCCCAGACGATGCCCTGGTGCAGGTCGGTGACGCGAATGGCGTCGTTTTTGTTGTAGTAGAAGAAGAGCAGTTGGTCGAGCGTCTTGGTCATGTGATAGACGCTGCCGGGATCCGTGGGGTGCAGGATCTTTTCGGTGAAGCGGCTGCCATCGGGCTGGGGCACTTCCACCGTGAGATAGCCCTCCGGAATCGTGGCGCCGCGGTGGGAGCCGTAGCCGTAGACCCCCATGGTGCCGAGGTGGACGATGTGGGGATCGAGGCCGCTCTCCACAATCGCCGCCAGCAGGTTGTGGGTGCCGTTGACGTTGTTATCGACGGTGTAGCGCTTGGTGGCGCTCGATTTCATCGAATAGGGCGCAGCCCGCTGTTCGGCGAAATGGACGATCGCATCCGGCCGCTCCGTTTGCAGCAGATAGAGCAGGCGGGCGTAATTCTTGGCGACGTCAAGGGACACGAAGCGCATCGGCCGGCCGCCCACCTGCTCCCAGGCGGTGAGGCGATCCTGGATCGTGGCGATCGGCGTAAGCGACTCAACGCCCAGATCAATGTCGATCTTGCGCCGACTCAGGTTGTCGACGATCACGACATCGTGGCCGGCATCCGCCAGATTCACCGAGCAGGGCCAGCCACAGAAGCCGTCGCCGCCGAGAACGAGAACCTTCACCCCAGGACTCCTGTGAACGAGCAAATGCTCGGTGAGGGCAAGCTACTACAGGTGTTCCGCCCCCCTTCCTCGGCAGGGGTTTCCAGGCTTGCTTGGCCGCTTTGGCCCCTTCCGCCCTGGTCGTGACTTGCCTTGGGGCCAGGACCCTTGTGCCGAGCGAAGCAGCCAGCTTCAGCTGATGCCCACGGCCACGGCCATGAGCAGCAGCACCAAGGCGGCCCCGCCCACCAGCAGCACCAGGCTGGCGCGGCCGGGGCCCTGACCCGCCTCGATCAGCTCCATGCGCGGTTCCTTGGCGAAGGCATTGAGGCGCCCTCCGTCCTCCTGGGTGACGGCCATGGTCTGGCTGCGAACGTGGGCCGGACCCTAAGGGGGTCCGGTGGGGTGATCCCCAATCCGGTACGGAACTTCACCCACCCAGCGGGGCCCTGCGTCCCCAGGGCCCCGCTGGGTGGCAGCCGGTGGCCTCCCCCCCATCAGCCATCAACGGCCCACCAGACCCTGTTGGGGCGAGCTGGCGCTGGCCTGGGCCCGCCGGGGCAACCGGCCGGCCAGAAAGGCGGTGCGGCCCGCTTCGCAGGCCTGCCCCATGGCGTGGGCCATGGCGGCCGGATCCCCGGCCAGGGCGATGGCGCTGTTGACCAGCAGGGCGTCGGCCCCCATTTCCATGGCCTGGGCCGCCTCGCTGGGTACGCCGATGCCCGCATCAACCACCACCGGCACCCGGCTGTTTTCGATGATCAGGGCGATGTTGGCGGCATTGCGGATCCCCTGGCCTGAGCCGATCGGCGAGCCCAGGGGCATCACCGTGGCGCAGCCGGCCTCCTCCAGGTGTTTGGCCAGGATCGGATCGGCGTTGATATAGGGCAACACGGTGAAGCCCTCCTTCACCAGGATTTCGGCCGCCTGCAGGGTGCCGATCGGGTCGGGCAGCAGGTGGCGGGAATCGGGGATCACCTCGAGTTTCACGAAGGTGTTGTCCTCCTGGCCGGCCAGCTTGGCCAGCTCCCGGCCGAGGCGGGCCACCCGTACCGCCTCCTCGGCGGTGGCACAGCCGGCGGTATTGGGCAGCATCCAGATGCGTTGCCAATCGATCGCTTCGAGCAGGCCTTCGTGGCCGGCTGCCTGGCTTTGCACCCGGCGCACGGCGACGGTGACGATGTCGCAGCCACTGGCCACCAGGCTGGCCTGCATGGCCGCCAGGGTGGGGTACTTGCCGGTGCCGGTCATTAAGCGGCTGCGGAAGCGGCGACCGCCGATCACCAGGCCAGGGTCCTGGGCGGGACTGGGGACGGCGCCGCTTGGAAGAGGGTTGGAGCTATGGGCCATTCCGCTCTTGGATTGCTCCAGGGATGGACAACGGACAACTCCAGGATTGGAGCTTGGTTTGAAGGTACTGCCTGGCCCTTGTCGCCGCCCTACTTGCCCTTAGCCTGTGGGCAATTCCAGGTGCAGCTGTGATTCCCTTTCTGTTGGCCGCGACCACCCTGGGGGTCGGCGACATCGTGCCCTTCAAGGCGCCCCCCCGCAGTGAGCAGGCCGCCGATACGGCCGTGCTGGGCGAACTGGCGCCGATCGATACCTTTGATCCCGTTGCCCGGGCGGCCAAGATCACAAGCCAGCTGCCGCGCCAGTGGAACGGCACCTACCAGGCCTTCAACGGTGGCTCGGTGTTGCCAGTGACCCTCAAGCTGGTTTCCGTGCGCGCCCTGGGCCAGATGGTTGATCTCCACGGCGAGATGACCGTGGGTTCGGTGGCGGTGCCGGTGCAAGGCAACCTCAATGCCAAATCGGACCAGCTCGACCTGTTGGTGCTCGCCACCAACAAGGTCGCTGGCCTGGAGGCGGGCGGCGAATTTCAGGGGCTGGAATCCCTGGCCCTCAATGGGTGGATCGCGCCCCGGCTGACCAACAGTGGCGGCCAGCTGGTTTTGAATCCGGTGCAGGTGGCTGGCCGGAACACCAGGGGCGTCACCAAGGCCCAGCCGGTTCGGGGTCTTTGGTAGGCGCCTAGAGAGGGGCCGCTCCCCCGGGGGTTGGGTTTCAAGCCCGACCCCTAGAGGAGTCTTGGTTTGGCGCTCGGCTCCGAAAGAGGGCCCCGACCTGGCCGGAGCCAACCGGCTCAAGATGGGCCTCCACCTGGTTGATTTGAGGGGCCGACCGAGAAGCTTCTGCTTGGCCGGTGCTCCCTCAGACCGCAGTCCGTTCCAGGCGCTTGAGCCGTTTGCGGGCCGTGCTGTTGGAGGCATCCAGCTCCAGCACCTGGCGGTAGGTCGTGAGGGCTTCCTCGGCCTTGCTTTGCTTTTCGAGGGCAAAGGCCAGGTTGTTCAGGGCCACGGGGTAGTCCTGCTTGAACTTCAGGGCCGAGCGGTAGTGGCGGATGGCCGCGGCGTAATTGTTCTGGGCGGCCAGGGCAAAACCGAGGGCGTTCTGGATCAGGGCTTGGGCTTCGGCTGGCTCGCCATCGGCGGATTTGAGGGCCAGTTTGAGGCTGGCGGCGGCTTCGCCATAGAGCCGTTTACGGAGCTGCACTGAGCCCAGCTCATAGAGGTCGGCGCAGGAGCGGTCGCTGGATTTGGTCACCCCTTCCAGCCGGCTCAGGGTCGCCTCATCGCGGCGCACACGAAAAATTTGCCTGGCAACCACCACGGCGGCGCCACCAAGCAGAACGATCAGACCGATCAGGTAGGCCTGGGGAAGCAGATGATCCATGGGCCTACCAGGGGAAAGTCAGCTGTTGGCGGCGCCAACCACTGCGGTGAAACTGGCCGGATCAACCACGGCCAACTGGGCCAGCATCTTGCGGTTGATCTGCACATCGGCCTTCTTGAGGCCACCGATCAGCCGGCTGTAGCTGAGGCCGTTGAGGCGAGCTGCGGCATTGATGCGGGCAATCCAGAGGCGGCGGAAGTCGCGCTTGCGGCGGCGACGGTCCCGATAGGCATTGCAGAGGGCCTTCATCACCCGCTGGTTAGCGGTACGGAACAGGGAGCCACTGCTGCCCTGGAAGCCCCGGGCGAGGCGCAGGATTTTGTTGCGGCGTTTGCGGGCGACATTGCCCCTCTTAACGCGTGCCATGGATGGATCTCAGGGAAAGGGAAAAACGGGAACCGGCGCAGCGATCAGCTGTAGGGGAGCATGGCGCGCACGTTGTCGGCGTCGCGCTCGTCGACAAGGGCCATGGTGCCGAGGTGGCGCTTGCGCTTCGGGCTCTTGTGATCGAGCAGGTGATTGAGGAAAGCACGCCGCCGCATGAACTTCCCACTGCCGGTGGCCTTGAACCGCTTGGCGGCAGCTTTGCGGGTCTTGAGCTTCGGCATGTCTCTCGCCGCTCGGGCACAAACAATCAAAGTACGACGCGGAAGTGCCTTCCGCCAAGCTCCCGTCCCCAGGCCGTGCCCCCAACCCCCATGCCCGACCCGTCGCGCCTGCGCACTAAGCCCATGGGGCGCAGGCGTTTTGCCCTGGTTTCCCCGCTGCTGGCCTGGCCCTTGCTGGCGCCCGGTTGCCGCGCCGCCGACCAGCTCGCCTGGCCGGTGCCGCCGCCACCAGCGATCCGCAGCGACCAACCCTTGCTCTGGGTTGGCCTGGCGGCCCACCTAGGCAGCAAGCCATCGGCGGCCCCGCTCCTGCTGGAGAGCGTCCAGGGGCCCTTGGAATTGGTCGATGCCAAGGGTCAGCGGCTGGTGGGGCCCAGTCTGAAATTGGTCTGGCGCAGCGAGCCCCTGGCCGTTCCAGTGCGGATTAGCCGCACGGTGCTGGGTCCCTTTCCCAGCTACGAGGCCGCGAGCTTGGCGGCCGACCGCTGGCGCCAGCAGGGGGTGGCGGTGGTGATCGCCCATCCCGCCGATTGGGAGGTGTGGGCGCCGCCGGGTACGGCGGCGCCGGCGGGCCTGAAGGCCAGCCAGCTGAGTCTGCGACTCCTGCGGCGCACCGCCCTGGCAGCCCAGGGACCAAAGGGAACCATGGCCCTGCAGGGGCCGATCAACCTGAGGGCGCCGGCGGGATTGCGTTGGGAGGGGGGCGTCTTCAAGGGTCCCTTCCGGCTCCAGGGCGACGCCTACGGCAGCTGGACGTTGGTTGAAGTGGTGCCTTTAGAGCGCTACCTGCTGGGGGTGGTGCCGCACGAAATTGGCGCCGGCGCCCCGGCGGCGGCCCTCTCGGCCCAGGCGATCCTGGCCCGCACCTGGGCCCTGCGCAATCGCCAGCGCTTCGTCGCCGATGGTTACCACCTCTGCGCCGACACCCAATGCCAGGTGTATGGCGATCCGGGCCAGGCCAGCTCCGAGCTGCGCCGGGCCGTGGCCGCCACCAACCGCCAGCTGCTCATGTGGCGCGATCAGCCGATCCATGCGGTGTATCACGCCAGCAATGGCGGCGTAGCGGCCGGATTTGAGGAGGCCTGGGGAGGGGCGCCCCTCCCCTACCTCCAGGCCTTTGCCGACGGTCCCGTCCCCTTCCGCCAGGCCTTCGCCCTGCCCTTGACTAAGGAGAGCCTGTCAACCCTGCTGCGCCAGGGCGAGGCGGGCTATGGCGCTGACCATCCGCGCTACCGCTGGCAGCGCCAGCTCAGCGCTGCCCAGGTTGGGCAGGCTTTGGGTGCCGCCGGGACGGCCCTAGGGGGGGTACGACGCCTGGTGGTGCTGGAGCGGGGCGCCAGCGGCCGGGTCCTGGCCTTGAGCATCCAGGGCACCAAGGGGTCGCTGGTGTTGCGCCGTGATGGCATTCGCCGGGCCCTGCGCCAGCTGCCCAGCACCCTGTTTGAGGTGAAGCCGGCCGGTCCGGGCCTCTGGACTGTGGTGGGCGGCGGCTTCGGCCATGGCGCTGGCCTGTCCCAGGCGGGCGCCATCGACCTGGCCCGGCGCGGCTGGAGCGTGGCCAGGATTCTGGAGCGGTACTACCCGGGCACGGCTCTGGTGTCGATCGAAAGCCTGAAGCAGGGCCTTTAAGATGCCGCCACGGTTGGGGGACCCATGGACGCGGGCGGCATAGCCACAGGACGCCGTCGCGTGAAGGCCGCCCTGTTTCTTTTTTGTTGCGGGCTCGGCGGCAGCCTGCCCCATGGCTTGGGGGTCTGGTCGCCCCTGCCGGCCCTGGCCTTGGCCCTGGCCCTGGGGGGGTACGGCTTTAAGGCGGTCTTCCTGGGCCCCTCGCGGGAGTCTTTCGACGCTGACAAGCCGGGAGAGGCGGAACCTGGGGCGCCTGGCCTGCCCGCTGTTGACCTGCCGGCGGTGGATCTGGTGGTGGCGGCCCGGGATGAGGAGGCGGTGATCGGCCGGCTGGTGCAGCGGCTGAGCCAGCTCGATTACCCCCAGGAGTTGCTGCGTTTTTGGGTGGTGGACGACGGCAGCGAGGACGGCACCGCAGCGGTGCTCGCCGCGCAACAGGGCGTCTATCCCCAGCTCCAGGTGGTGCGCCGGCCCCGGGACGCCGGTGGGGGCAAGTCGGGTGCGCTGAACACGGTCTTGCCCCAGCTGGCGGGCCGTTGGCTGATGGTGCTCGATGCCGATGCGGATTTGCAGAGCGATGTGCTCAGGCGGCTGGTGCCCTTTGCCGAGGCCGGCGGCTGGTCGGCGGTGCAGTTGCGCAAGGCGGTGGTCAATGCCGGCCACAACCTGGTGACCCGCTGTCAGGCCATGGAGATGGCCCTCGATGCGGTGATCCAGGAGGGTCGGCTCCAGGCGGGTGGCGTGGTCGAGTTGCGTGGCAACGGCCAGCTGTTGCGCCGCGAGGTGGTGCTGGCTTGCGATGGGTTCAATGAGGCCACGGTCACCGACGACCTGGATCTCAGCTTTCGCTTGCTGCTCGACGGTCAGCCCGTGGGCCTGCTCTGGAATCCACCGGTTCAGGAGGAGGCGGTGACGACGCTTGCGGCCCTGTGGCGCCAGCGGCAGCGTTGGGCCGAAGGCGGTCTGCAGCGCTTTTTCGACTACTGGCCTCGCCTGTGGTCTGGGGCGTTGCCGCTCGAGAAGCGGCTCGACTTGGCCGTGTTTTTTCTGCTGCAATACGGGCTTCCGGTGATGGCTTCCGCCGATTTGCTGGCTTCGTTGCTGAGCCGCACGGCCCCAGCCTTCTGGCCCTTGTCCGTGCTGGCTTTTGGTCTCTCGGGCGG
>Ga0310335_100208_pt1 | contig 17001 bp, 15 predicted proteins | sample LakMicMISRFREDD7_FD_195549 | JGI IMG/M metagenome (GOLD analysis project Ga0310335, IMG submission 195549) | Enriched freshwater cyanobacterial communities from Lake Michigan, Michigan, United States - MI23.SRF.RED.D7 (v2) (version 2) | ecosystem: Environmental > Aquatic > Freshwater > Lake... | reverse complement strand
GTGGTCGACGAGGCCTTCCCTGGCGACGTGATTGGCCTCAACAATCCCGGCATGTTTGCCATTGGCGACACCTTGTATGTGGGCTCCAAGGTGGAATACGAGGGCATTCCTTGCTTCAGCCCGGAAATCTTTGCCTGGTTGCGCAATCCCAACCCCTCCGCGTTTAAAAGCTTCCGCAAGGGGGTGAACGAACTGCGCGAAGAGGGGGCCGTGCAGGTGCTCTATGACACCGACCAGAGCAAGCGCGATCCAATTCTGGCGGCCGTGGGTCAACTCCAGCTGGAGGTGGTGCAATACCGGCTGGAACATGAATACGGGGTTCAAACCCGCATCGAACCCCTGGGGTTCAGCGTTGCCCGCTGGGTGAGTGGTGGTTGGCCAGCCCTGGAACAAGTGGGCCGCATCTTCAATTGCAAAACCGTGCGGGATGCCTGGGATCGGCCCGTGCTGCTGTTCAAGAACGACTGGAACCTCAACCAGCTTGCCGAGGACCACCCCGATCTCGAGCTCAGTGCCGTGGCCCCGGTGGTGAGTGGCGTCGAACCGATTGCCCTTTAGGACTAGATCTTCTTCAGGGAATCGGTCTTGTCCTTGAAATCGCTAAGTAGAAGCTGGAGGTAGGTCACCTTTCGCAGCTTGATGTTGGCGGTTAATGACATACCCACCTGGAGGGGTAGTCTTTGGCCTGAGCTGAGTCTTAGGGTTTGGCTTTTAAGCCCCACATTAACGGGATACCGATAATCTTGATTCATTTGATCAGGGGCTAATGCATCCGATCCAATGCGTTTAATCTCCCCCTGCAGGACGCCAAAATCGCTGGCTGGAAAGGAATCAATGCTGACATCGACGCTCTGACCTAGTCGCACAAAACCAATCTTCGAGCTTGAAACTTCCACCTTGGCTTGAAGAGCATCAAACGGCACGATTTTCATCACCGGCTCACTGCCTTGGCCCACAAAGCCTGGACCAGTGGGTTTGAGGTCAAACACCACCCCATCGACCGGTGAACGAATCGCCTGGTAACGGTTTGCCACCCTGGATTCGGTCAACCTGGTGGATAGGTCGGCCAATTCTCCCTTGAGCGACTGAATCTGCTGCCTCAAAATGGCACTCTGACGCAAGCGATCAATTCGTGCCTTGGTGACATCACCTTCGTCCTGCTTGACTTTGGTTCTCTGTTGCAGATACTGCAACTCAGCTACTCCACCTGCCCGCCGCAATTGTTCTAACCTTATTAAAACTTCCCGATCTAGATCAAGGGTACTCACGGCAACTTGGTGTTCACTTTGGTTTATTTCCAAATAGCGATCGAATTCAGTTTGCTTCAGTGTCAGCTCCTTGCGCTTTGCGGCGATTGATTTGTCCAGCCCACTTTCCCTATCCACACTTGCCTCGTTATCGAGCCTAAGCAGCACGTCCCCTTTGCTCACGCGCTGACCTTCCTTGACCAACATTTGTTTGAGCACGCCTCCTTGGGGCATTTGTACCGTTTTGACATCCCCAATGGGCTGTAATTTACCGGGGGCAGTCACCACTTCCTCGGTTTTGGCGAAGGCCAACCAACCCACGCCGAAAGCGGTGGTTCCCATTAACACCCAGACCACCATGCGGACCATGCGGGGTGATTGTTTGACGGCCACCTGCTGGTGGCCCGATCCAACCTGTTGTTCGAGAGAATTCTGCGCCTTGCGGAAGAGCCGTAGGGGCGAGAGATTGAAGTTCATTACGCTGCCTCCTGTTGAAGGAACAGGGCGTAATAGCGGCCCTTGAGTTCCATTAAGGCGTCGTGGGTTCCCTGTTCTGCTACCGCACCTTGGTGCATCATCACAATGCGATCGGCCCGCTTAATCGTGGAGAGGCGATGGGTAATGAAAAACACGGTGCAGTTGTCCAAACTATCCAAAAGGTTGCGGAACACCCGGCGCTCGGTGTCGTAATCCAAGGCACTGGTGGCCTCATCCAGTACCAACAGCCGGGGCTGCAGCAGCAGGGTGCGCGCCAGGGCGATGCGTTGCCTTTGGCCCCCCGATAGGCCCGCTCCCCGTTCTCCCACATCACTGCTATAGCCCGCAGGCATGTCCATGATGAACTCGTGGGCGCAGGCTAGGCGGGCTGCTTCGACGATGGCGTCGCTGCTGGCATTGGGGTCACCCAGGGCAATGTTGTCTGCCACTGAGCCGCTGAATAGCAGGGGTTCCTGGGGCACGATGCCGATCTGGCGGCGTAGGGAATACAGCTCAACCTTGGCGATGTCGTAGCCATCAATCAGGATTTTCCCCTTGTCGGGGGCATAGAGCCGAGACAACATTTTGGTGAGGGTGCTTTTGCCACTGCCGCTTTGGCCTACCACGCCCACAAAGGTGCCGGAGGCGATATCCAAATTCACCTCATGTAGAACCGGCGGGCTTGATCTGGAGAAAGCGAATTCCACCTGCTCAAAGCGCACCCCACCTTCAAGGGGAGGCAAGGGAATCTTGGCCTTATCGGCATCATCGGATTCCTGGGGCGTATCGACCACATCGGCAAGACGTTCAAAGGAGACTTTGAGCTCCTGGATGCTTTGCCAGATCGAGGAAAGCCGGAGCAGGGGCTGGGTGACGTAACCCGAGATGATGCGGAAGGCAATCAGCTGACCCAGGCTCATTTCGCCTTTGAGTACCAGCGTGGCACCCACCCAGAGCACCAAGAGCTGGGACAGCTTTTGGAGGACCTGGCTGGTTTCTGTCAGGGCCGTGCCGGTGACGGTTTTTTCAAAGGTGCGGGCGATGTACTTGGAGTAGAAGTCTTGCCATTTCCAGCGGCTGATCATCTCGATGTTTTGAGCCTTCACCGTTTGGATGCCGCTCAATACCTCAACCAAATGGCTTTGGGTGCGGGCATTTTCCTGGGCGGATTCTCGAAATTGGCGACGAAATAGGGGGGCACCAAGCAGGGTGAGACCGATTTGAATGGGTAGAACGCCAAGGGCGATCAAGGTGAGCAGCCAGCTGTAGGCCACCATCACCACGATGTAGAGAACCGATAAAACAGCATCAAGCACCGTGCTGAGGGCCTGGCCGGTGAGAAAACTGCGGATCTTCTCCAGTTCCGCAATCCGCGTACCCAATTCCCCGACGGGCCGCTTGTCGAAATAACTCAGGGGGAGCCGCAGCAGGTGATCAATCACCTCCGCACCCAGCCGTAAATCAATCCGATTGGTGGTTTCCGTAAACAAAAAGGTGCGCAATGCCCCCAACACCCCCTCCAGCAGGGTGACAACCACCAATCCGATACCAAGAACCTGGAGGGTGTCGAGGCTGCGCTGGGTGATCACTTTGTCGATGATCACCTGGATGAGTAGGGGCCCCGCCAGGCCAAACAACTGCACCACAAACGAGGCCAGCACCACCTGCACGAGCACGCCGCGGTAGCGCTTGATGGCAGGTAAAAACCAACTCGGCCCAAAGCGCTGTTCTGGGGTTTGCAGCGTGCGCTCGAGCAACAGGAGTTCAATCCCCGCGGGGTAGTGCTCCTCGATCTGTTCGGGGGGAACCTGCACGATGCCATCGCGCGGCGATGCCAGCACCATGCCCCCCGCATGGCTGGCCCGCAGCAGGGCAAAACCCTCCTTCCAGGGAACCAGGGCGGGTACCTGCAGCCGGGTGCCCTGGGAGGCGACAACCTTGGCGCCACTCACGTGCAGGCCGAGCATGGCCGCCAACTGGCCGCAAATTTGCAGATCCGGGGTTTGCCCTCGCCGCAACACATCCCTGAGGATTTTCTCAATTGCATCGCGGCGAAACGGCAGTTCCAGGTCCAAGGAGAGCATTTGGAAGCAGGCCAGGGTCTCTTCGAGCACACCCTCAGCACGGATCAAGCGAAAGCGACGCTCCCCTTCCCCGGTCAAATCCAAGCCACTGGCCAGCGGCGCAGGGGCCAGGTCGTGGGCTAGCGCCAGTTCTCCGGAATGCGCTTGAACCTGTTGGCCATTTGAGCTGGGGTTTTGCCTCGGGCGCCGCTGCTCTGCAGGGTTGAACAAATTCCGGGGAAGGGTAATCAAACGCAGGGGCAGGGGCCCGGTGCTTGGGGGCAAGCCATCGGCTAGATCCACTACGGATCCATAGGCCTGGTCGGTACCATTGCAACTCGCCAGGTAGACCTGCCGGTCTGATTCCCGGGGGCCGGAGGCCCAGACGGTGGCAACAGCTTTGGCTTGCTCGAGGGCTTCTTTGAGTGCAAGGGTTCCGCCAGCTCCTCGCCCCAATAGGAATTGGAGCAAAGCCGCTAATTCGGCGGTTAAGGCAGCACCGCAGGCCTGGCGATAAAACTCCGAATCAGCGATCAACTCAACAGCTAGTGCATCTGGAATGGCCGCTGCCACCACTGGCTCCGCCGCGCTCACCTCTTCGCAGCCACCGGCCCGCAGCAAGGAAGCTAACCCAACCCAACTGCCAGGACCCAACTTTTCAACGGTAAGCAATCGACCCTGATCTCGGGCCATCAACCGGGCGCACCCGTCGACAATCAATAGCAGTTCGCTCGGAACTTGCTGATCCAGGCACAATGCTTGGCCTACGTCATAACGGCGCAGTGTCACTTCAGTCTTCAGCCGCTCAGCTAGAGGAGCTGGCAGGCCGACCAGTGCGAGATGGCGTAAGACAAGGGAATCGATGCTGCTTTGGGTCATGGCACATCAGTCCCCTGTTGAACGGATTGTAATTGGCTAGCTAGTTGGGTAATTTGCTTCTGTACTTCCCCTTCAAGCCATTCTTCAAAGAGTTCCTTGGCCATGGTCCTGCGAGTGGGATCATCTAAGATTGCAGGGGTATAGCTTTCGATCCGAACAATGACCCACCACTGTTCAATTTGAAAGGGTTCGATCAGATGGCCTGGTGGATTGGTCCTTAGGCGCTGGGCCAAATTGGGATGGGCTTGCAATAGGGGCACGGGGCCTACTAAGCCGTTGCTCTTGCTCTCCGGACCCAGGCTGTACTCAGTGGCAGCCGATGCGAAATCAGTCTCTTGATCGGCGATTCGTAAGTAAAGCTCCCTGGCCAGGCCACTATCCGCAACCCGCAACAGGCTGTAGACGATCTGATCGAGGGATGTTTTGCGCTCCAGGAAACGGGCCTCGGCTTTGCTCAAATATTGTTGTTCGCACAATCGGGCAAGCCGCAGGGGGCGCTCGATCACGAACTGCAAATCTTCCTGCTGCAGGAGCTGTTGCTGTCTGTAGGCCTCGACCTGCTCATAGCCGCTTAATTTCTGATCGTTGCAAAAATCCTGAAAGGCCTGCAGGCTCTCCTGGTCTGTCAGAGAGACTGAAGCCAAAATAGCGTCTGAAGTTAGTGCTCGTAGAATGTTGGACAATAGATTTGAGCGGGATAGGCAACTGACCTGCTCAGGAGTAAAAGGTAGAACCGCGCCACTAGAGTGCCTTGCTGGATCTTTCAAAATGAATGCCAATCATCTTCAGTCTAACGTCCCCTCTCCAAAGTCCCTCAGGTAAGGCCTGAGTTTTAATAGAACTTTAACCTGTTTTTTACGTTGTAACGATGGGTGGCCCTCACGCTTTTTAAGGGAGGGGAAGTCTTGCGACGAATGTGCCCTGTGCCCTAGTGCGGCTCGCAGTTACCTCGTAGGCAACATGGGGCAATTAACCACGGAAAGTCAGCAGGTCACCAGGGTTTTCCTAGGCAAGCTTCTGTTTGTCAACTAAGGCTAAACTTTGAATTGAACTGTTGTTGTCCAAAATGCTGTCACTGATTTTTCTATTGTATGCATTTTGTAGTGGTGTTTGTGCTGTATGGCTAATGGGGACTTTGCCCTTGTTAGCCCACAGGTTCGCCGATGTCACTCCGTCACATTGCCCCTCTTGGTGAAGTTTGCTATACCATGTCCTTCTGTTTGTATGTAATGGTGCTTGCGCTCCTTCTGCCCCTGCTGGGGGAGTGACGTTTTGTCCGTAGATTGTTGGCTGGGTCAATTATTGCTTATCAGCACAATTAAAATTCTAATGGGTTTTGATTAGAGTAAAATCTAACCTTTTTCCTTTCTGGGGATCGGGCCCCGTACCTGTGCCTTCGGCGCTACGGCAATTCTGGACCCGCAGTCACAGTTGGCCGCCGTCCGCGCCAGCATGGCTGTAATGAACCTTCACAGCGATGCCCAAGCCGGTTTGGCTGGTGCGTCCCCGCCCTGACGGGGGCTGCGATTACGTCAATTTCCAACCCGATCTTGAGGACTTGTCGTCCGGCACGATCGTGATGCGGGAGGGCAGCCATTTGCCCCCCCAGATTCCTTTGCTGAAGCACCGTCAGCGGCTGCTGTTGGCCGAGGCTGAACGAACCTGCCGCCACCTTCAGCAGGACGATGGTTACCAAAACAGTGAGCCCCTGTTTTAGGGGACAGTTTTAAGGGTCACTGTTGCTTGGTTTGTTGATTGGTCCCCAGAGCGGCCCGTTGCCGGGCTGACGTCGATAGGGTGGTTGCCTATGAACCAACGCTCCGATTCGCCCTCGCCGCCGGCCGATGCCCCGGGCCCCTACGAGCGCTTGGGGATCACGGCCGATGCCAGTTTTGATGAGGTACAGGCCGCAAAACGGGCCCGCCTCCTTGAAGCTGCTGGCGACACCATGGCTTCTTCCAAGGTAGAGGCCGCCTACGACGCCGTGCTGATGGAGCGCTTGAAGGAGCGCCAGCAAGGCAAGGTGAGCACCGCAGCTAAAACCGCATCCCAACGGGAACAGGTACCGCCGGCCCAGAAATTGTCTGTTTCCGCCCTGCCCAAGCTTCCCCAGCTGCCCAAGCTCACCCAGTTGCCCAAATTTGCCCAGGCGGCCTTGCCCAGGGTGTCGCCGGCTGCCGAGGGCCGGGAGCTCTGGTTTCCTCTGGCCACATCGGGGGTTTTACTGGGCCTGTTGGTGTTGGTGCCTGCGGCCCCGCCGGAGTTGTTGTTGGCCTTGGCCACCGGCATGGCCGTGATCAATCTCCAGCGGCGCACTGGCAAGTTTCTTAAGGCCGTGGGTTGGAGCTTTGGCTTGCTGAGCCTCGGTTTGGTGCTCGGTGGTCTGCTGGCGGCGGGCTTGGATCCATCCCTTCCCATGGGCTTTCCCCTGTCTTCTGTGCAGGTGCAGAGCTTGCCCGCCCTGGTGGTGTTGCTTTTGGGAGCGCTGCTGCTCGGTTAGGGCCCCAAGGGAGCAACGCGCTTCAGCTGGCGGCCTGAATCAAGGCTTCCAGTTCAGGCGGTTCCACCACGTAATGCTCATTGCAGAAGTGGCAGATGAGCTCCGCCTGGCCGTCTTCCTGCAGCATGGCGGTGAGTTCACCCTTGCCCAGCAGTTGCAGGGCCCCAACGCTGCGGTCCCGGCTGCAGGTGCACTTGAACCTCACGCCCTGGCGGTTGGCCACCTGTTCCAGGGGCTGGGGATCGAGGTCGGGGAAGATGTCTACGAGGAGGCCCTGCAGGTTGGTGGCGTGCTCGGCTAGCCGTTGGCTGAAGCCCCTCACCTCCTGGCAGCGCTCCTCCAACAGGGCCACCAGGGCGGGTTCGCGGGCGGCCTTGGGGAGTACCTGCACCAGCACTCCACCGCTGCAGCGCACCCCTTGGCTATCGATCTGCTCGCCCACAAACACCGCCGATGGGGTTTGCTCGGAATGGACCAGGTAGGAGGCGAGGTCGTCGCCAATGCCACCGCTCACCAATTCCACCGTGGAGCTGAACGGTTCACCTTCGCCCAGGTCGCGGACCACGTGGAGGTAGCCCGTGCCGGTGGCTGTTTTGAAGTCGAACTGGCTGCCGCCATCGGTGGGTTGCACCAGATCCAGCTCGAGCTGGGGGTTGCCCACGTAGCCCCGCACCGTGCCATCGCGCCCCGCATCCACCATCAATCCCTTTAGGGGGCCATCGGATTGGATGCGCAGGTTGACCCGGCCATGGGCCACCTTCATGGAGCTGGCGAGCAGTAATCCGGCCGTCATGCTGCGGCCCAGTAGGGCCGTGGTGAGAAAGGACAGCCCATGCCTTTGGCGGGCCACCCGACTGGCCTCGGTGGTGGTCACGGCGACCATGCGGATGCCTCCATCGGCAGCTGTAGCCCGCAACAACTGGTCGCCCAAAGGATGGTTCCCTGATTCAGGCATCGTACGAATCGCTCTTCAGGCCCCTGGCAGCCCAAGGGGGGCAAGCATGCCGTCGTGCATGCGCCATCCCTGGGCGATCACCCCATCGAACAGCTCCGGTTCGTGGGTGACCACCAACAACATGCGGTCCTTGGAGAGAACAGCCAGCAGATCGAGGATCTCTCGGCGCACGCTCCAGTCGAGGCCGGCCGTGGGTTCATCCAGGAGCAGCACCTTGGGGTTGCGCAGCAGTTGCACCGCCAGGGCCAGCCGCCGTTGTTGGCCGCCACTGAGCTGTTCCGGTGCCTGCTGGAGGGAGAGCCCCCCCAGGCCCACCAGGGCAAGCACGGCTTCCGCGTTGTCGGCACTGAGGCGCCGCTGGCCCAATTTCAATTCCTGGCCCACGCTGAGCCCAAGGAAATGGCGTTCGGGAAACTGAAAGACCAGGCCGCACAGCCAGCGCCGTTGGCGACCGTTGAGTCCTTCGCCATCCCAGGTGATCGAGCCGGTCTTGGGCTCCGCCAGACCACTGATCACCTCGAGCAAGGTGGTTTTGCCGCAGCCACTCGGCCCTGCCACCAGGGCAGGCGTTCCGAGGGCTAATTGCAGATTGATCTGGCGCAGCACCGGTGAAGCGGCGGTGGCGCTTTGGTACGAGACGTCGCGCAGCTCAAGCATCTGCCAAGCATGCCTGGTGTGTTGGGGGCCTGGCGTGTTTGATAGGGGGATCGTTGTTGTTTTGGATCGAGCCATGGAGGTGCGTTTCCGCGAATTTGACCCTTTCAATTGCTGGATCTGGCTGCGCTTTGCCAATCCCCCCGGCAGCGGTGAACGGGGCTACGTGGAAACGGCCTTGGATAGCTGGTTTTTCCTGGGGAAATGCGGCGCCTTCAACGCTGAGGCGTTGCAGGTGCATGACGAGGGCGCCGAGCTCAGCTGGATGGCCTACGACAGCGAAGACGCCCAGGCGGCCATGCCCGCCTTGATGCACAACATGGGCCCCATGGAATACCAGGAGAACTGGGCCCGCTGCTGGCTCGACCTGGGCACCAGTGATGGCTTCGCCCTCGATGTCTTGATCAATGCCCTGCGCCAACTCAACCATGATGTGGTGGAGATTGAGGAGCTCTTGATTGGCGGTCTCAACGAGGACTGGCCGATTGAGGAGCAACCCGAGTCGGTGTTCGACGACTAGCGCGATCGCCCCCCCCCTAGCCAGTGGTCCGCGAACTGCGTCGTCTGTTGATCTCCCCCCACCGCCTGGTGGGTGCGGGCCCTGATCTGCCGCTCGAAGCCGAGGAACTGCACTATCTGCGCCGGGTGTTGCGGCTGCGCGAGGGCGACCGTTTTGCCCTCGCTGATGGGGCGGGCCATCTCTGGAGCGCCACGCTTGCGGGCGGCACTGCTGCGGTTTTGGATCAACCGGTGCATGCGCCCCTGCAGGCGGAATCCAGGCCTTTGCTGCCCCTGGAATTGGCGGTGGCCTTGCCCAAGCGCGATGGGGAGCTGGTGCTGCGCATGGCCTGTGAATTGGGCTTTGATCGCCTCACGCCCCTCAAGGCTGAGCGCAGTGTTCCAGGCCCGTTCAACAGCGAGCGCTGCCACCTGATCCTGCGGGAGGCGGTGGAGCAGTGTGAACGGCTGTGGTCTCCCGAACTGGGGGCCTTACAGCCAGCCGAAGCTTGCTTGGGCCAACCGCCCTTCGGCCTCGGCCTGCTCGCGACGACCCGCCGCGAGGATCTTCCCTTGTTGGCGGCGGTGCTGAACCAGACAAGCCTTTCGCCTGCGCTCGCTGATTCAGAGCCTGGTAAGGGAGTTGTGATGGCGATCGGGCCGGAAGGGGGCTGGAGCCCCGCCGAAGAAGGGCTGGCCATCTCCCAGGGCTGGATTCCGGTCAGCCTGGGGCCCACGATTCTGCGCAGTTCCACGGCGGCAGTAGCCGCTGCGGCGCTGCTCAGCCATTGGCGGGCGGGCTTGTAGGGGCGTTGCTCGCCCAGCTATCAGCTCTTGAGCATCTCTTTGCCCATGGTCTTAAAGCCCGCGAGGTTTGCGCCGGCGCTGCGGCGGACCGTGGGGACCGCGTTGATGGGATTGAGGCAGTCGGGCGCGAAGGTGGCGTTGCTCGGCGCTGGCATGGCCTCTTGGGCAGCGCGCAGCTCGGCGGCGATGGCTTCGGCCGTGGTGAGGGTGCTCGCGGGGGCTTCAGTGTTGCCAGCTTGTTTGGCTTCTGGGGATGCTCCGCCTGCCTTGGGCGCTTGGAACTGGAAGGAATCGCCAGGCAGGGCTACTGCAGTCTTGGGTGCAGAAGTACTTGTGGCAGAAGCTTTTTCAGTTGCAGGCCTGATCGCAATCGCAGCCGGTTCGGCGCCTTCGCTGCCGAAATCGTGGCGGAAAACTTCCTTGCGGTTGAACACCATGACGGCAGCAACGTCTTGAGCCGATTATCAATGGCGATTGGCCACTTCAGCGGCCTGGCTTAGATCTGTGCAACAGAAGCGAGGTCCCTGCGTTGATTGCCGTCCTGCTGAGCTGGTTCTCTGCCCTGTTGATCAATGGGGTGTTGATTGCCCTGGCCCAGCGACTGCCCCTGCTGACCAAGGCGGGCTGGGTGCATGCCGGCATCCTCGGCACCCTCCTTTGGGGCAGCTTGGGGCCCAGGGGCTGGTTGGCCGTGGTGTCCTATTTGGCCCTGGGCTCGATGGTCACCAAGCTGGGCTTTCGCAGCAAGCAGGCCCGGGGTCTGGCGGAAGCCAGGGGTGGTCGGCGGGGCCCCGAAAATGTCTGGGGTTCGGCGGCTACCGGTGCCGTGTTGGCCCTGGCGAGCCAACTCCTTCCCCCCCAGGCCACCCCGGTGTTGCTGGTGGGTTTTGCCGCCAGTTTTGCCGCCAAGTTGGCGGATACCTTCGGCAGTGAAATCGGCAAGCGCTGGGGCAGTCACACCCTGTTAATCACTACCCTTCGAGCGGTCCCCCCCGGTACGGAGGGGGCCATCAGCCTGGAGGGCACCGCCGCCAGCCTGGTGGGCAGTGCCCTCATGGCCTCGTTGATGGCCCTGTTGGGGCTAGTGCCAACGGCGATGGGCTGGATCCTCGTGACCCTGGTGGGCTTGCTGGCCACCCTGATTGAAAGCGTGATTGGGGCGACCTGCCAACACCGCTTCCGCTGGCTCACCAATGAACTGGTGAATGGCCTGCAAACCACGATTGCGGCCCTCATCGCCATGGCCTGCTTCTTGCTCCTGGGCCTCCCGGCTCAGGTTGTGGCGTAGCTGGTCGAGGGCGGCTTCAGCCCGGGCTTGGGCTTGCTTGGGAGCCATGCGCAACTGAAAACCAAGCTCTTTCCAGCTGCGCTCAAGGATCCAGTGGCCCTGGAGCAGGGCGCGATCCAGGCCCGATAGGGCCTTTAACTGGCACTCCAGCCAGCTCCGCTGCGCCTGGCTGGGGCCATCGCTGGTTTCTGGGGCGGCAATCTGATCCACCAGGCATGGGCTTTGTCCCCAGGTTTGGTGGTTCCCAGGAAAAGGGGCATCGAGGCTCAGCACCTTCAGGGCCCGCTGCACCCGTTTGGCCTCTTCCAGCTGCTCAATCCGGCAGTTCAAGGCCCCGGCAAGTTCGGCGGCACCCAGGGGTGCGGCGCCCTGGCGGCGCCGTTGTTCTTCCAGCCGTCGTGCCCGCTGGTGCAGCTCGCGCAGTCGCCTGGGGGTTTTGAGCGGTTGGTGGTTGTCCCGCTGGTCGTGCAAAATCGCCCCGCGGATGTATGGCACCGCAAAGCTGCTTAGGACGCAATCGTGTTTGAGGTCGAAGGCCTCCACGGCCCGAATCAGCCCCAGGCTTCCAGCTGAAACCAGCTCGTCAAAGGGTTGGCCTGTCTGCTTGCTGAGTCGGTTAGCGACCTGGCGGACGAGGGCCAAATTTTCGCTGACCAGGGCATTGCGCCAGTGCAGGGTCAGTTCGGCTTGTTTGGATTGGTTGGCCTGGGCCAAGGCCTGGAACCATTGCTTGTTGCGTGAGCGACGTTCGGACTTGATGGGGGTGGATTGGGCCATGGAGCCTGGACGATGAAAACGCCGGTAGGGGGCATTTACGCTCTCTGGTCCCTTGGGTTAGGGCGTCCCCCAGGGGGAGGAATGGCCCCTCACCGGTTTGGGTGATTCGCTGCGGCGGCTGGATCCTGATCGGCCCATTGCAGAAGGGCAGGCCAGTGGCTGATGCGTTCGTACACCTGGCGGTGACCTTCCGTGTTGAGATGCAGGCCATCAGCGCAGAGCCACTGCCGCCAGTTGGGATTCGCCAATAGGCCATCGAGCAGGGGCAAAAACGGCACATCGGCGTCGAGGCAGGCTTCCTCCAGCAGGGCCTCGTAGCGGCGAATGTCGTCGAGTTGATACCAAAGCACCTCGGCGTAGGGCATGGCGGCTTCATCCACCGGCGCCAGTCCCACGACATGGACCGGGGCCAGGGCCTTGGCCGTGGCGAGCAGCCGCTTCAAACCAAAGAGAAAGCCCTCCGGGTCCAGTTGCTGGCGCCCATCGGCCCGACCCACCCGGGCCGCATCGTTGTGGCCGATGCCGATCAGGATTCCCTGGGGGATCTGACGCCTCAGTTCGCCGCGGCGGCCCACCTCATCCACCAAGCGGGCAGCCAAGCGCTCTAAGCCATCGCCCCGCACGCCCAGGTTGTACACGATTGGGCCGTTGGGGTGCCCCATCCACTGGCGCCTCAGCCGTTCACACCAGCCCCCCTCGAGGGGATCCCCCCAGCCCTGGACGCCGCTATCGCCAAGCACCACCAACTTCTTGGGACTGGTCACAACCATGGGAGGTCTCGAGGAGTTGGTGGCGAGCACGGTCGCTGAGATCTTCTCCCAGCAGGGTCAGCGCGGCATAGACGGCAACCAGGGCAAGCAGTTGGTCCCAGGCAAAGGAGCTGAGGGCCTCCAGGAGTTGGCTGCCGAGGCCCGTGGCCCCCACCAGCCCCACCACCACCGATTCCCGCAGGATCACGTCGGCCCGGTAGGCCCCGTAGGCCAGATAGGGGCGCGCCAGAGCGCTAAAGCGCCCGTACAGCAGGGCCATCCTGGGGCCCGTGCCACCACTGGTCAGGGCCTGCTCAGGTGCCCTATCGGCCGTATCTGCGCACTCCAGCAACAAACGGCCCAGGATGCCGAGGTTGTGGAACCCAAGGGCAAGGGCGGCGGTGGGCACGCCTGGCTTGAGCACAAACAACAGCAACAGGGCTGTCAGGGGCGGTGGCCAGAGCCTGGCGAGCAACCAGATCCCGCGCACGAGGAGTTTTCCCAGGGGCCAGGCCGCCACCAAGAGCAGCAGCAGGGGAGCACCCCCCACGGCCAGGGCCGCAGCCAGGCCCGTGAGCACGATGGTGTTTCCCACCAGGGATGGCCAGTTCAAGCCCGCCAATTCGGCCCAGTGCGGCGGCCCCATGGGCGGCAGGGCCTGCCAGTGCAGCAAGGCCCCTGGATCGATCTGTTGGCTCTGGGCGATCCATACAAGAAGGGGAATCAACGCCGCCCCTAGGGCCACAAGTTCCCGGCCTTGCCGGCCACTCACCATCACTTTTGGGGTGAAGCGATTCGGCATCGACCACCGCTGGCGCAGCCAGCCCAGCAGGGTTTCGAGTAGCACCATGGCGGCCAGCAACACCCAAAGGCCGCTCCACAGCTCTTTGAAGTTGAGCGATTGCAGGGTGAGCCTCAGTTCGGTGCCGAGGCCGCCCAGGCCAAAGACGCCGAGGAGGGTGGCACTGCGAAGGGCACACTCGAGTCGGTAGCTGCTGTAACTCAGCAGTTGGGGCAACAGCGGCGGCCCCAGGGCTGTGATTAGGGCTGGTCCCGCTGGTGCGCCAGCGGCGCGGAGGGCGTTGAGGTTGCCGGTGGGCAAGGCGTCAATCAGGTCACTGACAACCCTGGCCACCAGGGCACCGAAGGGGATGGCAATGGCCACCACGGCGACCACGGGTTCGAGGCCCACCAGTTGGAGCAGTAGTAACCCCCAGAGCAGCTCATGGATCGAGCGGGGGATGGCGAGCAACTTGCGGATCAGTTCCGCGGGTGCCCCATGGCCGAGCACGGTCCGCCAGACCGTGCGGGAGCTGGCAACGCCCAGGCCCACCCCGAGCACCATGCTTCCCGCCCAGCCGAGGAGGGCCATCGACACGGTGGTGCCGAGGCCGCTGATCACCGACTGAATCACCACCGGATCGAGGGAGGGCTGTACGGCGGCCATGGCGAATTGGCCCACCAGCTCCCAACCACCGCCATGGACCAGCTGGGGCAAAACCAGCAGCAACGGGATCAACACCAGGGCTGGCATCAACACCCAGAGCGGCGCTGCCGGACGTAGGGAGATGCTCCTCAAAGGCTGCTGGCATAGAGCGCCGTCAGCTGGTCTTTGGCGAGTTGATCCACCGCCTGATCGAACAAAACCCGTCCAGCCCTCAGGCCCACCACCCGATCAAACCCGCCCAAGAGATCCGGCCGATGCAAGCTCATCACCAGGGCCCGGGGTGCCCTGGTGTAGTCCAGTAAGAGGGATAGGAGCTCTTCGGCGAGCCTGGGGTCGAGGCTGGCCAGGGGTTCATCCGCGAGCACCAGCAGGGGCTCCTGGCGCAGGAGCCGGGCGATGGCAACGCGCTGGCGTTGGCCACCGGAGAGGGACGCCACGGGCCGATCCAGCAGGGCCTGATCCAGATCAACCCTCTCCAGGGCGGCTGCGCAACGCCCAGTCTCGAGCGGCAGCAGCAGGTTGAGCAGGGCCTTGGGCCATCCCCACTGGGCCAGCCTGGCCCCATTGAGGTTTTGCTGCACGGTGAGTTCTTCGATCAGGCGCAGGTCTTGCCAGAGGGTGCCAATGCGGGCCTGTTGGCGGCTGCGTTGGCGCCGGCTTTTGGCTGGAGGCGCCCCCTGCCAGAGCAGGGTGCCGGCATTGGGTTTGATCAGTCCATTGGCCACGGCCAGCAGGCTGCTTTTCCCTGCCCCGCTGGCCCCAATCAGGGCAACCCGTTCACCGCTCTGGATGCGGAGCTTGATCGTCTCGAGGCGCAGCTGGCCCCGTCCAGCCAGGGTGATGTCCTGCAGTTCAAGCAGGGCCGGGCCTGGGCCCCCATCGCTTGGGGCACCTGGGTTATCAGCCATTAACCTCTGACTGATCACGGGCAGCTTGCGGGTATGGATCTGGGTGCCATTCCATCCTGCCTTTTCTCATCCCCAACCCTTGCCCACTGGATGGCCTACGGGGCGGCCCATCCCCTGCCCATGGCCGCTACGGACCTAGGAGCGGATTTGAATCATTCCCCGGGGACGATTCTGCCTAAAGGGTTTTTCCTCTTTCTTGGCCTTCTCTATCTCCTGGCGTTGGTGGCGGAACGTTTGGCCACCCGCTTGGGGGTGCCCGCCGCCTTATCTGTCCTGGTGGTGGGCTACTTCGTCGGTACAAACAACGGTAATTTTTTAGGGCTTAACCATGCCGAGGTCGAAACCCTGCATGTGATGAGCCTGGCGCTGATTTTGTTCTATTCAGGCCTTAAAACAGACCTGCGCCGCATCCGCGGTCACCTCAGCTTTGCCCTGTTGCTCTCAACGGTGGGAGTGGTAGCGAGCCTCTTCTTTCTGAGTTTTTGGCTGGTCTGGCTTGGTGCGCCAGGGGGAGATCTTGTGAACTTTTCCTTTGCTCCGGCCATGCCCTGGGGAGCTGCGTTGCTTACCTCAGCTTGCTTGATGGCCACCGATGGATCTGCCACCGAGGACCTGCTGCATTCACTGAGGCGTTGGCTACCCAGTGGTGTAAGCGACGTGCTGCAGTTCGAAGCTGCTCTCACCAATTTGGCAGCCATTCTTTGCTTCGGATTTATCTCGGCTTTATTTCAGGCACAGGCCCATGGCGGCCATGGGCATCTCCATGCCTTCTATGGCTTGGGAGCTTTTGAGGAGGTGGGGAACCTGTTGAAGCACCTCTTCGCTGGAGTTTTGGCGGGAATCCTGGTGGGCCTCGGCGCCAGCCTGTTGATTGATCGGGTGCTTCGCGAGCACTCCCAATTATTGATTCTTGCCATATCCGTAGCTTTTGTATCCTACGGCTTGGGCAATGTCTTTGGCGGTGGCGGAATTGTGGCAGTGTTTGTCTGTGGGCTTGTCCTGAGCAACTGGCATTACCGCGATTCATGGGTGAATCACGAGGCCATGCAGAAAGCGTTGCTGCCGTTCAACACCGTGGCGGAATACACAATTTTGTTGTTGCTGGCCTTTGTGGTGAGCGAAGAAAAAGTACTCAGGACCCTGCCCTTAGGTCTTCTGACAGGGCTACTGCTTTTGATTGTGGTTCGTCCCCTGGTTGTACTACTGGTTCATCGCTCGAGCCAGATGAATCCCAGGGAGCTGCTGGCCATTTCCTTCTGTGGTGTGCGAGCTGCTGTGCCCTTGGCCCTCTCCTTAAGCCTGGTTTTGGAAGTACCACACTTACGCGGTGTGAGCCCTCTCATCGCAGAATCATTAGCTCAGAGCTTGGCCACCGTGGTCTTTAACGTGATTGTGGTGGATCTTTTAATCCAGGGGCTCTTTGCCAGGCCCCTGGTTCGAAGACTGGGCCTTACGGGGGCAGAACCAAGACCCACCGCATGATCTGGGCCTTGGTCTTGGTTCTGGATTAGGGCTTGCGGGAACTGATCAGCGGATTTTGCCGATCTGCCGGCCCACCTGTTCAATCTGCTTGTATTCGGCCGCGTTCACCTTGGTGAACTGTTGAGCCCCAAACAACTTCAGAATTTGCTTTTGCTCGGGATCATTGGCTCGCCAGCTGATGATGGCCTTGGCAAGCTTGGCGGTGAACCCTTTGTCAAAGCTTTGATCCAGGTTGGGCTGGGCTAGCCAAAGGTAATCGGGATAGGGGCT
>Ga0310335_100202_pt1 | contig 17451 bp, 19 predicted proteins | sample LakMicMISRFREDD7_FD_195549 | JGI IMG/M metagenome (GOLD analysis project Ga0310335, IMG submission 195549) | Enriched freshwater cyanobacterial communities from Lake Michigan, Michigan, United States - MI23.SRF.RED.D7 (v2) (version 2) | ecosystem: Environmental > Aquatic > Freshwater > Lake... | reverse complement strand
CCCCGGGGAAGGTGAGGATCGTGAAGCCCGGCCGCGGGCTCCAGATCATGCCGGGAGCGGTGCCCGTGGGGTTGGGCAACACAGCGGCGCCCTCTGGCAACCAGGCCTGGCGGCGGTTGCTGGCGGCGATGGGCCGGCCGCGGCCGCTGAGCTTGGCCTGGATGTCAGCCCACACCTGCGGGCGCTCCTGCAGCGGTGTGTCGAAGGCCGCGGCCAGGGCCTCCGTGGTGAGGTCATCGGGGGTGGGGCCCAGGCCACCGGTGGTGATCAGCACACGGCAGCGCTGGGCGGCGGCGCGCACCTCCTCGATCAGGCGCTCCCGGTTGTCGCCCAGCACCGTCTGGCGGTGATGGCCAATGCCGAGGCTGGCCAACTGCTCGGACAGCCAGCGGGCGTTGCCATTGGTGATGTTGCCGAGCAGCAGCTCGGTGCCCACGCAGAGGATCTCAGCCGCCATCGCCGGCCTGGCCCTGCTGCAGCTCCTGCTCACGTTTGAGGCTGCGGCGGCAGGCAATCACCACGCCGATCAGCACGGCCGTGGCCAGGGCCAGCCAGAGGAAGCGCATCTCGGCATTCACCAGCACCAGGGCCAGGGCCGCGAGCCACTGGGTGAAGGCGTAGATCAGCACGACAGTGCGGCGGTGGCTGAAGCCCGCCCGCAGCAGCCGGTGATGCAGATGGCGCCGATCGGGATAGAAGGGCGAACGGCCCTGGCTCAGGCGGCCCATGATCACCGCCGACATATCCGCCAACGGCAACGACAGGATCAGCAGCGGCAGCAGCAGGCTGACGCTGGTGATCCCCTTGGCGGGGCCCACGATGCTGATGGCCGCCAGGGCGAATCCCAGGAAATAGGAGCCGCCATCGCCCATGAAGATGCGGGCGGGGTTGAAGTTGTGCCGCAAAAAGCCCAGGCAGCTGCCCGCCAGGGCGGCAGCCAAGAGTCCTGGGGCCGGTTGGTTGAGGCTGTAGCTCACAGACAGCAAACCCACGGCCGCAATGCCGCTCACGCCGGCGGCCAGGCCATCGAGACCATCGAGCCAGTTGATCGCGTTGGTGATACCCACCAGCCAAATCACGGTGGTGAGCAGGCTCAGACCATCGGAGAGCTCAATCGCGCCGGGGGCACCACCGAAGGGATTGAAGGGCAAATCAATCGCCCCGATGCGCACCCCCTGGCTCCACACCGCCATCGCCACCAGCAGCTGGCCCGCCAGCCGCGGCAAGGGCGGCAGAGCGAACAAATCATCCGCCAGGCCGATCACAAAGAAGCAGAGAGCCCCGGCCAAGGTGGTCCAGATCTGAGCGTCCTGCAGGGGCGGCAGGGCCACAAAGCCCCCCAACCACCAGATCAACAGCAACGCCAGCACGAAGCCGGCCACGATGCCCACCCCCCCCAGGCGCACCATCGGCGCGGTGTGCTGCTTGCGGGCATCCGGTTGATCGATCAGGCCCCAGCGCAATCCCATCCGCCGCACCAGCGGCACGATCAGGGCGGTGAACAGGGCCGCACAGGCGAAGGCCAGAACGGCAGCGAGATCCGGCCGGCTGGAGATCATCGAGGACGCTGCACGGTCGGAAGCGGAACCCCGAAGGCCCCAGTCGGCCGAAGCTTAAGCAGCGCGTGGCGTTGCGGCGATGCCTGAACGGGGCCGCGGCGGCCAGTCGTTCAAGCGGGCTGCAGGGCGCGCTGCGCGCTGTACAGGGGGAAGCGCGCGCACAGGGCGGCGACGCGATCCCGGCAGCGCTGCTCGATGGCGCTGTCCTCGGGGTTGAGCAGCCGATCGGCGATCACATCGGCCACCTCACGGAAGGCCGCCGCATCGAAGCCACGGGTGGTGCAGGCGGCGGTGCCCAGGCGCAGGCCACTGGTCACGAAGGGCGACTGCGGGTCAAACGGCACCGTGTTCTTGTTGGCGGTGATGTGCACATCACTCACCAGCAGATCGGCCACCTTGCCGGTCATGCCAATGCTGCGCAGATCAAGCAGCACCAGGTGGTTGTCGGTGCCACCGCTCACCACGGCAATGCCGCGCTCCTGAATGCGAGCCGCCAGGGCCTGGGCATTGGCCACCACCTGCTGGGCATAGGCCCGGAAGCTGGGCTGCAGCGCCTCCCCGAAGGCCACCGCCTTGGCGGCGATCACATGTTCCAGCGGGCCGCCCTGGGTGCCGGGGAACACGGCCTTGTCGAACTGCTTGGCGAACTCCGCATCGCGGCAGAGGATCAGACCGCCGCGGGGGCCCCGCAGGGTTTTGTGGGTGGTGGTGGTCACCACATCGCACACAGGCACAGGGTTGGGGTGCACCCCGGCGGCCACCAGACCAGCGATGTGGGCCATGTCGGCCAGCAGGTAGGCCCCCACCTCATCGGCGATGGCGCGGAAGGCCTCGAAGTTGATCGTGCGCGGATAGGCGGAGTAGCCGCAGACGATCAGCTTGGGTTTGTGCTCCAGCGCCAGCTGGCGGATGGTGTCGAAGTTGAGCTGCTGGGTGTCGGGATCAACGCCGTACTGGACCACCTGGAACCACTTGCCGCTCACGTTCACGGGGGAGCCGTGGGTGAGGTGGCCGCCGTGGCTGAGGTCCATGCCCATGATCGTGTCGCCGGGCTGCAGCAGCGCCAGGAACACGGCGAAATTGGCCTGGGCGCCGCTGTGGGGCTGCACATTGGCCCAGGCGGCACCGAACAGCTGCTTGGCCCGCTCGATCGCCAGCTCTTCGATGGCATCCACGTGCTCGCAGCCGCCGTAGTAGCGCTTCGAGGGCAGGCCTTCGGCGTACTTGTTGGTGAGCACCGAGCCCTGGGCCTCCATCACGGCACGGGAGGCGAAGTTCTCGGAGGCAATCAGCTCGAGATGGCTCTCCTGCCGCTGCAACTCCTTGGCGATCAGGGCAGCGATGGCGGGATCGCCGGCAGCCAATGGAGCGTTGACGGCTGCAGCGCTGGACTCCGCCATGGCAGGACAAAAGGGGACTGTGGCCGTGATCGTAAGAAACTGCAGCAGGGCTGGCTGCAGTCCCATGGCCCCCAACAGCCAACCAACAAAAAACCGCCCCGAAGGACGGTTTGAGTCAGGCGCGCCTGGAGAGATTCGAACTCCCGACCCTCTGATCCGTAGTCAGATGCTCTAATCCGCTGAGCTACAAGCGCCTGGGCCTGCCCCAATATTTTCCTCACACCGAGGGCCCATCCGTCAACCGGCGCTTCCCTCCACTGGTTTCTCCCCGCCCCCATGCCGATCCGTTGGTACGGCCCCGCCGACCCTGAAGACCCCACCTACCGCCACTTCGCCCGGATCGTGAATCTGGCGCTGCACACCATGGCCTTCGCCGCCGTGAACAGCGGCCTGTGGTTTGTCCAAAACATGCGCCACCCCTGGCCCCATCTCGCCTGGCTCACCGAAGCCTGGGGCCTGCTGGTGCTGGCCCAACTGGTGAGCGTGGTCGTGCGCCGGCCCCAAGCGCCATCCTGAGCACAGCCCCCGGTTCCGCCATGCCCCTCTCCGCCAGCGAGATCCGTGATCTGCAGCAACAGATCGCCGATCGGCTTTACATCCAGATCGCCGGCTGGCATCTCTACCTGGGGGATGCGGGCCTGGCGGAGGCCCTGGCGATCGAATGCGCCGCGAGGCTCGAGCAGGGGGCCGGGGTGTGCGCCCGCCAGGCCCTCGAGGCGGTGCAGGTACCGATTGGGGGTGGCAGTAGCCGCCTGCCGCTGGCGCGGCTGGTGCCCGCCGGCCAACTCCAAGATCTGGAAGACCTGCTGGCCAATCACGGTTAGGGTTGCGGATCCCGCAGCCGCCCCGTGCTGGTCATCGAGGTCACCAACGCCCGCGAGGTGGTGCGACAGCGCATCGGTCGCCTGGGCAGCCGGCTGATCGGCAAGGTGGTGGACGCCGAGGCTCAGGTGGAGAAGGCCTTGATGCAGGAGATGGAAACCGCCTTCCGCGATTTCGGCATCGAAGCGCGGATCTATTCCGTGGATGGCCCGGCGATGGTGGGCCGCAGCCATCTGGAGCTGCCGATCCAGGTGCGCGAAGAACGCGTGGTGGAGCTTTGAGGCCGCTGCCCTAACGGGCGAACGGCAACCGGGCCTTGAGCTGCCCCTGCACCTGCCGGATCAGCTGATCCATTTCCGGCACCCGCGCCCCCGCAGCCAACAGCCCGTACACCAGCAGCGAGGCTGCTCCTGCCAAGCCGCACTCCAGCAAGCGCCCCCCCAGGCCTGTGGGCCAGGCGATGCCAGTGGCGAGGCCCCAGGCCACCAGGCCCGAAGCCACCGCCGCCCCCAGCAGCAACAGCGAATCGCGCCCCCACACCCGTAGGGGCAGCCCGCCCAAACGCCGCTGCAGGGCCAGCAACAGCCCCAGGCAGGTAATCAGGTTCACCGCCACGGTGGCCAGCACCAAACCCGCGGCGCCGAAGTTCCACGCGGGCAGCACCAGAGCACCCCCGGGGATAGGCCCACCCACAAACAGCCAGCAGAACAGGGCATTGAGCCCAATGCCCCCCAGCGACCAGCGGAACGGGGTGACCCCATCACCGAGGGCATAAAAGACGCGCACCAGCACGTCGCGCGCCAGGTAGGCGGGCATGCCGAGGCCATAGGCCATCAACAGCTGCCCCACCAGATCTGCCGCAGCAGCGTTGAAGGCCCCGCGCTCGTAGATCAGCGCCACGATCGGCACCGCCAGCCCCACCATCAACGCCCCCAGGGGAAGCATCGAGGCGTTGGAGAGCATCAGGCCCTGGCGGATGCGGGCGATCAGCTCGGGGCGATCCTGCGGCGCCGTGAGCCGCGCGTACACCGGCAGCAACGGCACAAGCAGGGCGTTGGAGAGCAGCCCCAGGGGCGTCTGCACCAGCAGGTTGGCGTAGCCCAATCCCGCCGCCGCCGCCGGCATCCCCGAGGCGAAGAACAGCGACACGAACACGTTGATCTGCAACATGCCCGAGGAGAGGGTGGCCGGGCCCATCACCTTGAGCACCTCGCGCACGCCGGGGTCCTTCCAGTCCCACACCAGCTGCAGCTTGTTGAGGCCTTCGCGGCTCAGGGCCGGCAGCTGGATCAGCCACTGCAGCACCGCCCCCAAGGTGGTGCTGGCGGCCAACACGATGCCCCCGATCACCGCAGTGCTGGGGGAGAGGATCGCCGGGCCCAGCTGCCACCACAGCAGCGCGATGCCGCCGATCACGGCCACGCTGGAGAGCAGCGGGCTCACCGAGGGCAACCAGAACACATCCGCTGCGTTCAGGGCCCCAAAGCCCAGGCCGATCAGGCCGGCGAACAGGGCCATGGGCGCCATCCAGCGCAGCTGCAGCACGGCGATGTCGTGGCGGGTGGCATCCAGCCCCGGGCCCAGCAGGGTGATCAACGGGTCCGCCAGCAGCACCAACAGCACGGTGACCACCAGCAAGGCCGCCCCCACCAGGGTGTTGATCGCCGCCAGCACATGGGCTCCCTCCTGGCGGGGCCGGCGCGCCAACACGCTCACCATGGCGCTGTGGAAGGGGCCGTTGATGCCCCCCAGCAGGATCAGCAGGAAGCCGGGCAGCACATAGGCGTAGTTGTAGGCGTCGTAGGCCGCCCCCACGCCGAAGGCGGCGGCGATCACCTGCTGCCGCACCAGGCCCGCCAGCTTGCTGAGGGCCGTGGCCACGGCCACGATCAGGGCGATGCGCCGCAGGGAACGGCTCGTGTCAGTCACAGGTGATCGGCCCCTTTCGGGCGATTCTTGCCTGCAATAGCCCCCCGCGCATGCCCCACGCCACCGCCACCCCGCCCCAGCGCGTGCTGCCGCTGGAGGCCCTGCAGGAGGGGGTGCTGCTCAAGCGTTACAAGCGCTTTCTGGCGGATGTGGAGCTCGACAGCGGCGAGGTAGTAACGGCCCATTGCGCCAACACCGGACCGATGACCGGGGTGCTGCAGGTGGGCGGCCGGGTGCGCCTGCGCCATGCCCCCTCCCCCACACGCAAGCTGGCCTGGAGCTGGGAGCAGGCCCAGGTGGTGGGCGCCGATGGCCAACCGGTGTGGGTGGGGATCAACACGGCCCTGCCCAATCGGTTGGTGCGCGCCACGATCGAGGCTGGCTTGCTGGAGCCGTGGCTCGGGCCCATCGCCGCGATCCGCGCCGAGGTGGCCTACGGCCTCAACCGCCGCAGCCGCATCGATCTGCTGCTCACCCCCAGTGCAGCGGCCGCCGACCCACGGCCGATCTACGTGGAGGTGAAGAACACCACCTGGTGCGCCGGCGATCTGGCCCTGTTCCCCGACACCGTGACCGAGCGGGGCCAGAAGCACCTGGAGGAATTGATGGGGGTGCTGCCCGAAGCCCGGGCGGTGCTGGTGCCGTGCCTCAGCCGCGCCGACCTGCAGCGCTTCGCGCCGGGCGATGCCGCCGATCCCCGCTACGGCGAGCTGTTTCGCCAGGCCCTGGCCGCCGGCGTGGAGGTGCTGCCCTGCCGCTACGGCTTCGGCGCCGAGGGCATCGACTGGCTGGGGGTGGCGCCGGTGCAGAACCGCCAGAGCGAGCCCTGAGGATCAGAGGGCTGCCCCCAGGGGCGCCGCCTGGGCAAGCAGATGCTCCTGCAGGCGCTGCAGGGCAGGTTCTGAAGCGTTCTCAGCCAAGACGGCCAGGCGCTCCACGTAGGGATAAGGATCCACCGCGTCGCTCACACGACAGGGACGCGCCTGGGCCTGGCGCATCTCGGGTGTGAGAAATGCCACGGGCATCGGTGTCAGTGCCGCGCCTTGGGCATGGTGGGCGGTGGCCGGCGGCTGGAGCGCTTGGAACCACTGCCAACTGCGTTCACGGCAGCTGCGGGGCAGGAAGGGCAGCAGTTGGAGCTGCCAACGGCTTGGCTCCAAGCAACCGCAACCGAGCTCCGAGGCCGCCAAACCGCTGGCCGTCGCGAAGACGGTGAACTCAATCGGACGCCGGTAGAGATCCAACAGCAGCAGATCGTCCGTCGCGCTCGGCAACTGGGTGGGGGTCACGATGCAGGCATCGACCACCCGGTCGCGCAACAGCGCGACCGGGTCTTGGCACACCACACCCATCAATGCCGGATTGGCGCACCAACCATCCGGCAGCGTCTTGCACAGCAAATTGGAGCTCCAGAAGGGCACCTGCACGCGCAGCGGCTGCAGACCCGCGAACCGGGCGCACTGATGCACCCGACGCTCCAGCGCGAGCAGCTGCTTGGCACCCTGGAGCCTCAAGCCATCACGGCTGCGCAGAAGCTGCAATCCAAAGGTCTCCAGGGTGGTGCGGTGGCGCCGGCTGATGGTGCTCTGGTTGGTGAAGGCCTGAGCGGCCGCACGCTCTGTGGTGCCCAGCCACTGCAGCAGATCAAGCGCCGCCAAATGATCCAGGCTGACCATGAAGGGCCGGCAATCCAATCAACCGTCCCATCCTCCAGGCCTATGGCTGCCGCCACAACCAGCCCAGCGGCAGAGGCCCATAGAGTTGGGCTCCCCCGTGCCGCCACCGTGGATACCCGCGCGTTCAAGCGATCGCTGCACCATTCCGATCGCTACAACCGCCGCGGCTTCGGCCTGGGCGAGGAGGTGGCCGGCAGCCTGGAGCAGGCCTACCAGAGCGATCTGATCGCCAGCATCCGTGAAAACGGCCATCAGCTGCGCCACGGCCGCCTGAGCGTGAAATTGGCCGAGGCCTTCGGCTTCTGCTGGGGCGTGGAGCGGGCCGTGGCCATGGCCTACGAAACGCGCCGCCACTACCCCACCGAGCGGATCTGGATCACCAACGAGATCATCCACAACCCCTCGGTCAACGATCACCTGCGGGAGATGAACGTGCTGTTCATCCCCGTGGAGGGCGGCGTGAAGGACTTCTCTGGAATCGCCAGCGGGGATGTGGTGATCCTGCCGGCCTTCGGCGCCACCGTGCAGGAGATGCAGCTGCTCAACGAGCGCGGTTGCCACATCGTGGACACCACCTGCCCGTGGGTGTCCAAGGTGTGGAACACCGTGGAGAAGCACAAGAAGCACGCCTTCACCTCGATCATTCACGGCAAGGTGAAACACGAGGAAACGCTGGCCACCAGCTCCTTCGCCGGCACCTACCTGGTGGTGCTCGACCTGGCGGAAGCTCAGCTGGTGTGCGACTACATCCTCGGCAAAGGGGAGCGGAAGGCGTTCATGGCCCGCTTCGCCAAGGCCTGCTCACCGGGTTTCGACCCCGACCGCGACCTGCTGCGGCTGGGGGTGGCCAACCAGACCACGATGCTCAAGAGCGAAACCGAGGAGATCGGGCGCCTGTTTGAGCGCACCATGCTGCAGCGCTTCGGCCCCACCGAACTCAACGACCACTTCCTGGCCTTCAACACCATCTGTGACGCCACCCAGGAGCGGCAGGACGCCATGTTCGCCTTGGTGGATGAACCCCTGGATCTGATGGTGGTGATCGGCGGTTACAACTCCTCCAACACCACCCACCTGCAGGAGATCGCCGTGAGCCGCGGCATTCGCTCCTTCCACATCGACACCCCCGAGCGGATCGGCCCCGGCAACCGCATTCAGCACAAGCCCCTGGGGGGCGACCTGGAGGAGGTCGAGCCCTTCCTGCCTGCCGGGCCGCTGAAGGTGGGCATCACCTCCGGCGCCTCCACCCCCGACCGGGTGGTGGAGGATGTGATCAGCCGCCTGATCGACCTGGCCGACGGCTGAGGCCGCTGTCACAGCGGCTGCAGAGTGCGCCGAGGGGTCGGCTTTACATTGGTTCACGCGAAGTGTTGATCGTCCCGGGGAGCACCGACCGCATTGATCTCATCGGTGTCTGATCCCCGCAGCGAGCCCCGGATTGCCACGCTGGCCCTGCGCCACAGCGAGGACAGCCGTGTGCGCTGCTACACCAGCCAGTTCGCGGATCTGATGGAGATGCGCGCGCCGGCCAGCACCGTGGCGCACTACCTCGACCACCACGAAGGCTGGTTCCGACGCTGCGCCTCCCCGATGCAGGTGGAGCCCCTGGGCCGCAACGGCTACGTGCTCACGTTGGGGCGCTTCGGCAATTTCGGCTTTGAGGTGGAGCCCACCATCGGCCTGGAGCTGATGCCCCAGAGCCGCGGGGTCTACCGCATCTGCACCGTGCCGCCCGAGCAGTTCGAACCGGGCCTGCGCGAGCTTTACGACGTGGAATTCAACGCCGCCCTGCGTCTGGAAGAGCAAGACGCCGAGGCTCCCCACACGGATGTGCGCTGGGATCTGGATCTGAGCGTCTGGATCCGGCTGCCGGCGGTGATCGGCCTGCTGCCGGAATCCCTGGTGCAAACCAGCGGCGACCACCTGCTGCGGCAGATCGTGCGCCAGATCTCACGGCGCCTTACCTGGAAGGTGCAGGAAGACTTCCACGCCACCCACGGGCTGGATTGCCCGCCGCGCAAGCGCGCCCAGTTTTAGGCCCGAGGGCTGGTTTAAGCGGGGCGGTTTTCCCAGATCTTGTTCACGATCTGCATGCCGGTGACGGCCTGCCACAGGAACAGCGTGAACACCCCCATGTTCAGACCTACATGCAGCTTGCGGGCGATCAGGTTGCCCTGCTGCATCAGCGGTGAGAGGGCCGCGGCCAGCACCAGCATGGTGCTCATGGCGATGCCCACCAACAGGTGCGGCCCCACAAACAACTTGCCGTTGTTCACGTAGGTGACGGCCATGCCGCCGAAGGTGCCCAGCACCATCACGGCCAGCACGGCACTGCCAAACAGGTAATGGCGTTTGGCGAACTGCCCCTTGATCAGCTGCTTGCGGGTTTCCGCGTCAGCGGTGCGGGTCTTCTTGGCCTTGATGCCCAGGAACAGGGCGTAGCCCGTGAGGGCCAGCAGGGCCCACATCGCCAGCGGATGCAGGAAGTTGAGGTTGAAGGCGAGGGCTTCCGGCATGGGGGGCGGGCCTGGAGCGATGTCTTGAAAGCGAAGCTACAGCCTCAGGCCGCCCCGTTTCGGTGCCAAACCTCAGTGGAGGAAATGGCGCCGGCCGGTCACCAGCATCGCCAAGCCCAACTCATCGCAGGCGGCGATTGAATCGGCATCGCGCACGCTGCCACCGGGTTGAATCACCGCCGTGACGCCATAACGGGCCGCCAAGCGCACGGTGTCGTCGAAGGGGAAGAAGCCATCACTGGCCAACACGGCGCCGCGGGCCTTGTCGCCGGCGGTCTCCAGGGCGATGCGGGCTGAGCCCACACGGTTCATCTGGCCGGCGCCGATGCCCAGGCTCTGGCCGCCGCGGGCCACGGTGATCGCGTTGGAGCGCACGTGACGCACCAGCCGCCAGGCGAAGGCCAGGTCCTGGCGCTCCTGCTCGGTGGGTGGGCGGCGGCTCACCACCTGCCAGGCGTGTTCCTCCACGGGCTGATCGTCGAGGTCCTGCACCAGCACGCCGCCGAGCACGCTGCGCAGCTGCTGGCGGCTGGCCCGCTCGATGGCGGCGGGATCCAGCTCCAGCAGCCGCAGGTTGGCCTTGGCGGCCAGTAGCTCCCGGGCCGCAGGCTCAAAGGCTGGTGCCACCACACACTCCAGGAACAGGCTGGTGAGATGGCCGGCGGTGGCGGCATCCACCGGGCCGTTGAGGGCCACGATCCCACCGAAGGCCGAAACGCGATCGGCATCGAGGGCCCGCTCGAGGGCGTGGGCGCTGCCGCTGCCGGTGGCCACACCGCAGGGGTTGGTGTGCTTCACCACCACCGCCGCCGGCTGGAAGGAGTTGCCACCGGCCGGCTGACCGCCGTAGCCGAACTCACGCACGGTGGCGAGCGCGGCCTCAAGATCCAGGATGTTGTTGTAGCTGAGCTCCTTGCCCTGCAGCTGCTCGCCGGCCCCCAGACCGGCGGCGGGTTGGGCATACCAGGTGGCGCACTGGTGCGGATTCTCGCCGTAGCGGAGGCTCTGGCGGGGCGGCAGGTTCAGCTGCAGCGGGGTGGGATCGCCCAGTTGGGAGCCCAGCCAGCCACTGATGGCGGCGTCGTACTCCGCCGTATGGCGGAAGGCCTCCAGGGCCAGCTGGCGGCGCAGCTCCGAGCCGATGGCGCCGGTGGCCAGCGCCTCAAGGAACGTCGGGTACTGGCTGGGGCTGGTCAGCACCGCCACGTCGGCATGGTTCTTGGCGGCGGCGCGCACCATGGCGGGGCCACCAATGTCGATGTTCTCGATCGCCAGCTCCCAGCTCACATCGGGGCGGGCGATGGTTTCCCGGAAGGGGTAGAGGTTCACCACCACCACAGCGATGGGCGGGATCCCCTGGGCCTCGAGATCCGCCTGATGGGCCGCGTCGGCTCGCTTGGCCAGGATGCCGCCATGGATGCGGGGGTGCAGGGTTTTCACCCGCCCACCCAGGATTTCCGGGGCGCCGGTGTGCTGCGCCACCTTGGTGACGGGCAGGCCCGCTGCCGCCAGGGCTGCTGCCGTACCGCCGCTGGAAATGAGCTGGTAGCCCGCCGCCAGCAACCCCTGGGCCAGGGGCACCAGCCCCTCCTTGTTCGACACGCTGAGCAGGGCCGTGGGCGCCATGGGAGCAGGGGTGGGGGCGGAGGATCCAACCTACGCAGAGACGCTCCGCCGTAAGCCGATGACCCAGCGCTCCGATCTCCTGCAACGGGGAGCCAACCCAGCCGAGCGGCGGTTGGTGTTGCTGCACGGCTGGGGGGCCGACGCCGACGACCTGCTCGAACTGGGGCCGCTGTTGGTGGGGCCGGAGGTGAGCGTGATCGCTCTACGGGCCCCCGAAGCCCATCCCTATGGCCCGGGCCGGCAGTGGTATGGCCTACAGCCGATCGATTGGGGACAGCTGCCGGCGGCCCGGCAATCGCTGCAGCAGCGGCTCGAAGAGCTAGGCCAATCGGTGCCCCTGGCCCAGACGGTGCTGCTGGGCTTTTCCCAGGGGGGTGCCATGGCCGTGGACGCAGGCAGCGCCCTGCCGCTGGCGGGGATCGTGGCCTGCAGCGGCTACCCCCATGAGGGCTGGCAGCCCCCAGCCGCCATGCCCCCGGTGCTGCTCAGCCATGGCCGCGAGGATCCGGTGGTGCCGTTCGGCGCCAGTGAGCAGCTGCAACAGCTGCTGCAGGGGGCCGGGGGGGCGCCAGAGCTGCTGGCCTTCAGCGGCGGCCACAGCATCGATGCCTCCGTGCTGACGCCGATTAGCCAGTTCATCCGTGGGCGGCTGGCGGCAGCACCACAGGGCTGAACGCGCCAGTAGGCACACAAAAAGCCGGCCCCGTTGAGGGCCGGCTCGGTTGGCAGAAGGGGCATCCCGCGGGTTGCCGGGAACCGTCGTTCGTCCGTGGGTTCAGACGAAGGCGTATTCGTACTCTTCCATTTCCTCCCAGTCGTCGGCGGCCATGGCCTCCAGACCGGCAAACAGGGTGTCCTCACCGATGCGATCGACGATGGCGCGCAGGGAGGGGAACAGGAAGTGGTTTTCCTCGGCGTACTGGGCGCTGAACAGACCCTTCTCGCCCCAGAAGAAGCGGTCGGTGGTGTGCTCGTTGCGACGGACGTTCAGGATCGCCGGCGGCACAATGCTGGTCTCAGCGATGTAGCGGCGGGCAGCGGTGACAGGCTTGTGCTCACCGGTTTCGAGGTTGTGGGTGGCCACGTGGGCCAGCACACGCTGACCGGCGAGACGCCGGCGGCTGACGCGTTTGCGCTTCTTGGACATGGACGGAACCCGGAGGGATGGAAAGAGGACGAACGATGAGAAGCAAGCAGACACGTGCCGCAGGCTTCGGCAACGCCCAAACATCTGCCAACCGGGAGGGCCGGTGCCACGACACCGGACTCGGAACCTGCAGGGGACGCAACTGCCTCTGCTGTAGCCTCGTTTGCAGGAAACTGCAAGCAGGGCTTCCGGTCTGATGCCGCGCCGCCCGCTCCCGGACTGCGAGGTATTGGTCGATACCTGAATCTTAAGACTTTTTCCTGGATTTGGAGCATCGGTTGCGTCAGGTTCTGGCACAACCCCCATCCAGGCCTTACCCAGCCGCCGCTCAGATGCAAGTCTCCAAGCGGTTTCTGGCCCTGCTGGACCAGCAGCTTGCCCAATTCACGGATCGTCCCGATCTGCGGGCTCTGGTGGTGTATGCCGCCCTACCGGGCGACAACGGGCGCCCCACGCTGATGGCCATCGGGCACTGGCCGGCGGCCTTGGCCCTCCGCGCCAACGCCAGCGATGGCACTGACACGGGTGACGGCGATGAGGAAACCGACACCCGGCGCTGGCTGGCGCTGCGGGACGGCTCGCTGCTGCTGGGGGCCCTGCGGGTGGATGCGGACCAACTGCCCTGGCCCCCCGCCCTGGAAGCGCGCCTCGAAGCCACCGCCCGCTGCCTGACCGAAGCGCTGCGGCTGGACATGGATCAACAGCGGCTGGGCCGCGAACTCGCCCGCCGGGAGGACCAGCTGCGCCTGCTGGTGCATCAGTTGCGCAATCCGCTGGCGGCCCTGCGCACCTTTGGCCAATTGCTGCGGCGCCGCCTCGATGGCGATGAGGCCAACCTCAGCTTGGTGGACAACCTGCTGCACGAGCAGGGCCAGATCAACCGCTATCTCGAAGCGATCGAGGCCATCGATCAAACCGCCACCCCCAGCCTCGCCGCCCCTGGCGGGCCCACACCACTGCTGCTGCCCCCCGGCCTACACGGGGACACGCCCCAACCGCTGGCCGAGATTCTCCAGCCCCTGCTGGAGCGGGCCGCCGCCACCGCCAAGCTGCAAGGCAGGCCCTGGCATGGCCCCAGCCCATCCCTACCGCCTTGGCAGGGCGATGGCAGCGCCGTGGCCGAAATTCTGGCCAACCTGCTGGAGAACGCGTTTCGCTACAGCCGCAGCGGCGGCCCCATCGGCCTGCTCTGCCAGCCCTGCCCGGCAGCCGCGGGCGCCATCACCCTCACGGTGTGGGACGGCGGTCCGGAGATCCCTGCCGAAGAATGCGCGCGCATCTTCGAGCGGGGCCAACGGGGCAGCACCGGCGCCGGCCGGCCCGGCAGTGGCCTGGGGCTGGCCCTGGGCCGGGAGCTGGCGGAGCAGCTCGGCGGCAGCCTATGCCTGCAGACGCCGCCGGCGGCCCTGGATCCCCAGAACCCGGATCTACCCAGGAGTGGCAACGCCTTCTGCCTGCAACTGCCCTAGCGGGCCTGCCAAAGCACACACAACCCCAACAGCAGCAGGCACCAGCTCTGGGTCCACTCCACGCAGGCGCCGTAGCTATCGCCGCTGTGTCCCCCCAGGCGTCGCCCCAGCCGCCAGGGCACCAGCAGCGCCGGCACCACCCCCAACCAGCCCAGGGCCACCCAGCCAGGCGACCCCAGCCCCAAGGCGACGCCACTCAGCAGCCCCAGCAGCAGCAGCGAGGGGGCCAGCTCCCGAACCCAGCCGCGCCAGTGGCGCCGATGGAAGGCGGCCGTGCCCACCTCCCCACGCAGGTACGGGAAGGTCTGCATGGCGATGAGGGGAGCCACACGGCCCCACACCGCCGCCCACACCAGGGCCGCCGGCGCGGAGGCCGCCAGCAGCGCCAGGCCACCCACCCGCAGCAGCAGCACCTGCAACAGCGCCTGCACCCCACTGGCTCCCACACGGCTGTCGTCCATCGCCTCCAGACAACGGCTCGGGCCGGCGGCCAGGCCATCGGCGGTGTCCATCGCCCCGTCGAGGTGCAGGCCACCGCTCAACGCGATCCCCAGCGCCAGCACCAGCGGGATCTGGGCCAACGGCCCGGCCGGCGCCAAACCCAGCCACAGCAACGCGTCAGCCGCACCGATCACCGCCCCCACCCAGGGGGCGAACCGGGCGATGCGCTCCAGCCGCGGCGTGATCCCTGGGGGCAGGGGTAACACGCTGTAGAAGATCCAGGCACCCGCCAGATCCGCCAGCCAGGGGCAACGGCGATGGGCCATGGCCACGGCCAGCAACGATGGGATCACCGAATCCTGCCGCCCCGCCGGTGTTTGCGTTTGAGATCACGGCCCGCTGCCCAAGCACCCGGGCCCGCTGCGGCAGCTTCCACACCCCCCATGGGGTGGTGACCACACCGCGGTTCATGCCCGTGGGCACCCTGGCCACGGTGAAAGGGGTCACGGCCGATCAGTTGCGGCACACCGGCGCCCAGATGGTGCTGGCCAACACCTTTCACCTGCACCTGCAACCGGGCGAAGCGATCGTGCAGGAGGCCGGTGGCCTGCACCGGTTCATGGCCTGGGAGGGGCCGCTGCTCACCGATTCCGGCGGCTTCCAGGTGTTCAGCCTGGGGGCGATCAACCGCATCAACGACCGCGGCGTGGTGTTCCGCTCCCCCCGCGATGGCGCCCAAATCGACCTCACCCCCGAGCGGTCGATGGCGATCCAGATGGCCCTGGGGGCGGATGTGGCCATGGCCTTCGACCAGTGCCCCCCCTACCCCGCCAGCGAAGCGGATGTGGCCACCGCCTGCCGCCGCACCCATGCCTGGCTGGAGCGCTGCATCAGCAGCCACACCCGCAGCGACCAGGCCCTGTTCGGGATCGTGCAGGGGGGCTGCTATCCCCATCTGCGCGAGGAATCCGCCCGGGTGGTGAGCTCCATGGGGCTGCCCGGCATCGCCGTGGGCGGCGTGAGCGTGGGGGAACCCACCGAGGAGATGCACCGGATCGTGCGCCAACTCGGGCCCTTGCTGCCCGACGACAAGCCCCACTACCTGATGGGCGTGGGCACCCTGCGGGAGATGGCGGTGGCGGTGGCCAACGGCTTCGATGTCTTTGATTGCGTGCTGCCCACCCGCCTGGGTCGCCACGGGGCCGCCCTGGTGGGGGGCGAGCGCTGGAACCTCAAGAACGCCCGCTTTCGCCACGACCACACCCCCCTCGACCCCAGCTGCCCCTGCCCGGCCTGCAGCCAGCACAGCCGCGCCTACCTGCACCACCTGATCAAGAGCGAGGAAATGCTCGGCAAGATCCTGCTCAGCCTGCACAACATCACCCAGCTGCTGCGCTTCACCAGCGCCATGGCCCAGGCCATTCGCGACGGCTGTTTTGCAGAGGATTTCGCTCCCTGGGAACCGGACTCTCCGGCCGCCCACACGTGGTAGCGTCCGCCTCTAGCCCACGACGAACCCGGGATGGCCGCCTACGCCCTGCAGACCCTGGCCCAGCTGCCTGAGGCCTACCAGGCCTTCGCCCCCCTGATCGACATCCTGCCGATCATTCCGCTGCTGTTCCTGCTGCTGGCGTTTGTGTGGCAGGCCTCGGTGGGTTTCCGCTGATTCGATTGCCCCTCTCGGCTGCCCAACCGCAGCCTCAGAACGCAGCGGCGGGTCGCCCCCGCCGCTTTTTTATGCGCCAGCCGAGCTCCGACGCCGCCGCTCAGCCGCGCCGCAACACCGCCCAGGCAAACGCCGGCAGCGCCAGCATGCGCCGCCAGCGGCTGGGCTCCTGCACCAGGCGATAGAGCCACTCGATCTGCAGCCGGCTCATCCACTGCGGCGCCCGTTGCTTCACACCCGACCACACATCGAAGCTGCCGCCCACCCCCATCCACAGGCCTGGCTGGCCGGGGTGCAGCCGCTGGATCCAGGTTTCCTGGCGCGGCACCCCCAGGGCCGCCAGCACCAGATCGGGCTGGGCCGCCAGCAGCTCCTGCTCAATGCCAGGCCACTGCTGCGCATCCTGGTAGCCATGGATGGTGAAGGCCAGCTCCAGCCCCGGAATCTCGGCGCGCAGCCGTGCCACCAGCTGCTCCATCACCGCCGGGCTGGCCCCCACCAGCGCCACGCGCCAGCGGTGGGCGGCGGCGTACTCCAGCAATTGCCGGGCCAGCTCGATGCCGGGGCTGCGGCGCACCCGGTAGCCCTGGCGGCCGAGGGCCCAGACCACGCCGGCCCCATCCGGAATCACCAGATCGGCGTCAGCGATGGCGGAGCCCAACTCCCGGCTGGCCCGGGCCGCCATGGTCATCTCGGCGTTGAGGGTCACGATCTGGCCGCCGCCGCGCTGGCGCAGCTCGAGCGCCGCCGCGAACACGTTGCTGGTCACCGCCACCTGCACCCCCAGCACGCGGGTCACCTGCCAGGAGGGGGGCTGATCGGGTCCGGACAAGCCGGTGCGGGTGGCGTCCGTCGCCATTGATGCCATTGCGCGCAGGGCCACGCGGGAGAATCTATGGCTCACCACCCGGCTTCGCCGCGGCCTGCCCGCCGATGACCCTCAGCAGCGCTCCGATCGCCGGCCAGGCCGCCCCGCTGCAGCTCAGCGCCGCCGACGCCTGGCAGCGCCTGCAGCAGCTGGATGCCCAGATCGAGCGGGTGGTGCTGCAGCGCCAGCACCCCGTGACCGGCCTGTTGCCCGCCAGCACCGCCCACACGGTGCATGGCAACTACGGCGACGCCTGGGTGCGCGACTGCGTCTACTCGATTCAATGCGTCTGGGGCCTGGCCCTGGCCCACCGCCGCCTCAGCGGCGCCAGC